>Ga0302314_10000084_pt1 | contig 150093 bp, 130 predicted proteins | sample III_Palsa_N2_3_FD_200533 | JGI IMG/M metagenome (GOLD analysis project Ga0302314, IMG submission 200533) | Peat permafrost microbial communities from Stordalen Mire near Abisko, Sweden - III_Palsa_N2_3 | ecosystem: Environmental > Terrestrial > Soil > Palsa > Peat permafrost | place: Sweden... | reverse complement strand
CGATTCGCGCCAGGGTGGGCTCGCCGCGAGTGCATGTCGCCGCCACTGATCTCCCCATGCGCCGGCTGCTCGCCTTGCTCGAGGTGGCACACAGCATGATTTCCGTCGATACCGGGCCGGCCCATGCCGCCGCTGCGCTGGGCTGCCCGCTGGTCGTGCTGTATGGCGCGGAGTCGTCCGGCGTCTGGCGGCCACGCAGTCCAACCGGCAGCGACGTGCTGACTCTTGGCGGGCCGCCGCATTCCACCAGCGTGGCTGAAATTCAGCCCGAAGCCGTGCTGGATTGCTGGACCCGACTCGCGAAACGGATGCCGCTGGAAACAACGCTGCCCACCGACGTCTTGGCGGTCGCGTTGGCCGGAGCGATTCACGATATCGACGATCAAGGCGCGCGCCACTGATGGAACATGCGCTGGACCGCGAACCTCCGCTCGAGCCGGTGGTGATTCGCTTGGGGCGCATGGGCGACACCTTGCTGCTGCAGCCCTTGCTCGCTCGTCTCCGCGAACGTTACGGGAAACCGTGTTGCCTGCTGGCCGAAGGATCGTGGCCGCGTCCCATGTATGCCGCCGACCCGGCGGTCGGCGAGATTCTGCAGCTCAGCAATCCGCGGCAACCGCTGCTGCTCAGTCCGCAACGCTGGCTGGCCATAGCCGCGCTGCGCCACAAGCGCCATGCGCCGTTCTATGTCTGCGAGCCCGAACCCAGGCCCGTGCAAAAGATTCGGCGCCTGCTCGGTTTCGCGGGCATCCCGACGGAGAACTGCGTGTTCCTCAGCGCGTCGACCGGTGCCGTGACGCACTGGGCCGATCGGCTGCTGCAATTCGGCGAACAGACCCCGCCAGCCTTCCAGGCCATAGACTCCCTCTCTTCACCGCCCGCCGCGACGCCACGGTTTTGCCTGACCGAACAGGATCACGTCGACGCACGTGCCTGGCGGGCGACGCGTCTGCCGGGCGCCGGCCCGTTGCTGCTGATCCAGCCGTCGAACAAGCGCACCATGCGCTGGAACGGTGTGCGCGCCCAGGCGGATGATGACAAGGCCTGGCCGTTGGAATGCTGGGGGACCTTGCTCAAACGCATCGCTGACGCGCGCCCCAATTTGCAGATCTTGTTATGCGGAACCCAGGCCGAGCGTCGCCACCTGCAGGCCATTCGGGATGCCGCGTCTAGTCCGGCGTCCGTAACCGTCGTCGCGGGCGAATTGCCGTTGCGCCGTCTGGCGGCCGTGCTCGCGCAAGCCGAAAGCATGATTTCGGTTGATACGGGGCCGGCCCACATCGCGGCCGCGGTCGATTGCCCGCTGGTCGTGATGTACGGCAAAGCCGACCCTCGACAATGGCTGCCGCGAAGCTTGAGCGCTCCGGTATTGGCCCTGGGTGGGCCGCCGTCCCGCCATCGCGTGGATTCCATCCCTGTCGACGAGGTCTTCGTGGCGTGGCTATCCCTGCCGAGATCGCCTCAATAGCCTCATCGGCGAGTGCGGGCCAAGCAACGATCGGCCTGAAAGGCTATAGCGTCGATTAGGACGATCCAGTGTTGCACCAGATCGGAGCATTGCCCATGATGGTGCAATGAGTGCGACCGAGTGGCAGACATGGGCGGAGCAGATGGCGACCGGGCTGGGTCTGCTCGATGCGCAGCTGCGGGTCCGCTGGATCAATTCAGCATTGGCCGAGCTGATGGAGATCGGCCCGCGTAGTGCCGTCGGCCAGCCGTTGGGCCTGCTGCTGCATGAGCCGGAATGGCTGGTTTCCGCGGAACGCGTGCAGGCGGAGCGGCTGGCGCTGCAGCTGCGCGGGGTCGGCTTGGTGTCGGCGCGCGGCAGCGAGACCTGGGTCGATATCCAGCTGCAGCCGCTGGATGACCAGCAATTGCTGCTGGAAGTCCATGTGCTGGCCAGCCCGTCGACAATCGCTTCGCCGCTGTCGGCCACCCTGCGCGGCTTCGCTCACGAGGTGAAGAATCCACTGGCAGGCTTGCGCGGCGCGGCGCAGCTGCTGCAACGCCGGGTGGGTGATGAGGATCTGCAGGCATTGGCCGGGCTGGTGATCACCGAGGCGGATCGGCTCGCCGCGCTGGCCAATCGTCTGTTGCATCGCGATGGCGCGCGGCGTCCAGCGCCGGTGAACATCCATGAACCGCTGGAGCGGCTGAGCGACCTGCTGCTGGCCGAGCCAATGCCGGTCCGCCTGCGTCTCGACTACGACCCCAGCCTGCCGGATGTCCATGGCGATGCCGACCAGTTGCAGCAGCTGCTGCTCAATCTCGCACGCAACGCGATCGAGGCGAAGGCCCGCACGCTCACCCTGCGTACGCGAGTCGAGCATGGCGTGCGGCTCGGCGAGCGGATGCTGCGCACGGCGTTGCGGGTGGATGTGATCGACGACGGTCACGGTATTCCATCGGCCTTGCGCGACACGCTGTTCGAACCCTTGGTCTCCGGCCGTGCCGACGGCAGTGGCCTGGGTCTGGCGCTGGCGCGCGAGATCGCACGCGAACATGGCGGCGAATTGCGTTATGCCAGCCGTCCCGGCGAAACGACCTTCACGTTGTACCTGCCACTGGCGCGCGCGCATGACTGAACGGTGCACGACGATCCAACTCACGGAGTTCTGCCATGAGTCATGAAATCTGGATCGCCGACGACGATCGCGGCATCCGCTTCGTGCTCGCCGAGGCGCTGCGCGATGCGGGCCACGCGGTGCGCGAATTCGGCGATGCTGAGGCTGTCCACCTGGCATTGCAGACGGCGCGTCCGGCCGTCCTGCTCACCGATGTACGCATGCCCGGCGAACACGGACTGGCCCTGCTTGCAGCCTTGCAGGCACAGGGCGTGGGGCCGGTGATCGTGATGAGCGCCTATACCGATGTCGCCACCACTGCTGCCGCGTATCGCGCCGGTGCAGTGGATTATCTGGCCAAGCCGTTCGATCTGGATCAGGCGGTCACCGCTGTGCAGCGCGCCTTGGCCGATGCGCCGATCCAGGTCGAGCCGGCCGCTGCGCCGGCGCACGCGCTGCTCGGCGAAAGCGCGGCGATGCGCGAAGTGTTCCGCCTGATCGGCCGTGTCGCCGCCAGCGATCTCAATGTGCTGATCACCGGCGAAACCGGCACCGGCAAGGAACTCGTGGCGCGCGCACTGCACGAGGAAAGCGCCCGGCGCGACCGTCCGTTCGTTGCCCTCAACACGGCGGCGATTCCGCACGATCTGCTGGAAAGCGAACTGTTCGGTCACGAAGCCGGCGCCTTCACCGGCGCCAGCCGGCGCCACGCCGGACGCTTCGAACAAGCCGAAGGCGGCACGTTGTTTCTCGACGAAATCGGCGACATGCCGCTGGCCCTGCAGACCCGGCTCCTGCGCGTGCTGGCCGGTGGCGAGTTCTATCGCGTCGGCGGCCGCGAACTGATCCGCGGCAATGTGCGCATCGTCGCCGCCACCCATCAGGACCTCGCCACGCGCGTCGCTGCCGGCCAGTTCCGTGCCGACCTGATGCATCGGTTGGATGTGGTGCGTATCGAGTTGCCCGCCCTGCGCGATCGACGCAGCGATATTCCGCTGCTGGCCCAGCATTTTCTCGCCACCGTCGCGCGCGAACTGAAGTTGCCAGCGAAGCGCTTCTCGCGCGCGGCGTTGAAAGCGATCGCGCAGCGCGACTATCCGGGCAACGTGCGCGAGCTGGAAAACCTGTGCCGTCGGCTGGTGGTGATCGCACCAGGCGTGGAGATCCTGCCGGCGGACCTCGGTGTCGGCATCGCCACGTCGTCGGGACGCGACTGGACCGATGCGGTGCGCGACTGGGCCAGCGAGGCACTCGCGGCCGGCGAGGCCGACATCCATGCGCGCGCCCGCGCCGCCCTCGACCAGACCCTGTTGCAGGCCGCACTCAGCGTGCATGACGGCCATCGGCAGCACGCGGCGCGTGCACTTGGCGTCGGCCGCAACACGCTCACCCGCAAACTCGGTGCTTCGCGCACCCGTCGGAAAACCTGATCCCCTCAGACAGCGCTGCGACCAAACGCGCGGTGCGCCCGCGACGCAATGCGCGACAATGCAAACTCGATCTACCTGCGGTCGGCGCGAGCCCGATGGAGTAACGATGACTAGCCGGATATTGCGTATTGCCACCCGCAAGAGTGCGTTGGCTTTATGGCAGGCCGAACATGTCGCCGCGGCGCTGCGCGAGGCGCACCCAGGGTTGACGGTGGAGCTGGTGCCGCTGAGCACGCGAGGCGACGAAATCCTCGATCGTTCGCTGGCGACGATCGGCGGCAAAGGGCTGTTCCTCAAGGAACTCGAACTGGCGATGCTGGAAGGTCGCGCCGACCTCGCCGTGCATTCGCTGAAGGACGTGCCGGCCGAACTGGAACCCGGCTTCGCTCTGCCGGCGATCCTGCCGCGCGCCGATGCCGCCGACGCTTTCGTCAGCAACGCGCATATGTCGCTGGCGACACTCCCGCAGCACGCACGGGTAGGCACTTCCTCGCTACGCCGTCAGGCGCAGCTGCGCGCATTGCGACCGGACCTGCAGTTGCTGGATCTACGCGGCAATGTCGGCACGCGGCTGGCCAAGCTGGATGCCGGCGGCTATGACGCCATCGTGCTGGCCTGCGCAGGGCTGGAGCGGCTCGGCATGGCCACGCGCATCCGTGGTCGGCTGGCGGCGCCGGACTGGTTGCCCGCACCGGGCCAAGCAGCCATCGCGATCGAGGCGCGCGAAGACCAACCCGCCACGCTGCGTCTGCTGGCGGCACTGGATGATGCCGAGACGCGGCTCGCGGTGACCGCCGAGCGTGCGTTGAATCGGGCGCTGGGCGGCAGCTGCACGGTGCCGGTAGCGGCCTGGTGTGTGGTCGGCGAACACGGCCTGCATCTGCGCGGCATGGTCGGTGACGTCGAAAGCGGCCGACTGATCCACGCCGAAGCCTCGGGTCGCGACGATCAGGCGTTGGCGCTGGGCGAAGAGGTAGCACAGCGCCTGTTCGCGCAAGGGGCGGCGGAGCTGCTGGGCCGGCACTGAGAGCCGCATAGCGGTACGCCAAAACGACGAAGGACGAGCCGCAGCCCGTCCTTCGTTCGATCCGCGATGTCTCTCGCGTCAGAAGTTGTAGACCAGGTTGGTCGTGGTCAGCGTGTCGCTGTGTTTGATGCCCGGCAGCACGGTGCTGTGGTAGCGCTCCTGGAAGCCCAGCTTCAACGCCATCTTCTTGGTCATGTTGACCGCGAGGCCGATGTCGTCCTGGTAGTACTTGTCCTTGCTGCCAGCTTCCAGCAGGAAGGTGTTTTCCAGCGAGGTGTTGGCGGTGATGCGGTACTTGTAGTTGATCAGGCCGCGGGCGACCACTTCGCTCTGCTTGTCCTGGTGGTACGGCGTACTGATGCCGTTGACCGTGATGTTGGTGGGGGCCGGCTGATATTCCTTGTAACCGGGGCCGATTTCGAACGACAGCTCGTTGCGCTCGTTCTTCAGCGCGATGTAGCCGTAGCCCACCGAGACGATGCCCTGCCAGCGATCGGCGCCGAAGTCGTCATGGTCGTAGCGCGCAGCGGTGACGATGTAGCTGCGCTGGTCCAGCTTGTAGCCCACCGAGGCGCCGCCGTCGTAGCGGTTGGCTGTGGTGGAGAATTTGTTGATGGTGGCGCCATTGCTATCGACCACCGAAACCTGGCCCTTGGAACGCAGACCGTCGAGGAAGAAGGTGTTCTTCCAGTATTCGTTTTCCTGGTTCAGGCCGAGCTTGGCGTTGACGTTCTGCGAACGCGAGTTGCCCTGGGTCGAGGCAAAGCCGAACTCACCCGCGCCGGTCCAGCCGCCATTGTTGCTGGCATTGCCGCCATCCGTGCCGGCAGTGCCATCCGTGCTGGCGGGAGCGGACTGCGCTTGCACGCCCACGCTGGTCAAAGTCGCCAGCAAGGCGACGGCGATCAAAGTCTGCTTCATGATGTTGTCCGTTTGTTAAAGGCTGGCCGCACGATATCGGTACGGCTTGAACTGCGGGTGAACAAACTGTGGCTCGTTCGTCTGGACGGCCGTCTAGACGGCCGTTTGCAGCAGTTTTTTCAGTCGATGCGCAATCGGGCGAGCGCCCTGCCAAACAGCCATTGCTCGAGGCTGCGACCGATCACTGCGCTGACCCCGGCGAGCATGGCCAGCCACCAGATGTCGTGCACGAAACTGGCCAGCAAGAGCAGCACGCAGGGCAGCGCATAGCTCAGCGCTGCCGCGATGAAGCGCAACCCGTTCGCCCGCGTCGCCTGCTGTTCCGCGCGCGCCACCGTCTGCCAGCGAATACCTTCCAGCAGACCCAGCAGCAGCGCCAGCGACAAGATTCCCAGCATCCAGCCCATCGCCGGCGACACGGCCTGCGCCTGCGCCATCACGCAGGCCCACAGCCACAGACCACCGCTATAACCCGCCGCGATCACCCGACCGAGCGGCAACAAGGCGGATTTGGCGTCGGCCGGCGCATCGGTCTGGCGCGCATCGCGGGCATGATCCGGATGCCCATAGCTGATCAGGGTAAGGCAGGCCAGGCTGCACAGCGCCAGAATCAGGCAGGCGAGACGGGTCGCCCAGAAATTGTTTTCGCCGCGCGCCAGCGCCGCGACCGCGAGCATCGGCAGATAGGTGGCCAGCGCCATCAACGCGCGCCCGGTGGGCCGACGTGACTGGCCCCAGCGCCAGCCGTGCCAATCCGCTGCGCCGGGCAGGCGCAGGCCGGCGAGCAACAGGCCCAGGCTGACGAAGGCGCCCCCTACCATCAGCGGCACCAGGGCTTCACCGCGACCGTCGCTATAGAGGCTCAACGCCATCGCGCTGCCCAGCCATAGCCAGATGCCGTAGCCGCAGTCCGACAGCACCTGCAGCCACACTGCCAGCAGGCTTTCGGCCGGGCGTGTCGTTGCCGACGCCAGGGTCGACACCTCGGGCGTGAGCTTCACGACGACGGGCCGATGGGGCCGGATGCTGGAATGATCGGATGGCATGGGCGAAGCATGCCTGCCTCGATGTAAAACTTCCAAAAAGCCCGCAACCATGAGAATGGGCGCTTGCGACGGACGCCACCCGTCCTCATGCTAGGCGAACCCTGCCGGATGGCCTCGCCTCAATGGATCGCTACGAGCGAATACTTACTCTGCACCGCCTGCTGAAGTCGGCGCATTACCCCGTGCCGTTGACGCGGCTGATGGACGAGCTGGAATGCTCGCGTGCCACGCTGTATCGCGACATCAGTTTCCTACGTGATGCCCTGGGGGCGCCGCTGGAAAGCGCCGGTGCCGAGCAGGCCGCATTCCGCTACGAAGTGGGCGAGGGCGAGCGTTTCGAGCTGCCCGGCCTGTGGCTGACCTCCGATGAACTGGCTGCCCTGCTCGCGCTCAACGAGTTGATCGGCCGCTCCGGGCCCGGCGTGCTCGCCGGTGCGCTGGCTCCGTTCAAGGCGCGCATCGAGCACCTGCTGTCCGACCAGAGCAGCGGCAAATCGTTGCCGATCGAGCGCATCCGAGTGATCCCGTGGGGCGAGCGCAAGCTCGACCAGCAGGCGTTCCGGATTGCCGCCGGCGCAGTGCTGGAGCGGCGCCAGTTGCGCTTCCGTTACCGCGCGCGCACCACCAACACGGACAGCAAGCGCACCGTCTCGCCGCAGCGGCTGACCCACTATCGCGACAACTGGTATCTGGATGTGTGGGACCACGATCGCGAAGCCTTGCGCAGCTTCGCGGTCGATCGCATCGTCGAACCGCATACGCTGGATGCCGCCGCGGTCGATGTGGCCGAAACCGATCTCAACGAACTGCTCGCCTCCAGCTACGGCATTTTCGCCGGCAAGCCGAAGGCGTGGGCGACCATCCGCTTCTCCGAACATGCCGCGCGCTGGGTGGCCGACGAGCACTGGCATTCGCAGCAGAAGGGCGAGTGGATGTCGGATGGCCGCTACGAACTGAAGGTGCCGTATTCAAACTCTAAGGAGTTGCTGATGGACGTGCTGAAGTACGGCCCGGACGCGGAGGTGGTGGCTCCGCTGCCGCTGCGCGAAGAGATGAAGATCCTGCTGCAACTGGCGCGGGATGCCTACCAGTAAGGCTGCTGTACGCGCAGCGGCGGCGCCGCGCATTCGCATAGCTAAGACAGGCAGCGAATAGCCTCGTCCGCCCTGACGTGCCCTGCTCACTGATCGGATGCCAGCCATGAATCTCCACGATGATTCCGTGATCGAGTCCGCCAACGAAGTGCCAACCACCGCACCGTCGCGCAAGCCCACCGTAGCGCTGGCGCTGGGTGCCGGCGGCGCGAAGGGGCTGGCGCATATCGGCGCGATCGAGGAAATCGAGGCGCAGGGATTTCAGATCGCCGCCATCGCCGGTTCGTCGATGGGCGCGCTGATCGGCGGGGTGTATGCCACCGGCAAGCTCGAGGTGTATCGCGACTGGGTCTGCACCCTGGCCAAGCTCGATGTGCTGCGACTGGTCGACTGGACCTTCAGCGGCGGCGGCCTGATCAAGGGTGACCGCATCATGGAGCGGCTGCTCGGTCTGATCGGCGACGTGCAGATCGAGGAGTTGCCGCTGGCGTTCACCGCGGTGGCCACCGACCTGGATCGCGAGCGCGAGGTATGGCTTACGCGCGGTTCGCTGTTCGAGGCGATCCGCGCCTCCATCGCGATCCCGACCGTGTTTCGTCCCTATCATCTGGATGGCCGCCGGTTGGTCGATGGCGCGCTGCTCAACCCGGTGCCGGTGACGCCGCTGATCCGCGAGCCGGTCGACTATCTGCTGGCGGTGAGTCTGGATGGTCCGGCCGAATCGCCGCCTCCGCCGGTGACGCCGGATACCACGGTCGGCGGTGGTTATCGCCAGCGCATCGGCAAGTTCATCGGCCGGCTGGTGCCGCACGGCGAGGCCAAGCCGCACGAGCCGGGGGCATTCGATCTGCTCAACCAGTCGATGGACCTGATGCAGGCCAATCTGTCGCGGCTGCGGCTGGCCGCCTACGAGCCGGACCTGCTGATTCGCATGCCGCGGAACGTTTCCACCGCCTACGAGTTCTACCGTGCACGCGAATTGATCGAACTGGGCCGCGAACGTACGCGCCAGGCGTTGTCGGAGTGGAAGCCGGCGCACGTGCGGACGCCGCAGGCCTAGCTCGGCGGCGATCGTTTACGTCGTGCCGTGCGAGCGCGACATGGCATCGAGGTACATTTTCAGCGCCACGGCATTGTTGCGTTCCTCGTCGCGCGCGCCGAACAGCAGCGTTACCCGCTGGCGCGCGGCCCGCGCCAGCAATGGCCGCCAGTGTTCGGCGAGCGCATCGAGTTCGGCCGCATAACGATGGCGGAACGCCTCCCACCGCGCCGCCTCGTGGCCGAACCAGTTGCGCAACGCCGCGCTCGGCGCCAGCTCCTTTGTCCACAGATCGAGCGCGGCGTCTTCTTTCTTCAGACCGCGCGGCCACAGCCTATCCACCAAGATGCGGTAGCCATCGGATTTGGCGGCCGGCTCGTAGATCCGTTTGACGGCGATGCTCACGCTGGATTCCTCCGCCTGCAAGCTGCCGTCCAGCATACGACGATGCCACCGGCGCGTGCATGGAACGGCTCCGCAAATCAGCCGTCGATGGAGCTTCGCAGTCGCTGCGTCATCCAGTCCCGCAGGTCGGCGATCTCGGGCGGGCACACCGCATGCGCCATGGGATAGGTATGCCAGTCGACCGCATAGCCGAGCTGTTGCAGCACGTCGCGCGACGCCGTACCACGCTGCAGCGGCACGATCGGGTCCATCGTGCCATGACCCCAGAAGATCGGAATGGCCGCGTTTGCCGCGCTGCGCTCCGCGGCCAATGAATCGTGCATCGGCAGGTAGGTGGAGAGCGCGATGATCCCGGCCAGCCGTTGCGCATGGCGCAGGCCGCCGGCCAGCGCGATCGCCCCACCCTGCGAAAAGCCGGCAAGCAGGATGCGCTCCGCCGGGATGCCGCGCTCCACCTCGCGCGCGATCAGCGATTCCAGCTGTTGGATCGATACGCGCATGCCGGCCACATCCTGCTGGCTGACCAAGTCCAGGCCGAGAACGTCGTACCAAGCACGCATCGGCATGCCGCCATTGAGCGTGACCGGCCGCACCGGTGCATGCGGAAACACGAAGCGCAATGCCGGCCAGTCCGCGGCAACCAACTCCGGCACGATCGGCGCGAAGTCGTTGCCGTCGGCGCCAAGCCCATGCAGCCAGATCACACTATGGCTGGGCTGGGCGGCGGTTTCGTGTTCGACGGTGGCTAGCAGGCTCATGCGGTGCTCGTGTGCTGGGTCAGGGTTGCAGTATCACGGTATCGACGCTGCTTGGCTGCAGCACGCTGGAAATTGGCGACGGAGTGCTTGGTAAAGCATTGCTACCTTCTTTCGATCTGGCCAGAGGCCGCGTTGCATTTTCTTCGCTGGTGACATGAACCAAGTTGTACGCGGTGCTGTGGTCAAACCCCATTTCGTTGGAAACGAGATGGATGTTGAAAGTGAAAGGGATCTGGATATGCGCGGCTACCGGTTGACCATCCACAGTCTCAGGTATGCCAACGTTGTATAGAAATGCTGTGCTTGCAGCTTCCACGAAAGGCTTGTCTCCGCTTGTCTCGATGATCGTGATTTTTCCATCCGGATTGAGCTGGCCGACGATGACGACACGGCCAGAGGTCCTGGCAAGCAAGCCCTTTTCCGGATATTTGGGTATCGCAGGCTCCCATTTCGGCCCTTGCCCCAGAAAGCTGATCCGCAAGCTGTATGTGCTATTCGCCGCGGGCAATGCTTCCAGCTTGGCCTTGATGAAGGTGTGCGCCGATACGGCCTTGCCGTCTTTCTGGGCCGGCACGAAGCGCCAATGCTTGAGCGCTTCGTCCAGTACCACAGCAATCGGTTTCGCCACCTCGGCGTCGGGTTGGGTCTGCGTCACCTGGCCCTTGGCATCGACGTCCGCACCGACGACAAAAATATGTTCGCTTTTTTGAGGTGTGGAGGTCGATGCGCCGCATGCCTGCCATAGCAGCATGGGCAGGATCGCGATCCAGCGCGTGGCGTGAGTCATCTGATCATCCCCTGTGCGACCGAACCGGAATGCCGGCCGAAGCCAGCATGCTATCGCAAGGCCCTCCGTCAGGCTGCCGCCCGCTTCGCCAGTGCGCGCTGGTGCGAGGCGTGAATGCTGTCGCGTTCGGGCAATGTATGCCTGGCCACGTGGTCGATCCACTCGTGGGTACCTAGCACGGCGGTATAGCGCGATTGCTCGACCACGCTGAACACCCGGTGGATTTCCTCGGCGCTGGCGGAGCCGGCACGGTTTGCATAAGGGACGCTGCCGGAAGCGTCCATCAGGAATTCCACCTGCAGACCCGCGTCGAAGGCGTGCTTGATGGTGGTGTCGTTGCAGTTGTGCGTCATGTAGCCGACCACGGTCAGCGTGTCGATGGCGTGCCGCTTGAGCCAGTCGCCGAGATCGGTGCCCGCGAACGAACTGGGCAACTGCTTTTGCACGAGATGTTCGTAGGGGCGGCTGGCGACCACGTCGTGCAAGGCCCAGCCGGGCGAGCCGATGGCGAACAGCGGCGAATCGACCGGCGCCATTTGTTGCACCACGATCACCGGGATGCCGGCACCGCGAGCGGTGTCGATGGCTCGGCCGATGTGGCGAAGCGAACTTTCCACCGGCGGGTATTCGATGCGCAGGTCGCCGGTGACGTATTCGTTCTGCACGTCGATGACGATAAGCGCGCGGCGCGGAGCAGGGAGTTGGGTCATCGTGGATTCCTTGGGATCGAAAGGGTGTCGTTCGGTGGAGGAATCATCCGCCACCGTGGTCGCATGTGGCAGTGGCCGGAATGCCATTGACCATTAGAATCGGGCCAATGCATTCGAGGGTACGGACATGACGGCAACACGCGTGGCGATTGCGGCCTTCAACGGCATCCGTCCGTTTCATCTCGCCGTGCCGTGCGCGGTGTTCGGCGAACCGGCTGGCGCCGAGCCGCTGTTCGACGTGCGCGTGTGCGCGGTCGAACCCGGCGAATTGCGCAGCCAGATCGGTTTCACCGTCGGCACCCAGGATGGTTTGCGCGAACTCGAACGCGCGCAGATCGTGGTGCTGCCATCGTGGCGTGATGCCCGTGAGCCTGCGCCGGCGCCGCTGCTTGCCGCGATCCGGCGCGCGCACCGGCGCGGTGCGTTGATCGTCGGCCTTTGCCTTGGCGCCTATGTGCTGGCCGAAACCGGCCTGCTCGACGGGCGCCGCGCCACCACGCACTGGCGCTGGACCGAACTGTTCGCGCAGCGCTTTCCGCAGGTGCAGGTCGATCCGGGTGTGCTGTATGTCGACGAAGGCGACGTGCTGACCTCGGCCGGCACTGCTGCCGGCATCGATTGCTGCCTGCATGTGTTGCGCCGGCAGTTCGGCGCGGAAGCGGCCAGCCGCGTTGCGCGCACCCTGGTGGTGCCGCCGCATCGGCAGGGCAGCCAGGCGCAATACATCGAGCAGCCGGTCCTGGCGACGAGCAGCGACGGCCCGCTGGCGAAGGCCATGGATTGGGCGGCACGCCACCTGGCATCGCCGCATACGCTCGACTCGCTCGCTGCGAAGGCCTTGATGAGTCGGCGCAGCTTCACCCGGCATTTCCGCCAGCGCACCGGCACCACGGTCGGCCAATGGTTGCTGGGGCAACGCCTCGCGCTGGCGCAGCGGCTGCTGGAAACCACTGCGCAGCCGATCGAACGAATCGCCGAACGGGCCGGCTTCGGTTCCGCCTTGTCCATGCGCCAGCATTTCGCCGTGGCTTTCAACACCACGCCCTCGATGTATCGGCGCGAATTCCGCGGCGGCTAGCGCGGTGGCGTGAGCACCCATGACTTATGGCGCAGTCCGCCGCGTGACGGCCCCTGGCTCGGTTATCCTCGGCTTTTGCCCGAGATATGCCATGCGCCGATTGCTGTTAGCCGGTTTCGTTGCTTTTGCCGTCCTGCCGGTCGCGGCGGCGGTGCCGGCATCGAATGCACTCGATCTGGAAACCATCATGGCCAATCCCGACTGGATCGGGCCGGCGGTGGAGCAGCCGTACTGGAGCGCGGACGGGCACAGCCTGTATTTCTCGCTGAAGCGCGACGGCAGCCCGGTGCGTGACCTGTATCGCGTGGATGCCGGTGGCGGTGCGCCGCAGAAACTCGAGGCGGCGGCGGTGGCGCAGGCGGACGGCCCTTCGGTGTTCGATCGCGCACATCGACAAGCGGCCTTCATCCAGCACGGCGATGTGTTCCTGAAGGATCTTTCCAGCGGCCGCCGCGTGCAGGTGACACGTACACCCGAAGAGAAAGCATCGCCGCAGTTTTCCAGCGATGGCCGCGCCCTGCAGTTCCGCCAGGGCAACGACTGGTACAGCTACGACATCGCGAGCGGCGTCACCACGCCGGCCGCGGTGCTGAAGTTCGCCGACGATCCGGAAGCCAAACAGCCAGACGCGCTGGGCGAGGAACAGCTGAAGCTGTTCAAGACGCTGCGCGAGATCAAGGCCGACAAGGATGCCCGCCGCGAAAACGACGATGCGCTGGCCGCCGCCGATCCGGGCCGCGCGCCCAAGGCATTCTGGCTGGGTGACCAGATCGAGGTGATGGACACCGAACTCTCGCCGAACGGCCGCTGGATGCTGCTGGTCACGGTGCCGAAGGGCCATGCCGAAGGCCGCGCACCGAAGGTCATCCACTACGTCACCGATTCCGGCTATACCGAACCGAAGGATGCGCGCACCTACGTGGGCCGGCCCGATCCCACGCCGCAATCGCTGCTCCTGCTCGATCTGGCCGCGCACCAGACCTATGCACTCGGCACCGACGCGCTGCCCGGCATTAAGGACGATCCGCTGAAGGAACTGCGCGCCGGCACCATCGCCGCCCTGCACAAGGCCGGCAAGGACGATCAGGCCAAACCGCTGAAGGCTCCCGAAGTACGCGCCGTACGCATCGTCGCGGATGCCGAGGATGGCGGCGGTGGCGGCATCGTGTGGAGCGACGATGGCCAGAACTTGGCAATCCAGCTGCGCGCGATCGACAACAAGGACCGCTGGATCGCCAGTGTCGATTTCGGCCGGCACGCACTGGTCAATCAGCATCGGCTCACCGACAACGCCTGGATCAACTGGAACTTCAACGATTTCGGCTGGCTCAAGGACAACCGCACGCTGTGGTACACGAGTGAGCAGAGCGGCTATTCGCAGCTGTTCCGCAAGAGCCTCGGCGGCAATCCGGAAGCGCTGACCAGCGGTCGCTTCGAGGTCAGCCATCCGCAACTATCCAGCGACGGCCAGTGGTTCTACCTGCGCGCGAACAAGGTCGCGCCGTACAGCTACGACGTGTACCGCGTACCGGCCAAGGGTGGTGCGCTGACTCGCCTGACCCAGTATCAGGGCATGGACGGATTCACCTTGTCGCCGGACGACAAGCAGTTGGCCGTGCTGCATTCCTCGTCCTATGTGTTGCCGCAGCTCGCTGTGCAGGACGCCGCCGGCGGTGCGCCGCGCGAACTGACCAACACCACCAAACCCGCTTTCGCCGCGCATGCGTGGATCGCGCCGAAGATCGTCGAGGTGCCGTCCACGCACGGTGCCGGCAGCGTCTACGCGAAGTATTACGGGCCAGCCGATGAGACGGCGGCGACGCGGCCGGCGGTGATCTTCATCCACGGCGCCGGCTACCTGCAGAACGTCACGCTGTCGTGGTCCTACTACTTCCGCGAGCAGATGTTCCACAACCTGCTGGTGCAGCAGGGTTTCGTGGTGCTCGACCTGGATTACCGCGGCTCAGAAGGTTATGGCCGCGCGTGGCGCACCGCGATCTATCGCGACATGGGCCATCCGGAACTGGAAGACCTGCTCGACAGCAAGGCGTGGCTGGTCAAGAACCACGGCGTCGATCCGAAGCGCGTGGGCATCTATGGCGGCAGCTACGGCGGCTTCATGACGCTGATGGGGCTGCTGCGCGCACCCGGCGAATTCGCGGCCGGCGCAGCGCTACGCCCGGTGACCGACTGGACCACCTACAACCACGAATACACCTCGAACATCCTCAACGACCCGCAGCTCGATCCGCAGGCCTATGCGACCAGTTCGCCGATCGAATACGCGGACAAGCTGCAGGATCCGCTGCTGATCATGCACGGGCTGATCGACGACAACGTGATGACCAGCGATTCGGTGCGCATCTACCAGCGCTTCATCGAGCTGCACAAGAAGAACTTCTGGATCTCGCTGTATCCGCTGGAGCGCCACGGCTTCGTGCATGACGATTCGTGGTACGACGAATACCGCCGCATCGACGAGCTGTTCCAGACTTGGCTGAAGCCCTGATCGTCGAGGTTCAGTGACGATCCGTCGGCGCCGTTCGACCGGCGCCGACGGCAGATGACCGCAGCGATTTCGTCATTGCGATGGCAACATCTTTCTGGATCGTCAGCACATCGCTGCGCGTCGTGGCATTCAAGGGCCGGTCGTAGCTTTCGCTCCACACCACGTAGCCGTCGTCCGCCCGCACCAGCCGGGCGGCTACGCGTAGCGTGGCGTCGGATTTGCGGATGCTGCCGTCGATGACATAGGCGACGCCGAGCTGCCTGGCGATCTCGGGCACCGGCAGCTGCTTGTCCTTGAAGTAGAACGATGATGTGGCGCCCGGCACCTGCCAGCCCGGCAACGCACTCAGCTGATCGATCAGTTCCTCGGTCATGCCGTCGGCGAAATATTCCTCGTTCATCGCCTGCGTGGTGAGGTCGAGGAACGGCAGCACGGCGACCGACATCGTCGTCCGCGTCGCGCCGGCGTCGACCTGCCGGGTGGCGAGCTTGATGCTTATCAGGGAAACCAGCGCCAGCACCAGGATCAACAGCGTGCTGGCACGCAGTGCCGAGCCGGAGCGCCGCCGCGAACCGGGTGTCGTCGTCTTGATCGGCGCCGGAGCGCCCTCGGCATCCTTCGGCAGCTGCGCCGGCTCGGCCGATGTCGATGCGATCCACGGACCCACCGACGCTACCATCCGATAGCCCAGCCGCGGAACCGTCGCGATGTACGCAGGTCGCTTGGGGTCGTCGCCGAGCTGGCGGCGCAGCGAAGTGACGGCCTGGTAGACCGAATCCGGCGTCACGATCACCCCGGCCCAGACCTGACTCAGCAGCTCGTCGATGCTGACCACCTCACCGGCGCGTGCGGCGAGGCAGAGCAGCAGCCGCAGCGTGCGCGCCTCCAGTCGCAGGTTCTCGTCCCCGCGCGACAGCACGCCGGTGGCCGGATCGACGCGCCAGTCGCCGATGCGCAGCGGCGAAGTGAACGAATCATCCATGGGAGATTGGCTGGGCATGCGTCGGCGGCTTGATGAAATCGACAGCATCGATTGTAGCGACTGGCGTCGCCCGCAACGCTTATTCAGAAGTCTTCAGGACGTTTCAGGCGTGTTTTCAGGACTTCCTGGGATGGGCGGGCCCATAGTCCCGCCGCCTTTCCCCATCGCCCGAGGACTCACCCATGATCCGCTACTTCGCTGCCGCCATCGCGCTCGTGCTGGCCGCCATTCCGCTGCATGCCAACACCTATACCTTCGAGCCGTACCACACGGAGGGCGTGATCCGTTGGGACCACCTCGGCTTTTCGCACCCCACCGCGCAGTTCAGCCGCGTCGAGGGCACGCTGAGTTTCGATCCGGCCGCGCCGACCCAGGCCAGCGTGGCGGTGACGATCCCGCTGGCCAACCTGAGCAGCGGCGTGCCGGATCTGGACGATTACCTGCATGCGGAAGAATTCTTCAACATCGCGAAATTTCCGATTGCGACATTCAAGAGCACCCGGGTCGAACAAGGCAGCGCGCCGGACCGGCTCAAGGTGACCGGCGAGCTCGGCCTGCGCGGCGTGACCCGGTCGGTCACGCTCGACGTCACTCTCAACAAGATCGGCATCAACCAACGCAACCAGTTGCCGGCGATCGGCTTCGAGGCGACCACGGTGCTCAAGCGCTCCGATTTCGGCCTTGGCCTGTATGTGCCGCAGGTCGGCGACGAGGTGGAGATCCACATCACCGCGCAGGCCGACGAGGCGAAGGGCTATGCGCAACGGCTGGCAAAGGATGCGGCCGAGGACGCCAAGAACGCGGCGGCGAAGTCCGCGGCGGCAGCGGCAGCAGCGGCCAAGGCAAAGAACACCAGCACCCATTAGCGCGAACCATCACGGTGGCCGGCGCAGGCCGGTTCATTTGCAGCGCGGCCGCCTGCCTCGAAGGCTGCGCAACCAGGATCGAGCATGATCAGATCGATATTCGGCTACATGACCTGCGCGCTGCTGCTGTGCCTGGCAAGCGTGACGTTGGCGGCGAAAGACGCTGCCTGGACATCGACCTGGACATCGGCTTGGACCGCCGCGCCGGATTCGGCCGGTCCGGCGTTGCACGCGCAAACGGTGCGCCAGATCGTCCGTGTCGGCAGCGCCGGTTCGAGCCTGCGCATCCGACTCTCCAATGCGTACGGTACGGGCCAGGTAACCATCGGGCCCGTGCATGTGGCCATGCATGCACACGCATCCGCCATCCGCGAGGGCAGCGATCGCCCAGTGACCTTCGCCGGCCAGCCCACGCTGACCCTCGCCAAAGGCGCCGACGCGCTAAGCGATCCGGTCGCGCTACCGGTAGGTGCACTCGAAGAACTCGCGGTGAGCCTCTACGTGCCCGGCCATATCGCGGCTTCCACCCTGCATAGCAGCGGCATGCAGAGTGCCTACCTTACCGAGAGCGGTGACGCCACCGCGGCACCGGTGTTTGCCACCAGCGAAGTTTCCAGCAGCCGGTTCTTCCTGACCGATGTGGAGGTCGCCGCCGCGGCCCCCGCGCGCGTCCTGGTGGCGATGGGCGATTCCATTACCGATGGCGTCGGCTCTACCCAGGATCGCAGTGCACGCTGGCCGGACGCACTGGCGGCGCGACTGCAGGCGGCTCATCGACAGGATGACCAGACACTCCCTCCGATCGCCGTCATCGATGCAGGCATCGCTGGCAACCGGCTGCTGCACGACGAGGCCGGGCCGTACGTGGGGCCGAGCGGATTATCGCGACTGGAGCGCGATGCGCTGGACAAACCCGGTGTGCACTGGCTGCTGCTATTGGAAGGGATCACCGACATCACCGCCGGTAGCGTGCTGCCGACGCCGGCGGACAATGTCTCCGCCCAGCAGATCATCGACGGCATGCGGACCGTGATAGCGCGTGCGCATGCCAAAGGCATCAAGGTCTGGGGCGCTACCTTGCTACCATTCGGCGGCGCCGAATGGCCCTTCCATTCAAGCGCAGGCGAGGCAAAGCGCGTGACAGTCAATGCGTGGATTCGCGATGGCGGCGCGTTCGACGCGGTGATCGATTTCGATCAGGTGGCGCGCGACCCGGCGCATCCGGATCGGATCCGGCCCGCGTTCGACAGTGGCGATCACATACATCTGAACGACGCCGGCTACCAGGCGTTGGCGGCATCGATCGATCTGCGCCTGTTCGCGCGGGATCGATGACCGATGAGCGGTATATTGGTGGCGAGCTTGAACCGCTATTTCTACATCGGCATATCGCTGTTGATCGCCGCCATCGTGCTCGGCGGCTTCGTCCCGACGATCGACGTACGGCTGTTCCATCCACCCGCGCCGCGCCCGGCCATCCTGTATGTCCACGCGGCCGTCTTCACCGCCTGGGTGGTGTTCTTCATCGTGCAGGCGGCACTGGTCGGCCGGCGCAATGTGAAGCTCCATCGCACGCTGGGCTGCTGGGGTGTGGCGCTGGGCAGCGCGATTCCGCTGCTCGGTCTCGCCACCGCGATCGTGCTAGACCGGGCGGAAGGTCGGCACGACGACGATGCGGCGGCCTTCCTGGCGGTTTCCTGCTACGACATGCTCGCGTTCGCCGTGACGTTCGCGCTGGCGATCCGTTGGCGGAAAAAGCCGGAGCTGCATCGCCGGCTCATGCTGATCGCCACCTGCGGGTTGACCTCGGCGGCGATCGCGCGCCTGCTGCCGCCCGATATATCGATCGTGTGGATCTACGTTGGCGTCGATCTGCTGATCCTGCTCGGCGTGGCTCGCGATCTGCTGGTCGCGAAGCGCGTCCACATCACCTACCTCATGGCGTTCCCAGTGATCCTGCTCGGCCAGGCGACGGCGTTGCAGCTGATGCTGAGTCGATCGCCGGCGTGGCTGGCCTTGGCGCATCGCCTGATCGGCTAGTCCGTTGTTTCGGCTGGATCGGCATGACCATCGCCATGCTGCACATAACGTGCCGCGATCGCGCAAGCGAGCAGCAGTAGGCCGACGCTGATCCACGCGGCCAGCCGCATGCCCGGCACGATCCGCGCATCGCCGCCGCCGACCAGCGCACCAAACGCCGCCACGCCGATCGCGCCGCCGGCCTGGCGCGCCGCATTGAGCACCGCCGAGGCCGTACCCGACCAGGACTTCTCGACGCTGGACAACATGATCGTGGTCATCGCCGGCACGCCCAGCCCCATGCCGCCCGGAATCAACAGGAACGGCAGTAGCATGGCCATGTAGCCGCTATTTGCATCCAGCCTGGCCAGCAGGGCGAAGCCGGCGGCGCCGATCGCCGCGCCCAGCATCATCGGTAGGCGGCCGCCGTAATGGCCGCTCAGCCAGCCGCTGATCAGGTTGGAGACGATGAAGGTCGCGGTCAGCGGCAGGTAGGCCAGCCCGGCCTGCATCGCCGAGTAGTGCCGCACGTGCTGCAGATACAGGCTCAACACGAAGAGCACGCCGTAGTAACTGAGATTCACCGCGATGCCGAACAACACCGCAGCGCTGAAATGCGGCCGCCGGAAGAAACGCAGCGGCAGCATCGGTTGCTCACTGCGTGCCTCGACCATCACGAAGGCCCAGGCACCGACCGCCGCGAGCACGAAGCCGCCGATCACCAGCGGATGGGTGAGCCCCAGCGCGCCGATTTCGATCATCGCGGCGGTCAAGCCGGTTAGCGCCAGGATCGCTAACACTTGGCCACGCAGGTCGAGCCGTTGCCGCGCCTTGCGCGGAGTCTCGTGCAGGCGCAGTGTCATGCCGATGCCGAGCGCGCACAGTGGCAGGTTGACCAGGAAGATGCTGCGCCAGTCGAAGGCGCGCAGCAGCAGGCCACCGATGATCGGGCCCGCCGCAATCGAGATACCGCCGCCAGCAGTCCACAGTCCGACCGCGCGGGCGCGCAGCCGCGGCTCGTGCGCGCAGGCATGGTTGAGCAGGGCCAGCGAAGGCGGCACCAGCAAGGCGGCGCCGATGCCCTGCACGGCACGTGCGGCGATCAGCTGGCCGGCCGTCTGCGCCAGGCCGCAGGCCGCCGAAGCGAGCGCGAACAGCGAGAAGCCGAGCAGGTACGCACGCCGCGCGCCGAGCCGATCGCCCAGCACGCCGGCGGACAGCAGCAGCACGGCGAAGGCCAGCGTGTACGCGTCCACCACCCATTGCAGTTCGCTCATGCGGCTGCCCAGCGCGGTGATCAGTCGCGGCAGGGCAACATTGACGATCGTCACGTCCAGTTGCACCACCATGAAACCGAGGCTGGTGGCGATGATGATCCAGGCGGTCGAGGGCGACGTGCGTGATTGGTTCATGCGTGCATCCTACGCAGCGGAGTGTCGATATCGTTTCATGCTGGCGTGAAACGATCGGCAGCGACGCCGGCTAGACTGAGCTGGAATGAACCGCCCACGCGCAGCCCGGATGGGTACACGGGCATGGCCGAGCTGGAGGCAGCGATGCATCTGAGCGTTTTTCCGCCCGCGGCCTTGATCGGCGATCCAACCCGCGCGGCCTTGTTGATCGCGCTGATCGATGGGCGTGCGCAGCCGGCCAGCGCACTGGCCTATGCCGCATCCGTATCGCCGCAAGTCGCCAGCAATCAGCTGGCGCAGCTCGTGCGCGGCGGTCTGCTCACGGTGGAACAGGAAGGCCGCCATCGCTATTACCGGCTGGCTTCGGCGCAGGTCGCGGTCGCTCTCGAAAGTCTTTCCAGCCTGCGGCCGAATGTGCGCCGTCCACAGCAGCCGGCGGATCAGCGCCTGTGCTTCGCGCGATCCTGCTACGACCATCTTGCCGGCCGCCTCGGCGTGGCCGTGGTCGATGCCTTGCAGACACAGGGCTATTTGCTGGCGCCGGCCGCGCTGCCGAAAGTGTTCGAAGTGACCGACGAAGGACGGCGCTGGTTCGCCGAATTCGGCATTGCGCTGGATGCCCATCGTCCCTCGCGCCGTCCACTGGCGCGACGCTGCCTGGATTGGACCGAGCGGCGGCATCATCTCGCCGGCTTCCTTGGCGAACGCATGCTGCTGCGCCTGCAGGCACGCCGCTGGCTGCAGGCCAACCCGACCGATCGCGTGTTGCGGCTGACCCAGACCGGCCATCGCGGCCTGCGCGACAGCCTCGGCTTGTCGCTGCCCTGAAACTAAGCCAGGACCTGGCCGCGCGCATTGCTCAGGTAGCGCGTCGGCGAATGCCCGAAGCTGCGGCGGAACATCGCGATGAAGGCGCTCGGTCCGGCGTAGCCGAGTGCATCGGCGACACTGGCGACCGCCTCGCCCTCGACCAGCCGTTCCAGCGCATGGGTCAGTCGCGCCTGCTGCCGCCATTGCGCGAAGCTGCAGCCGGTTTCCTGGCGAAACAGCCGGCTCAGTGTGCGCGACGACAGGCCGGCCCAGGCCGCCCAGTTCTCTAGCGTGCGTTCGTCACGCGGCTGTTCGATCAATGCGTCCGCGATGCGCTGCAGGCGTCGATCGAGCGGCATCGGCAGGTGCAGCGGCTGCACCTGCGCGTGCTGGATTTCGTCCAGCAGCATGTCGAGCACACGCTGCTGGCGCGCATCGGGCGTGTCGTTGTCGGTCCATTCGATCGCACGATGCACCAGCGCGTGCAGCAGCTCGCTGGCGCCGATGATGCAAGGTTGTTCGGGCAGTCCTGCGGTGGCAGCCGGCGCGATCAGGGCGCCCCAGCCGCTGATCGGGCCGACGATGCGCACCGTATGCTCGATGCCCGGCGGCATCCAGCCGCCGCGATGCGGCGGCATGGTCCAGGCGCCGTCCCGGGTGCGCAGCACGATCACGCCCTGTTCCAGGTAGAAGAACTGGCCGCGTAGATGGCTATGCCATTCGGTCTCTTCCAGCGCAGATTCGAGGCCTTTGTGGTAAGCGATCACCGCCGGGCCATCGGCGCGATCGAGCAGCTGGAAAGTGGCGTGTTTGTCCTTCATGGGCATCTCAATGTAGAGCCAGGTCTCATTAGGCCAGTTCTTTGGCGGGTTCTCGACATAAGTTGGCCATATAACGATATCTGCTTTGCCGCATGTTTGCCTATGCTGACCGTGCGGCATCTCCCCGTGCCGCTCCCTGTATCGATCCAATGCCGCTGCCGTCGCTCGTGGCACCGCCGGTGCGAACGCGCCGTATGGAGGAATGCGTCATGTTGAAATTGTCGTCCGTCGCCTCGTCCGTTGCCGATCCGGTGACCTCTCCCCTGGAGGTTTTCATCGGCTGCGCCCACCAAATGCTCGATCCCACCACGCCGGAAGCGGTGCGTCAGGCGCTGGAGCCGCGCCTGCTGGCGCAGTTACCGGTACTGCGGGCGCTCGGCGTGTTCGAGCTGTTCGAACTGCGCGATTCCGCCCTGCGCACCTGGTTGCAGGATGAAATGGCCGAGTCCCGCTCCCCGTACCTCAAGGCCTGTAGCTGAGTTTTTGCTGAAACAAAAATTGCCGCCAATATATTTGCCTTGACAAATATATTGGCGGCAATAAAATGCGCGGCAATGAAAACCGTCAACCTCCCCGCCGCCGTCGACAATCTCGGTACCTTGATTGGCATGGTGCGTTCCGAACTCGTTCGCGCCATCGAAAATGAGATGGTCGAGAAAGGCATCGATCTACGCTTCACCCAGTATCTGATCCTGAAACGGCTGATCCAGCTGGGGCCGGTATCGGCCACCGAGCTGGCGCGCGCCGTGGAGTTGGATGGCGGCGCAATGACTCGCCAGCTCGATCAACTCGAGCAGAAGGGTTATCTGCGCCGGCAGCCGCACGCCAAGGACCGCCGCGCACTGCGCATTGAGATCACCGAAGGGGGCGCGGCCGAATGGCAGCAGCTGAGCCATTGCGGAGAACACGCCATGGCGGCGGCCCAGCGATCGCTGAGCGCGGTTGAAAGCGAGCAGCTGCACGATTACCTCGAGCGCGTGCTGCATGCGCTTCGCAACAAAGACTAAGCGGTACCCCACTCCGGAATGACCTGTCGAGACATGATCATGCGTCCGTTGCACACCTTTTTTCTCGCCGCAGGGCTGACTGCATTGCTGGCCGGTTGCGCCAGCAGCGGCGGCCTGCATCCGGACGGCACGGCGACCGATCCATCCAGCCTCAAGGCCGAGCGCAGCCTGGCCCGGCTGAACGTGTCGCCGGCCGAGTGGCCCGCCGAAGACTGGTGGACCGGGCTGGGCGACCAGCAGCTGGACAGCCTCATCGCCGAGGCGCTGAAAGACAATCCCAGCCTCGCCGTCGCTGATGCGCGCGCGCGCCAGGCGCAGGCCGAGATGACCGCGGCGGATGCCGCGCGCAAGCCGAGCCTGAATGCCGGTGGCAGCGTGGCTGGCGCGCGTCTCCCGACTACCTTGCCGCCGATCGGCAACGGCCATTACGGCGTGGCGAAGTATGTGGACGTCAGCTTCAAGTGGGATCTCGATCTGTGGGGCGGCAAGCGCTCCGCCTGGGAAGCGGCTCTGGGCCAGGCACGCGCCGCCGAGGTGGAACAGCGCGCCGCGCGCATCCAGGTGTCGGCGAACGTCGCCCGGGCGTATGCGCAACTGAGCTACGCCTATGCGCAGCAGGATGTCACCACCGCTGAACTGCAGCGCTCCAACAAGGCGCGCGATCTGACCCGCCAGCGTGTCGCCGCCGGCATCGACAATCAGATTCAGCTCAAGCAGAGTGATTCGGAAGTGGCCAGCGCCGAAGGCCAGCTCGCCAAGGCGAATCGCGCGATCGACGCGGCGCGTTCCGCCCTGTCCGTGTTGCTCGGCAAGGGGCCGGATCGCGGTCTGGACATCGGTCGTCCGAATACGCTGCAGCCGACGGCCGTGGCCGTACCGGGTCAGCTCTCGGTGGAACTGATCGGCCACCGCGCCGACCTGGTTGCCGCGCGTTGGCGTGTCGAGGCGGCCGGGCATGACATCAAGTCGGCCAAGGCCCGCTTCATGCCCGATGTGAGCCTGAGCGCACTGGCCGGCCTGATCACGCTGGGCGGCGGCAACCTGTTCGAGGCGCCGGCACGTTTCTACGAAGGCGGCCCGGCGATCAGCTTGCCGATCTTCGACGGCGGTCGGCTGCGCGCCAACCTGGCCGGCAAGGACGCCGACTATGACCTCGCGGTGGCGCAGTACAACCAGACCCTGGTCGGCGCGGTGAACGAGGTCACCGACGATCTGTCGGGACTGAACTCGCTCGCCGACGAACTCGCCGCGCAACAGCGCGCGCTCGATGCCGCCACGCAGGCATGGCAGCTGGCGCAGCAGCGTTATCAGGCCGGCATCGGCAGCTATCTGGAAGCGCTCTCGGTGCGCCAGCAGTTGTTGCAGGCGGAGCAGGGCATGGCCGAGCTGCGTGCGCAGCAGGTCGACCTTTCCGTCCAATTGATCCAGGCGCTCGGTGGCGGTTATCGCCCCGGCGGCACGCGGGCCGGCGATCACTACGATCCCGTGCCGGCGGTGCCTGCCGATGCCAGGCATGCGCAGGCGGACGCCGCGCACCCCGTTTCTTCAACGTCTTCTCATTCCTGAGGCTGTCCCATGTCTAGCCAGATGCCCCCAACGGCCGATAAAGCGGCCCCTGCAAACCCGGCGCCGGCCAACAACTCCGCCCCTGCCGCTCCGGCGCCGGCCAAGAGCCGCCGTGGCTTCTTCCTGCGCCTGCTGGTGATCGGGCTGGTCGTCGTCGCGATCGGCTGGACCGCATGGTATTTCCTCGAAGGCCGCTGGTACGCCGATACCGACGACGCCTACGTCAATGGCAACGTCGTGCAGATCACTCCGCAGATTGCCGGCACGGTGGTATCCATCGGCGCCGACGACGGCGACCTCGTGCATGCCGGCGACGTGCTGGTGAAGCTCGACCAGGCCGATGCCGATGTCGCGCTAGCGCAGGCCAAGGCCAATCTCGCCAACACCGTGCGCAAGGTGCGTGGCTTATTCAACAACGTCACCGGCGCACAGGCCAACGTGGCGATGCAGAAGGTCGCCGTCGACAAGGCGCGCGCCGACTACAACCGGCGTCGTGACCTGGCCAAGTCCGGTGCGATTTCCGCGGAGGAGTTGTCGCATGCTAGCGACGCGCTGATCGCCGCGGAAAGCACCATGACCAATACCCAGCAGCAGTTCCAGAACAGCAAGGTGCTGGTGGACGACACCATGGTGGCGAACCATCCGGACGTGCAGGCCGCCGCCGCGCAGCTGCGTGCCGCCTACCTCGATGACGTGCGCACCACCTTGCGTGCGCCGGTGGACGGCTATGTGGCCAAGCGCTCGGTGCAGGTCGGCCAGCGCGTACAGCCCGGTGCCGCGCTGATGGCGGTGGTGCCGCTGCATCAGGTGTGGGTGGATGCGAACTTCAAGGAAACTCAGCTAACCAACATGCGCATCGGCCAGCCGGTGGAGATCACTTCCGATGTCTACGGCAGCTCGGTGAAGTATCACGCCAAGGTGCAGAGCCTGGGCGTGGGCACCGGCAGCGCGTTCTCATTGCTGCCGGCGCAGAACGCCACCGGCAACTGGATCAAGATCGTGCAGCGCGTGCCGGTGCGCATCGTGTTCACCGAACCGAAGCAGCTCGACGATAAGCCGCTGCGCATCGGCCTGTCGCTGGATGTCGCTGTGAACCTGCACGACCAGAACGGCCCAATGCTGGCGCAGCAGGCACCGACCCAGGCGGCCTTCAGCACCGACATCTATCGGCAGCAGCTGGTCAAGGCGGATCAGGAGATCGAGCAGGTCATCCACGCCAACATGGCCGGTGCCGAGCCGGCGGATGCCGCGAAAGCCAGCCCCGCCCGCTAGAACCGGCGTTCCCTCGTGCCGTCGCCGAGCGCGCCGGCACGTTTCGCCCATACAGCGTTTCCTCTTTCTGACAGGCCGTCATGACTAGCCAATTCCGTCCGCCCAACATGGGACTGACCACGATCGGTCTGTCGCTGGCGACCTTCATGCAGGTGCTCGACACGACCATCGCCAATGTGTCGCTGCCGACCATCGCCGGCAACCTCGGCGTCAGCGTGTCGCAGAGCACCTGGGTGATCACCTCGTTCGCGGTGAGCATGGCGATTTCGCTGCCGCTCACCGGCTTTCTCACCCGCCGCTTCGGCGAGGTGAAGATGTTCATCTGGTCGACTCTGCTGTTCTCGATCGCCTCGTTCCTGTGCGGCATCGCGCAAAGCATGAGCATGCTGATCCTGTTCCGTGCGATCCAGGGCGCGGTGGCCGGCCCGATGTACCCGATCACGCAGAGCCTGATGATCTCGATTTACCCGCCGGCCAAGCGCGGCATGGCGCTGGCGCTGCTGGCGATGGTGACCGTGGTGGCGCCGATCGCCGGCCCGATCCTCGGTGGCTGGATCACCGACAACTATTCATGGCCGTGGATCTTCTTCATCAACGTGCCGATCGGCATCTTCGCCAGCATGGTGGTCGGCAATCAGATGAAGGGGCGCACCGACGTCACCCAACGGCCGAAGATCGACTACGTCGGCCTGATCACCTTGATCCTCGGCGTGGGCGCGCTGCAGATCGTGCTGGACAAGGGCAATGACGAGGACTGGTTCAACTCGAATTTCATCGTCATCACCAGCATCATCTCGGCGATCAGCATCGCGGTGTTCCTGATCTGGGAGCTGACCGACAAGGAGCCGATCGTCGACCTGAAGCTGCTGCGCCATCGCAACTTCCGCTACGGCACGATATCGCTGGTGCTGGCCTACGGCGCGTTCTTCGCGATCGGCCTGCTATTGCCGCAGTGGCTGCAGCGCAATCTCGGCTACACCTCGACCTGGGCCGGCTTCGCGGCTGCGCCGCTCGGCATCCTGCCGGTGCTGCTCACCGTGATGGTAGGCAAATACGCGGCGCGCTTCGACCTGCGCATGGTGACTTCGTTCTCGTTCGTGGTGATGGGCCTTACCTGCTTCATGCGCTCGCATTTCTACCTCGATGTCGACTTCTACCATGTCGCCTCGGTGCAGTTGCTGCAGGGCCTCGGCGTGGCGACGTTCTTCATGCCGGTGACGACGATCCTGCTGTCCGATCTGCAGCCGCACGAAATCGCCGCGGGCGGCGGCCTGGCCACCTTCCTGCGCACGCTTGGCGCCAGCTTCTCGGCGTCGCTCACCACCTTCCTGTGGGATCACCGCGCGATCATTCATCATGCGCAACTGGCCGCGCCGATTACCCCGTACAACCCGATCGCGCAGAACGCGATGGCGCAGATGGGCGATCCACAGACGGCGGCAGCCACGATCAATCAGATGATCACCCAGCAGGGTCTGCAGATCTCGTTCAATGAGGTCTTCCACCTCCTGGGATGGATCTTTCTGTCGCTGGTGTTCGTGATCTGGATGGCTCGTCCGCCGTTCGCCGCCAAGGCCAGTGCCGCTGGCGGCGGGCACTGAGCGGAGCATAAAAAAACACGACCTCGCGAGTGCGAGGTCGTGCGTTGGTGCAGCGCTAGTTTCGGCGGTTCGGCTCAGTCGTTGCCGCCGAATGCGATGCCGACCAGGGCCATCGTCTCACCGCGGTTCGGATTGTGCAGGCCGGCGTTGGAAATATGCCGGATCGCGAAACTGAAACGCTGGCCCTGCCAGCCCAGCGTGCTGACGAACTCGCCGGTGCTGCTCAGCGCCTGCGTGTGGCCCGTATGTACTGCGCCCTGCTCGCTGAAGAACAGCGGGTGATACCACGCGCCTTCATCACCATAATGGAAACGCAAGCCGCCAGCGGCCAGCCAGATATCGTCGTCGGTGCCCGGATGGTCACCGCGATAGCGCGCAACTTCGCGGCCGCCGATCCAGCCGACCGACACGTCCGGCGACCAGCTGAAATTGCTATTGCCGAGCGTGTGCTCATCGAATACCGCCTCGGTGAACACAGTGTTCGCGCCGTGGCTGTCCATGTAACTGCGCCCGACTTGGAATTGGTACTCCACAGCGGCCGCCGGCAGCGCCGGCAGCAGGGTTAATGCGAGAGCGGCGGCAGCGCGCCGGATGGATGTCTTTGAAAACATAAGATTTCCACAGTGTAGGTTGGGCTCGGGAGGGGGAAGCTCGAGTTTGTGTACTCTATAGTTCTATAAAAAGCGTCATAGTCAAGTGAAAGTCGCTTCATGCCCGGAAGTCTCACGCGACGAAACGCCTCGGCAAGCATTGACAGTTAAATTTAACCGGGTAATATCTGTCTAAATTTTACCTGGAGCAAATGCCATGTCCACTATCTCGCGCGCAGCCACAATCACCGCGTTCGATGGCCATCGGCTCATCGCCTCTGGCGCATTGCTGGAAGTGGCGCTTGCCTGCAAGCACGCGTTGGATGCCGGTGCGGTAGGGCCGGTGCTGATCTTCGACGACGGCAGTGGCCAGCCGGTGGATGTGGATTTCCGCGGCACACCGCAGAAGGTGCTGGCGCGACTGGAAGCGAAGCAGCCAGCGCGCGGACCGGGCCGGCCCAAGCTGGGCGTGATCGCACGCGAGGTCACCTTGCTGCCGCGGCATTGGGACTGGCTCGGCGAGCAGCCGGGCGGCGCATCGGCTGTGCTGCGGCGCTTGGTCGAGGAGGCGGCGCGCGGCAACCTGATCAAGCAGCGTGCGCGTCGTTCGGCCGAAGCATTGGATCGGGTGATGCGCGATCTCGCCGGCGACCTGCCCGATTACGAAGAGGCATCACGCGCGTTCTGGCGTCGTGAACCTCGGCGGTTCGCCACGCTGGTCAAGGCGTGGCCAAAGGATGTGCGCGATCATTTGCGCAAGCTGGCGGCCATCGCCTGGGACGATGCCGCGGCGGCGGATGCCTGAGCTGTCGCTTATCGCGCTCTACACCCCACTCACCTGTTCAAGTCGTAACGGAAACCGACCATGCCGCCTCCCGCCAAGCAAGTCTCGCTGATCGAAGGTCCGATCGCGCGCACCTTGTTACTGTTTGCCCTGCCGATTCTCGGCAGCACGGTGCTGCAATCGCTCAACGCCTCGGTCAACGCGATGTGGATCGGGCACTACCTCGGCGAGGCCGCGCTCACCGCCGGCAGCAATGCCACATTGATCATCTTCCTGCTGCTGAGCATGGTGTTCGGCGTTAGCATGGCCAGCACCATCCTGGTCGGGCAAAGCCTGGGTGCGGGCAAGATGGACGAGGCCAAGCGCGTAGTCGGCACCGGCACTGGCTTCTTCGTCGTGCTGTCGATGCTGGTGGCGTTGGCCGGCTACCTGGGCACGGGGGCGATCCTGCACCTGCTCGGCACGCCGGCGGACGCGATGCCGTACGCAGTGGCCTATCTGCGCGTGATCTTCATCGCGATGCCGCCGATGTATTTCTTCAACTTCCTCATGATGACGTTGCGTGGCGCTGGCGACTCGAAGACGCCGCTGCTGTTCATGGCGCTGTCGGTGGTGCTGGACATCGCGCTCAACCCGCCGCTGATCTTCGGCTGGGGTCCGTTTCCGAAGATGGGCGTGGCCGGTTCGGCCACCGCCACCTTGATCGCGCAAATCATTTCCCTGGCCGCCCTGATCATCACGCTGTACCGGCGCAAGCACTTCCTGCGCCTTACCGGCGCCGAGCTCGGCTATCTGAAGCCGGACCTGATCCTGCTGCGCGCGCTGGTGCTCAAGGGCCTGCCGATGGGCCTGCAGATGATCGTGATTTCCAGCTCGGCGATGCTGATGATGCGGCTGGTGAACGACTACGGTTCGCACACCGTGGCTGCCTATGGCGCGGCCACCCAGTTGTGGACCTATGTGCAGATGCCGGCGATGGCGATCGGCGCGGCGGTCTCGGCGATGGCAGCGCAGAACGTTGGCGCACGCCTGTGGAACCGGGTCGATCGCATCGCCTTGGCGGGGCTCGCGTACAACGTGCTGCTCAGCGGCGCGCTGATCGCACTCATCTACCTGTTCAACCGCGCCGCGCTGAATCTGTTCCTGCCCGCCGACGGCGTGGCGATCGGGCTGGCGGTGCATCTGAATACGATCGCGGTGTGGTCGTTCCTGTTCTTCGGCGCCACCTTCGTGCTGTTCGGCGTGGTGCGTTCCACCGGCGCGGTATGGCCGCCGCTGATCATGCTGCTGATCTCGATGTGGCTGATCCGCCCGCCATTCGCGCTGGCGCTGCAGTCGCGGCTGGGCGCCGATGCGATCTGGTGGAGTTTCCCGCTTGGCTCACTGGTGGCGATGCTGCTGGCGCTGGGCTACTACCGCTTCGGCGGCTGGCGTCGCGCACGCATGCTGGCAGGGCCGGCCGATGCGCAACAGGCGCCAACCACCGGCCAGGGCGTGCCGGCGTCGCCTGCCGAAATCGCCGCGGCGGAATGACGAGCATGGTCCATCGCCGAAATAGCGCCGGAGAGATTCAAGCCACTGCGAGTTTCAAGGATGCGTTGCGAGTGTGTGCGAAGTAGTCGCGAGTGCGCGCACTGAATACGGCCCAGGTGGCGCCGGCCATGACGAAACCTGTCGCCAAGGCAGGGGTCAGGTTTTGACCGCCGCCGCCATGCGAGGCGAGTGCCGCGCCCAAGAGGCCCAGCGTGGGTAGCCCGAACAGAACGCAGTACGCGCCGTACAGCACGAAACGAGCTTTCGAGCCGCCACGAAGGGTCTTGATTCCAGCCACGAGCAACCATGCGCCCATCAAACCGATGCCGATGAAGGCACCCAAGCCCACTGGCCACTCGGCAATCACGGCCGGGGCGGCCAGTCGCAGGGCCACCAGCGTCAGCGCAGCGGCAATCGACGCGCCGCCAATAATGCAGCTGCTCCAACCCATCCACTGAAGGCGTCCCGGCATAAGGCCTCGGGCATGACGCGCCAGGCGATCGAAGTTCCACAGGTAGATCGCCGGCGTGCTCAACAGGGTGAGCAGCTGCGACACCAATAGGCCACCGACGATGGCGATGCCGAGCGGCTGGCGCATTTCCGAGCCGATGCCGAAGCCGATCGCCAACGGCAGCGCCGCGCCCATCGCCACCAGCGTGGTCATGGTGATCGGGCGGAAGCGCACCAGCGCAGCTTCGCGGATCGCGTCCGGTGCGGACATGCCGTGCTCGCGTTCGCCGACCAGGGCGAAGTCGACCATCAGGATCGCGTTCTTCTTGACGATGCCGATCAGCATCAGGATCGCGATGATCGCCATCAGGCTTAGTTGCGTATGCGTCACCAGCAGCGCCAGGAAGGCACCGGCGCCAGCCGCGGGGAGGGTGGAAAGAATCGTCAGCGGATGGCCGAGGCTTTCGTAAAGGATGCCCAGCACGATGTACATCGCCAGAATCGCGCCGACCAGTAGAATGTAACCGTTGCTTTCGGCCTGCTGCAGACGCTGATTGGCGCCGGTGAAATCCACCCGCATGCCCTCGGGCAGCTGTATCACGATCGCTGCCTGGTTGATCAACGCGATGCCCTTGTCCTGCGGCACGTCCTTGGCCAGGTTGTAGTTGATCGTGGCCACTTCCATTTGGTTGTGGTGGCGGATGCGCGTGGGGCTGAGGCTGGGCTCGATGCGCGCCAGCGCGGACAGCGGGATCATCTGTCCCTGCGTGTTGCGTACATAGCTGTTCAGCAGCGACTGCGCGCTGATCGACTCGGCCGCGGCGGAATTGAGCACCACCCGGTACTGATTGATATCCGAGTAAATCACCGACACCTGGCGCTGACCGAACGAATTCTGCAGCACCGAATCGATCGTGCCCATGCTCACCTGCAGGCGACTGGCGGCATCGCGATCCACCTGGATCATCTCCTCCTTGCCGACCTGGTCGAAGTTGCTGCTGACGTCACGCAGTTCTTTCTGCGTGCGCAGCTGGCGCACCATCTTCAGCGCCCAGGGCTGCAGGTCGCCGCCGTTGCTGCTGACGATCTGGAATTCGTACTGGCCGGCGTTGTCGCCGCTGCCGCCGCCGCCGAGAAACTGCACCGGGCTCAACGACACGCGCATGTTCGGTAGCGCATCCAGTTTCTTGCCGAGCCGCTCCATCAACACCTTGATGTCCTCGTGACGGTCGCCCGGGCCGCTGCCGCGAAGCTTAAGGTCGATGAACATGCTGCCGCCGTTGCCAACCGCGCCGTTGCCGCCGCCCTGGCTGCCGAGAATGCTGAGGATGTCGACCACATCCGGTTCGGCCTGAATGATGCCGGCGGCATGCTTTACCCGCTCGGCGAGCAGGGTGGGCGAGATGTTGGTATCGGCGGTGAGGTCCACCTGGATCTGCCCAGTGTCCTGGTCCGGCATGAAGGTGCCGCCGGCGGTCACCACCACGGCCCAGGCCAGGACGCACGTCAGCAAGAGGAGCAGAGCAGGTTGCCAGCGCATCACTCGTCGGTGCCGCATCGCCCAGTCCAGCGCGCGTTCGTAGCGGTGATGCAGCTTGCGATCAAAGCGCTCGACCGCCAGCTCGATGCGCGACTGCTTGCGTGGTTCACCCACGGCATCCTGGGTGAGGAAGTATCCGCACAGTGCCGGCGTCAAGGTTAGCGAGACCACCGCGGAGATCACCACCGCGGCGGTCAGCGTGACCGAGAACTCGCGCAGCAGTTCGACCAGGAGGTTGTTGCCGAACAGCAGTGGCGCGAACACCGCGATCAGCGACAAGGTGATCGAGACCACGGTGAAGCCGATTTCGCCGACGCCCTTGATCGAGGCAGGCAGGGCTTCTTCCCCATGTTCCATGTGGCGCACGATGTTTTCGATCACCACGATCGCATCGTCCACCACGAAACCGATGCACAGTACCAGCGCCACCAGCGAAAGCGTGTTGAGCGTATAGCCCAGCACCCACATCAACACGAACGCACCGGCCAGCGACAGCGGCACGCTCAGCGTGGCGATCAACGTCGGCTTGAGCCGGCGCAGGAACACCAGCATCACCAGCACCACCAGCACGATGCTGATCGCCAGCGACACCTGCACCTCGTGCAGCGCCGACTTGGTGGTCTGGGTGAGGTCGAAGATCGGCGTGATGGTGATGTTCGCCGGCAGCGACGCACGCAGCTGCGGCAGCTTGGCGCGCACCGCTTCCACCGTCGCCACTGCATTCGCTTCCGGCCGCTTGCTGATCTGCATCGCCACCGTGCGGCTGCCGTTGAACCAGGCACCCTGGTACTTGTCCTGTTCGCCGCTGTAGACGTGCGCCACGTCGGACAGGCGCACCGGCACGCCGTTGCTGTTGGCGATCAGCAGGTGGCCGAACTCTTCCGGCGTCTGCATGCCGTCGTTCGCGGTCACCGTCATCTGCGTGCGACCGTCGCTGAGCATGCCCTGCGGCGAGGTCACGTTGGCGGCGACCAGCACGTTGCTGACATCGTTGGCGGTCAGTCCCTTGGCGGCGAGCGCATGCATGTCCAGGTCGATGCGCACCGCGTGTGGCGTGCCGCCGAACACCTGCACCTGCGCCACGCCCGGGATCTGTGCCATCGCCGGCTGCAGCAGGGTGTCGGTGAGGTCGTACAGCTTGTCGATCGGCAGGCCGTCGGAACGCAGCGCGATCAGCATGATCGGGATCGAGGAGGTGTCGGCCTTGAAGTATTGCGGCGGACTCGGCAGCGCCGGCAAGTCGCTGGCCGCAGCATTGATCGCCGCCTGCACGTCGCGCGCGGCCTTGTCGGTGTTGCGGCCGAAGCTGAAGCGCACCACCACGGTGGCCGAACCTTCGTTGGCGTTGCCGTACATCTCGTCGATGCCGGGAATCTGCCCCAGGTGGCGTTCCAGCGGCGCCAGCACGGTGCTCGCCATGGTCTGCGCGCTGGCGCCGGGTTGCCCGGCCTGGATGAACACCACCGGCAGCTCGAACGACGGCAGCGCGGCGACGCCGAGCAACAGGTAGGCGCAGATGCCGGCCAGCACCAGCCCGACGGCCAGCAGCGAGGTACCGGCTGGGCGGCGGATCAGCGGCTCAAAGATATTCATGCCTGGTCCCTGGCGGTCGGAGCGAAGCCGCACGGCGCCGATCCACCGGCACGGCGGGCAACGGATGGCGTGGCGCGAGCGCCATGAAGAGGAAACGGAATCATGCCCACTATATGCACGCAACAACCCAGGGCGCGAATGTGCCTGAAGTCCGGCCCTGCCGAAAGGCAGGGGGCCGGCCATTCATTCATGCGCTTGCGTGCGCCGCCCGCCTGGCGGCAATGAAGCCTACGGCGTGGCGGGGCTGTAGCGCATGGTCAGGAACCAGGTACGACCGGGTTGATTGTAGTAGTACACCGTTTCGTACTGGCGGTCGAACGCGTTCGCCAGCCGTGCCTCGACTCGCCAGTCGCGCGCGAACGTATAGCTGGCGCGCAGGTCGGTGGTGGTGTAGCCGCCGAGGCGATGCTGGTTGGCCAGGTCGTCGTAACGCTTGCCGTCGGCGTTGAAGCTGCCGCCGATCGCGAACGCGCCGAAGCGACGATCGACATCGATGCGCGCGGTCTGTTCCGGTCGGCGCGGCAGCAGGTTGCCATTGTTGGCGCCGCCGTCGTCGTTCTTCGGCTGCAGCAGGGTGAGATAGTTCTGCACCTGCCAGTCGCCGAGCGTGAAGCCGAACTGACCCTCGATGCCGCGGATACGCGCGCTGCTGATGTTCAGCGGGAAGAAGTTGGCGTCCAGCGTGATCAGCTGGTCGATCTTGGTCTGGTAGGCGTTCACCGCCCAGTTCCAGCTGTCCGTTTTCTGGGTCAGGCCAATCTCCACGCTGTGCGAGGTTTCCGGCTTCAGGTCCGGGTTGCCGCTGCCGAACGGGTAGTACAGGTCATTGAAGGTCGGCGCATGGAAGGCCGAGCCGTAGCTGGCCGACAGCCGCAGGCCGTGATCGAACGCATAACCCCAGGCGACGGCGCCGGTGTTGTGGTTGCCGAACTGGTCGTTGTGGTCGTGCCGCGCGGACAGCTGCAGTTCGTTCTGTCCGAACGTGCCCTGGTACTGCGCATAGGCGCCCGCATCGCCGCGCGTGCTGTCGAGATAGCCGGTATCACTGGCGATGTGTTCCTGCTGGTAGTCGGCGCCCACCGTCAGCAGCTGGTTCGCCGCGAGGGTGATGTCGTTCTGCCACGAGGCCTGGTTGCGCCGCGAGTCGGCGTAGCCGGTCGGCGTGCGCGGGTAGTACTGGCCGAAGTAGGTGCCCTGATAGAAGGTCGAGGAATTGTCGCGGCTCTGGCCGGCATTCAGCGTGACTTTCCAGATCTCCAGCGGGTTGAAGCTCAGGCGCGCACCGGCCACTTCCTGCGCGTTCACCGCCTGGTCGCCGCCGTAGGGGCTGCCGGTGAACTCCACATCGTTCTTGCTGCGCAGCCAGGTCACCGCCAGCTCGGTGCCGTCGTCCCAGCGATAGCCGCCGTTCGCCGCGCCATTCCAGTTGCGGTAGGCGTCGTTGCGCGGATCGTCGACGAAGCAGCCGGCGCCGGCTTCCGCCGCGCCCATCCGGCAGGCCGGAATGCCGCTGGTGTATTCGCCGCCGAGGCTGAGGTTGTACCAGGCATGCGAATCACCACCAGAGAGGCCGGCCTCGCTGCCGAGGAAATGGTGGCTGCCGCTGGTCACGCTGAGCGAGGGCGTGATGCCGCCGTCGCGCTGGCCGTGCCGGGTGAAGATCTGGATCACCCCGCCGATCGCGTCCGCGCCGTACAGGCTGGAGCGTGGCCCGCGCACGATCTCGATGCGTTCGATCTGTTCCACCGGAATCTGCTCGAACGCGGCCAGGCCGGCCGTGATCGAACCGATCCGCACGCCGTCGATCAGCACCAGCGTGTGCGTGGAATTGGTGCCGCGCAGAAACAGCGAGCTCTGCTGGCCGAGGCCGCCGGACTGCGCGAATGTCACGCCGGGCAGGCCTTGCAGCAGATCGATCACCGATACCGGTTGCAGCCGTTCGATATCCGCGCGGGTGATCACGGTGACCGAGGACAAGGCCTCGTCCTCGGTGATCGCGGTGCGCGTGGCGGTGACGATCACCGGGTCGAGCGTATCGGCGGAACCATCCGCCGCTGCCGTGTTGGAAGAAGCGTCGAGGCCGGCCGCCTGGATGGCGAACGTGCAGCCCAGCAGCGCGCTGGCTAGCAAAGTCTTTTTCATGAGAGGTCCCCGGCCGCGCGCCCACGCACGGCCACTTGGTTCGCAGGCTGGCTGGCGCACGGGAACGGAACGGACGACGGGCCGGCGGCACACGGCCGCGCACGCGATCCGGTCTCGCCCACCGCGAGCCACCAGGTCTTGAATCTCGGGCCGGTCTCCGGACTCGCGAGCGGCATGCATCAGCGCATGCCATCCATCGGCGCCTTCCCGTGCCGAAGCACAGTGGCGTATCGCCGCCGGATCTCTCGCTTACCGTTGCGGGGGCAGTGCCGGCCTTGTCGCGTGTGACGCAACGCACCGGCTTCCCGTTTCATCCCTTGCGCGACGACTCGCCCGCGGGACACCCGAAACGGGCGAACTTTAATGGGCGCCGGGGCTGCGGGCAAATGCGCAGTGGGGGACTACCCGCACTGGCCCGCTCAATCGGTCTGCAGTTCCGCCACGAAATCGTAGATGTCGCCGCGGTACCACGAAGTGGTGAATTCGACGACGCGGCCATCGTCGAGAAAGCCGCGGCGCTCGATATGCAGGCCGGCGCTGCCGGTGGCGACGTGCAGCAGGCGGGCCTGTTGCGTGCCGAGCAGCACGGCGCGCAGCCGCTGCAGTGCGCGGCGCGGGCGACAGCCGCTGAGCTGCAACGCCTCGTACAGCGAATCGCCAACCAGCATCGGGTCGGGCAGCACGCTGGCCGGCACCACGCTGCGCTCGATCGCCAGCGGTTCGTCTTCCGCGTAGCGCACGCGATGCAGCCGCGCCACCATCGCGCCGGGCGACAGGTTCAGCGCCATCGCTTCTTCCGGCGTCACCTCACCGACGGTGCGTTCGAAGAATTCCGAGCGCGGGTTGAGTCCGCGCGCGCGCAAATCCTCGGTGAAGCTAGTGAGCCGCGACATCGGCTTGACGATGCGTTCGGCGATGAAGGTGCCGGCGCCGTGGCGCTGGGTCAGCAGACCTTCCTCGACCAGCCCGGCGATCGCCTTGCGCACGGTGACGCGCGACAGGCCCAGCGCCTGCGACAGGTCGCGTTCGCTGGGCAGCGCCTGACCGGCTTCGATGTCGCGATGCTCGACCACGTTGCGGATCGCCCGGCGCAGGCGCAGATAGGCCAGGGGCTGGTGCGTGGCGGGGTCGTTGCTGAGCCGGTGATATTCGTTGGCGAGGGCGGTCTGCATATCGGGGACGATACCAATAGGCATACCACTTCCGCAATCGCCTATCGCAAAGCGGGGCGGCCGGGTGTACCAGTGAAAACGCTTACCCCAGCTTGGCCGAGCCATGCCGGACACATGCCGAGAACGAGCTGTTGCCTTCTGGTATGTGACTGGTACGATCGGTATTCCCACTTTCCCATCGCGACGAGGTATCCCGTGGCAGCTTCATCTGAACCGGTCGGGGCGTTCGATCTGGTGATCTTCGGCGGCACCGGCGATCTGGCCATCCGCAAGCTGCTGCCGGCACTGTTTCATCGCTATCTCGACCAGCAGATTCCCGCCGGCAGTCGCATCGTCGGCGTGGCCCGCGGCGAACTGACCGACGCCGGCTACCGCAAGCAGCTGCACAAGGGGCTGATCGAGGCGGGCGGCAAGGCCAAGGACGTGGACGCCTTCCTCAAGCAGGTCAGCTACCGCGCACTGGACGCGCGTGAGGACGAGGGCTGGGATGCGTTCGCCGCGATGATCGGCGAACAACCGAAGCACGTGCGGGTGTTCTACCTGTCCACCTCGCCCGAGCTCTTCGTCGATATCTGTGGTCGGCTCGGCCAGCACAAGCTCAACCACGGCGAAGCGCGCGTGGTGTTGGAAAAGCCGATTGGCCGCGACCTGGCCAGCGCGAACCAGATCAACGATGCAGTCGGCAAGGTGTTCAACGAATCGCAGACCTTCCGCATCGATCATTACCTCGGCAAGGAAACGGTGCAGAACCTGCTCGCCCTGCGCTTCGGCAATGCACTGTTCGAGCCGCTGTGGAACAACGCGCATATCGATCATGTGCAGATCACCGTGGCCGAAACGCTCGGTGTCGGCAATCGCAGCGCCTATTACGACCGCGCCGGCGCACTGCGCGACATGGTGCAGAACCATATGCTGCAGCTGTTGTGCATGGTGGCGATGGAGCCGCCGTCGTCGCTGGCGCCCGACGCGGTGCGCGACGAGAAGCTGAAGGTGCTCAACTCGCTCACCTCGATCGATCACACCAACGCCGCCCAGCTCACCGTGCGCGGCCAGTATCGCGCCGGCAGCGCCGATGGCCAGCGCGTACCGGGTTATCTGGACGAGCTGAAGGGCGGCAAGTCCAACAACGAGACCTTCGTTGCGGTGAAAGCCCAAATCGCCAATTGGCGCTGGGCCGGCGTGCCGTTCTACCTGCGCACCGGCAAGCGCCTGCCGAGCCGCGTGTCGGAAATCGTGGTGGCGTTCAAGCCGGTGCCGCATTCGATCTTCGCCAGCTCGGCCGGCACCTTGGCGCACAACCGGCTGGTGCTGCGACTGCAACCGGACGAAGGCGTGAAACTCTGGCTGACCATCAAGCATCCCGGCCCCGGCGGGCTGCGATTGCGCCACGTGCCCTTGGACATGAGCTTCGCCGAGGCCTTCGGCGTGCAGCAGCCGGATGCCTACGAACGCCTGCTGCTCGATGTGGTGCGCGGCAATCCCACCCTGTTCATGCGCCGCGACGAAGTGGAAGCGGCATGGCGCTGGGCCGATCCGATCCTCGCCGCGTGGGCCGCCAGTGGCGAGGCGCCGCGTCCTTACACCGCCGGCACTTGGGGGCCGAGCGCCGCCGTCGCGCTGATCGAGCGCGACGGCCACACCTGGAATGAGGACAGCGAATAGTGCTCGACATTGCCATGCACAGCTTCACCGACTGCGACGCGCTGGCGAAGGTCTTCGCCGAGCGCATCGCCGCACAGCTGCGCGCCGGCATCGCCGAGCGCGGCCAGGCACTGCTCGCGGTGTCCGGCGGCAGCACGCCGACCCATTTGTTCGAGCAGTTGTCGAAGATCGCACTGGACTGGGCCAAGGTGCGCATCACCCTGGTCGACGAACGCTGGGTGCCCGACAGCGACGAGCGCTCCAACGCGCGTCTGGTCGAACAGCGCCTGCTGCAACATGCCGCCGCTGCGGCACAGTTCGTGCCGCTGTACGATCGCGCGCCGACGCCCGAGGCCGGGCTGGCCGAGGTCGAGGCACGCATCGCCGCGCTGCCGCTGCCGTTTGATGCGGTGATCCTTGGCATGGGCGGCGATGGCCACACTGCATCGTTCTTTCCGGGCGGCGATTATCTGGCTGAGGCGCTCGACCTGGCCGGTACCCGGCATGTCCTGCCGATGCACGCGCCGGACGCCGGCGAGCCGCGCATCACGCTCACCTTGCCGACCCTGCTGCGCACGCGGGCGCTGTATCTGCACATCGAAGGCGATGCGAAGCGGACCTTGCTGGCCGACGCGAGGTTGGGCCTTGGCGCCGCCGCCGATTATCCGGTGCGTGCCGTACTGACCCAGACCCAAGTACCCGTCGCCGTCTACTGGTGCCCGTAATGCGCGCACCGCCATTCGAACTTTTCGATAGCCAAGCACATGTCGAGGGGGCGGCCCCATGAAACCGCTGCACCCCGTCATCGCCGAAGTCACCGAGCACTTGCGCGAACGCAGCCGTGACAGCCGCGCCGCTTATCTGGAAAAGATTCGCCGCGCCGCCGCGAGTGGTGGCGGCCCACAGCGCCAGCACCTGTCCTGCGGCAATCTCGCGCACGGCTTCGCCGCCTGCGGCGCGATCGACAAGGACGCGCTGCGCAACGGCCGCGCTGCCAACCTGGCGATCGTCACCTCGTACAACGACATGCTCTCTGCGCATCAGCCCTACGAGCGCTATCCGGAACTGATCCGCGGCATCGCGCGCGACGCTGGCTTCACCGCGCAGGTCGCCGGAGGCGTGCCGGCGATGTGCGACGGCGTCACCCAGGGCCAGGTCGGCATGGAGCTATCACTGTTCTCGCGCGACCTGATCGCGATGACCACCGCGATCGCGCTTTCGCACGACATGTTCGACGGCGTGCTGTACCTCGGCATCTGCGACAAAATCGTGCCCGGCCTGCTGATCGGCGCGCTGGCGTTCGGTCACCTGCCCGGCGTGTTCGTGCCGTCCGGTCCGATGCCCAGCGGCATCGCCAACGAACAGAAAGGCAAGGTGCGCCAGGCCTATGCCGAGGGCAAGGCCAGCCGCGCGGAGCTGCTGGAAGTCGAGGCCGCGTCGTATCACGCGCCCGGCACCTGCACGTTCTACGGCACCGCCAATTCCAACCAGATGCTGATGGAGATCATGGGCCTGCACGTGCCCGGCGCCAGCTTCGTCGCGCCGGACACGCCGCTGCGCGATGCGCTCACCGTCGCCGCCGTGCAGCGCGCCGCGGCATTGAGCGCGCCCGATGATTACCTGCCGATCGGCGAGATCGTCGACGAGCGCGCGATCATCAACGGCGTGATCGGCCTGCATGCCACCGGCGGCTCGACCAACCATCTGCTGCACCTGGTGGCGATCGCACGCGCGGCCGGCATCGAGTTGCGCTGGGACGATTTCGATGCGCTGTCGTCGGTGATACCGCTGCTCGCCCGCGTGTACCCGAACGGCTACGCCGACGTGAACCAGTTCCACGATGCCGGTGGCATGAGCTTCCTGATCGATCAGCTGCTGAGCGAAGGGCTGCTGCATCGCGACGCGCGCACCGTGATGGGCGGGCACATGGATGCCTACGCGCAGCTGCCGGCGCTGGACGCCACCGGCGCACTGCACTGGATGCCCGTCTCGCGCGACAGCGGCAACCGCGGCGTGCTGCGCGGCGTGGACGAACCGTTCCGCTCCGACGGCGGCCTGCGCATGCTCGACGGCAACCTCGGCCGCGCGGTGATCAAGGTGTCCTCGGTGCCCGATGATCGCCTGCTGGTCGAGGCGCCGGCGATCGTCTTCCACAGCCAGGACGACGTGCGTCGTGCCTTCGAACGCGGCGAGCTCAATCGCGACTTCATCGCGGTGGTGCGCTTCCAGGGCCCGCAGGCGAACGGCATGCCTGAACTGCACAAGCTCACGCCGACACTGGCGCTGCTGCAGGATCGCGGCCATCGCATCGCGCTGCTCACCGATGGCCGCATGTCCGGGGCGTCGGGTCGCGTGCCGGCGGCGATCCACGTCACTCCGGAAGCCGTCGCGGGCGGCGCCATCGCCAAGATCCGCGACGGCGACCTGATCCGGCTCGATGCGGCAAATGGACGTCTGGACGTCCTTGTCGAAGACCACCTGCTGGCCGCGCGCGATTCGGTCGAGGCGGACTTGAGCGGCAACCAGGTCGGCATGGGTCGCGAATTGTTCAGCCTGTTCCGCCAGCATGCCGCCGCCGCCGATCTCGGCGCGGGACTGTTCTAAAGCGATCCTTTTCCCGGCGCGACAACCGCCGCCATCCTCAGCGTGGGCCCGTCATGAGCAGCATGGAACACAAGCAGCAACAGGTCGAAGCCACCCTGCGCCTGGCGCCGGTGGTGCCGGTGGTGATCATCGACGACGCCCGCCACGCGGTGCCGATGGCGCGCGCACTGGTGGCCGGTGGCATCCCGGCGATCGAAGTGACCTTGCGTACGCCCGCCGCGCTCGACGCGATCCGCGCAATCGCCGCCGAAGTGGAGGGCGCGGTGATCGGTGTCGGCACCGTGCTCACCGCAAACGATCTGCATGCCGCGCAGCAGGCTGGTGCGCGTTTCGCGGTGTCGCCCGGCGTTTCGCCACGCCTGCTCGATGCGGCGGACGACAGCGAGTTGCCGTTGCTGCCCGGCACGGCCACCGCCAGCGAGGTGATGCACCTGCTCGAACGCGGCTATCGCTATCTCAAGTTCTTCCCGGCGGTGCCGGCCGGCGGGCACAAGCTGCTCGGCGCCTGGGCCAGCCCGCTACCGCAGGTGCGCTTCTGCCCCACCGGCGGCATCAGCCTGGCCAGTGCACCGGATTTCCTCACGCTGCCTAACGTGGTCTGCGTCGGCGGATCGTGGCTGACGCCGGCGGACAAGCTGCAGGCCGGCGACTGGGCCGGCATCGAACTGCTGGCGCGCGAAGCGGCCGGACTGCGCGGCTCGGCGTGACGCGCTGCCGCGCGTTCAGCGCCGCGATTGATCGTCGGCGACCCGTGCGCGATGGGCGGCGAGATCCACCGGGTGAAACGTCACCTTCGTCGTAGCGGGATAACGGCCGAGGTCGTTGCCGTTCTTGCGGTCGTGCGCCGGCCGGCTCGGACGCGGCGTGAAACCGCCGCCGCAATTCGGGCAGACGTTCTGCAGATCGTCCACGCAGCGCCGGCAGAACGTGCATTCGAACGAACAGATCATCGCCTCGGCCGAGGCAGGCGGCAGCGCGGCATTGCATTGTTCACAGCTCGGGCGTAGTTCGAGCATGGGCTCACCGTGACGAAAGACGGATAGCTATCATGAGGCCGGGATGCCGTAATCTGCATGCCCCACTCATGCGCCTCTCCCCATGCGCCCAATTCCGAAGTCCATTCCACAGTCACGCCGGCCGGGGCGGTCTGCATGATCTACATCCTGCTGGCCGTGCTCTGCAGCGTGCTGGTCTCGGTGCTGTTGAAGCTCGCCGCGCGCTACCGGGTCGATGTCGGCCAGGCGGTGGCATGGAATTACGTCGTCGCGGCGGTGCTGACCTGCGTGGTGTTCCATCCCGATATCGGTACGCTCTGGTCGGCGAACACGCCATGGCTCGGCCTGGTCGGGCTCGGACTGCTGCTGCCGACGATCTTTCTCGCACTCGGCGCCTCGGTGCGCTACGCCGGCATCGTGCGCAGCGATGCGGCACAGCGGCTGTCATTGCTGATTTCCCTGCTAGCGGCGTTCCTGTGGTTTGGCGATACGCTGAGCGGGCTCAAGGCCGCCGGTATCACGCTCGGCCTGCTCGCACTGCTCGGCATGGTGTGGCGGCGGCACAAGGCCGAATCGATCGAGGGCCGCGCGGCCTGGCTCTATCCGCTGCTGGTGTTCGTTGGCTTCGGCGTGATCGACATCCTGTTCAAACGCGTCGCACAGGCTGGGCTGTCGTTCGCCGCCGTCCTGCTGGGCATGTTCCTGTTGTCGCTGCTGGTGGCCTTCATGCTGCAGCTTTGGCGAGTCGTGCGCGGCGCGACTCGCCTGACATGGCGCAGCACGCTGGCCGGCATGCTGCTGGGCATCCTCAATTTCGGCAATATCGTGTTCTACCTGCGCGGGCACCAGGCCCTGGCGCAACGCCCGGCGCTAGTCTTCGCGAGCATGAATCTCGGCGTGGTGGCGCTCGGCGCGGTGGTCGGCATGCTGGTGTTCGGCGAACGGCTGAGCCGGATCAATCTCGCCGGGCTGGTGCTGGCCCTGGCAGCCATCGGGCTGATCACGCAAGGCTGAGCTGCCGGTCGCGTAGTCGCGCTCCGGCAATGACTTCTGGGCAATGACTTCTGGCCGATGAAAACAGTGCCGGCGTGCATCTAAGCTCAAGAGCTGTTGCGCCCTGCCCACTTGAGGATCCCCATGCGTAAACTTCCACTCGTCACTGCGCTTCTTGCGTTGCTGCTCAGTTCCACCGTGATGGCCGCGGACAAATCCGACAAGCACGACAAGGGCGACAAGGGGGACGACAAGACGGCAATGGCTGACCTGATGCCGCAGTCCTCCGAAACCGAAGGCTCGGTGCGTGTCGAGGGCAAGAGCATCAGCTACAAGGCCGTGGCCGGCACGCTGGTACTGAAAGGTTCGGGTGACAAAGAGAACGATCCCCAGGTGAGCATGTTCTACGTCGCCTACATGAAGAAGGGTGTCGAATCGGGCAAGCGGCCGGTGACGTTCATCTACAACGGCGGCCCCGGTTCGGCCACGGTATGGCTGCATATGGGCGCATTCGGTCCGAAGCGCGTGGTGACCAGCAACGACAGCCACACGCCGGCCGCACCCTACGGCCTGGTCAACAACGACTACAGCTTGCTCGATGCCTCGGACTTGGTCTTCATCGACGCGCCCGGCGCGGGATTCAGCCGCCTGCTGGCGGCGAACGAAGACAAGAGCAAGCGCGATGAGGAGATGAAGGATCGGCGCAAGGCGATCTACGGCGTCGACGGCGATGGCCATGCCTTCGCGCAGTTCATCACCCTGTTCCTGTCGAAGTACGGCCGCTGGAATTCGCCGAAGTATTTGTTCGGCGAAAGCTATGGCACCACTCGCTCGGCCGTGCTCGCGAACATCCTGGAGAACGAGAAGGACGTCGATCTCAATGGCGTGATCCTGCTTTCGCAGATCCTCAGCTTCGATACCAGCATCGACGGGCCGGAATTCAATCCGGGCGTCGATACGCCCTATGCGTTGGCGTTGCCGACCTTTGCAGCCACGGCGTACTACCACCACAAGCTGCCGCAGCAGCCCGGGGCCTTGGAGCCGTTCCTGCGGGAAGTCGAGCAGTACGCAATGGGCGATTACATGCAGGCGCTGCTGGCTGGTTCGCGTCTCGATGATGCACATCGCCAGGCAGTCGCCGAGAAACTGCACCAGTACACCGGTCTGCCGGTGGCTTATCTGCTCAAGGCCAACTTGCGCGTCAGTGGCGGCATGTTCGAGCAGCAGCTGCAGGGCGACAGCGACATCACCACCGGCCGCCTGGACAGCCGTTTCTCGGGTCCCTCGCTCGATCCGCTGGACAAGACCTCCGACTACGACCCGCAGTCTTCCGCGATCAGTTCGGCCTACGTCGCCGCATTCAACGACTACGTGCGTCGGCAGCTGAAATTCGGCGACGGCAAGACCTACCGGCTGTTCGCCGAGATCGATCATTGGGACATGTCGCACAAGGCTCCTGGCGCGCAGGGCGAGGCGCTGCAGTCCTCCACCAACGTGATGCCGGATCTGGCCTTGGCAATGAAGACCAATCCGAATCTCAAGGTGTTCTTGAACGGTGGCTACTACGATCTCGCCACGCCGTATTACGCCGCCGACTACGAGATGCATCATCTGCCGATTCCGTCGACGCTGGAGAAGAACATCTCGTATGCGTGGTACCCCTCCGGGCACATGGTCTATGCGCACGAGGAATCGCTGAAAGAGCTGCACGACAACGTGGCGAAGTTCATTGGCGAGACTGACAACGTCAAGCATTGAGGCGGCCCGCTGCGCTGAGCGTGATGCGGTATCTCTGAAGCACAAAAACCCGGCCATGCGCCGGGTTTTTTTATGTCGTTCGCGTCGCTGTGTTGCCTAGTGCGCGAGCAGGGTCTTCACGCCGAGAATCGACAGTCCCACCAGCAGCATGATCACGTAGACGATGCTGCGGATTCGCTGCAGACGACGAATGTTTTTGTTGGCGCCGGGGAACATGTCGACCTCCATGTGAATTGCATCCAGTCTATCAGCAGGTTTCACGGTGTTCGCGGACGACGGCAGTTATGCCGTTGCATCATCCATGCGCGGCGGCGTGACTCCCTTCGTTCGCGATCGCATGCCGTAACAGCGCATGCTTCCAGCGCTGCTGTTGCTCGCTATCACCTTCGATCAGCCATTGCGGCTTGTTCGCTACCAGTGCTGCGACTGCCACGCCGTCTTCGTAGAGCACCCGCGTGCTGACCACGGCCGGCAAGCGGTCGCCGGCCAGCACCGTGCCAACCAGGTTCAGCGGATCGCTGCCGCTCACCAGGATGCGTTGGCCGTCATGCGCGCGCTGACGCACAGCGCGCAGCTGCGTGATCGCTTCGGGCAGCGCGAACTGCTCGCCGACCAGGCCTTCCACGAAGCGGCCGCCGCGGATCTCGCCGCGCGCCTCCAGCCGGTGATACACGCGCAACAGCTCGCGCCAGCTCGGCAGCCACGGCGCCTCGCGTTCGAGCAGTTTCCAGAACACCACGCCGTAACGACGCAGCAAGCTGCGCGCAATGTGTTCGATGGTCTCGGGTTCGTGGCGCGTGCCGTTCTTGCTATCGGTGACGGGTGTGGGCAGGCGCGCCAGCGACCAGCGCCCGGCATCCTCGATGCTGCTGAGCTGATGACGGCGCAGATGGCGATGACGGCGACCGTCGCGTTTCGCCGCTGGCAGCAGCAGGGCGCGCAGGCCGGCGAAGCTGTCGGCGCTGATGCGGCCCGCCGCGACCAGCTCGCCCAAGACGTCTTCCAGTTCGGTGCGCAGCAGGCGCGTGGCGCCGAGTAGTTCGTCGAAGAACAGTGCGCCCTGTTCGCGCAGCGCATCGGCCACCGCTTGTGCACGCGAAGACAGCAGTACTTCCTGCGCTCCGTCATTGGCCGCCACGGACGTCCATACGGCCAGGCTGCGCCGCGGCAGCAGTACGATCGGCGTGGCGCGCACCGGCCCGCCGCCACCGCCGCTGCCTTGGCGCAGGCGGCTCCAGCCGATGCGGCCGGCGCGACATAAGTCGTCCAACCAGTTGATCGAATAATCCTCGATGCGTGCCGGCAGGATCTCCGCCTCCCACGCGCCGGCGGCTGCCTCGAAACCTTCCAGTTGCGTCAGCGTGGCGCTCAACGCGTCCGGTCCACGCAGGCGCGTGGCGGGCGACAGGTGCTGCCAGTCGAACAGGAAGCGCATCAGGTCGCGCCGGCTCACCGGCTCGATCTCGCGGCGCAGTCGGCCCAGCGTGTAGCGATGGATGCGCGCCAGCAGGTGCCGCTCGCACCATTCGGTCTCGCTGGCATCGGGCGTGAAGCGGCCCTGCATCACGAAGCCCTGCGACTGCAGCCGCAGCAGCGCGAGGTCGATCTCGGCGGGCGCGACCGCCAGCGATGAAGCCAGCCTGTCGACCGTCACCGGACCCAGCCCGCCGAGACGGCCGCGCACCAGTTCTAGCAGCGCGTCGTCGCGGACGATCGTGCGCGCGGCGTATTCGGTCGGTGCGGCGATCACCGGCTGCAGCGTGGCTTCGGCATGGATCGCCTGCCACAATGGCAAATGCTCCGCGGACGTCCAGACGTCCAAACGAGTAATATCGCTTTGCGCATTCGCGGTGGCGCTGCCGCGCAGACGTGTGGCGCGCGCGTTCTTGGCCAATGCCTGCAGCCGCTCGATCCAGCCGGGATGGGCTTCCGCCTCGGCGGCGGTGACGAAGCCGAGCACGTTCAAGGCCTCGTGCATCTCATCGCTACTGCGCACCTCGGGCCACGCCTCCGCGCGCACCGCCTCGATCGCGGCGGCGTCCAGCCGGCCGAGGTCGTCGGCGTTTTCCGGATCGGCCCAGCGCCGGTTCTGCACGGCCTGGGTGCGGCGCTCTTCCAACGGTGCATCGTCGAGGAAGGCGTACGGCGCGGCGCCCAGCACTTCGGCGGCGAGCGGGCTGGGCGCGGTGAGGTCGCGCGCGACGACCTCGATCGAACCTTCCTCCAGCCCGCGCAGAATGCGCAGCAGGCCGTCCACATCCATCGCCTCGCGCAGGCAGTCGTGCAGGGTCTGGTTGACCAGCGGGTGGTCCGGAATCTCGCGCTCGCCGACGATATTTTCCAGGCAGGCGACCTGGTCGGGAAACACCGTGGCGAGCAGGTCTTCGCTCTTCATCCGCTGCAGTTGCGGCGGCACTTTCTTGCCGCCCTGGAAGCGCGGCAACGCCAGCGCGGTGGTGGCGTTCCAGCGCCAACGCGTGGGGAACAGCGGTGCGTCGAGCAGCGCTTGGACTAGCACGTGTTCGGCGCTGCTGGAATGCAGGTAGTGCGCGACTTCCGCCAGCGGAAAGCTGTGGCTGGTCGACAGCGACAGCACGATCGCATCTTCGGTCGCCGCCGCCTGCAGCTCGAAATTGAACTGGCGGCAGAAGCGCTTGCGCAGGGCCAGTCCCCACGCGCGGTTGATCCGGCTGCCGTAAGGCGTGTGAATCACCAGCTGGGTGCCGCCGGATTCGTCGAAGAAGCGTTCGAACACCAAGGTGGACTGGGTCGGCAGCACGCCGAGCGCGGCCTTGGCGCGGGCCAGATAATCGGCCAGCTGATGCGCGGCGGCCTCGTCCAGTTCGAGCGTGCTGCGCAGCCAGTCCAGCGCAGCGGGTAGGCCGCCATGGTCGAGCCGGTCGGAGATTTCCTGGCGCAGCCGCGATACGCCGAACGACAGCTCGTCGCTGCGTCCCGGTGCCTCGCCCAGCCAGAACGGAATGCTCGGCGGCGCGCCGTGCGCGTCTTCCACGCGCAGGCGGTCGCGCTCCACGCGCAGGATGCGGTAGCTGCTGTTGCCGAGCTGGAAGATGTCGCCGGCCAGGCTCTCTACCGCGAAATCCTCGTTCACCGTGCCGATCAGGGTGGTCTGCGGCTCCAGTACCACCTTGTAGTCGGCGGTGTCGGGAATGGTGCCGCCAGACGTCATCGCGGTGAGCCGCGCGCCGCGTCGTCCGCGCAACTGGCGGTGCACCGCGTCGCGGTGGATGTACGCGCCACGCGGACCGACGCGGGTGCTGAAGCCGTCGGCCAGCATGCGCACCACCGCGTCGAAGGTGTCCCGGCTGAGCTGCCTGTACGGGTAAGCGCGACGCACCAGTTCGAACAAGGCGTCTTCGTTCCATTCCTGGCACGCGACCTCGGCGACGATCTGTTGCGCCAGCGCATCCAGCGGTTGCGGCGGCAGGATCAGCGCATCCAGCTCGCCGCGGCGCACGCAGTCGAGCAGCGCGGCGCATTCGGCCAGGTCGTCGCGCGTGGCCGGAAACAGCCGCGCCTTCGGCGTGCCGTTCACCGCGTGGCCGGAACGGCCGGCGCGCTGCAGGAAGGCGGCAATCGAGCGTGGCGAACCGAGCTGGCAGACCAGGTCGACGTCGCCGATATCGATGCCCAGCTCCAGCGACGCGGTGGCCACCAGCACTTTCAGGTCGCCGCGCTTCAAGCGCTGCTCGGCATCCAGGCGTAGTTCTTTCGACAGCGAGCCGTGGTGCGCGGCCACGTGCTCCTTGCCCAACCGCTCGGACAAGTGGCGCGCCGCGCGCTCGGCCATCCGCCGCGTATTGACGAAGATCAAGGTGGTGCGGTGCGCCTGTACCAGTTCGGCGAGCCGTTGATAGACCAGCTCCCAACTGTCGTTGGACATCACCGCTTCCAGCGGCACCGGCGGCAGTTCCAATCCGAGATCGCGCGGGCGGCTGTGTCCGACATCGATGATGGTGCAGTCGGCCGGTTGGTCGCCAGGCGTCGCACCGGCCAGCGCCGGCAAGCCGGTCTGTTCGCCGACGCCGACCAGAAATTTTGCCACGACCTCGATCGGTTTCTGCGTGGCCGACAGGCCGATCCGCAGCAGCGGGCGCTGACACAGGGATTCCAGCCGCTCCAGCGACAGCGCCAGATGCGAGCCGCGCTTGCTGCCGGCAATGGCGTGGATTTCGTCGACGATCACCGTGCGCGTGCCGGCCAGCATCGCGCGGCCGGAGTCCGAGTCGAGCAGCACGTACAGCGATTCCGGCGTGGTCACCAGGATGTGCGGCGGATGCTTGCGCAGCAGCGCGCGCTCGGCCTGCGGCGTGTCGCCGGTGCGCACCGCGGTGCGGATCGCCACGTCGGGCAGGCCGAGCTTTTCCAGTTCCGCGCGAATGCCTTCCAGCGGTGCTTCCAGGTTGATGTGGATGTCGTTCGACAGCGCCTTCAACGGCGACACATAGACCACGCTGGTGACATCGGGCAAGGCGCCACCCGCGGTGACGCCATCGCGCACCAGCTGGTCGATTGCGGCCAGGAACGCGGTCAAGGTCTTGCCGGAGCCGGTCGGCGCGGCGACCAGGGTGTGCCGCTGCGCGCGTATCGACGGCCACGCGGCTATCTGTGCTGCCGTGGGTGCCGGAAACGCGGCGCGAAACCACGCGGCGACAGCCGGATGGAATTCCGCCAGCACGTCGTCGCGCACGCGCTTGTCGGACCCGGCATCGTCGGGCCCAAAGAAGTCGGGCATGGAGTCGTGCGAGAGAGGCATCGAGAAATACCGCGCCCGGAACGGGCGTGCCATGAAGGTGAGGGCTCGACCAATTTAATGGGGCTGGTGTGAAAAGATCGCAAGCCGGCGTCTCAGCGCATGAGACGCCGCAAGGCCGCGCCGCCGTTCAATCGCGCGTTATGCTGGGCCGGTCCGAGCACGATCGGAGTCTGCGCGGTGCACATCCTTCAAGCCGATTTCGACGATCCTCGCGTGATCGATCTGCTGCAGGTCCATGCGAGCCGTGCGCGGGCCGAAACGGCGCGAGACAGTGCGCATGCCCTGGATCTTGACGGCTTGCGCGTGCCGGAAATCCGCTGCTGGACGATCTGGGACGACACGGTGCTGGCTGGTATCGGTGCATTGAAGCGGCTCTCCGCCGTGCATGCGGAGATCAAGTCGATGCACATTGTGGAGGCCATGCGCGGCCGGGGCATCGGCGGCACGCTGCTGCGCCATCTGATCGCGGTCGCGCAGGCGGAAGGCATGTCCCGGCTCAGCCTCGAAACCGGCGCATGGGCCTATTTCCTGCCGGCACAGGCGCTTTATCGCAGGCATGGTTTCGTCGAATGCGCGCCTTTCGCCGGTTATCGGCCCGATCCGAATAGCGTGTTCCTGTCGCTCCGCCTGCGCGGCGATTGATGCGCCGCGCTTGTGTTCGAGCGCGCGGTTGCACATGCTGGCCGGCGAATCAAACCCGAGGAGAGTCGTAATGCGTCGATTCCGTCCAAATCCCGCTCGCCCAGGTCGCTGGCTGCTTGCGCTTGCCGTGGTTTGTGCACTGTCCGGCACGGCCATCGCGGCGCAGCGCCTCGCGCAGCCATGGTTGAATCCAGCGCTGTCGCCCGACCAGCGCGCGGAGCTGGCGCTGAAGGCGATGACCCAGGACGAAAAGTTTCAGCTGATCAGCTCGCATTACGGTGCCCAGCACGAAAACACGCCGATGCCGGCCGGTGCGCTGGGCTCGGCCGCCTACATACCGGCGAACACGCGGCTCGGCCTGCCGGCGCAACAGCTGACCGATGCCGGCCTCGGTGTGGCGCGTCCGCTCAGCGCCGGCGACGGCAACGGCGCCACCGCGCTGCCATCCGGCCTGGCCACTGCGGCCAGCTTCGATCCGCAGATCGCCTATGCCGGCGGCGCGATGATCGGCAGCGAGGCGCACCGCAAGGGCTTCAACGTGTTGCTCGCCGGCGGCGTCGATCTGGAGCGCGATCCGCGCAACGGCCGCAACTTCGAATACGCCGGTGAAGATCCGCTGCTAGCCGGCAGCATCGTCGGCCAGGCGGTGCGTGGCATCCAGGACCAGCACGTCATCGCCACCGTCAAGCATTACGCGGTCAACGACGTGGAAACCGCGCGCAATACGGTCAGCGCGAAGATCGATCCCGTCGCGGCGCGCGAGTCGGACTTGCTGGCGTTCCAGATCGCCATCGAGAGCGGCCATCCCGGTTCGGTGATGTGCTCGTACAACCGCATCAACGCCGTCTACGCCTGCGAGAACGACTGGCTGCTCAACCAGGTCCTGAAGCGCGACTGGGGCTATCCCGGCTACGTGATGTCCGACTGGGGCGCAGTGCACAGCGCGGGCAAGTCGGCGCTGGCCGGGCTGGACCAGGAATCGGCCGGCGAGGCGTTCGATGCGCAGGTGTTCTTCGACCAGCCGCTGCGCGCCGCGGTCACTTCCGGCGAAGTGCCGCAGGCGCGCCTGGACGACATGGTGCGGCGCATCCTGCGCAGCCTGTTCGCGGTCGGCGCGATCGATCACCCGGCGCAGCAGACCACCGTCGATTACGCGGCCGACCGCAAGGTCGCACAACGTACCGAAGAGGCCGGCGCGGTGCTGTTGCGCAACGAGCGCAACCTGCTGCCGCTGGCGCCGACGCTGAAATCGATCGCGGTGATCGGCGGTCACGCCGACCAGGGCGTGCTGACCGGTGGCGGTTCGTCGGCGGTGGCGCCGCCGGGTGGTAACGCGGTGCCTGGCCTGGCGCCGACCAGCTGGCCCGGTCCGCGCTTCTACCAGCCATCGGCGCCGCTGGCGGCGATCGGTCAACGTGCACATGGCGCCAAGTTGCAATACAACGATGGCCACGATGTGGCCGCGGCGGCGAAGCTGGCCGCGCAATCCGAGGTGGCGGTGGTGTTCGTCGAGCAATGGGCGGCCGAGTCGTTTGACAACCCCGACATGAACCTGCCGGACAAGCAGGACGCGCTGGTCGCCGCGGTGCTAAAGGCGAATCCGCACACGGTCGTGGTGCTGGAAAGCAACGGCCCGGTGAAAATGCCGTGGCTGGATCAAAGCGGCGCGGTGCTGGCGGCGTGGTATCCCGGCGCGGGCGGTGGCGAGGCGATCGCGCGTCTGCTGTTCGGCGAGATCGCGCCGTCCGGCCGCCTGCCGATGACCTGGCCGCGCGACGAGACGCAACTGCCGCGGCCGCAGATTCCCGGTGCCGGGCTGGCCGCGATCGGCATTCCGCCGCAGGGCCAGCCGGCCGATGAAGTGGACTACAGCATCGAGGGCGCGGACGTCGGCTATCGCTGGTTCCAGCGTCGCGGCATGCAGCCGCTGTTCCCGTTCGGCTATGGCCTGACCTATACGCATTTCAGCTACGCCAACGCCAAGGCCAGCGTGCAGCATGGTCAGGTGGTGCTGGCATTCGACCTCAGCAATCGCGGCGATCGTGCCGGCGTCGACGTGCCGCAGCTCTACGTCACGTTGCCGGGCGAAGGACATATGCGCCGGCTGGCCGGCTGGCAGCGGGTGAGCGTGCAGCCCGGCGAAACCAAGCATGTGGAGATCGTCGCCGATCCGCGCATTCTCGCCGCATTCGATCCGGCCAGCCGCAGCCTGCAACGCCCAGCGGGTAGCTTCGGCCTGCAACTGGGCCACTCGGCGACGGCGTTCGAAGGCGAGGCGGCGATCACGCTGCCGGCCGCCGCCGTGTCGTCAGCGCCGGCCGCGCAGCGCGCGGATCATCACGCCCGTGCTGACCAGGCCAACTAGCAGACCGATGCCGGCGCCCCACAGGGCGCCGCTTTGGCCGTCAACGACATAGCCAACGCCGAAGCCAACGAGGAAAAACAGCGGAATCGGCAGGCAGCCCATATGCGCTCCGGAAACAATGATGATCGCCGAGGCCCGATCATCGGCGTCACGCGCTGACGTGGCAACCGCACCGCGCCTCGGTGCATGATGCGCATCGGCCAGAGCAGGCGGACAGCGATGACAGATGCAACGACTACAGCAGGCGTGAACGTCGCGGCCGATGCCGGCGGCGACGGCATCCTTGACGAACAGCGCATGGCCGACGGCCAACAGCTATGCCGGCGCAACTGGCCGCTGCCGGGTGCGGACCGTGCCGTGCTTATCGTGCATGGCCTGGGCGAGCACAGCGGTCGCTATACGCATGTCGCGGCGTGGTTTCGTGCCCGTGGCTACGACGTGCGTAGCTACGATCAGCGTGGCCATGGGCGCACAAAAGGACCGCGTGGCGCCGTGCGGCATGGGGACGATCTGCTGGTCGATCTCGCGGCGGTCTACGCCGAGTACGCAGCCGGCCGGTCGCGACCACCGCTGCTGCTCGGTCACAGCATGGGCGGGCTGGTGGTGGCGCGCACCGTACTGGACGGACGGATTCGCCCCGCCGCGATGCTGATCACCTCGCCGGCGCTGCGCACCCGCGAAGCGCCGTGGCTGCAGAAGCTGGCGCGCGTGCTGACCTCGATTACGCCGAATCTGCCGTTGAGCAGTGGCCTGCCGTTGAAATACGTTTCGCATGATGCGGCGGTGATCGAGGCGTACCGCACCGATCCGCTGCGCAGCAGCCGGATCACGCCGCGGCTGGCCGACTTCATCTTCCGCGCCGGCGTGAGCAGCATTGCCGACGCGCCCACGCTGCCGGTGCCGACCCTGCTGCTGGTCGCCGGGTCCGACCACCTGGTCGACCCTACCGGCAGCCGCGATTTCGCCGCGGCTGCGGCCTCCACGAACCGGCTCACCACGCGCTTCTTCGACACGCTCTATCATGAGCTGATGAACGAGGCCGAGCCCGCGCGCACCCAGGTGATGAAACAGATGGGGGACTGGCTGGAGCGTTTGCCGGCGTGATCACCATGAGCACGTGTCGCAAGTTTCGCCGGATAAAGCCGGGCCTGCGTCCGCTTCTATTTATGGCTCTGTTGTTCGTCACGATCGGGAGCGCTCTGCATGCCCAACAGCGACCGGATTCATCGGCGGTAGGCGCAAGCGAGCGCAAGGAGCTGCTGGATGCCGCGCGCGCCAGCGTGCAGACGCAACTGCATAAGCCGGTGCGCTTCGCGGTGAAGCAGTTGCGCCAGATGGCTGGCTGGGCCTTCTTGCACGCCAGCCTGCTCGACCCCAACGATCGACCGATCAGCTATGCCGACACGGCTTACGCGACGGCCGATCGACATGGACAGAAATCGGGCACCTACGTTGCACTGCTGCGACTCGAACACGGTCGCTGGATCGTGCGGGTCGACCGCATCGGCGCGACCGATGTGCCGTGGACGAACTGGAGTCGCGACTATGCCGCGCCGGCAGCACTATTCGCAGGCGATGCGAGCGACTGATTAAAAGCGCACTCGATGTGTCCGTACTCGAGTCATGTCCAGCACGGATGCCTGATCAAGGCGGCGCCAAGATGTACGAGCCGCCGATGCTGGCCGAGTAACTGTCGTAGTTCACCTGCTGATTGTTGCGGTCCGGATGGTTGTTCGAGCCGATCAGGGTGACGTGGCCATGGTCGTTGCTGGCGACGATCTCGGTATGGTCCTCGCCGTCGATGTCGTGACAGATCCATACGTCGCCGGGCTTCGCATTGGCGAGGCTGACCGTATGCCAGCCCTGCTGCTTCAATCGACTGGCGAGATCACCGACGTTGATGCTGTGCCAATGGATCATGCCGGCCTGCTGCAGCATCGACGAAACGAAATTCGCGCAGCATTCGCTGGGGTCCACGCCACGCTCGGTGATGCCGTGGGCTTCGAGGTCGGTTTCGTAGCGGCCCAGATATTTCTGCGCCATCGCCGCGGCATTGCTGCCCTTGACCGGAGGCGACGTGGGCGTTGGCGTGACCTGGCCACCGGCCGGGATGTGGATGACCTGGCCCACGCTGATGTGGTTCGGATTGCTGATCTGCCGGTTGGCAGCCTCCAGCGCGGCGAGTGAAACGTGATGGCTGCTGGCGATGCTGGACAGCGTATCGCCAGCGCGCACGGTGTAGCTGCTGCTGGTCGGCGCAGGCTTCGGCGCCGATGTCGTCGTGCTGCCGCTACCCGGGATATGGATGACCTGGCCGATGCTGATGCGGTTCGGGTTGGCGATCTGCCGATTGGCAGCCTCCAGCGCGGCCAGCGAAACATGATGGCTGGCGGCGATGCCGCTGAGCGTGTCGCCGGCACGCACGGTGTAGTTGCTGGCCGGCTTCGATGGGGTTGTCGTTGGCGTGCTGCTACCCGGCAGGTGGATCGTTTCGCCCGGGAAGATGCTGTTGAAGTTGGTGATCTGGTGGTTGGCAGCCTCCAGCGCGGCGAGCGAAACATGATGACTGCTGGCGATACCGGACAGCGTGTCGCCGGAGCGCACGGTGTAGTTGCCGCCGCTGCCGTTGCTGCTGCCCCCACTCGGAGGTGGTGTCGGCGTGGAGGTCTGGCCGCCGCCGCTGGGCGCGCTGCTGCCGAACAGCGCTGCTTCCTGCGCACGGCGCCGTGTCAGTCCGGCTAGCACCTGGCCGTTGGCGTGGTTGTATTCGGCGAATGCATGCTGCGCACCGGCGTAGTCGCCCGCATTCAAGCGTGCGGCCACATCGGAATGGGCGAAGCCGGAGCCGCCGATATTGAAGGCGAGACTGACGCAGGCATCGAACTGGTTCTGCGTGATCGGCACATGCACGCTGTTGCGTACGGCATTCTCGGCCGACTGCAGGTCGTTCTTCAGGAACTGCTCGGCCTGCGCCTGGGTGATCTGTTCGCCCGGCGTTACGCCGCCGGTGTGGCCGTAGCCGATGGTCCAGGGCGCGCCGCCGGTGGCGGGGTCGGGGTAGGCGCGAAGATAAGGACCGCCTTCGAAGCCCTCGATCATCCGCACGCCGTTCTCGCTGATCGAGAGGCTTGAGGCCGCCGCACCCTTACCGCCGGAAACCGGCTGACCACCGCCGTGGCCGCCCGGGATGACCAGGCGGTCGCCGGGATAAATCAGGTTCGGGTTGATGTTCGGGTTCGCCGCCTCGAGCGCTGCCAGCGAGACGCCGAAGCGCGCGGCAATGCCGGAAAGCGTATCGCCATGCTGCACCGTGTAGCTGGCCGGCGTACTGCTGGTCGTGCTCTGCGTCGTACTGGCTTTGACTGCGCTCACTGCACTCATGCTGGCCTCGCGAGATGGAATGGGGTGCTGGATCGTGCAGCCGCCGACAGTGCGGCCGCCGGCATTCCAGCAGGGCCGACGGATGCCTGCCTATCGGGGCTGTCCCGAGCTAGGGAAAACCCAAGCTAGGGACAGCCCTAGCTGATGCGGCGAACGCGCGGCGGTTATCGTCGGGTAACGACCCCGGAGGAGTGCGTGCGATGTCCCTGCAGCTTCAGCCCAATCGCAGCAGCTTCCTCAATCCGCCGTTGCCGCCGGTGCTGCCGCCGGAACTGGCCAAGCCGAATGCCCTGGCCGACGCGCATGTGTCGCTACCGCAGCTCGCCTTCAATCCACGTGTGGCGAGCCTGCTCGATGGCGGTGCCAAGACGCCGGTGCCGAATTTCGACGCGCAAGTGCGCGGTCCCGCGGCCAAGCCGGTCGACCTGCAGCTGGCGCTGATCAGCCAGGACGTCTACGACCCGACCAGCAAGGGCATTCCGGGCTGGACGCGGCTGACCGGCGACCAGCTCACCCAGGCCGGTATCGACCCGGCCTCGCTGGAAGACCCGAGCACCGGTTTTCGCGCCGCTATCTACCAGGACAAGAACGGCGATCACGTGCTGGCTTTCGCCGGCTCCAACGACGACAAGGACTGGTTGAACAATTTCGAACAGGGTGTCGGCCTGCCGGCTGCCGAATACAGCCAGGCGGTGTCGCTCGCCACCGAGGCCAAGGCCGCGTTCGGCCCTTCGCTGGCGATCACCGGGCATTCGCTGGGCGGCGGGCTCGCCTCGATCGCCTCGCTGGCCACCGACTCGGCGGCCGTCACTTTCAACGCCTCGGGTTTGAACGACGAGACCATCCGGCGGCTGATTCCGGATGGCAACCTTGACGCGCTCAAGCAGCAGGGCAACGACGGGCTGATCCGCCGCTATGCAGTGAGCGGCGAAATCCTCACCACCGTGCAGGAAAGCACGCCGTTGCCGGATGCCATCGGCCACAAGATCACCTTGAATGATCCCGACCCGGTCGCCAAACCCAACATCCACTGGTACGACTGGGCCGATGGCAAGGCCGAGGTGCTGGAAGCGAAGTACGCCGTCGACCTAGCCAAGCACGCCGTCGACCTGCACGACATCGACCCGGTGATCGCGGCGCTGCGCAACGACCATCCCTGGACGAGCTGAGCCGCCGGTGCAACGTCGCGCAGACGATCGGCTTGTAGGGATGACTGCGATGACGGGAAAGCACCGCATGGTCCGCCGCCACCATCGTCGCGTACGATGCTTGATGATCTTGTTCGCCGGCCTCTTGCTGGCGACTGTCGCATCCGGGAGAGCGCTCTTGAACAGTGCAGCCAGTGCCAAGGCCGAGCAGGTATTCGCCGACCAGCGCGTGGCCGAGCTGGCGAACGCGGCCGCTGCCGGCGATGCCGCGCGGGTGCATGCGCTGGTCGCCGCCGGCGTCGATCCGAATGCGCGCGGCGACCGCGACACCACCCTGCTCGAATGGGCACTGCTGCAGCAAAGCCCGCAGGGCATCGCGGCGCTGCTGGACAACGGCGCCGATTCCGCGCGCCCAGGCATCGGCGGGGCAACGGTGGTGCATATGGCGGCGATGGCCAACGCCCCGGTCTATCTGAAGACCTTGCTCGATCACGGTGCGAGTCCGGATACGCCGCATGGCGTGACCCAGGCGCCGCCGCTGGATGCCGCGCTGATGAATCCGCAGGACGCCGCATTCGAGCTGCTGCTGGCGCACCATGCTGACCCCAATCGTGCCGACCGGCTTGGCAATACGCCGCTGCACGTCGCCGCCAAGGTGCACAAGACGCGCTGCGTGCTGCAATTGCTGGAAGCGGGCGCCGATCCCGCACGACGCAACCAGCAGGGCGCCACCTTCCAGACCTACTTCAACATCGGGCCCGCCGGCGGGCTCAACCCGGCTGCGCGCGCCGAGCACGAGCAGGTCGAGCAGTGGTTGCGCCAGCATGGCGTGGCGGTGGAGCGCGGCACGCCCTAGTCGCGATTCGTCGCGATGACGCGGTTGGCGACGCGGCCGAAACTCAGGCCTTGTCCGGCCGTTCGTCTCCGCGACGCGGCGAAGCCGTCCATAGATAACGCGGTGGCAGGCGACTGCTGAACTCGGCCAGGTCCACTCCGCGTGGATAACGGCCGCAGCCGGGATCCCGCAACGGGCGACGCTCGCCCTGCCGATAGCGGCAGCGCGTGCTCAACGGCCGCCGGCGTCGACGCATCGCGGCCACGGTGGCAAGCCGGCGACGCTCACGGTTGCGCTCCTCGTGCCGCTCCTGCGCCTTCTCGTCGACCTCGGCCAACTCGTCGTCCGCGACACCGTCGAGGCCGTCGCCGGTGCGCCGCGTGCCGGTTGATGCGCCACGTTCTTCGTCGCCAATCGCATTGATGCGGCTCAACCGATCGGCAACGACATTGAACTGCAAGGTGCGGCCGCCGCCCAGGTTGATCGTGCGTCCGCCGCGCATGGCCGCGGCATAGGCCGCCAGCGCCATCGGATCGATGAAGCCGGGCGCCTGACCGTTGCCGACCGGGGCCGTGACGCCGCCGGCCATGCTCGATCCGGCCTGCGTCGCCAGCAGCGCCATGATCTCGAGCTTGGCCTGATTGCCGCCGCTCGCCGCGCCGGCCACCGCGTTCCATGCGGAAAGAATGCTGGGCTGCGGCGCTGCGTTTTGCAGCGGCGCGGCCATGCCAAAGGCGTTGAACCGGTTTTCGCCGGCCGGCGGCATCGGTGGTGGCGGGGGCAGGTTTGGATCGCGTTGCGCCTGTACCGTTCGCGCCGAATTGTTCGCGGCTTGCGCGGTGTTCGGCACCGTGACGTTCGCTTCGCTAGCCTGTCCGGCACGCGCCACGACGCCGTTGGCCTGCGCAGAGTTCAGTGCGGTCACAGTCGTCGGTGTCGTAACGTTCGCGGCCTGTGCGGCGCTCGGCGACAACACGGCGTTCGCGTTGGCCGGGTCATTGGCGAGCGCGGCCTGCACGGCCAAGGCGGCCATATTGGAAGTCGTCGGGGCATTGCTAGCGAACGGCGCCTGCAGCGTCTGTGCCATCAGGCCCGCGGCCTGCGCGAAGCTGAGCACGGGGGCGCTGGTGCCGGCCATGGTGGGGGATAGCGCGCCCAGCCAGCTGGGCATGTTGCCGTAACCCGCGGAAGCGCCTTGTTGCGGCAGCAGAAACGACAGGGCGTTCAAGAGGCCGAAGGGATCGCTGGATGCACTGCCCGTGGGTGAGCCGAACAAAACGGAGCTGATCCCCGAAGCGCCATTCGTGCCGTTGCCGAAATAGTTGCCCGGCAGGCCCAGGTTCGAACTCGGACTTGCGCCGAGCGCGAAGTCGCTGCTGTTGGAACTCGATACGCCGCTGTTCGGCAGAATGACATTCGCACTGTAGCCGGACGTGCCGTAGCTGGAAGCATTTGGATTGACGAAGGCAGCGGTGTTGGACACCGGCACATCGAAACCGCTTTGACCGTTCATCCCGGCGGGCGCGACGAACAGCCCCGGGTTGCTGACGATCTGGCTGAGGTATTGGCTCGGCACCGAAATCTCGAGGCCGGGTTGCAGCAGCATGCCGGCTTGGAGATTGGGATTGTCGGCAAGCAGTTCGCTGATCGGAATTTGCAGGCTGGCCGCGATCTCGTCGAGCGTCTCGCCGGGTTTCATCGGATAACCGAATTGCACGCCGTCGCCATCGTCGTCCAGTTCGCGATGACCATGCAGGAACAACGTAGGGACGTGGGAGAGAATGGAAGTCATGGCGCTGCCCGTTTAGCTCAGCAGTGCTGGATCGATTTCGAGTTCGCCCAGCTGGCTGTCCGCGAAACGCTTGATCAGCTGCGGGGCGCCATCGACCAGGCTGCGATAGGCGTCGGTGGAACGTGTGTCGGCGCGCAGCCGCCAGCCCGTGGGCGTGCGGCTCAGCCACAGTTCGGTGTTCGGCAGCAGGCCGTCCTTGAGCGAGATCATGATCTCGCGCGATTGCGCCGAGCTCTGGCTGGTGGCATCGGGCACCAGCAGCTGTTTCACATGCCGCTCGATCAGTTCGGCCAGCGCCGGCGTGAACGTCGATTGCGCCACGCTGTCCGGCTGTTGCGCGTTGAACTGCGCGACCTGGACATTCTGCTGCAGGATCTGCAGGCCGAGGTTAGCGCCACTTGGATCACCGTCGTGCGAGTCTTTCGATTCGCCGCCGTCGCCTTCGGAGTCGTCACGCGCGAGCACCGCGGCCTTGCCGCTGGCCGCGTCGAGCTGGCGCTGCAGCATGTCACGCAACGCGTTCTGTTGTTCCAGCGAAAATTTCTTGGCCGCAGCACCGGCCGCGTCAGCGTCGTCTTGGCCCTGCGAATCATCGACACCTTCCGCCTGCGCGCCGTCCTTGCCGCCTTTGCCGTCCAGCAGTTTGCGGAAACGTTGGGCGTTCTCGTGCTGGTGGTTGACGTCACCGAGCTTGTCCTGGCGCGTGTACGTCGCCGTGCTCGGAGCGGAGGGGTTGGACGAGGTGGTGGGCTCATTGCGCATGGTCGGCCTCAGCTTGAATGCGTCTGACGAAGCAGCAGTTCTTCCAGGCTGTGCTCCTCATGAATTTCCTGCCGGCTGCGGATCTCCCGCTGCCATTCCTGTTTCATCTCGCCGACCGCGTCGAGCTTGTTGCGCCCTTGCCGCCAAGCAGCGACCGCCTGGTCGAGCACCGCGCGCGTTTCGGCACAGGTCTGTTCGCAGCCGGCCAGCGTCGCTTTCCGTTCTTCAATGCCTTGGTCGAGCAGGGCGAGATGGCGCTCGTGCCGGTCCATCGCCGAGCCGGTCGGGTTGGTGCTGTCGAACAGCTGCTGCCATGACGCGGCGACGAAGTCCTGCCGTGACTGCTGCGCTAGCGCCAAGGCATCCACCGCGGCGAGGCGCTGCTGTTCGGCCTGATCGTACAGCCCGCGGCAGCGCTTCAGCTCGGCTTCGAGCACGCGCAGGCGAATGCCGCGCACCGTGCACAGCGGCTCCAGCGGAAATTTGCCGGCACTCATGTGCATACCCCGGTGAGCCGGCTGCGGGTGGCGGCGAACTCGGCGGGTTCGTGCGTACCCTGGCGCAGCAGCTGGTTGATCGCGTCCATCCGCGCGATCGCCGTATCCGCATCGGCATCGCCGCCGGGTTTGTATTCGCCGAGCTGCAGCAGCATTTCGATTTCGCGGTACTTCGCCAGGTAGCGGCGCAGCAGGCCGGCGGCGCGCACGTGCACCGGCTGCGCCACGCGCGGCATCAGGCGGCTGGCGCTGGCCAGCAGGTCGATGGCCGGGTAGTGGTTGGCCTGCGCGAGCCGGCGCGAGAGGTAGATATGGCCGTCCAGGATCGAGCGAACTTCCTCGGCGATCGGATCGTTGCCGTCCTCGTCCTCCATCAGCACGGTATAGAACGCGGTGATCGCGCCGCGTTCGTTGGTGCCGGCGCGCTCGAACAAGCGCGGCAGCGCGGAGAACACCGACGGCGTGAAGCCGCGCCGGGCCGGCGGCTCGCCCATCGCCAGGCCGACGTCGCGCAGCGCGCGCGCAAAGCGGGTGACCGAGTCCATCATCAGCAGCACGTTCATGCCGCGGTCGCGGAAATATTCGGCGATCGCCGTGCCCAGCCAGGCGACCCGGCTGCGTTCCAGCGCGGGCCGGTCGGAGGTGGCGACCACCAACACGCTGCGCTTGAGCCCTTCCTCGCCGAGGCTGTCGTGCAGGAACTCGCCGACTTCGCGGCCGCGTTCGCCGACCAGCACGATCACGTTGACGTCGGCCTGCGCATTCCGCGCGAGCATACCGAGCAGGGTGCTCTTGCCGCCGCCGGCGACGGCGAAGATGCCGGTGCGCTGGCCGCGGCCGATGGTCAGCGCCGCATCGATGGCACGCACGCCGGTGGGCATTGCTTCGTCGATCGAGGTGCGCGTGAGCGGATTCGGCGAGGCCGCGTACAGCGGCACGCGCTCGACGTTCTCCAGCGGACCGAGGCCGTCGAGCGGCTCGCCGTGCGCGTCGAGCACGCGTCCGAGCAGGCTCATGCCGGCGGGCGCGGTGGCCTGCTTGCCGGTGGCGGTCACCGTGGTGGCGGTGGAGATGCCTTCGAGCGGACCGAGCGGTGTGAGCAGGGTCTGCTGCTGCGACACGCCGACCACTTCGGCCGGCATGCTGAAGCCGGTGTCGGCCTGCTCCAGCAAACACAGTTCGCCGATCGCGGCGCGCACGCCGGTGGCGCGAACCAGCGTACCGTAAGCTTCGGCGACGCGGCCGACGCGCTGCAAAGTATCGCCACGGCTGAGCGCGCGCAGCAGTGGATCGTGCTCGGCCAGGCGAAGCTCGTCAGCTGTGCGAAGTTCGTCAGGAGCTCGGGCGTTCACGCCGCCCTCCCGATGCCTGTTCCGCCGCGGCGAGAATCACCCGCGCCTGGTCGAGTTGTTCGTTGAAACCGGCGCGCACCATGCCACCAGCCGATTCGATGATGCAGTCGAACCGGTCCAGTTCGGCGTCGCCGATGATCTCAGTATCCGGCGCGGCGGCCGCGCCCAGCGCGGCGACTTCGGCACGTGCCTGCGCGACCGCATCGGGATGCACGCGCACCAGCAGGTGCGGTTCGAACACCAGTTTCTGCATCGCTTCGGCGACCAGCGCGGCGACCAGCCGCTCGGCGCCGATCGCCGGCGCGATGTGCCGCACCACGCCGATGGCGATGTCGCCGGCGCGTCGACGGATGTCTTCAGTGGCGGTTGCACGGGCTGCGGTCAGCGCCTGCAGCGCGGCTGCGAAATCCTGTATGGCTTGCCGATGGCCTTCCTGCAGTCCTTCGGCGCGGGCCTGGGCATGCACTTGCGCCACTTCGTTCTGCGCCTGGCGCAGCAAGACATTGGCCTGGTCGACGATGTCCTGTGCCGCGCTCAACGGAGACCAGGCCGCCGCCGGCACGACGCCGGCATCGAGGTAGAGCCGGAAGCGTTCCTGATCGACGACCATGGCATTCATGGCTGCACCGGTTCGGCGATGGCTGGTTGCTCCAGGGCGTTATCGCGGACCGCCTCGGCCGCCAGAAGCGTGGCGACAGCGCCGAGCGGCAACCAGCTTTCCCGGCTGCATGGGGTGGGTGGAATCTTGGCGTAGCTCAGGGCGAGCCGCGCGGCCAGTTCGGCGCTGCGGCGTTCGGCATGAGCCAGGAATTCGATCAGTCCGCGCTCGTGCACGGCGGCGTTCAACAGGGTGGCGTCGCGGCCGCAGCGTTGCAGCACGGCGATGCCCATCTGACGGATCGTGTCCGGCGCTGCTCCCGGCCACGGCGTAGCCAGTTGCGCCTGGCGCCAGTCCGCGCCCAATACCTCGCGCAGGAACAGCACGGTCTGGCGTTCGACATGTGTGCGCAAGGCGGGACCGAGCGCAATCGCACCCAGCGTGCGGCTGAAGGATTGCAGCCGGGCCAGTGGCCAGTACAACCAGGCTTCGTCGTGGGCATGCCAGTTCTGCCAGCGTTCCTGGTCGGGGGCAAACACGGAAGGCGCCCGGCGCAGGGCCGTGCGCGCAAGCAGGCGCCGCCCCAGCGCGGAAGCACGCGCGGAGTCGAGCAGCGGCGAGGGCATCGCGCCGAACTGCGCCGGATGCAGCGCGTCGAGCAAAGCCCGTGCATGCTGCTGGCGCGGCGTGGCGGCTTCAACGCTCATCGGCGATGCCTCGGCGCGACGAACGCGGCGGTCCGCCGCCAAGCAAGGTATGGCGGTTGCGCCAGAGCAGGGTGCCGGCGAGCAGCACGGCGAGTGCGGCAAAGCCGATCAGCAGCCATGAGGTAGCGTCGCCGCGCAGCAACGGATTGGTCTGCGCGGCGCGTAGCGCGGCCGGATTCACGTCGACCTGTGGGCGCGGGAAAAATTGCACGGTGACCCGGTTCGGATCGGTCAAGCCATCGGTGCCGCTCATGATCGCGGCCTTGATGTCGGATGCCCGCGTCTCGATGCCCGCGTTCGGCCGGGCGATGATGATCACCGAGGCCGAACCGCTGAGCGGTTTGTCGCTCATCGGATCCTTGTCGGGAATCGACAGATAGACGTTTGCATCGACTACGCCATCCAGCTGCCGCAGGGTGTGCCCCAGCTCCTGTTCGCGGGCATAGATGAAGCGCTGCTTGTCTTCCAGCGGGGAGGACACCAGGCCCTCTTTCTTGAACATCTGCGCGTAATTGTCGGTGCTTTGGTGCGGCAGCCCGGCCTCGTGCAGCACGGCGACCGCCGCCGGCATGTCGCGGCGATCGATCAGCACCTGCCATTCGCTGCTGCGCTCGCTGGTCTGCACTTTCTCGGCATCGATGCCGTTGTTGAGCAGGGCGGCCACCACGTCGTTGGCCTGCTGTTCGTCGAGATGAGCGTAGAGCGCATCGCGCGAGCAGCCGGCCAGCAGCCCGACCGCCAGGATCAGGACTGCCAGCCGCCACACCGTGCCGCTCATCAAGCGTTTCGCCATGAACATGTCCTCAGGATTGCTGGCGGAACAGCTGCTGCACGCCGTCCGAACTGCGGTTGGCGACGTTCGAGGTGAGCTCGGCCTGGAACACCATCTGCTGGCACTGCATGGTCATGTCGATGATCTGGCTCGGCGCCAGGTCGCGTCCGCTGCTGCGCATGGCCTCGGCGATCTTGCCGATCTTGCCGCTATGGCTGTTCAACGAATCGAACTGGTTGAGCACGGCGCGGAAACCCGCGGTGAGCTCGTGCGTCACGGGCGTTACCTGCTCGTTCTGCACGGCATTCGCGGGCTGGGCATCGGCGAAGTTCTGCCGGAACTTCGCGATGTCGTCGACATGGGCCGGCGCCGTGGCTGCGGTCGGCGTGTTGGCGAAACTGGCCACGCTGACCATCTGGGTCGGAAGTACATTCATGGGTTGCCTCCTGCTGGCGTAGCGGCCGATTATTGCTTGCGGGCAACCGTGTCTTGCGATTGGCCGGCCGCGTTGATCGAGGTCGACGCGCTGGTGGACAGGAACTGCATCTTCAGGCTCTCGGTGGTGAGCATGGTCAGCACCGAGGGATCGTCCGAGCTGCCGCCGCTGGCCGAACCGCCGGCTCCCTGGGTGCCGCTGCCGAGCTGGTCGGAAAGCGAGGTGATTTTCTGGGCCTCATTGTCCAGCGCGCTGCCCCAGGCCTTGGCCATCGCCTCGAACCAGCTCTTGGACTGGTCGGAGCTGGCCGACTGCCCGGCCGATGCACTGCCCGCGGCGATGCTGGAGGACAGATCAAGTTGCGACGTACCGCCTGAACCATTGATGGTATTGCTCATTTTCGTCTCCTTGGCTTTCAAGTGGCCCGCCAGTGGCGGAACCGGAAAGGATCGGGACTGGCCGATCCGCTGGAGCGTCAAGCGACCCGGGCCGTTCGACGCGTAGGGCCGTTGGCCCTCCCTCAAGCAGCGAGCTGCTTAAAGATCAGATGTGGTTTGTTCAAGGCTTGTGAACGCCCTCCGTGGTGGCGGAAGCAGCCGGTGCCGCGGCCGTGCCGGCGATGGCGGGTGCCGGCTGCACGAAGGCGGCGGCGGTGGCATCGTCGATCGGCCGTGGTGTTTGGTAACCGTCGTCCTTCTCGAGCTGGACCAGGCTGTTGTCGGGCATCCTGACCAGCACGGCATCGTTGGCAGCCACGCCGAGGAACAGGCCGCCGTGTGCCTGCGGCAACGGGAAGTTGGGGTAATAACGCGATCCATCGCGAGTGACCAGATAGCTGTCGGGGCCGCTGAAGACATGCTTGATCTGCAGGCCCGGATCGAGCTTGACCGGAGCGTCCGGCGTTTCGTCGTAGTTCTTCGTGCCCAGCCGCAGACCTAGTGATTCGGCGTCGAGGCGCTGCATGTCGCCGGAGCCGAGTACATCTTTCTGCATCTTGGCGTAGGCATCGCGATCGCCGAAGTGGCCGTTGACCATCACACTGCCGTCGTCCTGCAGCTGCGTCTCCACGCGATAGTCATGCATGGCGAAGATGTCCTGCACCTGCTTGGCCACGCTGGGCCAGTCGCGCACGGTCAGTTCGGTATCGAGACCGGCCGCGGAGAGCTTGCTCCTGAGCTGCGGCAGCTGCGCCGGATTGCCGATCACGCCGCGCACCTGGATGCGGTTGTCGTCGCCGATGCTGGCGCGCACGTGACGCAGCGAAAGTTGGTGCAGGATCGCCTGTACCTGATCGAGTCGCTGGCTGTTGTTGTGCACGACCATGGTTACCGGCTGGTTGACCTTCCAGCTGCCGAACAGCACCAGTGCGGCGACCAACAGCAACAGCGCGACCACGCCGAGCAGGCCGCGCCGACGCCCGGCCAGCTGATTGCCGGTCAACGTCGGCCCGCCACTGTCGGCGGCATCGGCCAGGCTCTGCCAGTGTTCGCTCCAATGCGGTCCCACCGCCAGCTGCACCTGGCTCAGGTGCGCAATGGCGAAATGTTCCAGCGTGATGTTCTCGCCGATCGCGACTGGGCCATCGTGCGTGGAGACCTCGCCCTCCATCGCGCGCATCAGCACTTGATCGCCGACCACGGTCAGCACGCAATGATGCGCGGCGATGCCGTCGTCGGAGAGGATCAGGTCGCAGTCGTCGGCGTGGCCGATCATCAGGATGCCGCGATCCGGCAGGCGGATCTCGGCACCGGCGTGCATGCCGCTCAGCACGCGCAGGCTGAGCTGCACGCGCAGCGCCTTGTCGGCGCCTTGCTTGCTCAATCTGGCGGGCATGCTGCTCATGGCAATCGCACCTCCCTCAATGACCGGTGTTCTTTAGCGGCATCGTCGTCACCGGCTGTGCCGATTGCGACGGTACCGGCGCAGGCGATGGCAGCGGTTGCGTGATCGTGGTGGTCTTGTAGTTCCACCAGTGCTGCTGCTGTTGCTGGTCGAGCTGCTGCTGTGTATCGATGGTCACTTGCGACGAGCTGGGCGTCTGCTGGCCGGTGATGTGGTTCAGCACGATCAGCCGCGGCGTGATCAGAAACAGCCGCTCGGTGTGGTCGCGCTCTTTCTGGACGGTCTTGAACAGGTAACCGAGCAGCGGGATATCGCCGAGCAGCGGAATCTTATGCTCCATATTCTGCCCCGTATCCTGAACCAAACCACCTACCAGCAGGCCCTGGCCGTCCTGGATCGTGGCGTGTGTGTTGACCGCGTTCGCGCTGATCAGCGGGTACTGGGTGCCGCTGTCGTCCTTGTTCGAGTAGGTGATGTTGCCGTCCTCGATCTGCACCATCAGGTTGATGCGCGACTGGCCGTTCTCCATCACCACGTGCGGGGTGACGCGTAGGGTGGTACCGGCCTCGATGTTGTAGAGGTCGGAGTTGTAGGCGCCCGACACGGGCACATAGATCGTTTGGTTCTGCTGGATGACGGCCTCGGTATTGTCCGTGGTGATGACCTGCGGATGGGTGATCACATGGGTAACGCCGTCGTCTTCCAGCGCATTGACGTTGATGATGAACTTGCCCGGATCGCCGAGGATCGCACCGATCTGGCCACCGCCGCCGAACAGCGTGGGCAGGATAGACAGCGCACCGCTCGTGGCTCCTGTCTTGCCGCCGGCCAAGGCGGCGACCAGTGCGTACTTCATGCTGGTCGAGCCGGCGGAGTCATCGGCAAAGCCAACCGTGGTGCCGTGATTGCGGTAGAACCAGCTGGCGCCGAGCTTGCGTGCCTTGGTCTTGTCCACGTCGATGATGGTGGCCTCGATCTCCACCATCTGCGGCGCCACGTCGAGCTGGTGGATCAGCTCGTCGTACATCGGCAGGCGATCCGGCGTGTCGCGCACGATGATCGCATTGCGGAAGCTGTCGGCGACGATGCGGCTGTCGCCGGCGCCGTTGACGCTTTCCAGGTTGCCGCCCTGTTGCGAGTTGGGGACCAGCTGCGCATACGGTTGGCTCAGGCCATCGTCGTCCTGCTGCACCGGCGTGCTGTAGTCGCCCAGCGGTGGCGGTGGTGTCTGGCCGCCGCTCGAAGCCAGGCCCTGGCCGCGCAGGCCACGCTGGCGTGCGGAGATCGTCCGCTCGTGCGGACCGCTGCCGCCGTTGCCGCTGTACTCGCCAACCAGCTCGCGCAGCACGGTAGCAACGCCCGGCACGGTCACCTGGCGATTGCCGAGGGTCACGGTGGTGTCCGAGGCCCAGGCGTATTTCAGCGGATAGAACTTGAAGCGGCTGGTCGGTCCCTGCTGGCTCAGGCCGGCAATGGTCTGAGCCATCTGCTTGACCTGGGCGACGAAGTGCGGGGCGCCGGTGATGGTGACCAGGCCGGTGCTGGGTTCGAGGCTCAGCCGGTTCGAGGCGTCCTTCCAGTTGACACTGCCTACCGCGGCCATGAACTGCTGTTCCAGCGGCAGCGGCACGGTGGCGTAGTCGGTCTGCCGTTCCGTATTCAGATAGACATAGACGGCGGACGTATCCCAGTAGGCGAGCAGGTCGTTGCTGTCCGCGATGCGACGCCACACCTGCGCATAGGTGCCTTTGAAATCGCCGTTGATCGTGCCGCTGCGCGCCTTCACCTGATCGCTCAGCACGACCTCGAGTCCTTGCTCGTGGAAGAAGTCCGGCAGCAGTTCGTGCAATGTCTTGTCGGCGTGGACCTCGGCCGTGCCGCGCTTGAACGGGATGGGCGCCGCCTGTGCGCTGCCCGTGAAAAGCGCGACGGCCGCCAGCAAGCCGACGACGGCTCCCCACCGCCCGGCCCTTCCCGATGTTCCCCTGTGCTTGCGCATTTGCAGTTCCTTCCCTATCCCATGTTGTTGTGACGTGCTGGTAATGCGTTTGGCGATGCTCTACTGAAACTTTGCGGCTGCCGCCGCGGCCGTCAGGCGGCCAGCTGTCCGACCGGTATCAACTGCAGGTCCGGCACCAGTTCCTGGTACGACAACACCGGAATGTCCGCGTATTCGGCTTCGGTGAGCTTGCGCAGGTGGCGACGGACATCCATCGAGCTGAGTAGCACCATCGTTGCGCCATGTTCGCCGCGCGCGAATTCGCCAATCTGCGCCAGCAGGCGGCTGGCCAGTTCGGGCTCCACCGCTAGTTGGGTGCCGGCCGGGCCGTTGTGCACGGAGCGCCGCAACCGTTCTTCGAGTTCCGGCCGCGCCACCAGCACGCGTAGCGCGTGGGCCTGGTCGGCATAGCGATAGCTGAGATGCCGGCGCAAGGCCATGCGCACGTATTCGGCGACCAGGACGATGTCCTTCTCGCGGCTGGCGGCATCGGTAATTGCCTCGAAGACATCGCGCAGCTGACGGATCGGCACGCGTTCTTCCACCAGTCGCTTCAGTACCTCGGCCACGCGCTGCGGCGACACCACGCGCAGCATCTCGCGCACCAGGTCGGGATAGTCGCGGCTCAGGCCGTTCGAGAGATTGGAGGTTTCCTGGATGCCGATGAACAGCGACAGGTGGCGCTCCAGCGCCAGCCGGATGTGTTCGCGCAGCATCTGGGTGGGATCCAGCGCGGTACTGGCGTGGGTGCTGTCTCGATTGATCCAGCGGCCAGGGAAGCCAGCCACCGCATCGACCGCCAGCGCCTGTTCGGCATGTGGTGCCGGCAGCGCGGCGCGGCCCGGCAGGAACAGCGCATCCGGCTTCACCACGCCATAGGCGATGCGCACGCCGTATGCGTACAGCGCATAGCCGTGTTCCGGCAGGTTCAGGCCCGCGCGCAAGGCCGGCTTCGGCAGCGGCACACCGTATTCCTCACGCAGGCCGCCGACGACCTGGCGAAACAGATTGCGTACCGGCGCACTGCCCAGCGTCTGCAGGGTGGTCATCTGCACTTCCAGCAGCAAGGCCGGTGGCGGCGTCAGCGCGTCGGTATCGGCGACGTCCGGCGGCAGCAGCTCGGCCTGACTTTCCGGCACCTTGAACACGCGACGGAACATGCCGACCCGTTCGCGCATTCGCCACGCGGCGAGCGCGACCAGCACCAGCCCGATCGGCAGAAACACGATCAGCGGGAAACCCGGCACCAGCATCAGGCACAGCGCGATGCCGCCGAGGATCATCAAGACGCGCGGCTCATTGGAGATCTGCCGTGCGATCACCGCGCCGAGGTTGCGATCCTCGTCCTCACCGGCGGTGCGGGTCACGATCAGGCCCGCCGAAATCGAGGCGAGCAGGGCCGGGATCTGCGCCACCATGCCGTCACCGATGGTCAGGATGCTGTAGGTATGCGTGGCATCGGGCAGGCTCATGCCATGCATCAGCACGCCGACTGCGAGGCCGCCGAGCAGGTTGATCACGATGATCACGATGCCAGCGATGGCGTCGCCCTTGACGAATTTCATCGCGCCGTCGAGCGAGCCGTGCAACTGGCTTTCCACTTCCAGCAGGCGGCGTCGGCGCCGTGCCTCGTCCTTTTCCAGCAGGCCCGAGCGCAGGTCGGAATCGATCGACAGCTGCTTGCCCGGCATCGCGTCCAGCGAGAAGCGCGCGGCCACTTCGGCGACGCGTTCGGCACCCTTGGCCACCACGATGAATTGCACCACGGTGATGATCAGGAACACCACCAAGCCCACCACCAGGTTGCCACCCACCACGATGTTGCCGAAGGTGTCGATGATGTGCCCGGCGTCGGCGTTGAGCAGGATCGAGCGAGTGATCGCGATCGCCAGCGACAGCCGGAACAACGTGGTCAGCAGCAGCACGCTGGGGAAACTGGAGAACGCCACCGGCGTTGGAATGTAGATCGCGATCAGTAGCAAGCCGATGCCGATCAGTATGTTCAGCGCGACCAGCGCATCGATCACCACCATCGGCAGCGGCAGGATCATCAAGCCGATGATCGCTACCACGCCGACCACCAGCACCAGATCGCTATAGCTGCGCGAAGGGCCGCTGCCCATGCCGAACAGACGCGAGAGGATGGCCATCAGTGAGTGGCCTCCATGGCCATTCGTTCGCCCAGGCGGCAGCAGTCCGTCGTCGGACATGGCGTGGCAACGAGGACGACCCGGTAATTCACATCCAACTCCGTTCACGGCTCCATCGCATCCGGACGGCACATAAGAGCCGTTGCCGCATGTTGCAGTCAGTTTGCAGGTTCAATGTCGCGACCGATGTGGCACGCAGGTTGGCCGTGTGCCCCCTGTCGGTAATTGGGTTATTGAAACTAGCACAGCAGTACAGAAATTCGACACCCTGGGGGAAACCCTAGGTTGTCGATTTGGTCACAGCAGCGATACTCGATCGGGACTGCGACGCGCAATCACTGGCAAGAGCCGGGATCTAGGAAGGAAGCACCGGATGCGATCGATGTCCGCTGGGATGGGCGAGACATCGGGTATACCTGCCCCTATACATATATGTATACGCGGTCAGGGTGTCGGCTCTTCGTTACGCAGCTCGGCGATCAACTCGACGCGCTGGGTCGTCACGCCAAGCACCAGTCGGCGACCTTGTGCATCGATGACGACGACGCGTTCGCGGGCGCCCACGGCCACCGCCTGGACGACTTTCAAGGGTCCGCGGCTGCCGCCGCTCAATGTACGACCGCGCCGCAACCACCACAGCATGGCCAGCAGACCGATCGTGACCGCAAGCAGAGGAACCAGCAGATCGAGCCACAAACCTGCACCATCCGGTGCGTTGGCCGCCAGTGCGCAGCCCGGCCAGAATAGAAGGAGCATCACGTTGCGCAGTGATTGCCTCATGGCATTATCGACCTCTCGGCTGGCAGCAGTAATCGCATTCGGAAAGCACGACGTGTGACTTTCCCGCAACGCAAGGATTGGGCAACGATGCCTGTGACCCGCATAGACCGCAAGACGACCACCGCGAAAAGTCCGCGCTCGAAAAGCGTGCAGGCGGCCGATCGGCAAGGCTATGCGTTGATCGAGGTGATTCCGTCGCCGTGCATCGTGTTCGATCGCAAAGACGGTCGCGCGCTGATGCGCAACGCCGCGTTCCGCAGCGAATTCCCGCAGTTTCTCGAGGTGCCGGACCGGGCTTCTTTCGAGACCCACTTCGAGTACGTCGGTGACCAGGATGACGCGCAGCGCATGTATTACGCGCCGCACAGTCGCCGCTGGTATCGGGTCGAATGTCGCGAGCTGGCGCTGGAACATCCGGCGAACGCGATGTTCATCACCAACATGAGCGAAGGCGTCGAGTCCTTGCGCCGGCATCGCCAGCAGCACGAGCAGCTGCTCTCCACCTCGCGCATGATGAGCGTGGGCGAGATGGCGACCACGCTCGCGCATGAACTGAATCAGCCGCTCGGCGCCGCCATCAATTATCTGTCCGGCTGCGAGCAGCTCGCACAAGCTGCGGCGGAGCAAGGTGGCGAACGGTTGCTGCAAGGCATCCGGCTGGCGCGGCGGCAGACCGAACGCGCCGCCGAAATCATCGGCAGCATTCGCGAATTTGTGCGCAGCCGCGAACCGCACCGCCAGTCGCTCGACGTGCATCGGCTGATCCAGGGCGTGACCGAGCTGCTGCGGCTGGAGGCCGAGCAACATCAGGTCAGCGTGCGCAAGAACGTACCCGGCAAGCTGCCGCCGATCTTCGCGGATCGCGTGATGATCGAGCAGGTGCTGCTGAACCTGATCAAGAACGCGATCGAGGCGATGCGCGATACACCGCCCGCGCACCGGCTGATCACCGTATCGGCGCGGGTCGACTACGAGGGCATGGTCGAGCTGCGCGTGGCCGACCAGGGCAGCGGCATCGACGAAGACGGCATGCGCAAGCTGTTCACCCCGATGTTCACCACCAAGCCGGACGGACTGGGCATCGGCCTGGCCATCTGCCGCTCCATCGTCGAATACCACGAAGGTCGGCTGTTCGCCGAACCCAATCCGGACGGCAAGGGTGGCTGCGCGCTGGTCTTCACCGTGCCGCAAGGTGCGGCGGCATGACGCCGATGGTCGATACCCGCATCCACCTGGTCGATGACCATCAGGAGTTTCGCGAATCTTGCGTGTGGATCCTGGAACAGGCCGGTTTCGAGGTGCGCGACTTCGCCAGCGCCGAGGCCTTGCTGAAGGAATTCGCGCGCGAGGCACCGCCGCCGCGCAGCTGCGTCGTCAGCGATATCCGCATGCCCGGCATGAGTGGTCTGGAATTGCAGAGCGAGCTGTCCCATCGCGGACTGAGCTTGCCGATGATCTTCGTCACTGGGCATGGCGACGTGCCGCTGGCGGTCGACGCCATGCGCCACGGTGCGGCCAACTTCATCGAGAAGCCGTTCGACGCCCCTCTGCTGGTGGAGGCGATCCACACCGCGATGAGCAATCACGCGCCGCAGGCTGCGGTTGGCGCCCTGGCCACATTGACGCGACGCGAACGGCAGGTGCTGGACGGCATCATGGGCGGCAAGCTCAACAAGGTGATCGCCGATGAACTGCAGATCAGCCCGAAGACGGTGGAACTGCATCGCGCCAACCTGATGGCCAAGCTCGGCGCGCACAATGTGGTCGAGCTGACCCGCGTCGTGCTGGGTCAGAGCTGACCGTGATGAACGCGATGCCGACGGACACGCTTCCCGAATTGAACGGTTCGCACGAAGACGTGCACGCCGATGCGCGTGCCTTGCTGGCGCGTGGCAATCACCTGCAACAGACGCAGGCCGACGGAAGTCTGCTCGAGCTGCGTGCCTGCATTGTCGATCGTGCGCCGGCTGCCTCCCCGGGTGTGAGCCTGGGCGGCACCGGCGGCCATCTGCTGTTGGTGCTGGAACACGAGCAGGGTGTGAATCCGCTGGGCGATCTCGACTGGCGCGACTATGAAGGCGATGCGCGTCTGCTGGCCTGGACGCTGGCCCACGAGAACCTGATCCAGGCGCTGGCGCCGCTGTTCGGCGGCAGCCTGCTGCCGCTGGCCTTCCAGCCGTCTGCGAGCAATGCGATCGGCGAATCGCCATTGTGGCTCGAACTGCACTATCGCGATCCGGCCGGCGGCAGTCAGCGCGGTTGGCTCGGCCTGCCGGGCGCGGCCCTGCGGCAACTGGGCGCCGCCGCAGGCTGGAAGCAGGAGCTCGGACGACTCGCCACGATTGGCGAGGTGAATGCGCTGACGTTGAACCTGATCGTGCCGGGCCGGTTGCTGGATGCCGCCACCATCGCGAATCTAGTGCCGGGCGATGTGCTGATGCTGGGCGCGGCGGGCGATTGCGAAGGCCGCCTGCAGCCGGATCGCGAAACTTCCCGCGATGTATTCGGCCTTCCCGATGGCTGGACGGTGCGCTGGCAGCAAGGGCAATGGCTGGTCATCGGCAAGCCGGTGCTGGGCGGCAGCATCGAGCCTGCGCGCCCGCAATTCCTGCTCACCAGCCTCAGCCTTGCACTCGGCGAGCTCGCCGCGCTCAAACCCGGCAGCGTGGCGATCCACGAGTCGGCGCTGATCGGTCGCACGGTCGGCATCGTGCTGCACGGCCGCCGCTTCGGCGAAGGCGTGCTGGTGGGCCTGGGCGAGTGGCTCGGTGTGCGCATCATTCACCAGGAAGCTAGCTATGGATCTCGGTAGTTTTTCGCCCGCCCTCATCGTCTCGCTGGTGGTCGCGTTGGCGATGGCGCCGTTCGTGGCGGTGATGGTCACCTCGTTCACCAAGATCGTCGTCGTGCTGAGCCTGCTGCGCAATGCGCTGGGCCTGCAGCAGGTGCCGCCGAACGTGGTGATCAACGGCCTTGCGATCATCCTCTCCATCTACGTGATGAACCCGGTCATCATGGATACCTACAAGGACGTGCAAGGCCAGATGAGCACGCAGGCGCCGGGGCCGATGACGATGGAGAAACTCGGCCAGATCGTGGAGTCCGGCAAGGAGCCGTTGCGTCACTTCCTGGTCAAGCACAGCCACGACAGCGAGCGCGGCTTCTTCCTGCAGAGCGCGAAGCGACTGCTGCCGCCCGAGCGTCAAGCCGAACTGACGCCCGACGACTACATGGTGATCGTGCCGGCCTTCACGGTGAGCGAGCTGACCGAGGCGTTCCAGATCGGCTTCCTGCTGTTCCTGCCGTTCCTGGTGATCGATCTGGTGGTCTCCAACATCCTGCTTGCGATGGGCATGATGATGCTGTCGCCGACCATGGTCTCGCTGCCGTTCAAGCTGCTGCTGTTCGTGTTGCTCAGCGGCTGGGCCAAGCTGATCCACGGCCTTGTGCTGACCTACCAGTAGGAGACCGGCATGTACGATCAGGAAATCCAGCTGGCGCGGCAAGCATTGCTGTTGGTGCTGATCCTGTCCGGACCACCGATTCTCGCCGCGGCGATCGCCGGCCTGGTCGTCGCGTTCCTGCAGGCGGCCACGCAGATCCAGGAGCAGACCTTTCCCTACGCGGTGAAATTCATCGTGGTGGTGCTGGCGCTGCTCGGCACCGCAGCGATGCTGGGCGGCACCCTTTATAATTTCGCCGACGGCCTGTTCAGCGGATTCCCCGGCATGTTGCACTGATGCTGGCCGCGACCATGGCGCCGCTGACGATCCAGTATCTGGGCGACCAGCTCACCGGCGTGGCGATAACCCTGCCGCGCATCGTCGCCGCGTTCCTGGTGCTGCCGCTGATGACTTCGGAGACGGTGCCGTCGCTGGTGCGCAACAGCTTCTACGTCAGCATGGCGATCCTCGCCTATCCGCTCGCCGCGGCGGCCAGTCCGAGTACTACCATCATGACCGGCGCGACCTGGGCGCTGGTGCTCGGCAAGGAAGTCTTCATCGGCCTGCTGATCGGCTTCTGCTTCGGCATGGTGTTCTGGGCGCTCGGCGCGGCCGGCAGCGTGATCGACACCAAGGCTGGCGCCTCGATGGCGATGGACATGGACCCGACCACCGGCGAGCAGGGCACGCTGACCAGCGTGTTCCTGATGCAGCTGGCGACCTGGCTGTTCATGGTCACCGGTGCCTTCAGCGTGTTCCTCGATCTGCTGATGTCCAGCTATACCTTGTGGCCGGTGGCCAGCATCCTGCCGCCGCTGCAGCCAGGCGGCATGAATTTCTTCATCGGCCAGTTCAGCTATCTGATGACCGCCGTGCTGGTGCTTTCCGCGCCGATGCTGATCGTGATGTCGCTGGTGGACATTGCGCTCGGCCTGGTCAACCGCTATGCGCAGCAGCTCAACGTGTTCGCGCTGGCGATGCCGATCAAGGCGTGGCTGTCCACCTGGGTGCTGTTGCTGGCGCTGGGTGCGATGGTGGAGGTGGTGGTGCGCAAGCTCTACGAGAACCGCGGCCTGCTGATCGAACTGAAACGCATCCTGCATTGAGCCGCGCCGTTCGTGGGTTCAAATGGACGTCCAGATGTCCGGGCGATCATTTGCCATCGCGCGAATCGCGGATCGATTCGGCCCAGCGCAGCAGCTCCGCTATCGCCTCGAAAAAATCGCTCGGCAGGAACTGATCCACCTCGACCTGCTCGTAGAGGCCGCGCGCCAGCGTCACGTTGCGCATGATCGGCACGCCCGCTTCCTCCGCGGCTTGGCGGATTAGCGCGGCCTCGTGATCGGCACCCTTGGCGACCACGATCGGCAGGTCGTCCTCGCCCGGCTCGTAACGGATGGCGATCGCCAGATGGGTTGGGTTGGTCACCACCACGCTGGCCTTGCGCACGCCGGCCAGGGTGTTCTGCTGCGACCATTCCTGATGTAGCTGGCGGCGGCGGCCCTTGACCATCGGGTCACCCTCGTTGTCCTTCAACTCCTGGCGGATGTCGCGCCGGCTCATCCGCATCTTCTTGGTGAAGGCGTAGCGCTGATAGAACGCGTCGAGCGCGGAGACGAAGAAGAACACGAACAGCACGCCGGCAGCGAGTCGCTTGATTGCTACCCAATGCATCTCGCCGAGCGCTTCGGGCGGCGCGTAGGGCAGCAGCACGAACTGGCCGATCAGCGAGTACAGCACCCACACGAAGAGTCCGATCAGCAGGCCGCTCTTGGCGATCGCCTTGATCACCTCGATCAGGTTTTCCTGCGAGAACAGTTTCTTGATGCCCTGGGCGGGATTCAGCCGGCTGGCGTCCGGCTTCACTTTCTTCGGCGCGAAGACCGGCCCCACCTGCATGAATTCGACCAGCACGCCGATCACGATGGCGCCGAGCAGAAAGGGCACGGTAAGCCAGGCGAAAACCTCCAGCGAAGCCAGTCCGACCTGATGCAGGGCCTGATCGAACGGCAGGTTGAAATCGTTGATCACCATGCCGAACAGGCCTTCGAGGCGGGCGCGGATCATCGGCATCGCCAGCATCAGCATCAGCAGCCAGGCAAGCACCAGCGTGGTGCTGGTGAGCTCGCGGCTCTTCGGTACGTCGCCGTCCTTGCGCGCATCGCGCAAGCGCTTGGGCGTCGGCTTCTCGGTGCGATCACCGCTGTCCTGGTTTTTGTCCGCCACGCTTCACCCGTGCTGGAGTCATTCGTGTACCAGTCTAGTGTGGTCGCAGCCTCGGCATGGAACCACCTAGGGATTCCCCCAGCTGCCACCCGGACGCAAGCGGTCTACACTTGGTCGCGTAATTCTACGGATCCGCCGACCATGAACCTCACCGATCTTCAGCCGCGCTCGCTCTCGCCTGCCCTGAGCCAGATCGGACCGGTGGAAGGTCTGTCCGCTTTGAGGGCGGGATCGCTCGGCGCGGTGCTCAACGGTAACAGCTTGATCGGCCTCGACGTGTGGGCTGGCAAGGCGGCGGGCGCACGGTCGTTCAATCTGACGGGAATCCTCCCGGTATCCGCGTCGTTCGATATCGACCAGGCGGTCGGCCACATCCTGGCGCCGCTCGGCTGAGAGCCCGCCGGATTCCGCGCTGGCGTCGGATCGCATCGGCATGGTCGTGCGATTAAGCTTGGACCCATGGACGCCACCCAATCGCTTGTCGAACCCCTGCTGGAAACCACCCGGCGGCTGATCGGCGCGTTGCAGCAGGAGCCGTCGGTCGAACTGCGCCTGGCGCTGGCCAAGCGACTGGTGCGCCAGTTGGGCGAAGAGGCCTATCCGGTTTTCCTGAAGATTCTGCTGATCGTCGCCGAGAGCGAGGACGCAGCCGCGAAGCTGTTGCTCGCCGATCTGCTCGCCATCGCCGCGCAACGCATGGATCTGCCGAGCGGCCAGCTGAGCGCCTGGGGCAGTTCCGCCGACGCCATGGCGGCCGGCGCGCAGGGTTCACTATCGCGGCGGCGTCTGCTGGGGCCGATCGAATATCTCACCGTGTGGTACTGCCAGCAGACGCAGCGGCCGATGCTGGACGAGGCACTGTATGCGGATGCGTTGCGCAAGCTGCTTGCCCTGTTCGAATTGAATCCGCAGTTGCGCGAACTGTATGCCGGCAAGCTGGCCGCCGATGCCGGCAACGAACTGGAAGGCACCTTCACGCGCGATACCCGCGACATCCTCAGCCGCCTCGCGCAAAGCTGGCAGCAGGCTTCCAGCAGCATCGAGCAAGTGGTGCAGGCCGCCTTGCGCGGCACCGCGCCGACCGCGCCGGTGCCGACCGGCTGGATCGTGCATCGTCTGTAGCGGCAAAAGCGATCGTCAGGTATGCAGGCGCCGCGCTTCGCGCCAGTCCACCGCATCCAGTTCGTAGCGGTGAATCAGTCCTGACGGATCGCCTTCCGCGCCCATGTCGCGAAAGCCGAACCGCGTCAGCACCCGGTGCCCGGGCAGCAAGTCGCGGTGACAGTAGCCCAGTAACTTCGTCAGCCGCATGACCTCGAACGCGCGTTGACACACCAGGTGTCCACCTTCGATCGCATACCAGCGGCCCCACATCGCCGGCATCAGCCGCACGCTTACCTGCACATCGTCGCTGTCCGCCACCGGCAACAGCGAAAACGTTCCGAGAAACTGGCCATCCAGCGTATCGGCCCGCCATACGCCGAGCCCCGGCGACTCCGCATAGCCGCGATTGATCCGCGCCACCTGTGCCGCGACCTCGATGAAGCGGGTCGGGGTTTCGCCCGGCATCGACTGCATCGTCGTGCACGCATACAGCCGGCTGAGTTCGGGAATGTCTGCATAGCGAAGCCCGCGCAAACGCAGGCGGTGAGAGCGTGCAATCTCCTCGCCAGCAAAATCATCATCCACCTCCGCGGCAGGCCGCTCCGTCGCGTCGCGTGCGCCGGCGGTATTCAAGGAGGGACGGATTCCATCATGACTCATGGCGAACCTTGCGCTGCCGAGGAGTGAGCGCGACCAGCCGACCGCGCGCGAATTCATTCATCGAGGGCTACTTTCCGTCAGCGCATGCGCCCTGCCAAGCTCGGGAATTCCCTAGTGCAGCATCCGTCGAAACGCGCTTCGCGGCGTATAGGCAAACCTCGGGTTTACCCTAGGTTGATCCCGGCATGCGCCGGTGCACACTTGCCAGACAGTTCAAGACACGTCCCCCTTCACCACCTGGTTGCATGTTGCGGAGTTTCGATCATGGCGACAGAGGCAGGAAAAAATCATGCGGGCGATCAGCAGGCCGCGCTGGATGATTTCAACACTTCGATGGAGCAATCGGACGTCAGTCCAGAAGCCCGGAAGCAAGCAGCGCAGCTATTCGAACAGGCGCTGCAGGATGCCGCCGATCATCCGAAGGCCACGGCGGAAGTACTCGAGGATTGGCGCGCGACCGTGAGCCAGTGGAACGAACATTTCGAGGCCATGCAGAAGCGCGGCGAGATCAGCGCCACCGATGCCGCCGACATCTTCCGTCAGTTCGAACAGATCACGCAGACCTTGCAAGGCTTCCAGGCTGGCGAATCGAATGCCGTCAGCGAGGCGCCGGTCACGCAGGCGGCGGCAATCCCGTTGCCCCAGGGTATGCCGGCGGAAGTGGCCGCTGCGCTTGGTCGGTCGGTGCAAAAACCCTAGGGGAAACCCTAGCTAGGGTGCGTCCCAGCTGGAAAGCGAACCCTCCGTTATCGAGAATGCAGTCGTAGGCAGACAGCACCGCAGCGCTCCGAGCAATGAGCCAGGCGGCCATATCAGTTGCAGATCAATTCGAGGAGAACGACATGTCCGTCAGCGGCACACAGAATATTTCCTTTTCGACCCCGGTTGATTCGGGCAGCGACAACAGCTGGATGGCCGCGCTCGCCAAGGCACTCGCGAAGTCCATGACATCTCTCCAGAACCGGATGGTGGCAGATGGTAAGGCGATGGATACCGGCGGCAAGAGCACTTCAGCCGGCAACAATGCGAATACGGATCTGCAGGTAGCTACCCAACAATATTCGCTGGTGGTCACGGCTATCAGCAATGTATTGAATACGGTGGGAGCTGCGAATAAAGCGCTCGCGACGAAACAATAAACATCTAAGTCGCATCGATAGCCACGCAAAAAACGCCAAGTCCAGACTTGGCGTTTTTGCGTGGATCATTAAATTACCTGTTTATCTTGAGTCGAGATCGACAAACGCCGCATCGAAATAGACGGACTTTAGCGCCGCCGCGATCCGCGCAAACTATCGAGCGGAAAGCTGGCGACTTCGCCGCCGCCTTGGCCGCGCCGCGATTGCCCTTCCGGCGCACCCCAGGCATGCGCGGTCACTACTTCCCAGGTCGCCGGGATGCGGCCATCAACGCGCATTGCCTCATAGGCCGCCAGCATGCGGCGGTAGTGCGTCTTGCCGGTGAGGCCGTGTTCGCGCGCGCGATCGGCATGGGTGGCGCCGAGTCCCTGCAATTCCTTCAGCAGCGCGCGCGGTTCGGCGTAGGTCAGCGTGTAACGGTCCACGTCGAGGACCGGATCGCGCAGTCCGGCCGACAACATCGCGTCGCCCACGTCATGCATGTCGAGGAAGCGGCTCACGTGCGAATGCTGGTTGGCGGCGGCCCAGGCCGCGCGCAGTTCCTTCAGCGTGTCCGGCCCGAAGGTGGAAAACAGCAGCAGGCCGCCAGGCTTCAGTACGCGTACGCATTCGCCGAACAGCGCGGGCAGATCGTCGATCCATTGGAAACATAGATTGGAATGCAGCACATCGACGCTGCGATCAGGCAGCGGTAGTGCGGTGGCTTCGGCGCAGACCCGCATGAATGGCTTCAGCCAGGTCATGTGCCGCTTCGCCGCGTGCAGCATCGGCAGCGCGAGATCGACCGCGAGCACCTGCGCTTTGGCAAAACGCTTCTTCAACAGCGCGGTGCCGCGCCCGGTGCCGGCGCCGACATCGAGCACGCGCTCCGGTTCGGACGTATAAATGTCCAACCGTTCGAGCAGCAGCTGCTGTACTTCGCGCTGTAGTACATCGTGTTGCTCATAGCTGCTCGCGGCGCGGCCGAAATTGCGCCGCACCTGTGTGCGATCGATGTGGAACGTACTCATGCAGGCACACTCATGCTGCGCGTTCCAGTAGTGGTCGCAGCGCCTGCGCCACCGCCTCGGCATGGCCGAAGAAGGGTGCATGCCCGGCGTGTTCGATCTGCGCATAGTCGCCACCGCACTGCTGCGCCGACCATTCCATCGCCTGCGGATGGACCAGCCGGTCGCGTCGGCCGGCCAGCCATGCGCTCGGCCGATCGAGTGCGGCCAGCGCCTCACGCAGATCGGTTTGGTCGAGCACGCGGATGCCTTCCTGCAGGGCACGCAAGGTCGGTTCGCCGCGCGCGAACGCCAGCGTGCGGAGCTGGCGCAGTTCGGCGCGCGGATCGGCGCTTCCCATCGCTTCCAGCGCAAGAAAGCGTTCCAGCGTGGCGTGGTAATCGGTTTCCAGATCGACAGCCAGCTGACGCACCAGGGCGGCATCGCTGCCGTGCTGCCAGTCGTCGGCGCGTACGAATTTCGGCGTGGCGCACAGCATCGCCAGCCCACGCACCTGTTGCGGCAGCTCGAGCGCGGCGGTCAAGGCGACCAGGCCGCCCAGCGACCAGCCTAGCCATAGCGCGGGCGGCGTGGCGGCGGCGATCGCAGCGGCGCAGGCGTGCGGTTCCAGCGCCAGTTCGCATTCGCGCGAATGACCGTGGCCGGGCAGGTCGACCACATGCATGGTGCAGCGGTCGCGCAGCTGATCAACCAGCGGCGCGAACACGCCGCCGTGCATCGCCCAGCCGTGGATCAGCACTAGCGGCAGCGGCCCGTCACCGATCACCTCGATATGCAGCTTGTTCATGCGCGCGCGTTGTCGGCTGGCATTGGCGGGGCCGGCAACAGGGCCGCATCGACCGCGCCGCGCTCGTCGAACACGAAGCAGTCGCCGCGCCAGTGCGCGCCGTCGGTGTCCTCGAGGTATTTCAGGATGCCGCCTTCCAGCTGGTAGACGTGCCGCATGCCGATGTCCTGCATATGCAGCGCGGCCTTCTCGCAGCGGATGCCACCGGTGCAGTACGAGACCACCGTCTTGCCCTCGTAGCGTGCGCGGTCGGCAGCGATCGCGGTGGGAAATTCGGTGAAGCTGGCGAGCCGGTAATCCACCGCGTCGTCGAACGCGCCCACCGCGATTTCGTAGTCGTTGCGGGTGTCCAGCAGCACCAGTTCGCGGCCGTCGTCGTCGTGGCCGCGGTCCAGCCAGCGGCGCAATGTCGTCGCATCCACCGCTGGGGCGCGATTCGCTTCCGGGCGGATCGTCGGCATGCGCATGGTGATGATTTCCCGCTTCAGGCGCACACGCATGCGCCGGAACGGCGGCGTGTCGGACAGCGATTCCTTCGGTTGCAGATCGGCGAAACGCGGATCCTCACGCAACCACGCCATGAACGTGTCGATCGCCGCACGGCTTCCCGCCAGGAACAGATTGATGCCTTCCGGCGCCAGCAGCACGGTGCCTTTCAGTTCGAGCGCGGCGCAACACGCAGCGATGCTTTCGCGCAGCGGCGGCAAATCGTCCAGGTTGACGAAGCGATAGGCGGAGATATTGACGATCGACATGGTGGGTAGTTACGCAGGGCAGCCGATTATACGAGCGGCCGAATCGCTGTGGTTGTCTGGCCTGTGTTGTCAGGTGCATGAGATTCGATTAGCTTTGCCGCGGGGAATGGAAGGGGACATCCATGAGCGAGTGCAATAACTGCGGCAAGTCGATCCTGTTCGGCGGCCGTACGGTGGAGAATTATCGTTACTGCAGTGCCGGCTGCGCCGGGCGCCACCCGCTGTTGCGGGCTGCAGAACGCGTGCCGGCGAACGTGTTGCAGCAATACGTCGAACAGTGGCGCAAGGGTGCCTGTCCGCAATGCAAGCGCACGGCCGGCTCGATCGATGTCTATCCGCACCATCGCGTGCATTCGTTTCTGGTGATGACGCAGTGGAGCACGCGACGCAACGTCTGCTGCCGCCGCTGCGGACGTCGCAACCAACTGCTCAGCACCTTGTATTCCGCCGCGCTGGGCTGGTGGGGTTTTCCGTGGGGCTTGCTGGTGACGCCGATTCAGATCGGACGGAATATGGCCGGCGCGCTGCGTCCCGAACCCGCGCGTGCCACGCGTGAATTCGAGCGCGTGGTCGGTTTGCAACTGGCGCAGCAGCAGATGCAGATCGAAGCATCACGCACGCCACCGCTACCGGCGATGTCTGCTACGCGCTAGCTTCAATGCTTCCTGCGGCGGTCTGGTCGCTGCGATTCAATCGCGCAACAGCAGCCGGTAAGCCGGATTGGCGCTTTCGTCGCGATGCGGGTAGCCGAGCTTGGCGAGGAACTGGGCGAACGCCGCGCGTTCGTGCTCGGGCACCTGGATGCCGACCAGGATGCGGCCGTAGTCGGCGCCATGATTGCGGTAATGGAACAGGCTGATGTTCCAACTCGGGTGCATATGGCTGAGGAAGCGCATCAGCGCGCCGGGGCGCTCGGGGAACTCGAAACTGTACAGCCGCTCCTGCGCGGCCAGCGCGGAACGACCGCCGACCATGTGGCGCAGGTGGGTCTTCGCCAGTTCGTCATGGGTGAGGTCGAGCGCGGCGAAACCCTGCGCTTGGAAGGCGTCGGCCTGTTGTTCGTACTCGCCGCGCGTGGCGGTGCGGATACCGACGAAGATATGCGCCTGCGCGGTGTCGGCGATGCGGTAGTTGAACTCGGTGATGCTGCGCTGGCCGAGTGTGTCGCAGAAGCGGCGAAAACTGCCGCGCTCCTCCGGGATGGTCACCGCGAACACCGCCTCACGTTGCTCGCCCACTTCGGCGCGCTCGGCGACGAAGCGCAGCCGGTCGAAGTTGAGATTGGCGCCGGAGGCGATCGCCACCAGCGTCTCATCGCGCAGGTCGTGCTCGGCGGCATATTGCTTGAGTCCGGCCAGAGCGAGCGCGCCGGCCGGTTCCAACACGCTGCGGGTGTCCTCGAACACGTCCTTGATCGCGGCACAGATCGCGTCGGTATCCACGCGCAGCATCGCATCCACGGATTGCCGACACAGCGCGAAGGTGAGTTCGCCGACCCGCTTTACCGCGGTGCCGTCGGAGAACAGGCCGACCTCGTCCAGCGTCACCCGTTCGCCTTGCGCCAGCGACTGGGTCATCGCATCCGAGTCGTGGGTCTGCACGCCGATCACCAGCGTCGCGGGCCTCAACGCTTTCACTGCTGCCGCCACACCGGCGAGCAGGCCGCCGCCGCCGACCGGGACGAAGATCGCATGCAGCGGTCCGGGATGCTGGCGCAGGATCTCCAGCGCCAGTGTGCCCTGGCCGGCGATCACGTCGAGATCGTCGAACGGATGCACGAAGGTGTAGTCGTGTTCGAGGTGCAGGCGCGCCGCCTCGGCCTGCGCATCGCTGTACGAATCGCCAGCCAACAGCACCTCGACCATCGCCCCGCCGAAACGGCGTACCGCGTCCACTTTCACCTGCGGCGCGGTCACCGGCATCACGATGGTGGCATGGATGCCCAGCTTCGCCGCCGCGAACGCCACGCCCTGCGCGTGGTTGCCGGCCGATGCCGCAATCACGCCGCGGGCGCGCTGCGCCGCATCCAGGCCAGCCATCTTGTTATAGGCCCCGCGCAGCTTGAACGAGAACACCGGCTGGTTGTCCTCGCGTTTCAACAGCACGCGGTTGCCGAGCCGCGCGGACAGCACCGGCGCGAGTTCGAGTTCGCTCTCGTAGGCGACGTCGTAGACGCGCGCGGTGTGCATGCGCTGCAGCAGCTCGGTCGGGCTATCGCTCATCGATACAACGCTGTTTCAGGGAGGCGGCCAGTTTACGGGGTGTGTCGCCATTCGTCTGCGTTCGAACGGAATGCATCGCGGCTTGGTGTCGCGGCGTCGAAGGACCGGGTATGCGCGCGCGCCCGGATTTCAGATCGCAGCCGCGCTGGAGGATACGTGGCCGAGGGCATCCAGCAGGCGGTCGACTTGTTCCTCGCTATGCGCGGCCGACAGCGTGATACGCAGCCGTGCCTGCCCTTGCGGCACTGTTGGCGGGCGGATCGCGGTGACCAGCAGGTCGTGCTGTTCCAGCATGTTCGCAGCATCCAATGCGGCTTGCGCCGTACCCAGCAGCAATGGCTGGATCGCGCTGGTCGACGGCAGCAGTGCCAATCCGAGCTGTGCCGCGCCATGGCGAAAGCGCGCGATCAGCGCGACGAGTTTTTCGCGGCGCCAGCTTTCGGCCTGCGCGAGACGCACCGCGCATGTCGCGGCGGCGGCCAGCGGGGGGGGCATCGCGGTGGTGTAGATATGCGTGCGGGCGAATTGCGCGAGATCGTCGATCAACGCGGCCCGGCCGGCGATGAACGCGCCAGCGCAGCCGAGCGCCTTGCCCAGCGTGCCGAGCAGTAACGGAACCTCGTCCTGGTCCAGTCCCGCTTCATCGACACAGCCGGCGCCGCGCGGGCCGAGCACACCGATGCCGTGCGCATCGTCGATCAGCAGCACGGCGTTTCGTGCACGCGCCAGCGCCGCCAGCGCCGCCAGCGGTGCGACATCGCCGTCCATGCTGAATACGCCATCGCTCGCCAGCAGCGCCGCGGCCTGTGGGCGGCTGTCTAACTGGCGCGCGGCGGCATCGGCATCCGCATGCGGATAGCGTTTCAGTTCGGTTCCTGACAGCGCGGCGGCATCGAGCAGGCTGGCATGGTTGAGCTTGTCCTGCACGCACAGGTCATCGCGCGTGAGTAGCGCTTGCAGCACGCCGAGGTTGGCCAGATAACCGCTGGAAAACAGCAGCGCGCGTTCGCGGCCGGTCCACTCGGCCAGTGCCTGCTCGAGTTCGGCATGCGCGCGGTGCTGGCCGCAGACCAGTGCCGACGCGGTACTGCCGACGCCGCTTTCGGCTGCGGCATTCTGCAATGCGCGAATCAGCGCGGGATGCCGCGCCAGGCCAAGGTAGTCGTTGCTGCAAAAGGTGGTGAGGCGACGGCCGGCGATCCAGGCATCGACGCCATCGACGCGCTCGATCTCGCGCACGCGGCGCAACAGTTGCCGCTGCTCGCGCTCCGCCCGTCGCGCCGCCAGCCGCACGCGCAGGTCCGGCCGCGGCGCGGGCATCTCAGGCAGCGTCGGCGTGGATCGTGGCGGGCTGCAGGATGTCCGCATGCACGGTGGTCGAGGTCTCGACGATCTCCAGCGGATGCAGGTCCAGCCGCGCGAACAGTTTGCGGTCCTGCGCCACGTCCGGATTGCCGGTCGTCAGCAGCTTCTCGCCGTAGAAGATCGAATTGGCGCCGGCGAAGAAACACAGCGCCTGCACCGCGTCGTCCATCTGCTGGCGGCCGGCCGACAACCGCACCATCGAGGCCGGCATCAGCAGGCGGGCGACAGCGATCGTGCGCACGAACTCGAACGGATCCAGCGCAGCGATGCCGTTCAACGGCGTGCCCGGTACCTGCACCAGCTGGTTGATCGGCACCGACTCGGGATGCTCGGGCAGGTTCGCCAGCGTCTGCAGCAGGCCGGCGCGCTCCTCGCGCGATTCACCCATGCCGACAATGCCGCCGCAACAGGTTTTCATGCCGGCCTGACGCACGCGTTCCAGCGTATCGAGCCGGTCCTGGTACTGCCGCGTGTGGATCACCTCGCCGTAGAACTCCGGCGCGGTATCGAGGTTGTGGTTGTAGTAGTCGAGGCCCGCAGCCTTCAGCGTGTCAGCCTGGTTGTCGCTGAGCATGCCCAGCGTCGCGCAGGTTTCCAGGCCCAGCCCTTTCACCGCGCGCACGATCTCGGCGACTTTCGCCACGTCGCGGTCTTTCGGTCCGCGCCATGCCGCACCCATGCAGAAGCGGCTGGCGCCGGCGTCCTTCGCCGCCTGCGCGCGCTCGAGCACCGCGTCCACGCTCATCAGCTTCTGCGCCTGCACGCCGGTGTCGTAGCGCGCCGCCTGCGGGCAATACGCACAATCTTCCGGGCAGCCGCCGGTCTTGATCGACAGCAGCGTCGACACCTGCACCGCCTGCGGGTCGTGGCGTTCGCGATGCACCGTATGCGCGCGATACAGCAGCTCGTTGAACGGCAATGCGAACAACGCAAGCACGTCGTCGCGGCTCCAGTCGTGACGGATGGCCTCGGCCATGAAAACTCCTATCGGTAGATGTGGAGTGTGTAAGCAGGTCGCCGCCTGAGTCAACCTAAACGATGCATGTCCAGTTGACTGGATCGATGCGATTCTGCGTGATGCTACCGCTAGTATTCGTAGCAGATTTACTTATTTTCGGAGCCCACGCATGAGCGCTGGACAAGGCAGTGGCGGTAATGTACTCGCCGCCATCTGCAGTTTCTTCATTCCCGGCTTGGGTCAGCTGGTACAGGGGCGGCTGCTGAAGGCGATCCTCATGTTCGTGCTGGCCGGCGCGCTGTGGATCTTCCTGCTCGGCTGGCTGATCCATCTATGGTCGATCCTCGACGCCGCGTTGTACAAACCACCGTACTTGCCGAACTGAGAGCGAGCCTCGCGCATGGAAGCGTTGCGTCATCTGGGCACACGTCTGCAGCACTGGTTGCTGCCCTTGCGTTGCCTGCTGTGCGGTGCACCCGGTGCGAATCGCATGGATTTATGTGCCGAGTGCGCCGCTGAATTGCCGCGCAATCGCCGTTGTTGTGCTCGCTGCGCCTTGCCGTTGCCCTTGCCGACGACGCTGTGCGGTCAATGCCAGCGTCATCCGCCTGTATGGGATGCGGCATGGGCGCCGTTCCGTTATGCGTGGCCGCTGGACCGGCTCGAGTCGCGCTACAAGTTCGGCCGCGATCTGGCGGCAGGCCGCGTGCTCTGCGCCGCGTGGCAGCTCGAGCCACGAACCATCGACCTGCCTCAGCTGATCCTGCCGGTGCCGTTGCATCGCAGCCGCCAGCGCCAGCGCGGCTACAACCAGGCCCTGGAGCTGGCCAGCCCGCTGGCGCGCACGCTGGGCGTGCCGTGCCGTCATGATCTCCTGCTGCGCCGACGCGCGACAGATGCACAGACCGAACTGGATGCCGTGGCGCGTCGGTGTAATGTGCGCGGAGCCTTTGCATGGCGAGCGGCTCTCGCCATGCCGGCGCATGTGGCCGTGCTCGACGACGTGATGACGACCGGAGCCACCCTAGCTGAATGCGTGCGTGTGCTCAGGCGCAGTGGCGCCAAGCGGGTGGACGTATGGGCGCTTGCGAGAGCGCCATCGCCGCGCGGATGAGAACAGGCAGGTCGAGGATCAGTGGGATCTTTTGCGTGTTATTGCCGGGACTGGCTTCATGCAATGCTGGCAGTCACGCTTATCAGCCAAGACCGAGCATCGAGTTGCGGCGTCGGCAATTCGTTCGGATGATTCTGCGCCCATGCGGATGCTTCCCGGGTACCGTCAATAGCAGAACAGCACGCGCTCAGGACTTGCCGTAGAGATGATCGAGCATCAGCTGCACGCGCCGGGACAATGCGCCCAGCGCCGTGTAGTGGGTTGGGTCGAGATGGCCGGCATTCTGCTCGATCTGCGGTAGCTCATATCCGGCGATGGTCTGATCCCTGAAGCTTTCATAGAGTTCGAGCGCCTCTCGCATCGAGGGCCTGCTCGTCTCAGGGATGTCGGTGATCTGGTAGTGGCGCACTTTGGCGCGATTGTAGTAACGCATGGCGCCATCCAAGGGCACGCCAAGTGCCGCGCCCAGCGAATCGAAACTCGATGAATCTACCGCATCATGAAATATCGCAAAGACATACGGCAGATTGCGCAGCATGCGTATGTAAAGCTGGATCACCAAGCCATAGGATCGCAGCACTTCGGTATGAGTAACTGCTTGATCGCCGTTCAATTCGGCAAGCCCGCGGGTAGACATCAAGGTATCCAGCGGATTGCGAAAGGTAAAAACATAGTGCGAGCGATAGAAGTGGCGACAATGGAAGTCAAACAAGCGTCCGCAAGTGGAGTTCGCATCGCCAGGATTAATGACGATCTTTGAACCCACGTAACGGTACAGACCAGCCAGGTAGTGCAGATAGGCACGCCAGCTGGCGTCGGTCTCGAAGAAGGCCGGACAGTAGCTGCTCTTATTCTCCTGGTTGCCCCAGGCGCGATGCATTGCGTTGTAGCGGGCGCCGAAATCGGCATGGCCCGGGTCGTCATGGAAGCAGGGCTCGCCGAGCAGGAAGATTTCGGGAGAATCGTTCAGCGCATTCTGCAAGATGGTGGTGCCGGTGCGTGCAGCGCCGACAACGAAGAGACCTTGTTCGGCAATCCGGTTGCCGAGACTGGCCTCTACCTCCGGAGCAGGCGTGGCCCTGGGTTCGGAGTCAGCCGGGGTAGATCGTTTGGTTCGCAACAGCTTGATGAAGTGGCTCAGCAAAGGAGCGATCCCTCGGTGCGTAATGGCTGCTAGGAGCGCATGACAGCAAGCTATCAGTCGGTATGCCTCACGCCGCCATTCTTGCATCGGCCCTCATGCCGGCCAAGAGTCTATGGCTTGGCCACGATTCGTATGCTTGAAAGAGCCATGCCAAGTCGCCGGTTGTCGATGCTTTTGCCGAGCGATTGCGGCGAAGTGGCCGCCGGTATCGAAATCTTCAGAAGATCCAACCCGGGCGGGTTGTGAAACTGCAGCTGGATGGTTTGCGCCGTATCCGCAAGCGTGAATGTTTGTTGCTCCTCGCCCAGCCTAGCGATAAAGGGTTTGCCGACATTCGGGCCGTAAGCTGCTGCCGTCAACGACAAGCTGACCGATGCCGGCAATGGTTTGACCAGATGCAGCACGACTTGGTCGGCATTCGACCAGCGGCCGAACTCCTCGACGCCGGAAAGCCCCTCGGCGCCAGCCAGGGTGTCTCGACTGTCTCTGAAATCGATCGTCAGCGGTACGGCCAGTTGATACAGCGCGTAACCACCGAAATTCTGTGCGGAGACGCTTGGGGCGTGCATGGCATGCTGACCAACGACGAGCGCCCACCTACCGCCGGCGGGAATATCCGCTATCTCGATAGACTGCCCGGTTTTAAGCACGACGTTCCTCGTATCGGGCAAATCCAGTTGGAAGTTCGCCTGTACCAGCTTGAAAATATCGTCGCCGAACATGACTACGCCCATGCGTTGGGAGGGTGGCAGCAAGTCGCGTGCGGTGCGGGCCGATGTGTCGTAGATATCGGGGTTCTTACGCTGGACCGTTTCACTGTTCACATAGAAGGACGCGCCCAGCGCGAACAGCGGCAGAAACAGCAGGCTGTACAGGATCGATCCGAGCTGGCGGCTGATCAGCCAGAACAACAGGCATGCCAGGCCGAGCGCGCCCATGACATTGCTGAAATGATGGCTTGCGAGAAGTCCATGAAGCTCCGGCGAATCGATCCGGTTCGGTACGAAACCGTCCAGATGATGACGCCAGGCACAAACGTACAAGCCGCCGACCAACAACATGGCGACAAGTGGCCGCCATGAACCACGGCGCTCATACGATTGTGCCTTGCCGCTCCATGCGCCGCCAACGAGATAAAGCAACGGCACGGCAAAGCTGTAGTAGCGCATATGCAGGCGCTGCAAGGCTTCCAGTGGACTGCCGTCGGGGACGTTGGCGGTGAAATAGACTGTCACGGCCACCAATGTAAAAAGAATGGCCACGCTGAACATGAGGAGGCGCTGCCGGAAGCTTTCCTGCGATGGATCGTCGATGGCAGGCAGGCGATGAAGCTGGGAAAGGCAGGCCAGCGGCACTGCGCAAAGCAATGCCAGCGCCATGATGTGGCCAGCGGCCGAGTGCGCGCCATAGTGCAGCAACTGTTCCGGTGCGGGATGACTGAAGCTATGATTGAACTGGGAGCCGTACAGGCCGCCCAGCAAGTGCAGACCGTCGCGGCCCGCCAGTAGATATCCGCCGCCAAAGCGGACTACGAAAAACGTCGCAAAGGCAACCAGCATGCATTGGCATGAGGCATACCATGCCCACTTGCCGCGTGTGAGCGTCATCAATAGCAATAGATACAGGCCGTAACCGCCAAGCAGAAAGATGGCATGCAGCTTGACCAGGCACATGGCGCCCAGCAGACAGCCTGTCATCAGGCCGGTGCGGGCCGTGGGCCGCGGCGCAGCTACCAATACCAGCCAGGCCAACACCCAGAACAGGAAGAAGTACATGGCTTCCGGCATGAAGAAGGCCGTGTACGCAGAAAACGGGCTGAGCAAGACAGCCACAGTCAGCCATACCGCGAGTCCGCGATGCATGCAGCGCCGCGCGACAAGAAACATGAAGGGGCCGGCCATGACGAAGAAGCCGGCGTTGAGTACGCGCGCGCAGTCGGCGAAATCCATGCCGCACATAGTGGTGCTGCGATAAATCAGAAAATAAAAATACGAGGGGATATCAGCTTGCGAAAAGGGCAGCAGCCGGCTATCGCGGCTGTAACTCCATTCATCGCCAAGCACGGAAGGGCCGAGCCCGCTATTGCGGAATACGAGGTACAGGAAGATGGCCGCCATGGCTGCGAGTAGCACGCGTGGCGCCAGCCGCTGGCTCGAATCGTTCGGATTCATGAGAAACAAATCCAGCGGCTGGTGATGCCGTGGTGGCAATGGCGGACTATGTCTACGGCGCGCGGGAAACATGCTGGCCTGTAGAGGTGCATCTTCAGCGCGCCGCCAGCGCTAACGCGATGCCGGCCCACAGCGTCAGGCCGAGCCAATTGTTGTGACGAAACGCGGCGAGGCAGGCGTCGCGCGCGCGACCGCGGATCAGCCATTGCTGCCAGCCGAACAGGCCGGCGGCAACCGCCAGCGCCAGCCAATACGGCCAGCCCAGCGCAGCACGCGTGCCGACGAACAGCATCGCCAGCAGGAAGGTCGCCATCAGGATGCCGAGGATCGGCAGGTCGGCGTCGCCGAACAGGATCGCGGTGGATTTCGCGCCAGCGGCGAGATCTTCATCGCGATCCACCATCGCGTACTCGGTGTCGTAGATCACCGACCACAGGATGTTCGCGATGAATAGCAACCAGCCCAGCGGCGGTACTGTATTGCTGACTGTGGCGAAGGCCATCGGGATCGACCAGCCGAAGGCGGCGCCGAGTACCACCTGCGGCATCTGGGTGTAGCGCTTGGTGAACGGATACAGCGCCGCTAGCGCGGCGCCGACGAAGGACAGTTCGATGGTCAGCCGGTTGGTGAATAGCACCAGCACGAAGGCCAACAGCAGCAGCGCGGCGAATACCAGCAAAGCCTCGCGCGGGGTCACCCGGCCGCTGGCGAGCGGCCGTCCGGCAGTGCGCGCCACCTGTGGATCGAGTTTGCGGTCCGCATAGTCGTTGATCGCACAGCCGGCCGCGCGCATTGCGAACACGCCCAGCGTGAAAATGATCAACGGTTTCCACGGCGGAAAATCATTCGCCGCCAGCCACAGCGCCCACCAGGTTGGCCAGAGCAGCAGCAGTGCGCCGATCGGCCGGTCCATCCGCGTGAGCACCAGATAATCCAGCGCCTTTGCGCGAAACCGCGGCGGTGTCTTCCGCAGCAGCCAGTCAAGTACCCGATAGGCGCGGGTGGAACTGTCGGCGGGCCGCGTGGGCTGCGCGGCATCGACCTTTCGCGTAGCGACGCGTGCGCGTGGCGCGGTCGACGTGGGCGGATTGCGACGCTGGCGTTTGCGGGGTGGGGAGGCCATCGGCGCAGTTTAGCGTGCGGACGACAGGGAGACCGACACCGCCGCCGCGCTTTCGAAGTTTCATCGCGTCCCATGAGGCTGTCTGCGGCGGTCCTGATTAGCCCGCGACAGGCGGACGAACATTTAGTCGCTCACGCCTCTACCGCCAGCACCGGACTGCCGCGTTCCAGCGCGGCGGTGCCGCTGCGCGCCAGTTCGATCAGGCGGGAGACGGCCGACAGTTCACCGATGAAGGCGTCCACCGCGCTGCCGGGGCCGGCGAACTGGATGGTACGGATGTTGCCAAGCTCGATGTCTTCGCTTTCGTCGATCGGAAATGCACGATGGCGATACAGGCAGGCATCGAGCGCGTCGTCGTTGCCCGCGAGCATGCGCACCTTGACGATCAGCAGTTCCGACTCGAGATGCGCGCGCGCGGTGAGGTCGGCCACGTCGAGCACGTCGATCAATTTGCGCGACTGCTTGATGATCTGGTCGATTACCGCGTTGTCGCCGTGCAGTACCAGGCTCAGCCGCGAGACCAGCGGATCGTGCGTGGCGGCGACGGTGAGCGAGTCGATGTTGTAGCCGCGCGCGGCGAACAGGCCGGCGACGCGGGCGAGCGCGCCGGCTTCGTTTTGCAGCAGGATGGAAATGATATGGCGCATGGAGTGTTTGTCTTGCTCTTAGAACATGCTGGAAGGATTGACGTCCGCCGCGGCAGGCTCGCTGCGCGCGACGATGAAGTCGCCGCAGACCATCTGCGCGTAGGAGGCGCCGGGGCCGACCATCGGATACACGTTGGCGTCGGGATCGATCATCACTTCGAGAAAAGCCGGGCCGGGATACGCGATGAAATCGGCGATGGTCTGCTCGACGGCTTCCGGTCGGTCCAGCCGCTGCGCCCAGGCGAAACCGTCGGCCTGCGCGGTCTTGACGAAATCCTTCTTGTGCAGGCTCTTGTCGGTGGAGGCGAAGCGGCCCTTGAAGAACAGTTTCTGCCACTGCCGCACCATGCCGTCGCCACAATTGTTGAGCACCACGATCTTCACCGGCAGGTTATAGGTGGTGACCGTTTCCAGTTCGCCGATGTTCATGCGGATGCTGGCGTCGCCGTCGATGTCGATCACCACCGCGCCGGGCCGCGCGAACTGCGCCCCGATCGCCGCGGGCAGGCCGAAGCCCATCGTGCCCATCGAGCCTGAGGTGAGCCAGTGACGCGGCTCGCGGAAGTCGAAGTACTGCGCCGCCCACATCTGATGCTGGCCGACGCCGGTGCTGATGATCGCGCGGCCGTCGGTGATCCGGTTGATTGCCTCGATTACCGCATAGGGCTGGATCAGCGGGCTGGCGCGGTCGTAGTTCATCGCATGCACGTGCTTCAGTTCGGCTACGTGCGTGTGCCAGCCGGCGTAGCGATTTTCCCGCTGTGGATCGAAGCCGTGCTCACGGCCGTATTCGCGCAACCGCCGCAGCGCGCGCGGCAGATCGCCCAGGTGATGCCACTGCACCGGCTTCACCTTGCCGATCTCGGCCGGGTCGATGTCGATCTGCGCGATGAAGCGCGCGCCGGCCGCGAACTGCTTCGGCACGCCGGCCACGCGGTCGTCGAAGCGCGCGCCCAGGGTGAACAGGAAATCGCAATCGTCCACCGCGTAGTTGGCGTAGGCCGTGCCGTGCATGCCGAGCATGTGCAAGGCCAGCGGATCGGTGGTGTCGTAGGCGCCCAGTCCCATCAACGTGGTGGTGACCGGGATGCCGAAGGCCTGCGCGAACTCGCGCAATGCCGCGGCGCCGTCGCTGGCGATCACGCCGCCGCCGGCGTAGATCAGCGGCCGCCGCGAACGTTCCAGCGCGGCGAAGAATGCCGTGCAGGCCGCATCATCCAGCTTGGCGTTCTGCACCGTGCGCAGGCGCGCACGATAACCGGGCAACGGCAGTGTGCCTTCGCCGCGGAAAGTCAGTTCGGTGTTCTGCACGTCTTTCGGAATGTCGATCACCACCGGGCCGGGCCGACCGCTGCGGGCGATCTCGAACGCGCTGCGCAGGGTGGCTTCAAGCAGCTCGGCATCGGTGACCAGGAACACGTGCTTGGCGCAGGCGCCCATGATGTTGCTGATCGGCGCTTCCTGGAAGGCGTCGGTGCCGATCGCCGGCCGTGGCACCTGGCCGCAGATCAGCACCATCGGAATCGAATCGGCCATCGAGTCGCGGATCGGCGTCACCGTGTTGGTGGCGCCGGGGCCAGAGGTGACCACGGCGACGCCGACCTTGCCCGACGCGCGCGCATAGCCGGCCGCCATGAAGGCCGCGCCCTGCTCGTTGGCCGGTACGATCAACGGCATCGGTTCGCTGCCGTTCGCATTCGGATGATCGTGGTTGTAGCGGAATATGGCGTCGTATACCGGCAGGATGGCGCCGCCGGAATAACCGAACAGTACATCGGCGCCTTCGTCGGCCAGTACCTGTACCACGATCTCGGCGCCGCTCAGCGTGTGGCCGGCAAGCGGATGTGCCGCCACCGTTTCGTCGCTGGCGGAAGAAAGATCGTTATCGGCGATGTCGAGTTGTGCGTTCACGTGGGCAATCCGTCAGTCCTGCGTTTGTTTCGCCATCCCCGCACGGGTGGGGACGGCGAGCTTGCGGCGATCGATGCTCAGGCCGTTTTCTTCAACGGCGCGGCGGCTTCGGCAGGCTTGCCGGTCTGCAGCCATGGCATGCGCGCACGCAGCGCCTTGCCGACCGTTTCGATCGGATGCTCGAGATCGGCCTGCTTGAACTTCTTGTAGTTCGGCAGGCCGGCCTTGTACTCGGCGGTCCAGTTCTTGGCGAAGGTGCCGTCCTGGATGTCGGTGAGAATCGCCTTCATGCGGGCCTTGGTGTCCGCATCGATCACCCGCGGGCCGCTGACGTAGTCGCCGTACTGCGCCGTCTCGGAGACGAACTCCAGCATGCGGGTGATGCCGCCCTCGTAGAACAGGTCGACGATCAGCTTCAGCTCGTGCAGCACTTCGTAATAGGCGATCTCCGGCTGGTAGCCGGCCTCGACCAGCGTTTCGAAGCCGGCCTGCACCAGCGAGCTGGCGCCGCCACACAGCACGGCCTGCTCACCGAACAGATCGGTCTCGGTCTCTTCCTTGAAGTCGGTCTTGATCAGCATGGCGCGCGCGCCGCCGATGCCGGCTGCGTAGGCCAGCGCCTTGGCCTCGGCCTGGCTGCTGACATCCTGATAGATCGCCCAGATGCACGGCACGCCGCGGCCGCGCTCGTATTCGCTGCGCACCAGTGCACCGGGACCCTTCGGCGCCACCAGGATCACGTCGATGTCCTTGCGCGGGTGGATCTGCTGGAAGTGCACGTTGAAGCCGTGCGCGAACAGCAGCGCCGCGCCGGGCTTGATGTTCGGCTCGATCGATTCCTTGTACAGCGTCGGCTGCACCATGTCTGGCGTCAGCACGGCGATCAGGTCGGCGCCCTTCACCGCCTCGGCGACATCGACCACGTGCAGGCCGTCGGCCACCGCCTTGCTCCAGGTCGGGCCGTTCGGGCGCAGGCCGACTACGACGTCGAGGCCGGAGTCTTTCAGGTTGAGCGCATGGGCGCGGCCCTGGCTGCCATAGCCGAGCACGGCGATGCGGGCGTTGGCGAGGGTATCGATGGTGGCGGTGCTGCTCATGCGGTGACTCCTGCTTTGGATGCGGATGGGGTTGAAAAATGTTTGGGGGTGGATACGGCGGTGAGCGGATGAGTGGTGGCGCCATCGGAAGCGGAGCCGACCAGCCGTGCGTATTTGGCCAGTGCGCCGGTGCTGACTTTCGCCGGCGGCGCGGTCCAGGCGGCGCGGCGCGCGTCGAGGTCGACATCGCTGCGCAGCTCGCGGCGGTCGCCATCGATGAACACGCGGTCGCCGTCGCGCAGCAGTGCGATCGGTCCGCCGCGCGCGGCTTCCGGTGCGATGTGGCCGACCATGAAGCCGTGAGTGGCGCCGCTGAAGCGGCCGTCGGTGATCAGTGCAACCTCGTTGCCGAGACCGCGACCGATCAGCGCGGCGGTGACGCCGAGCATCTCGCGCATGCCGGGGCCGCCAGCCGGGCCTTCATTGCGGATCACGATGACATCCCCGGGCTTGATGTCGCCACCCTGCACGGCGGCGAATGCCTGTTCCTCGCTCTCGAACACGCGGGCGACGCCTTCGAAATGGTTCACGTCCTTGCCGGCCAGCTTCAGGATGCAGCCTTCCGGCGCGAGATTGCCGTAGAGGATCGAATAGCCACCGCGCGGTTTCAGCGGTTTGGCGACCGGATGCACCACGTCCTGCTGCTCGGCACGCGGTGCGGCCGCGGCTTCCTCGAACAGGCTGCGGCCGGTGACGGTAGGTGTGTCATCCAGCATGCCGGCGGCGATCAGCTCCTGCGTCACGCGCGCACTGCCGCCGGCGCCGAACAGTTCCACCGCGGTGTAGCGGCCGCCAGGCATCAAGTCGGCGATCACCGGCGTGTGTTCGGACGCCGGCTGGAAATCTTCCAGCGTCCACGGCACGCCGGCTTCGCGCGCGATCGCTAGCAGATGCAAGACAGCATTGGTGGAGCCGGCAGTGGCGGCGACCATCCGCGCGGCGTTGCGGAAGGCGGTGGGGCTCAGGATATCCAGCGGCTTGCGTTGCGCGCGCAAGGCTTCCATCACCAGCTCGCCGCAACGGAACGCGGTGCTGGCCTTGGCCGGATGCGTCGCGGGGATGTCGTTGAAGCCCATCGGCGACAGGCCCAACGTGGTCAGCACCATCGCCATGGTGTTGGCGGTGAACTGGCCGCCGCAGGCACCCGCGCCGGGGCATGCGTCGCGTTCGACTGCGGCGAGTTCGGCATCGTCGATCTTGCCGGCGCCGTGTGCGCCAACCGCCTCGAACACTTGCTGGATGGTGATCGGATGATTGTTGTGGTTGCCGTGCGCGATGCTGCCGCCGTATAGCGCGACGGCGGGAATGTTCAGCCGCGCCATCGCCATTGCCGCGGCCGGGATGGTCTTATCGCAGCCACACAGCACCACCATCGCATCGAGGCAGTGACCGTCCACCGCCAGCTCGATCGAATCGGTGATCACCTCGCGGCTGATCAGCGAGGCACGCATGCCGGGCGTGCCCATCGCGATGCCATCGGTGACCGCGATGGTATTGAACTCTACCGGCGTGCCGCCAGCGGCGCGGATGCCCGCGGCGGCGTGTTCGGCTAGTTCGCGCAGGTTGAGATTGCACGGGCTGACGTTGGACCAGGTATGCACCACGGCCACGAGCGGCTTGGCGATATCGGCATCGTCCATGCCGGTGCCGCGCAGCATGGCGCGGGCGGGGGCGCGGTCGGGTCCGGTTTTGATGAGATCACTGCGCATGAAGAGAGCCGGCCTGTGCTGAGGAAAGAGGACATGCCGTTCCGATACGCGGAGACGGCAAAAAAACGGACACCTCCCTGTGTCCTTCGGGGAAACGAACAGGCTCTAAGACGGATGGTTTCAACCGCATGCGCGGACTCCGCTGAGGAAGGCCGCGCCGGTGCCGGCGTGTTCTTCCAGCGCTACGAGCACGGCGTCGAGCACTTCGGCGGTGCCGGCATGGCCGCCGATGTCGCGGGTGTGCGGGCCATTGCGCAACACGTCGTCCACGGCCGCCTCGATCACCAGCGCCTCGGCCTCCAACTGCAGCGAGTGGCGTAGCAGCAGGGCGGCGGAGAGAATCGCGCCGATCGGGTTGGCCGCGCCGGTGCCGGCGATGTCCGGTGCCGAACCGTGGATCGGTTCGTACAGGCCGCGGAGACCTTCGCCCAGCGAGGCCGACGGCAGCAGGCCGAGCGAGCCGGCCAGTGCGGCGGCCTCGTCGGTGAGGATGTCGCCGAACAGGTTCTCGGTGACCACCACGTCGTAGCGGCCCGGCTGGGTCAGCAGCAGCATCGCCATCGAATCGACCAATTGGTGTTCGAGCTTCACGTCCGGATAGTCGGCGGCGATGCGCTGGGTCACGCTGCGCCACAGCCGCGAGGTTTCCAGCACGTTGGCCTTGTCCACCGAGGTGAGATGCTTGCGGCGCTCACGCGCCAGCTTGAACGCGCGATGCACCACGCGCTCGATCTCGGCGACGCTGTACTTGCACTCGTCAGTGGCGACGTCGGCGGTGCGCGTTTTCGCGCCGAAGTAGGCGCCGCCGGTGAGCTCGCGCACGAACAGCACGTCGACGTGGCGCAACTTTTCGTTCTTCAGCGGCGACAGCGCGGCCAGCGCGGGATGCACCTGCAGCGGGCGCAGGTTGGCGTATACGCCGAGCGCCGCGCGCAGCGCGAGCAGGCCTTGTTCGGGTCGCACCGGCGCATTCGGGTCGGACCACTTCGGCCCGCCGACCGCACCGAGCAGCACGGCATCCGCGCGCTGGCAGGCGTCGAGGCTAGCCTTGGGCAGCGGTTCGCCGAAGCTGTCGATGGCGATGCCGCCGATCGCGTGTTCTTCGAACTCGAATTCATGTTCGTGCTGTGCGGCGACCGCCTTCAGCACGGCGACCGCGGCGGCGGTGACTTCGGGGCCGACGCCATCGCCGGGCAGGGTGACTATGTGTGCCTTCATGCCGCTTGCTCCATCTTGTTGCGTTGTTCGTAGGTGTCGATCGCCGCTGCGTGCTGTAGCAGGTAGCCGAGCTGGTCCACGCCGTTGAGCAGGCAGTGCCGTGCGAACGGCTCCAGCTGGAAATGGATGCGCCCGCCATCGGGCAGCGCGACGTATTGCTCGCGCACGTCGATGGAAAGCTCGACGCCGGGATGGTTGAGCAGCCAGCGGTGCTCGGCCTCGGCGACCACGATGGTCAGCAGGCCGTTCTTCAGCGCGTTGCTGCGGAAGATGTCGGCGATCTCGCTGCACAGCACCGCCTGGATGCCATAGTCGAGCAAGGCCCAGGGCGCGTGTTCGCGCGAGGAGCCGCAGCCGAAATTGCGCCCGGCGACCAGGATCGCGCAGCCGCGTGCCTCGGGCTGGTTCAGCGGAAACGCCGGGTTGTCGCCGCCGTCGGGCAGGTAGCGCCAGTCCTGGAAGGCGTGCTTGCCGAGTCCGGCGCGCGTGGTGGTGGTGAGGAAGCGCGCCGGGATGATGCGGTCGGTGTCGATGTTCTCGTCGCGCAGCACGGCGGTACGCGAGTGGATGCGAGTGATGGGCTTCATGCGGCTTGCTCTTGTGCGTTGTGCGCCTGCGAATAGTCGCGTGGATCGGCGATATGCCCGGCGACCGCAGATGCGGCGGCGGTGGCGGGGCTGGCCAGCACGGTGCGCGCGCCCTTGCCCTGGCGGCCCTCGAAATTGCGATTGGAAGTGCTCACCACCAGCTGGCCCGGCTGCGCCAGGTCGCCGTTCATGGCGATGCACATCGAGCAACCCGGCACGCGCCACTCGGCGCCGGCGCTGACGAACACCTCGTGCAGGCCTTCGCGCTCGGCGTCGCGGCGAACCGCTTCCGAGCCGGGCACCACCAGCATGCGCACGCCGTCGGCGACACGTCGGCCGCGTAGGATCTGCGCCGCTTCGCGCAGGTCGCTCAGGCGTGAGTTGGTGCAGCTGCCGACGAACACCACATCCACCGGCGTGCCGCGCATCGGCTGACCCGGGCGGCTGTGCATGTAGTCCTGCGCGCGGCGTTCCTGCGCGTTGGTCGCCGCGGGCACCGGCGCATTCATCGCGATCGCCATGCCCGGATGGGTGCCGTAGGTGACGGTCGGCTGCACCTGGCTGGCGTCGATGTGTACTTCGCGGTCGTATTGCGCGTCGGGGTCGCTGGGCAGCGCACGCCAGCGTTCCACCGCCGTGTCCCACGCCGCACTCTGCGGCGCGTGCGGGCGGCCCTTGAGCCAGGCGAAGGTGGTTTCGTCCGGCGCGATCAGGCCGGCGCGTGCACCGGCTTCGATCGACATGTTGCACACGGTCATGCGCTCGTCCATCGACAGCGCGGAGATCGCGTCGCCGCGGTATTCGAGCACGTAGCCGGTGCCGCCATCCACGCCGATGTGGCCGATGATGTGCAGGATCAGGTCTTTTGCGCCGACGCCTTGCGGCAGCTGTCCGTCGACGTGGATCGCGAACGTCTTCGGCTTGCGCTGCAGCAGGCACTGGGACGCCATCACGTGGCCAACCTCGGTGGTGCCGATGCCGAATGCCAGCGCGCCGAACGCTCCGTGCGTAGAGGTGTGGCTGTCGCCGCAGACGATGGTCATGCCCGGCTGGGTGGCGCCGAGCTCCGGCCCGATCACGTGCACGATGCCGCGGTCGGCGCTGTCCCAGCCATGCAGTTCGACGCCGAACTCGCGGCAGTTGCTTTCCAGCTGCGCGACCTGCGCCTTCGCCTCGGCATTCGCGTACGGGCGTTCGCCGTCGGCGCCCGCAGGCAGGGTCGGCGTGGAATGATCCAGCGTCGCCAGCATGCGGTCGGGGCGGCGCAATTGCAGGCCGCGCTCGCGCAACTCGGTGAAGGCCTGCGGCGAGGTGACCTCGTGGACCAGGTGCAGGTCGACGTAGAGGATCGCCGGCGTATCGGCCGTCTCGGCGGCAACGACGTGTGCGGCCCAGATTTTTTCGAACAGGGTTTTCTTGCTCACGCGACCTCCTGCGCGGTGACGGTGGACGAGGCGGCGGCCGTGTCGACCAAATCCAGCCAGCCCCAGCGATCCTCGGTGCGGCCGTCGAACAGGCCGAAGAAGGCCTGCTGCAGGCTGCGCGTGATCGGGCCGGGCTGGCCGCTGCCGATCGGCTTGCGGTCGACCGAGCGCACCGGGGTGATTTCCGCCGCGGTGCCGGTCATGAAGATCTCGTCGGCCGAGTACAGCGCCTCGCGCGGCATGTCGCGTTCCTCGACGCGCAGGCCGAGTTCTTCGGCGAGCGTGATCACGCTGTCGCGGGTGATGCCGGCGAGGATGCCGGCGCTGGTCGGCGGGGTGAACAGTCGGCCTTTCTTGACCAGGAACAGGTTCTCGCCGGCGCCTTCGCTGAGCAGGCCGTTGCAGCCCAGCGCGATGCCTTCGGCATAACCACCGCGCTTCGCCTCGAAGGCAATCAGCTGGCTGGAAAGATAGTTGCCGCCGGCCTTCGCCCAACTCGGAAACGTGTTCGGCGCCGGCCTGTTCCACGACGACACGCAGACGTCGGCGCCGTGCTCCAGCGCGTCGCCCAGGTAGGCGCCCCAGTCCAGCGCCATGATCGACACATCGACCGGCGAGCCGTCCTTCGGCAGCACGCCAAGTCCGCCGGCGCCGCGGAACACGATCGGCCGCACATAGGCCGAAGCCATGCCGTTGGCGCGGACCACCTCGCGACAGGCGGCGCTGATCTCGTCCTCGCTGTAGCCGACTTCGATCTCGTACATGCGTGCCGATTCGAACAATCGACGGGTGTGTTCGCCCAATCGGAAAAACGCCGGACCGCGATGCGTCGCGTAGACCCGCTCGCCCTCGAACACCGACGAGCCGTAGTGCAGCGCGTGTGCGCTGACATGCACGGTCGCCTCCGCCCAGGGTTTGATGCGTCCGTTGTGCCAGATGAATGCAGTGCTCATGGAAATCGTTTCCTCAAGTTACAGACGTGCCACGACGGCCGGCGCCACGGTCGGTTGCTGCCGTTCGATGCGGTTGATGATGGCGAGCGCAGCCAGCGCGGTCGCTTCGATGATGTCGGTGCTGATGCCGTTGCCGCTCCAGTCACGATCGTGGTGCCGCACCGTCAGCTGCGCCTGGCCCTGCGCGTCGCCGCCTTCGCTGACCGCGCGCACCTTGAAGTCGCTGACCGTGAAGTCGGCGCCGGTGGCACGCTCCAGCGCGCGCAGCACGGCATCGACCGGACCGTCGCCGATCGCTGCCTCGCCCACTTCGTGACCGTCGTCGTGATGCAGTTTTACCGACGCCGAGGCGCTGCCGCCCAGGTGCGAATTGGTGTTGAGCTGCATGATTCGCCAGGGGCCGGCGGCCTCGGGATCGAGACCTAGCGCGAGCGCTTCCAGATCCTCGTCGTGCACTTCGCGCTTCTTGTCGGCCAGCATCTTGAAACGCAGCATGATCGCTTCCATCGCCGCGTCGTCCGGCTCGTGGCCGAGCACCTGCAGCCGCGCGCGTACCGCCGCTCGGCCGGAATGCTTGCCGAGCACCAGCCGCGTCTCGCTGATGCCGACATCCTGCGGATGCATGATTTCGTAGGTGCCGCGATGCTTCAGCATGCCGTGCTGATGAATGCCGGATTCGTGCGCGAACGCGTTCTCGCCGACGATCGCCTTGTTGCGCGGCACCGCCTGACCGGTCAGCTGGGTTAGCAGCTTCGAGGTCGAGTACAGCTTGCGCGTGTCGATGCCCGTGTCGACGTTGAAGAAGGGCGCGCGTACCTTCAGCGCCATCACGATCTCTTCCAGCGCGGCATTGCCGGCGCGTTCGCCGATGCCGTTGATGGTGCATTCGACCTGGCGCGCACCGGCGCTCACCGCGGCCAGGCTGTTCGCCACCGCCATGCCGAGGTCGTTGTGGCAATGGCAGGAGAACACCACCTGGTCGGCGCCGCGTACGTGCCGGCGCAGGTAGCCGAACAGCTCGCTCATCTCCGCCGGGGTGGTGTAGCCGACCGTGTCCGGCGCGTTCAGCGTGGTGGCGCCGGCGGCGATCGCGGCGTTGAAGATCTCGACGAGGAATTCGGGCTCGGTGCGCAGCGCATCTTCGGCGGAGAATTCCACTTCGTGACACAGCTGTTTGGCGCGTTCGATTGCCGCCACCGCCGTGTCGAGCACCTGCGCCTTGCTCATGCTTAGCTTGTGCTCGCGATGCAGCGGGCTGGTCGACAGAAACAGGTGGATGCGCGAGTGCGCGGCGTGCTTCAGCGCGCGGCCGGTGGTGTCGATATCGCCGGACTGGCAGCGGGCCAGGCCGCACACGGTGGCGTTCTTCAGCATGCGGGCGATGTCCGCCACCGCGGCGAAGTCGTCGGGCGAGGCCTGCGGAAAGCCGGCCTCGATGATGTCCACCCCGAGCGCCTCGAGTGCATGCGCCATGCGCAGCTTGGCGCGTCGGTCCATCGAAAAGCCCGGCGCCTGCTCGCCGTCGCGCAAGGTGGTGTCGAAGATGCGTAGACGGTCACGTACGTCTACCTCCGACGGTTCGCTGGGGGACTGTTCTGCTGATTTGCTCGGGGTATTCATCTTGGCTCCGCTTGGGCGTCGCTGAGGCATTAAAAAACCCCGCATCCGTTTCCGGGTGCGGGGTTTCGGTTTATTCAGGTCCTTTTTCTCTATCTGGACACTGCCGTCAGCCCGCACCCCCGCTGGTAATAAGGAGTACGAGTACAAGTACGAGGTTGAGAAGAAGCGTGCCGCGCGCCCGCAGCGAGCCCGTTACCGTCGCGAGACGGTCGTGCTTGGCGATGTGGCGGGGGTTGTTGCGTTGCGACATGTGCCTGAACGTAAAGTGCCGCAGCGACGGTGTCAACCGTTTCATTTGAAATCGTTGCGCAAGTGCGACGGAATCGAGATTCGACGGAGTTTGGATGGCCAGCCATCCAGACGTCCATGCATCCTGTGGCGGCTTCCTAGGCGCCGAACAGCTCGCGCAGGTATAGCCGCAGCATGTGACGCAGCTCGCCTAGCGCCGCCGTACGTCCGCGCAGACCGGTCTCGGCCTGGATTGCCACCGCGGCCTTCATCAGCTGCAAAACCGCCACTACGGCGGCCTCGAGCCGACCTTCATCGAGGTTCGGGGCGCGCTGCGTTAGTAGCGCACGCAGGTGATGACGCATCTGCCGGCGTATGTTCAGACCTTCTATGGCGGGAGCCAGGCTGACCGAGTCGACCAGGGTGGTGAAGGACGGATAGCGCCGGCGGAAATTCACCAGCGCGCCGATCAGCTGGGTCGCCAGTTCGTCGACGCCCACATCTGCGGAGCGCCGCGCCAGCGTATCCATTTGCGCGTAGAGCGCTTCGGTATAGCTCTGCAGCAGCGCCAGCGCGAGCGCTGGCTTGGTCGGGAAGAACTGGTACAGCGAACCGATCGAGGCGCCGGCGCTGGCGGCGATGTCGGTCATCGTGGCGGCATCGTAGCCCTTGTCGAGGAACACCTCGGCCGCGCTCTTCAGCAGCGCGTCGACCCGCGCATGGCCGCGCTGGCGTTGCGGCGGACGACATTGCGGCGATGGGCTGTGCGCGTTGCTCATTTGCGGTTCCACATATATGAGGATATCCTCACAAAATGAAAGTGAGGATATCCTCACGTAACGACCGGAGATTCTAATGGATAACGCCATCGAAAAACTCGATCCGAAGCATACCGCGCTGGTCCTGATCGACCTGCAGAAAGGCATCCTGCCGTTCGCCGGCGGTCCGCATTCGGCCGACGAGGTGCTTGCCCGCGCCGCCACGTTGGCCGCACGCTTCCGCACGCTGGGCGCACCGGTGGTACTGGTACGGGTGGGCTGGTCGAAGGATTTCGGCGACGCGCTGAAACAGCCGGTGGACCGGTCGCCGCCGACCCCGCCGGGCGGGCTGCCGGCCAACTGGTGGGAGCCTGCCGACGAGCTGGCGGTGACCGATGGCGACATCCACATCACCAAGCGCCAGTGGGGCGCGTTCTACGGCACCGAACTCGATCTGCAGCTGCGCCGCCGCGGCGTCACGCAGATCGTGCTCGGCGGCATTTCCACCAATATCGGCGTGGAATCCACCGCACGCGCGGCCTGGGAACACGGTTACGCGTTGGTGCTGGCGGAGGATGCGATGAGCGCGGCCAATGCCGAGCAGCATCAGTTTGCGGTCGATACCATCTTTCCGCGGCTGGGCCGGGTCCGTTCGACCGCGGCGATTCTCGACATGCTTGCCTGATCCTGAGTCTGCACGGGACTCACGGCCGCGCATGCTCGAGCAGCCACTGGCGCAGCGCCTGCTCGTCCGCCGCCAGCGGTTCGGCCGAGGCGGCGCGCAGTAGCAGCGTACCCAGCGCCGACGGCACCTCGACGGCGCGGCCGATCAGCGGTTCGACCACGCTTTCGAACTTGGCCGGATGCGCGGTGGCGACGACCGCCCACGCGCGCTTGTCGCCGCTCGCGCGGAGTTCGTCGAGCAGATGCAACGCGGTGGCGGTATGCGGGCAGAACACGTCGCCGTGCTCGCGCGCATGCCGGGCAATGGTCTGACGGATCGTGGCATCGTCGACACTGTGAGCCTGGAGCAGGCGGCGTAGCGCGGCCTGGTCCGGAAAGGTCCAGCGCAGGCGCTCGAAATTGCTCGGTGCGCCCACGTCCATCGCGTTCGCCAGTGTGGCGACGGCCTCGCGTGGTGTGTAGTCGGCGCCGGCGAAATAATCAGGCAAGGTGGCGTTGGCGTTGCAGGCCAGCCGCACTTCGCCGATCGGCAGGCCGCACGCGCGCGCCCACAGGCAGGCCAGCGCATTGCCGAGATTGCCGGTGGGCACGATGAAGTTCAGCGGACTGCCGTGCTCATGCTGCCAGCGCAGCGCGGCATACGCGTAATAGCTCATCTGCGGCAGCAGGCGGCCCAGGCTGATGCTGTTGGCCGAGGACAGCGGCACTGCGTCCTGCAGCGTGGCGTCGTTCAACGCCGCCTTGACCATGCGCTGGCAGTCGTCGAAGCGGCCGGCTACGCGCAAGGCGTGCACGTTGTCACCGAAGCAACCGAGCTGGTGCGCTTGCCGCGGCGAGACCAGTCCATCCGGATACAGCACCACCACCTGCACGCCGGGCTGATGATGGAATGCCGCCGCCACCGCGGCACCGGTGTCGCCTGAAGTGGCGACGAGAATCGTCAGTGGCTTTTGTCCATTGCGCGGCAGGCGGCGCAGGCAGGCGGCGAGAAAGCGTGCGCCGAAATCCTTGAATGCCGACGTCGGGCCATGGAACAGTTCCAGCACCCATGCCTGCGGGTCGCCGGCCAGGGCGCGCAGCGGCGCAGCGAAGGTGAAGGCTTCGGCGCAGATCGCGGGCAGTTCGTCCGCCAGCGGATCGCCGGCGAAGAACGGCGCCAGCAAGGTAGCCGCGGTATCGGCCAGTGAACCCTGCGGGTCGAACGCGCTCAACGTTAGCCGAGGCAATGCTGTGGGCACGTACAGCCCACCGTCCGGTGCCAGTCCGGCGGCGATGGCGGCGCTGATCGGTACGGCCGGATCCGCTGCGCGCGTACTGTGAAAAAGCATGCCGCGAAAATCCGATGCTTCGCTCACCCGGCTGCCTCGTCCGCCTCGTCCAGCAATTCTGCGGCCGGGCCGTCCACCGGGGCGACGAAGCCGTCGCTATCCAGCCCGGCCTCGGCGAAGGCGGCGCGCATCGCGGCCATGCCCGCTTCCGCGTCGGCACGCTGCTCGTACCAGCCGAACACGCTGGGGCCGCCGCCGGAAATGCTGGCGCCGAGCGCGCGATGATCCAGCGCGGCCTGCTTCACGCGGGCGAAGTTCGGCACCAGCGGCGCACGGCGCGGTTCCACCAGCACGTCCTTGAGGCCGTCGCGCACCAGCGAGGCGTCGCCGCGGAAGCAGCCGGCCAACACCAGCGCGAGGTTCGCGCTCTGGCCGACGAATTCGCCCAGCGCGTAGTCGCCGGCCAGTGCGGCACGCGACTGCCGCGTCTCCAGCACCACATGCGGATGTACCAGCGCGCAATGCCATGCAGCCGGCACCGGGATGCGCAGCAGCCGCGCGTGCGTTGCCAGCACCAGGCCGCCGAGCAGCATTGGCGCGAGGTTGTCGCCGTGCCGGCTGCCGCTGGCAACCGCCTCGCCGTCCAGCGCGAAGTCGTACAGCGCTTCGCGCGGCAGCGGCCGTTCCAGCAAAGCATTCGCTGCCACCAGCGCGGCCACGCACGAGGCGGCGGAACCGCCCATGCCGGAACCCAGTGCGATGCCCTTGTGCAGCACCAGTTCGAAACCGTGGCGCAGGCCGAGCGCTTTGCGCAAAGCGAGCAAGGCGACGCCGGCGGTGTTGCGCAGCGGATCGGTCGGCAGTTCGGCGCCGTTGTGGATCGCCGCGATGCGCACCACCGGCTCGTCGATGCGTCGGACGTCCGCACGATCGCCGGCGCCGGCCATGCTATGGCCGAGAATGTCGAAGCCCACCGCCACGTTGCCGATGCAGGCCGGCGCGAAGGCGGAGCTGACGTGAGGGCGTTGCGCGCGGGGTTTGGCGATCATCGGATCCTGCGGTTGCACGGCTTCGGGCGGGCGTTCCTGCAGCGTGGCCTCCTGCAGCAGGGCATTCATGCGCGCACCTCCAGCGACTCGGCGATGCGCAGCAGGTCGGCGAACACGCCGGCCGCGGTGACTTCGGGACCGGCACCCGGTCCCTGCACCATCAGCGGATTATCGCAGTAGCGGCGGGTGCGAAACTGCACCACGTTGTCGGTGAGCCGGCTGTGCGCGAACGCGTGCTCGGCCGGCAGCACCACCAGCCGCACGCTGGCATGGCCCACGTGATCCAGGTGCGCCACATGCCGCAGCACGCCGCCGCAGGCGCGCGCCTCAGCCAGCTTGGCCGCCATCGGCGCGTCGAGTTCGTCCAGCCGGGCCATGAACTCGTCGAGCGGGAGCGCGGCCAGTTCCGATGGCACCAGGCTTTCCACGGCGACGTCGGCCAGCGACAGTGGCCAACCAGCCTCGCGCGCCAGGATCACCAGCTTGCGCGCCACGTCGGTGCCGGAGAGATCGTCGCGCGGGTCCGGCTCGGTGTAGCCCAGCGCGTGCGCCTCGCGCACCAGCGCGGAAAACGGATGCGCGCCGTCGTGGCGATTGCACAGCCAGGCCAGCGTGCCGGAGAACATGCCCTCGGCGGAAAGTAGTTCGTCGCCGGTGTCGAGCAGGTCGCGCAAGGTCTGCACCACCGGCAGGCCGGCGCATACCGTGGCTTCGTAGCGGAACCGCGCACCGCGTGCGCAGGCCTGGTGGATTGCCTGCCAGCGCTCGAGCGGACCGCTCGCCGCCAGCTTGTTCGGCGTCACCACGTGCAGGCCGGCGGTGAGCCAGCCGGCGTAGCGCGAGGCGATCGCGTCGTTCGCGCTGCAGTCGATCAGCAGCGCATGCTCGCCGCTGGCGGCTATATGCGCGGCGAACGCATCGAGATCGTTGGGACGCCAGGTCTGCGCGCCGTGGCGACCGTTGAGCTCGGCATCGTCGCAGTCCAGCCACATGCGCTTGCTGGCGACCACGCCGCGCAGGCGCAATTCCAGTCCGCTATCACGCGCCAGCCGGGATTTCGCCTCGCGCAATTGCGCCAGTAGCGCGCCGCCGACGCGGCCGGGGCCGATCAATCCCACCGACAGCACGCGCCGATGTACGGTCGCGGTTGGCCGCGCGATGCGTGGCGGCAAACGCGGCGGTAATTCGGCGATAGAGAGTGCACAGGTATTCACGAAAGCCTCCGGATGAGGCCCCGTTTCGCTGGCGGTCGGTATGGGCCGGCCCGCCTTTGGAGGGCGGGGCCGTTGCGTTAAGAGAACCTATTCTCGCAGCGACGCCCACCCAGACCGAGTCGTGGTCGTGGTGGTAATCGTGGTACCGAACGAGGAAGAACCGACACGGCCGCCAGCCTCGCGTGCAAGCGGACCGTCGGCGTTGGCCGGGACGGAGTGCATGCGTGCGGGTGCGGACGAAAGCGACATGGAACCGACCATACGGGGCCTGTTGCGCCGCAGTCAATAGGTTCATTTGAAACTTTGTGAGAGGGTTCTCACGCACGTACGATCGTTGCGCCCGCCTTCGACAAGGGCCTGATCGACGCGGCACGGGTTTCCTTTTCCACAAGGATCGCGCTGACGGCGCTCACGTCGGCGATCACATAGGCGGACGCCGCATTGATCTTCTCGGCCGAGGCGAGCACGACGGTTTCGGCGGCGCAGGCCATCAGCGCACGCTTTACGTAGGCCTCTTCCAGATCGCCCGTGCTCAGCCCGGCGGTGGCGTGGACGCCGGTGACGCCCATGAAATAGATGTCCGCGCGGATATGCCCGATCGCCTCGATCGCCGCCGCGCCGACCGCGACCATCGAATGCTTGAACAGTCGGCCACCGATCAGGATGACCTCGACGCCGGCATGATCGATCAGTTCCACCGCGACGTTGGGGCTGTGCGTCACCACCGTGGCCTGCAGATCCGCTGGCAGCTGGCGCGCCAGTTGTATCGCGGTGGTGCCGCCATCCAGCACCACGATCTGTCCGGGTCGGATCATCTTCGCGGCAGCTCGTGCGACGGCCAACTTGGTCGCGGGTTCGATGTGCTGCCGTCCGGAAAAATTCGCCACCGCCGGCGACGCCGGCAACGCGCCGCCATGCACGCGTTGCAACAGGCCCTCCGCGGCCAGCTCGCGCAGGTCTCGGCGCACGGTGTCCTCCGACACGCCGAACGCTTCGCTCTGTGTCTTCGCAATGACTTGGCCGTCGCGTTTGAGCGCGGCGAGGATAGCTTTCTTGCGTTGAGAGGTTAGCATCGGAGTTGCACGAAATTACTTGAAATTGCACGAGACTGCACAATACGCTACAGACCCGCGATAGTCCATTCGAGGAAAGCGGCAATGAGCGACATGGCCGAAAGAATCCGCATCGTCGACAGCCAGGTGCTGTCCGATGACTGGTACCTGTTGAAGAAAACTACCTTCGATTTCCGTCGCGCCGACGGCAGCTGGCAGCGTCAGCACCGCGAAACCTACGACCGCGGCAACGGCGCGACGCTGCTGCTGTACAACCGCATCCAGCAGAGCGTGGTGCTGACGCGGCAGTTCCGTTTTCCCGCCTACGTCAATGGTCATCACGGCCTGCTGATCGAGGCGGCAGCCGGTCTGCTGGATACAGCTACGCCCGAGCAACGCATCCGCGCCGAGGCGGAAGAGGAAACTGGCTACCGGCTGGGCGCGGTCACCAAGGTGTTCGAGGCCTTCATGAGCCCCGGCTCGGTGACCGAGAGACTGTTCTTCTTCATCGCCGAATACGATGCCGCAAGCAAGATCGGCCACGGCGGTGGCCTCGCCGAAGAAGGCGAGGACATCGAGGTGCTGGAACTGCCGTTCGCCGAAGCGATGCGGATGATCACGCGCGGCGAGATCGTCGACGGCAAGACCATCATGCTATTGCAGTATGCGGCCCTGCATATTTTTGCTGGACATGCATGACGGTGGTTGTTGCATATCGCCGTGCAGTGCTGGCCGCGTATTTCACCGGACCACGCTCGACATCGATCAGCGGCGTTTTTGCGCCGGTTGGATGCCTTGCAGCTCGATCGTATAGTCCGCCGTGCCGTCGCCGTTGTCCTTGAGCTGGCGGATGTGGCCGAGCCCCGCGTCGCGCGCCACGTCCTGTTTGCCACTGGCGGCGGTGAAGGTGATCGGGCCATATGCCTTCAGCGGAGCAAAATGCCATGAAGCCGGCGGCAGGTCGGCGGCGCCGAGGCTGGGATGTTTTTGCAGCCACTCGGCGACAATTTCGCGGGCGCCATCGGGAGCAGCGAGCACCACGTTCTTGCCGTCGAGTCCAGGGAAGTGGCCGCCGCCGCTGGCGCGGTAGTTATTGGTGGCGATCACGAACGGCTGCTGCGGCTCGACCGGCTTGCCCTGCCAGGTGAGCTGGACGATGCGTTGACCAACCGGCCGGGTGAGGTCGATGACGTAGGCGAGGCCGGCGCCTTGAATCTGGTCGAAGTTGTAGCCGACGTAATGGCTGTTGATCAGTGATTGCTCGCCGGCCTTGTCCGGCTCGATGCGGTTGAAGCGTTCGGCGGATTTCTCCAGCCAGGCCTTGAGGCCGTCGCCGTCGACTTTCACCGCGCTCAGCGTGTTCGGATAGAAGTACAGGTCGGCGGCGCTGCGCAGGGTGAGCGGGCCGGCCGCCACGTCGGTGTAGTCGTCCGGGCCGCCGAAGCCGGTGCGGAAGGCGGAGGCGGCGGACAACACCGGCACGTTGGCGAATTCCGGGTGCAACCGCGGTAGCTCACCGCGCACGTAGTCGGCCTGTGCCGCATTGACCACGCCGATCGCGGTGAGGTTGCCTTCGTCGGCGAAGTAACTGCTGAGGCGGATATCGCTGCGGCCGATCGGCGTGTTGACGTAGGCAACCGCGGCGGCCTGCACCGGCGCGACCAGCGGCGCGATTTGCGGGTCGGCCGGCACGCAGCTGTCTTTCGGCGCGGCGGCCTGATCGCCGGCGCCGGGTTTGCCAGCTACTGGTTTGACACAGATGGGTCGCACCTCGCTGTGCGTCTGCACTTTGTCGATCACCCAGGCGCCGTGCTGGTGGTCCAGCGCCAGATGCACGATGCCGAGGTCTTTGCCGAAGAAGCCGCCCATCACCGCCGGCACGCCGCGCACATAGCCGCGCTTGGCGTCGACTGCCTGCATGCCTTCGTAATGCGGGCCGGGGAATTCGGTATGCGAGTGGCCGAGCAGCATCACGTCGATGCCGGGCACGCCGGCCAGGTACCAGCCGGCGTTTTCGGTTTCGGGCGTGTAGGGCGAAGTGTCCAGGCCACCGTGCACCAGCGCGACGATCACGTCGGGATGCTGCGCCTGCAGCTCGGGCAGGTACTGACGGGCCGCCTCGACTACGCCGCTGACGGTGACCTTGCCTTCGAGCTTCTGCTTGTCCCACTGCATGATCGGCGGTGGCGTGAAGCCGATGATGCCGATGCGCAGCGGCACGACGAGCTTGCTGCCGTCCGGCGTATACGCCTCGATCTGCTTCTGCACGATCGTCCACGGCTTGAAGATCGGCTGGCCGTCCTTCGCGCTGGCGACATTGGCCAGCACCAACGGGAAATGCGGGCCGGCGCAATGCCGGCTCTGGCCGCCGTCCACCTTCATCGGCGTGCCGGTGACCTGTGACAGGAAGCCGAGGCCGTAGTTGAATTCGTGGTTGCCGATGGTGCCGCCGTCGTAGCCGACCGCGTCCATCGCACGATAGATCGCCAGCTCGTCGGCGCAGCCGACCGGCTTGGCCAGCGCCTGATAGTCGGCCAGCACGCTGCCCTGGATGGTGTCGCCGCTATCGAACAGGAAGGTGTTCGGGAACTCGGCGCGCGCGCGGCGGATCAGCGTGGCGGTGCGCTCGTAGCCCAGGGTGGGGTCGTCCTTCTGCTTGTAGTAGTCGTAGCTGAGGATGTTGGAATGGATGTCGGTGGTTTCCAGCAGCGCCACGTCGGCGTGCGCGCCATCCGGCAGCGGGCGCGGCGTGGTCGGCGGCTGCTGCGATGTATTGGCGCAGCCGGCGAGCAGCGCGGTAGCAAGCAGGCTTGAAGCGATGAGACGTGGCGACATGGCGATACCGTAGTTTCGTGCGAGCCGGAAACGTAGCAGATCGGCATGTCAGTGCGCTGCTTCGGGAATGACGTTTCGGCGCGTGCTTTGCCCACTGCCGGCTAAACGGCGCACAGAGGTGGCATCGGTAACCCTGTCGGGTGCGGGCGCCGGGTCTTAAGATGTCGCGCCGCCGTCGGCGCGTCGACCTGTCCAGCAACTCTAGGGTACATACCCATGCAGCACACTTCGTTCCGCCTTGTGCGGAACCACGCGCCCTGGCTGCTTGCCACGGTGTTTTTCGGCGTCAGCGTCTGGCTCACCGCCGGACAGGAGCCGGAACACGGCCAGCAGATCTTTGTGTTCGCGCTGCTGCTGTGCACGTTCGGCGTGTTCCTGTTCGCGTTCGGCCGCGTGGCCTTCGCGCTGGGGCTCAGCGGCGGGCTGTTCCTGCTGCTGCGCACGCTCACCGTGCTGAAACAGGAATATCTCGAATCGCCGCTGATGCCGGCCGACTTCGTCTACTACGTGCGCTCCAGCCTGTTCGAGACCCTGAGCCGCTATCCGCATCTTTACGGCATGGGCATCGCGGTCTGCGTGCTGGCGCCGTTGCTGCTGTGGTTGCTATGGCGCTTCGACGTACGACTGTTCGTCGCAGCCAGCCGGGCACGACGCAGCGCGTTGCGCATCGGTGGCGTGTTGCTGGCCGCCGCGGCGTTCTGGGTCTGCATGTTGCCCAAGGGGCCGTTCGCTGCCGTGCATGATCGCGGGGTGTGGGAGAAGATGTCGGACGACGCGGAGCTGTCCGATTTCTTCGTCAACTTCGACGACTCGCGCATCAGCCTGCCGCCGATGGCCGATGCCGCCACCGCCGAGCGCGACTGGCAGAACACGGCCTCCGGCCTGCCAGGCACGGCCGGTTCGCCGTATCCGGACATCATCGAGGTGCTGGAAGAAAGCACCTTCGATCCGAGCGACTTCGACGCCTGCACCGTACCGGCCTGCCACGTCACAATGCTCGGCACGGATGCGATGACGCGCGGCCATGGCTATCTGCGCGTGCACACCTTCGGCGGTGGTACCTGGGTCAGCGAGTTCGCCGCGCTGACCGGCATGCCGCACGATATCTTCGGCCCCGGCGGTGCCTATGCGCCGTTCGTGCTGGCGCCGCACGTGCGCGATTCGCTGCCGCGTCAATTGCAGCGGCTGGGCTACCTCACGGTGGCGATCTATCCCACGCACAGCAATTTCCTCAACGGCCGCAACGCCTACAAGGGCTACGGCGTGGACCACTTGTACGGCGCGGAGCAGCTCGGCCTGGACGACTGGGAAGAAACCGACACACAGATGTTCAGCGCAGCCAAGCGCGTGTATGACGGCCTCGAAAAAGCTGGGCTGAGAAAGCCGGGTCAGCCGGTTTTCATGATGATCCTCACGATCAACCAGCACGGCCCGCACGACGACCCGATGTCCACCTTGCCGAAGCCGTTCCAGAACCTGCTGCACGGCCTGCCGGCGGACACCGCGCTGAACTTCGACACCTACCTGCAGCGGCTGCATGATTCCGACACCGGCATGGCGCAGTTGGAGCACGACTTCCTGCAGCGCGGGCAACCCACGCTGCTGGCGCACTTCGGCGATCACCAGCCTTCGTTCAACAGTCTGATCCGCGCCATTCCGCGGCATCTGCCGGCGGCGCTGCGGCCGATCCAGGATTACATCACCTACTACAGCATCAAGACCAACTTCGCCGCGCCGGCCTTGCCGAACTATCCATCGCTCGACCTCGCCTACCTGCCCGGCATGATGCTGCAGGCCGCCGGCCTGCCCAGCGACGCCTACTTCGCGGCGAGTCGCCAGTTGCGTGAACGCTGTCAGGGCCGCTACACCGATTGCCCGCAGCCCGATCTGCTGAAGTCGTATCACGCGTGGATCTTCGGGCGGCTGCACGTCTATCAGTAACGAGTGGACTCGCTGGTTTGCGTGTCCGGCAGCCTGCGAACATTGGCACCATCAGAACGGAGAACGCGGCCATGCAACGACGTCAATTCCTGCGCCAGGCCGGCGCCACACTGGCGGTGGCCTCGACCGCCGCGCTCACCGGCTGCGCTTCGTTGCCGCCGCCTGCGACGAAGCTTCCGGGCTCAAGCGTGCCGCCGCTCGCGCGCCTGCAGTCGGGCGTGGCCGAACTCGCACCGATCCGCGCGCAGGTCGACCGCATCACCGGCATCTACGTCTGCACGCGGCCGTTCCGCGTCGCCGGGCCACGCATCGAGACCGAACGGCTCGGTGAGAAGACCCTCGTGCATAACTACGGTCACGGCGGCAGCGGCTGGTCGCTGTCGTGGGGTTCGAGCACGTTGGCCTTGCGCATGGCGCAGGCGACCGGCGTACACCAGCTCGGCGTGATCGGCTGCGGTGCGCTTGGCCTCACCTCCGCGCTGCTGGCGCAGCGCGCCGGGCTGTCGGTGCGCATTTATGCCAAGGCATTGCCGCCGGACGTCTATTCGATGCGCGCGTCCGGCCTGTGGACGCCGGATTCGCGCATCTGCGACGCCGAGCATGCGCCCGCACTGGCGCCGCGCTGGGAAGAAATGACGCGAACCTCGTTCGGCATGTATCAGAGCCTGCTCGGCCTGCCCGGCAAGCCGATCGAATGGATCGACGGCTATTCCCTGTCCGATCTGCCGCACGGTCAGGGTTATCCGCCGCCGGCCGATGAACCGCAATACGGCGAGTTCGGCGACCGCGTGCGCGACCTCACGCCGCATTCGGTGGAATTGCCGGCGGGCAGCCATCCATTCCCGCAGCCCCACGTGCGCCGCTACACCACGCTGATGTTCAACATCAGCACCTATGCGCGCATGCTGATGGCCGATTTCCTCACTGCCGGCGGCAAAATCGAGGTGCGCGAATTCAACCATCCGCACGAACTGCTGCAGCTGCCCGAGCGCACCCTGATAAACGCGACCGGCTACGGCGCGCGCGCCCTCTTCAGCGACGACTCGATCATTCCCATACGCGGCCAGACCGCACGACTGATTCCGCAGCCCGAAGTCACTTACGGTCTCGGCATGCACGGCCTTAGCGTGGTGCCGCGCAGCGACGGCCTGCTGGTGCAGGTGATCGGCGACAGCGGCAATTTCAACAATGCCGACACCACGCCGGATCGTCCGGCATCGGAGGCGGCGGTGCGGCAGCTGGCGGACCTGATGTCGCACCTGCGGCGCGGATAGAACCGGTCAGCTTCGCTTTTTCCCGCGCCGCGGTTCCGCGGCGGCGGTCTTGCCGGCGACGACCTTACGCGTTTCCTGCCGCAGCACGTCGATGCTGCGCGTCAGGTAGTCGTGGATCACCTCCATCTGTTCGGCGGAGTAGCGTTTAATCAGCGCACGCGATTGCTGCGCAATCGATTCGTAGATCGGCATCAACGCCTGTAGCTGCGGTGAAGGCTGCAGGCGCAGCAGCACCTTGCGTCGATCCTGCGCAGAGCGTTCGCGCAAAACCAGCGAGGCGCGTTCCAGCCGGTCGAGCGCCGCGGTGATGGCGCCGGTGGTCAAGCCGGTTTCGCGTGCCAGGTCGCCCGGCGTTGCGGCGACGCCGCGCTGAATGTAATCGAGGCACTTCAGATCAGTCGCCGATACCCCGGCGACCGCGGCGATCGCCTGGTGGAACAGGATGGTGCGCGCGCTGAACTCGCGTCCGATCTCATTGCTCAGCACGTGCTCGATGGTTTTTTTGCGGCCGGCTTGCTCTTTCATCCATTCACGCTATCATTATCTCAATTATCAAGATATTTAATAAGTGAGATAGATGATGAGTGAACAAGCGACTGGTCTCGATCCGAGCAGCATGCGGCCCGTACAAAGCAAGGTCGCGACTACCCGGCGCGTGGCGATCATCGGCGGCGGTGTGGCCGGACCGGTGCTGGCGATCTTCCTGCGCCGCGCCGGCTTCGAAGTATCCGTGTATGAGGCGATGGAGTCGGCTAGCCACCAGGGCGGCGGCCTTGGCCTGGGCTGCAACGGCATGCGCGTGTTGCGCGCTGCCGGGCTGGAAGAAGAGCTGCGCGCGGTCAGCGTCGTGCAGGGCGGCTGGAGCATGCAGGACCAGCGCGGCCGCCGCATCGTGGATGTTTCCACAGACCATATGGCACGTTATGGCATCCCGTCGGTTTTGCTGGCGCGCGCGCAGTTACACGCCGTCTGCCTGCGCGGCCTGCGGCGCGAAGGCGTTGCGATCCATTACGGCAAACAGGTCGTCGGTCTGGACGATCAGGTCGGCAGTCCGGTCGGTTTGCGCTTTGCCGACGGCAGCAGCGCGGAAGCTGATCTGGTGGTGGCTGCCGACGGCATTCGTTCCAGTGTGCGCCGGCTGATCATGCCGGACGCGCCCAAGCCTTCGTACACCGGCTTGTTGGCACCAGGCGGCTTCAGTCCGTGTCCGCCGGGGCGAGGTATCCCAGTCGGCGCGAACAGCCACATGGCGATGACGCTGGGCCAGAAAGGCTTCTTCGGCATGGCCGATGTGGCGACCCCGGAGGGGCCGCGCACCATGTGGTGGAGCACGGCCGAGGGGTCGCTGCCCGATCGTGAGCAGGAGCGACGGCTCCCTCTGGAGCAGCGCAAAGCGGCCTTGTTGCGCCTGCATGGCGACTGGCCGGCGCCGATCCCGCAACTGATCGAGAGCGCGACGGAAATCCTGTCGTTCGCGATCCACGATGTGCCCAGCCTGCCGCGCTGGAGCACCGGCCGGGTGGTGCTGATCGGTGATGCGGCGCACGCCGTGGCGCCGCACTCGGGTCAGGGCGCCTCGATGGCGCTGGAAGATGCGCAGATGTTGGCCAAACTATTGCGCGAAGACAGCGACGACCTGCCGGCGACCTTCGCCTGCTTTGAACGCGAACGGCGGCCGCGCACCGACCGCGTGATCGCGCTGGGTCGCAAGCGCGGCGCGCAGAAGCATTCGCACTCGCGCTTCGCCTACTGGATGCAGACCACCCTATTGCGCCTGCTGCTGCCGATTTTCGCCAGGCAGCCGGAGGACTGGCTGTACGGCTACCGGGTGGAGCAGGACGACGACCAAGTCAAAGCGGAGCGGATTCAGTCGGTCGCGTAGCGCACGCCGCCGATCCAGGTTTCCGTCACGGTCAGCGTCTCGTCGAGCACGGCGAAATCCGCGCGCTGCCCGGCGACGAGTCGGCCCTGCCGGTTTTGCAGACCCAGCCAGGCGGCTGGATACGCACTGGCCATGCGCGAGGCCTCGGCCAGCGGCAGGCCGACCATCTGCACGAGATTGCGCACGCCGGTGGCCATGTCCAGCGCCGAACCGGCAAGCACGCCATCGTCGCTCTGACAGATGCCGTCGCGCGCGACGATGAGTTGGCCGTTGAGTACGTAGTCGGGCCGGTCCGAACCGACCGGCGGCATCGCGTCGGTAACCAACACGCTCTTGCCGCGCGCCTTGGCCGCGATCGCCACGCGCAGTGCGGCCGGATGCACGTGGTGGCCGTCGGCGATCAGCCCGCACCAACTGTGCGGATCGTCCAGCGCGGCACCGACCACGCCGGGTTCGCGGCTGCCCAGCGGAGTCATCGCGTTGTACAGATGGGTGAAGCCGCTGATGCCGGCGTCGAGCGCCGCGCGGGTGGTCGCGTAGTCGGCCGCGGTATGCCCGGCCACCACGATCACGCCGGCCTCGCTCAGCTGGCGGATCGCATCAAGCGATACCTGTTCCGGCGCCAGGGTCAGCATCACCACGCCGCGTCCTTGCCGCGCATAGTCGGTAATCGCGGTGAGCTCGTCGGCATCGGGCGCGCGGAACAAGCGCGCATCGTGGATGCCCTTGCGCGCCGGCGCCAGGTACGGGCCTTCGAGATGGATGCCGAGGATGCCCGGGATGCCCTGCGCGATCGCCGCGTCCACCGCATGCAGTGCCTCGCGCATCACGTCCGCGGTGTCGGTGATCAGCGTGGGCAACAGACCGGTGGTGCCGAAGCGGCGGTGCGCCACCGCGATGCCTTCCAGGGTCGCCACGTTGGGTGTGGCGTTGAACAGCAGGCCGCCGCCGCCATTGACCTGCACATCGATGAACCCGGGCAGCAGCAGCCGGCCTTGCATGTCGTGCGTCGTCGCATCGGCGACGCACGCGTCGTCCGCGTGGGTGATGGCGCGAATGCGGCCTTGCGCCACCAGCACGGCGAGACCATCGCGCGGGCCATGCTCGCCCAGCACGCGGCCGTTGACTAAGAGCGTATTCAAGATATCCCCGCAGTCCGCGTTACCGCTGAGTGGTCGTCAGGTGGTGGTGCGTGGCGCTGTGCCTGACTGGCGGTCAGGCCAAGCCGCGCGCTATCGCATGATGGCCACTCAGTGGCAACCCTACGGGCCGGGTCTGTTTGCCCACATACCGGCGTCATCACTCCGTCGTGTACGGACGTACACTCCGTCTTTCTTCCTTGGTCTGCGCGCAAACAGCTCCCGGCGCGGGCTACGTGGATATCTTGAATACGCTCTAATGCAGTCATCGAACTCATCACACCGTCTCCGTCACCTTGCGCAGATGTGGCGGTACGTCCGGATCATAGCCGCGAGCCAAGGCCAGCGCGCTGGTGGCGCGGTAGAAACTCTGCACCGCCAGCAGCGGCGTGACGATCGGTGGCAGACCGGCGGCCAGCGGCAACGTATCGGCGCCGTGTGCGCCCGGCGCAGCCAGCAGCACGCGTGCGCCGCGGGCGCGGAATTCATTCGCCACCGCCAGCGTGTTGTCCAACGTGCCGTCGTCCTGCGCGAAGAACAGCACCGGGAAGCCTTCGCCGACCAGCGCCATCGGGCCGTGCTTCACCTCGGCCGCGCTGAATGCCTCGGCGTGCAGGCCGCAGGTTTCCTTGAACTTCAACGCCGCTTCCAGCGCCGCGCCGAAACCGTAGCCGCGACCAACCACGAACAGGCTGCGCGCGTCGCGCAGCGAATCGAACGCGCTCCAGTCATTGTCCCAACCGCGGCGCAGATCGTCCGGCAGGCGCGTCAGCAGGCCGCGCAGTTCGCTGCTGTCGGACCAGCATGCGGTGAGTTGCAGGATCGCCGCCAGCGAGGCGAGATAGCTCTTGGTCGCGGCAACGCTTTGTTCGAGACCGGCATGCAGCGGGATCACCGTATCCGCCACCGCGGCCAGCGGCGAATCCTCCACGTTGACCAGGGCCAGCACCTGCGCGCCGGCGTCTTTCGCAGCCTGCGCGCTGCGCACCAGGTCGGGGCTCTTGCCGGATTGCGAAATCGCCACGAACAGCGCGCCGTCGAGACGCAGGTCGGCATCGTAGATCGACGAGATCGACGGCGACGCCGATGCGGTGATCCGGCCCAGCCGGGTTTCGAACACGTATTTCGCGTAGGCGGCGGCATGGTCGGAACTGCCGCGCGCGCAGGTGACGATGAACTTCGGCCGTTTCGCGCGCAGGTCGCGGCCGAGCTTTTCCAGCAGGTCGGCATTGCGCGCGAACTGGCGCTCGACCACCTCGGCGGTGGCATGGGCTTCGCGGTACATCAAGGTGTCGCTGGCGGCTTTCATCGGTGCACTCGGGTATGGATCGATCTGCGCGGCGGCAGTCGATGGAAGTTGAAGTATGGGTAAGGTGTATGACAGCGCACGTCCGCCGCAGCCAGCCGCGCAATCAACTCTTGCGCGGCAGCGCGTGCTTCGGCGGCGCGGTAGAGCCACGCACCACCAGTTCGGGCACGAAGCCTTCGTTGGCCAGCGCGGGCTGGCCGTCGCCGTGTTGCAGCTCGGCAATCAGGTGTAGCGCGGCGTGCCGGCCGATCTCCGAAGTGGACTGTCGCGCGGTGGTCAGTGCCGGCCAGGCCTGCTTGGAAAACGGGTTGTCCTCGAAGCCGGCGATCGACAGATCCCACGGCACATCCAGCCCGGTCGAACGCGCCGCGGCCAGCACGCCGGCGGCGATCTCGTCGTTGCTGCCGAAGATGGCGGTAGGCGCTTCCTTCAGCGCGAGCAGTTTGCGCGCGCCGCGAAAGCCGTCGTCGAACGCATAGCGGCCGGGCAGGATCAGTTTCTTGTTGAGCGCGATGCCGTAATCCTTCAGCGCGTCCGCATAACCCTGATAGCGCTCCGGGCTGGAGCGATGATGCGGCTCGCCCCACAGGAAACCGATCCGCGTGTGGCCGAGCTGGATCAGGTGCTCGGTGATCGCATAGGCCGCATCGCGGTCGTCGACGAACACGCAGGGCGAGCCGTCGCGCGGGTCTTCGCGGGCGGCGATGATCCGCACGAAGGCGATGTCCTCGGCTTTCAGCGTCGCGATCAGCTCCGGCTGCTCCGACATCGGCGGCGCCAACACCAGGCCGGCCAGCCGCGCGCGCTTGGCCATCGAGCAAAGTTCTTCCGCCAGCCCCGGCTGGCTGGAATCGCAGGGATGGATCTGCAGGCCGAAGCCGCGCTCGCGGCAGGCCGACAGCACGCCGTCCTGCATGCTGATCACGTAGTGCGCGTTCGGGTTGTCGTAGACCAAGCCGATTGCATACGAGTGGGTGCTGCGCAGGCTGCGCGCGGAGGGGTCCGGCCGGTAGCCGAGCTGCTCGATCGAGCGTTGCACTTTCTCGCGCGTGTCGGCACGTACCGAAGCTTCGTGGTTGACCACGCGGGATACGGTTTTCAGCGAGACGCCGGCGTGGCTGGCGACATCCTTGATGGTCGGGTGACGCAACGTTCGGCGCTCCTGCAGTGTAGATCAGCATGCTAGCCCACCACGTCGCCAAGCGTGCAGTACGTGCAAGCATGGTGCGTGCGGCCGCCATCGCTTAACTGGCGTGACGGCCGGCGCGGTGCCCGCGCAGGCCGTAGAACAGAATGTACAAATAGCACGGCACCATCAGCGCGGTGAACACCAGCTGGAAATCGAAATGCTGCTTCAGGTGGGCGAACAGCTGCGGTACCACCGCGCCGCCGGCGATGCCCATGATCAGCAGCGCCGAGCCGGCCTCGGTGTGCCGACCCAGCCCCTTGATCGCCAGCGGGAAGATCGCCGGCCACATCATCGCGTTGGCGAAACCCAGCGCGGCGACGAAACCCACCGACACGTAGCTGGTGCTGAAAAAGGCGCCCAGGGTAAACAGTACGCCGAGCACCGCGGAGATCGCCAGATAGCGTTGCTGCGACACCAGCTTTGGAATTAGCAGCAGACCGGCGACATAGCCGAGCAGCATCGCGCACAGGGTGAAAGTGGTGAAGAAGCGCGTCTCGCTCAGCGGCAGGTTGAAGCCGCTGCCATAGGTGCCGATCGCGTCGCCCGCCATCACCTCCACGCCGACATACAGGAACAGGCACAGCACGCCCAACCACAGGTGCGGAAAGCCGAGGATGCTGCTGTCGGCGTGGCCGCTGCTGCGCTCACTGTTCGCGCCGGATGGCTTGATCTCGGGTAGCGCGGAACGCACCACCCAGATGGCCAGCAGCACTAGCAGCGCGGCCATGACCAGATACGGCAGATGCACCTTGGCCGCGAAGGTATTCAGCAGTGCTTCGCGTGCCTCGATGCTGCTGGCCGTCTTCACCTTCTGGTCGAACTCGTCGATGCCCTTCAGCACCAGTGCGCCGAACACCAGCGGCGCCAGCGCGCCAGCGATCTTGTTGCAGATGCCCATGAAGGCGATGCGTTGTGCCGCGCTGTCGATCGGGCCGAGGATGCTGATGTATGGATTCGAGGCGGTCTGCAGCAATGAAAGGCCGGCGCCGATCACGAACAGGCCGGTCAGCGCGCCGGAGAAAATGCGTGCCGTCACGAACTGGCCGAACAGCGCCGCGCCGATCGCCATCACGAACAGGCCGATCGCCATGCCCTTCTTCATGCCGGTGCGCCGAAGCACCATCGAGGCCGGCAGCGACAGGAAGAAGTACGACAGGTAGAACGCCGATGGCACCAAGAAAGCGGAGACGTCGTCAACCTGGAAGGCGAGCTTGACGAAGGTAATCAGTGGTCCATTGAGCCAGGTAAAGAAACCGATGATAAAGAACAGTCCGCCGATGATCAGCATCGGCCCCATTGCTGATTGAATCGGCGTCAACTGTGGCGCGATTGATGGCAGCGCCGCCGGCGGCGCTGCGACCGGACTGGCTTCGAACTGGTTGGACGACATGCTTGCGACTCCCGCTTGAAGGAAATCGGCGGACGGCGTCGCTGCCATCCCTCCCCGATAGAGCTTTATCCAACGCCATATGCAACGTTGTCAATTTTTGTCGTGTTCGGGTTATCGCGAAATGCTGGGCCGGGGATCCGGTGGCAACCCCGAGGAATACTTTGAATGGCGCGCTGCAGCACGATCTGAGCGAAGCGATTTATCTGTCGAAAGCGCTTGCTACAAGCGTTATCAGATGATTACCGATCGTGCTTCCGACGCGCGATGGCGAATCATGCTGCGATGCGTATGCGGTGCGTGAAACGATTTGTGAAATGGCAGTTGACAACGTTGTCATGCGTGACCAGACTCCGGCCATTCAAGGCCTGCCCATCGCGGCGGCCGCAAAGTGCAGGGGAAAGGCGGCGTGGTCGAAATGGCATCCGGGGCTAAGACGCGGCAGTCGATAGGGCAACAGGTCTTCCTGGCTGCGGACATCGGCGGTACGCATGCGCGTGTCGGCCTGGTCAGTCGGCGTCCGGATCAGACCGGGCCGGTCACCGTGTTGCAGTACCAGCGCTACGCCTGCGCGGAATGGCCCAGCCTCACCGCCGTGCTGAAGAATTTCGTCGGCAGCCTCGATCAGTCGCTCAATCTGGACCAGTGCGCGGTGGCCAGTGCCGGCTACGTGCGTGACGACGCCATCGTCAACGGCAACCTGCCGTGGCCGGTGTCGATCAGCGATATCCGCAACAGCCTGGGCATCGCCCGGCTCAGCGTGATCAACGATTTCGAAGCGGTGGCCTACGCCAGCCAGTTTCTCGGCCAGGCCGACACGCGGCCGGTGATCGAAAGCAGCGCGCCGCTTGTGCCGGGTCCGGTGCTGGTGATGGGTCCGGGCACCGGTCTCGGTTCGGCCGTGCTGCTGCCGGGTCGGCCGCGCGCCACCGTGCTGGCCACCGAGGCGGGGCAGATTGCGCTGGCGCCAGGCAACGAACTCGAGATCGAAATTCTGCGCGCACTAGCCCGCGAGCATGCGCATGTATCGTTCGAACACGCGTTGTCCGGGCCAGGCCTGCTGAATCTCTATCGCATATTGAGCCAGCTGCGCGATACCCCGGTGCGGCTTGACTCGCCCGAGGCGGTAACGCGCGAGGCGCTGGCGCGCAGCGATGCCGCCGCGGTGGAGGCGCTCGACGTGTTCTGCGGTCTGCTCGGCAGTTTCGTCGGTGACCTCGCGCTGCTGTACGGCGCCAGCGGCGGTATTTATCTGGCCGGCGGCATCCTGCCGCAAATCCATCAGACACTTTTGGCCAGCACGTTCGCCGAGCGCTTCTTCAACAAGGGCGTGATGCGCGCATTCCTGCAGCAGGTGCCGGTGCGACTGATGGAGCATGGCCAGCTCGGCGTGATCGGCGCCGCGGGCTTGTTCCTGGACAAGCAAACCCCGGACGAACAAGCCATGCACGGGTCATCGCCCGCATGAACCACCCGACCCGCTACCACCCATTAAAAACAATAAAGCAAGCCTGCGCCGCCGCCGTCATCCGGTGTCGGGCGTCGAGATACCGCAACACCGCTATCAGATTCCAAACGTCAGTCACCTGATACCCGCGCCCACTTGCCTCTGAGGGGAGGACATCACCATGTCACACCGTAAAACTCTGCTTGCCGCCAGCATCATCGCCAGCCTGTGTCTAGCCACCACGCTCCATGCGCAGGATGCGACCACCTCGACCAATCCGGCGGTGAAACCCACCACCAGCGGCGTCAGCACCACCAGTAATGGCCAGGTCAACGGCAGCAAGGCCGCCGACGCCGGCAAGGCGCAGAACCTCGAAGCGGTGACGGTCACCGGCATTCGCGCCAGCCTGCAGGAGTCGATGGACACCAAGCGCAATGCCGACGCCATCGTCGACGCGATCACCGCCGAGGATGTCGGCAAGTTCCCGGCCAGCAACGTGGCCGAGGCACTGGCACAGATGCCGGGCGTGACGCTGGATCGCAGCATCCCCGGCACCCAGCGCGTATCGATCGACGGCATGGATCCCAGCCTCAATCTCACCCTGCTCGACGGTCATCCGGTGGCGCAGGCGATCTGGCTGTACGGCGACAGCCCGAACCGCGGCTTCAACTACTCGCTGCTGTCGCCCGATGTGATCGGCAAACTCGAGGTCTACAAGAGTGCCGAGGCACGCCTGCCGGAAGGCTCGCTCGGCGGCACCATCATCATGCACACGGTGCAGCCGCTGGACGTGGCGCCGAACACGCTGAGCGGTTCGTTCGGCGTGAACTACAACGACATGGTGAAAGACAGCCGCCCATCCGGTTCGGTGTTTTACAGCTGGCATAACGACGACAAAACGTTCGGCGTGGACGTCTCCGCGCAGCATCGTGAGCAGTTCGGTAATCGCGAAGGTTTGGAGAATTACGGCTATACACAAGTCGGTTCACTGGCTGCGAGCAGCCCGGTCGTCGCCAGCGAAATCGCCAGCGGTGCGATCAAGAGTACCGATCAGATTCCGAACCAGGTCAGTGCGACGAATTTTCAACAGACCGAGAAACTCGACAGCATCACCCTCAATCTGCAGTGGAAGCCGTTCGAGAATTTCTCCTCGACGCTGGGCCTGATGTACGTCAAGGACAACCTCAGCAACCTCAACCAATCGATGTATCCGTGGGCGACCAACAACCCTGCCGGCATCACCTCGCTCACCGAAGGCCCGAACGGCATCATCACTAGCGGCAGCCAGGCCGGCACGGCCTGCCTCAATAATCTCAACTGCGTCAGCACGGCGCACACCTACACCGACAACAACGCGCGCATCTCGCATATCACCAACAAGGGAGTGGATTGGCAGGGTGAGTACAAGGGCGACGGCTGGCGGCTGAATGGGCAGGTCGGCGTGAATACTTCGCGCAATCCGATGGAGCAGGCGGTCAAGGAAATCTTCTACGGTGGCGGCTTCGACTGGAGCCTGTCGAAGGGCCCGCAGTTCACCGATCCGTCCACTGCCAACAACCCCGCTTACTGGGCCGACAATGGCTGGGGTGGCAACCTCGGCAAGGAGCTGTACAAAGCCAAAGATGCCTATGGCCAGCTCAATTTCAGCAAGGACTTCGACGGCTTCTTCAATCAGCTTGAAGTGGGCGTGCGTTATGCCTCGCATTGGGAGAGCCAGACGCTCAACGTCTACACCGGCGCGCAGACGCTGACCCTGGATCAGATCGGCTACGGCGGCCTCAGCGATCTTTCCGGTTCGTCCGGCCTGGGGCTGACCGGCAGCTCGGTCCACCACGTGCAGACCTCCGGTTCGAACGCGATCTTCAACGCCATCCTCAGCACGCCGGGCTTCGGCGCTACGCAGGACGCGAACTCTTTTTGGGACAACACTTTCGCGGTGCAGCAGCAGAACAGCTCGGCCTTCGCGCAGCTGGACTTTGGCAACGACGCGGTGCATGGCAACTTTGGTGTGCGCTTCGTGCATAGCAAGAACACCAGCAGCGGGTACAACATTCCGGGCGTATGCGTGGCGGCGGATTCGTTCGACTGCGATTTTGCGAACGGTTTCGGCTACGTCACCCAGGAGAGCACGCGCAACAATTGGCTGCCGGCATTCAATATCGCGTGGAACGTGACGCCGGACTTCATCGTGCGCGGCGCGGCGTCAGAAACCGTGGCCTACGCGCCATACAACCAGCTGGCACCGTACTTCGAGGCCAATGACACCGTGCTTACCGCGGCGGCCGGCAATCCGGATTTGAAGCCGTACCGCGCGCTCAATGCGGACCTGTCGGCGGAGTGGTATTTCGACAACCAATCCGTGCTGGCTGGTTCGGTGTTTTACAAGAGCGTGCTCAACTACATCGTCAATGCGGCGACGATGCAGGAGCGCATCAACGGTTCGTGGACCATTCCGGGCTACCAGATCAACGGGGCGTCTTTGGTCGCGACCGGCCAGTGCACCGCGGTCGGCGTCTGCAACTACGACGTCACTGCACCGGTCGACGGCGGCCGCGCCAAGGTAAAGGGTTTTGCGCTGAGTTATCAGCAGGCGTTTGGCGACAGCGGTTTCGGCTTGCGCGCCAACTACACCTACTCCGACGCATCAACCAAGGCGGGCGGCGCGCTGCCGTACAACTCGAAGAACTCCTACAACATCGCACCGTACTTCGAGAAGGGTCCGTATAGCGCAAGCATCGCTTACGGCTGGCGTTCCAGCTATTTGGCCGGCGGTTACGTGGCCGGCGCGCCGTCGACTTACGTCGATGGCTATAAGGAACTGGACGCCACATTGGGCTACCAGATCAACGAAAACTTCTCACTCAATCTCAACGCGCTCAACCTGCTCAACTCTACCTATAAGCAGTATCTGGGCAGCAAGACGCAGCTGTCCGATGAGTACGTCACGGGCCGCCAGTACATGCTGAGCGCACGCTTCAAGTTCTAAGGATTCAACACTCGCTTCCCCCCCACCTGGACCTGGCACCTTTGCCAGGTCCATTTTTTTTTCGGCACTATCCCATTGGCGCGCCCTCGCGCCCTCCATTGGAATACCTCATGCGCCTCGCGACTCTTGCTGTCCTGTTGCTGTCGTGCGCCGTGGTCGCACCGCTGCATGCGGCGGCCGCATCCCCCCTTCCGTTGATTCCGTTGCCCGCGCAGATCGAGCGTGGCGAGGGCAGTTTCATCGTCGATGCTGGCACGCCGGTGCGGCTGGGTTCGAACGACGACGCGACCCGTGCCAGCGCGGACTATCTGGTAGCGTTGCTGACGCGAACGCGCGGCCTCTCGTTGCAGGTCGGTGGCGCGAACACGGACGTTGCATCGATCACCCTGACTCGCGATCCGCAAGCGCCGGTGCAGCACGCCGAAGGTTATGCGCTGGATATCGACGCGCATGGTGCGCGCATTGCGGCGCGCGACGATGCCGGACTCTTCTATGGCGTGATTACCCTGTGGCAGCTGCTCACGCCGGATGCGCAGCACGGCGCCGTGCTGCTGCCGGCACTGCACATCCGCGACCAACCGCGTTTCGCGTGGCGTGGCTTGATGCTGGATTCCGCGCGGCATTTCCAGACGCCGGACGAAATCCGCGCGCTGCTCGACCAGATGGCGCAGCACAAGCTCAATGTCTTCCATTGGCATCTGACCGACGACCAGGGCTGGCGCATCGAGATCAAGCGCTATCCGGAACTGACCAAGGTGGGCGCGTGGCGCAAGCCGCCGCAAGCCGGCCACGACGGCGAACCCGAGCGCTACGGCGGCTTCTATACGCAGGACGAGATCCGCCAGATCGTCGCCTACGCCGCCGCGCGTCACATCACCATCGTGCCCGAGCTGGACATGCCCGGCCACGCGCAGGCCGCGGTGGCGGCGTATCCCGCGCTCGGCGTCACCGGCAAGCGGCCGGCAGTGTCGGTCGACTGGGGCGTCAATCCCTATCTGTACAACGTCGACGATGCCAGCTTTGTGTTCATCGACCACGTGCTTGATGAAGTGATGGCGCTGTTCCCATCGACCTATATCCATGTCGGCGGCGACGAGGCGGTCAAGGATCAATGGCGGTCTTCGCCGGCGGTGCAGGCGAAGCTGCATGCGCTGGGCTTGAAGAACGAGGACGCGCTGCAAGGCTGGTTCATCGGCCGGGTCGGCAAATACCTCAAGGCGCACGGTCGCCGCCTGATCGGCTGGGACGAGATTCTCGAAGGCGGCGTGCCGGCGGATGCCACGGTCATGTCGTGGCGCGGCGTGGACGGCGCGATCGCCGCAGCCAAGTTGGGTCACGACGTGGTGCTGTCGCCGGCGCCCGACTTGTACCTCGACAGCCTGCAGAGCGCGCACGCCGACGAAGGCAGCGGCCGCATGCCGGTGCGCGACCTGGCCAGCGTGTATGCGTTCGAGCCGGTGCCGAAAGTGCTGGATGCCGCGCAGTCCGTGCACGTGCTCGGCGCGCAGGCGAATATCTGGACCGAACATCTGCCGTCGATCCGGCTTGTGCAGCGCGTGGCCTTTCCGCGTCTCGACGCGCTGGCCGAAGTGACCTGGTCGCCCGTCGCGGTGCGCGACTGGCACGGCTTCCTCGGTCGCCTGCCGGCACAGCTCGCCCGTTATCGCGCGCAGGACATCGGCTATGCCGACAGCGCTTTCGCGGCCGAGATCGCCGTGGACGAAAACGCCGCGCTCGCCAGCGGCAAAGCAACGGTGCGCCTGACCAATCAGGCCGGTTACGGCGAACTCCGCTACACGCTGGATGGCAGCACGCCGGATGCACACGCCACGCCGTATCGCGCACCATTCGCGGTGCAACTGCCGGTCAGCGTGCGCGCCGCGGCGTTCGCCGATGACGGCAGCGCATTGGCGGAGCCGCGCGAGCGCGTGCTGGATCGTGCGCACCTGCTAACCCGCGAAGGCGGCGCGCTGGCGAACTGTCCCGGCAGCGATTTCCGTCTGCGTGTGCAGCCGATGCCGGATGCCACCACGCTGGCGCCGGTCTATGCGGTCAACCTATTCGACAGCTGCCAGCGTTATCTCGCGGCACGGCTGGATGGCGTGCGCGCGATCCACATCGATGCCGTGCGCCTCGAACGCAACTATGCGCTGGCGGGAGAGGCGAAGCTGGTGGTGATGCATCCGGCCACCACGGCCTACGGTGAACTGGCGGTGCATCGCGACCGCTGCGACGGTCCGCTGCTGGCCAGCCTGCCGTTGCCCGATCCGGCGCACAGCGGCCGGCAGTTCGTGCTGGCCGGGGCGCTGCCGCCAGCGCAGGGCGTGCACGATCTCTGCCTGATCTATACCGCGCCGATCGCTGGTCCACTGTACGCGATCGGTCGGGTATCGCTGCTGGCCGATCCCGGTACGCCGACGCGCTGACGTCGCCGCGCCGCGGCAAGCGGTGCCGCGCTTTTCGCTGTAGTGTCCGATTCCCAGGGGCGGCCGTCGGCGGATCGGCTCGCGACGCCGGTCTGCGGCGTTGTGGGTGCGTGACACAGGGCTGTCATGGACAACGAACAGCATGGCGGGTTGAAGCACGCACGACTCGCCATGCGCGACAGGGGAACAACATGCCGATCCAGATCGCCAAAACATCAGAGCGAGCATCCGCACGGGCAGCCATGCGCGTGTCGCGCCGTCGTCCGCTCGCCCTGGGCATCGCCGCCCTGCTGCTGGGCGCATCGCCGCTGCACGCGCAGAACCAGCCGGCCGCGCCGGCACCTGCCGCCAGCACCAGTGCGCCGCCGAGTGCCACCAACCTCAACCGCATCGTGGTCACCGCGCAGAAGCGCGAGCAGCAGGAAGTGGACGTGCCGATCTCGATCTCGGCGTTCTCCGGCAATTTCCTGCATACCCTCGGCATCACCCGCGAGGAAGACCTGGCGCGCTATGTGCCCGGCCTGCAGATGACGGTGCAGAGTCCGAACAATCCCGGCTATGCGATCCGTGGCATCACCACCGATGACGGCTCCTCGAACGCGGCCTCGCGCGTGTCGATCTACCAGGACGGCGTGGACATCAGCCGCTCGCGCGGCTCGTCGGTGGCGCTGTTCGACATGGACCGCGTGGAAGTGCTGCGCGGCCCGCAGGGTACCCTGTTCGGCCGCGGCGCCGAGAGCGGCGCGATCTCGCTGATCCAGAACAAGGCCAACGACACCACCTCGGGCGGCTTCACCACCGAGTTCGGCAACTACGACTACCGCCAGTTCCAGGGCTACTTCAACACGCCGCTCAACGACAACGTGGATGCGCGCGTGTCGGTGTACGACAGCCAGCACGACGGCTATATCAAGAACATCGGCGGCGGCGACCTCGACGGCGAAGACACCAAAGCGATCCGCGCCAGCGTGCACATCAAGACCGGCACGCAGAGCAGCATCGACCTGATCGCCAACTACCAGCGCGACAGCCCGCCGGGCGACGACTTCCGCAGCGAGCTGGTGCCGAACCTGCACGGTTCGACCGACGTGTTCGGCGACGCCTCGCTCAACAACGTCAACGCCTTCGGTGAACTCGGCATCCGCCGCAAGGTGTACGGCCTCACCGCGCTGGGCAATTTCCAGTTGAGCGATAGCTGGTCGCTGTCCACCATCACCGGCCTGCGCAAATTCAACTCGCTGGAGAACTTCGACGCGGACGGCTCGCAGGTCAACCTGCTGAACTTCGAGGAGCATTCGCGCAGCCACCAAGCCAGCCAGGAAGTGCGCTTCAACTTCGACAACGGCGGCAAGTTCACCGGCTTCTTTGGTGCGGATTTCTTCTACGAGAACGGCAGCGAGGCGGTGCCCTTCGCGACCGACGAGCGCAGCATGCTGGTGCAGCTGATCAAGCTGGCGCCCACGCTGTCGCCGGCCTCGGCGCCGATCATCCATGCGCTGTTCGGCCCCACGCCGCCGCCGCTGCTGTTGCCGAACAACCAGCCCAACCAGCCGTACAGCTCGATTCCGCTGCTTGGCTACGCGCTCAATCCGGATGAGCGCGAGGGCTACGCGAACTACGGCAGCACGCGTTCGTACGAGCTGTTCGCCGACGGCACCTATCGCTTCAACGACCAGTTCGACATCACCGGAGGCCTGCGCGCTTCGCGCGAATCGCTGTGGGGCGGCTACCAGGTCTTCAATGCGAGCGGCGTGCATGCCAGTGGCATCGGCCCCGCGCTGAGCCTGCTCGGCATCGGCGTGAACGGCATCACTGAGCAGAACATCTTGTTCCGGCCCACCAACGGCTTGCTCACCCAGCAGTCGAGCGACAACTCCGTGGTCGGCCGCCTGATTGGCACCTGGCACATCGACTCGGACAACAATGCCTACCTGAGCGTGTCGCGCGGCCGGCGGCCCAGCGTGATGGCGTTCAACCTCAACGCCGCCGGCAATGCCTACGACGCTAGCGTGCTGCCGGCGGAAACCATATGGAGCTACGAAGCCGGCCTGAAAGGCAGCGTCAATCAAGGTCGCTTCGCTTACGACGTGTCGGCGTACTACTACGACTACCGCAACTTCCAAAGCAATGCCTACGAGGGCGGTCGCCTCGTCACCATCGACGCCGGCCGCGCCAAGGTGCCGGGACTCGAGGCCTCGCTGCAGGAAGCGTTCACCGACAATCTCAGCGCGTTCTTCAACTATAGCTACGAGCATGCGCGCTTCGCCGGCAAGGACGAGGCGGGCCAGAATTTCGCCGGCAACCATTTGCGCCTGGCACCCGACCAAAGCGCGGCGATCGGCGTGCTGTGGAACGTGCCGCTGGACGACCAGCACACCTTCTATTTCCGGCCCAGCTACACCTGGCGCTCGAAGACCTATTTCGAGGACAACAACCCCAACTACACGCAGGGCGCCTACGGGCTGTACAACCTGCGCACCGGCGTGACTTTCGATCGCGGCCGCTGGGACGTGGCGTTGTGGGGTGCCAATCTCGCCAACAAGAAATACCTGATCGACGGGGGCAATACCGGCGAGAACTTCGACCTGCCGACGTACATCCCCGGTTCGCCGCGTACCTTCGGGGTGAGCATCTCCGGCAAGTTCTGAGAAAGCATGATGAAGCGTCGGTACAAGGTACTGCTGGGCTTGGTCGTGGTGCTGGCTGTTGCCGTGGCGGTCGGGCCGCGGGTGCAGCCGCAAGCGTTGCAACTGCATGCCGTGCCGCCACCGCCGCAGGACCCCGCCGCGCTGCAGGCCTGGGTGGACGCGCGCGAGGCTGCCGCGGTCGGCATCCGCCCCGACAACCAGGCACGCATCGTCTGGGCCAATCCGGCGCATCCGGCGCATACCGGGTGCGCCATCGTCTATCTGCACGGCTTCAGCGCCAGCCAGGGCGAAGGTGCGCCGACGCATCGGCGACTGGCGCAGGCGTTCGGCTGCAATCTGTATCTCAGTCGTTTGCCGGGTCATGGCCTCAACGCCGCCGATGCCATGCGCGGGCTGGATGCGCAGCAGCTCGTACAGGCCTCGGCGCAGGTGCTGGCGATCGGCCATGCGCTGGGCGACAAGGTGATCGTGATCGGCACCTCGATGGGCGGTTCGCTCGCGCTCGAACTGGCCGCACGCGAACCGCAGGCCGTCGATGCGCTGGTGCTGTGGTCGCCACTGGTGCGCGAACGCAACAACGCGCTCGCGCCGATGCTGTGGCCGTGGGGCGTGACCTGGCTGCGCTACAGCCGCAACCACGGCAGCGAGATCGTGCACAGCAAGAGCACCTCGGACTACTGGGCGGCGGACATCCATCTGGATGGCTATCGCACACTGGCCGCACTGACCCGCGGCGAGATGCAGCCAGCCACCTTCGCGCTGGTGCGCGCGCCGGTCTTCCTCGGCTACTACTATCGCGACGAACAGAATCAGGACCCGACCGTGTCGGTGCCGGCCATGCTGGCGATGTACGACCAACTCGGCACGCCCGCCGCGCTCAAGCGCAAACAGGATTTCCCGGATGCCGACGCCCACGTGATCGCCTCGCCGCTGCGCTCGCATGCCAGCGACGAAGTGTTCGCAGCCAGTCGCGATTTTCTGCAGCAAGTGGTGGGGCTGGAGCCGGTGGCGCGCCAGCCGCCCTAAAGCAGTAGCGAGTCGAGCCACTAAAGCGTCGCGTTCGCCGACAAGCGTCTTTTCGTCAGGCATGGCTTCCACGGTTGCCCCGCGACTCCATCTACGGGAATAAGCGCCGCAAACATTGAAAAGGATGCAGAATCCTAAGTAAGGGCGTCTTGCGGAACGGTAATTGCGGAATTAATCTATGAATATTCAAGCAACGAAGTTGGTCGTTCTCTTTGGAATACTTGCCTTTTTGACCGCTTTTGGGTTGCCCATTTGTGCGGTAGGTTCAGAATCGCCTCAATCAGAATTTTTACTCGATTTCAAACCGATTCATTTTAGCGAAGGGTCTCCTTCAATTAGCCAAATGAATGCCGATGCTGAAAATGCGCTCAGCGTTGACCAGAGCGTTGTTCTCTACCAATTATTGAAGGCTTTGAAAGATCATCCGTCTATTCGAGTCGAAATCGTAGGTTACTCTGACAAAGACGAATGTAGACTTGAAGAATGCCGCAAACTTTCCGAGCGAAGAGCGAAACTTATATACACGTGGTTTCTTAAACACGGCATCCTGAAAAAGCAATTGCGAGGGCCAACGGGAAAGTCTGCCGACTGGCCGCTATACAGGAGCGGATTGGCACAAGAAAAAGGTTTTAACCGGCGCGTTCAATTGGAGCCATACTAAGGGGCGGCGGATTCAACTGTGAAGTGCGATTTGCTTAGCCTGTCCCGAGCAGTCGAGCCCTTAGGACCATTTCACGAAAGTGCCAACCATCGATAAAGGCTATGGCCGTCTAGACGTCTATACGCTCACCGTCGTTCCAGTCCTGCTCGGCCACATCCGAAGCCGGCTCGCTCAAAAAAGTAGAGCGCCGCAAGCAGTTCCTCGGTCACCAGCACATCCAGCGGTGCCTGTTCGATCGGATGGTGCCGGTTGGCTTCGCGCTGCACGCGGAACGCTTCGCTGTTCGCCAGCACCCGCGCCAGCGCATGTATCTCCATCAGCATGCTGGCCAGCTCGGCTAGGACGGCGTCGCGGTCCGTTGTTCCTTCCAGTATCCAGAACCGCCGACCCAGCGGATTGGCGTATGCGACATGCAGCGTTCGCCTGCCATATCATCGTTCGCAGCCATGATCTACTCCTCAGTAGTGGTTGATGTGTCGACTGTCAACGAACTTACACATCGCAACTTCATGATGTCGGATTGCCTGGTCCCGTAGGCGCTCCCACGTTTGAGGTTGTCGATTCATGCTCAGGAACACGCTCGCCATCGCCCTGGCGTTAGTACTTGCGGGCCCCGCGTTCGCGGGTGCCGAAGATCAGCCGCTGGCCAATCCTGCGCCCACTGATGCCACGCAGACGAATAAGCAGCTCGATGCGGTCGTGGTCAGCGCCAAGAACAGCACGCGCTCGTCGGTTTCGCTGGCCGGTTCGGAAATCCAGAAGATCCTGCCCGGTGCCAGCCCGTTGCAGGCGATCAAGACGTTGCCCGGCGTGCTGTATCTCACCGCGGATCCGTGGGGCAACAACGAGCAGAACACGTCGCTGTTCGTGCACGGCTTCAACGGGCAGCAGCTCGGCTACACGATGGACGGCGTGCCGCTCGGCGACCAGCAGTACGGCAACTACAACGGCCTGACGCCGCAGCGCGCGATCATCAGCGAGGACGTCGGCAACGTCACGCTATCCTCCGGCGCGGGCGACCTGGCGACTGCGTCCACCTCCAACCTGGGCGGCACGATCGCGACGTTCTCCAGCGACCCGGCCAAGGAAAGTGGTGGCCGCTTCGCACAGACGCTGGGCAGCTACGGCACCACGCGCAGCTATCTGCGCTACGACACCGGCACGTTCGGCAACGGCAACGCAGGCTACGTGTCGGTAATGCATCAGGACCAGCGCGCCTGGGACTTCGACGGCCACCAGCGCGGCTGGCAGGCCGACGGCAAATTCGTGCACCACGACGAGAACGGCACCTTCACCTTCTACGGCGACTACTCGGACAAGGTGGAACCGAACGAGGACAGCATCTATCACGGCACCACCGCGGGCCAGGGCACCGTACTGCCGTACAGCCGCGCCTTCATGTATCCGAACTTCGGACAGGCGCTGGCCTATCTTGGTGCGAACGGCGCGCCGCCGGCATCGGCGGGCAACAACTACCGCAACTACTACAGCGACGCGCAGCGCACGGACTATCTGACTTACGCGAAGTACGAGTGGAATATCAGCGATGCGGTCACTTGGTCGAACCAGGTGTACTTCCATCATGACGAAGGTGCCGGCGTCGTGGCCGGCCCGATCCAGGTCGCCGGCCTGCCGGTGCTGTTCTCGGCGTATTACCCGGGGCAGGATCTGAAGCAGGTGTTCGGCGGCTCCGGCTACGCCATCCGCACCACCGAGTACGACATCAACCGGCGCGGCCTGTTGTCGAATCTCAACTGGGTGGCTGGCGACAACGAGCTCAGCGCGGGCGTGTGGTGGGAGCACAACCGGCTCTCGCAGGACCGCCGCTGGTATCCGCTCAACGTGAACGATCCGGGCGCCTCCACGCCGTACTCGCGTCCGAGCAATCCGTTGATCACGCAGTACGAGGACGACGCGCGCAGCGATGTGATCCAGCCGTATGTATCCGACCAGTGGCACGTCACGCCGGACATCACCTTGCAGGCCGGTTTCAAGTCGAGCTTCCAGTACGCCGACGGCTGGTATCCGGTCGAGCCGTTGCCGAAATCGACGGTGGGCGTGACGCAGTATCCGAACGGCAGCATCAACAGCCACAAGGCGTTCCTGCCGCAGCTGGGTGCGACCTGGGATCTGACGCCGAACGATCAGCTGTTCTTCAACGTGCAGCAGAACATGCGTCAGTTCGCCACGGCCAACAACCTGTCGCCGTGGAGCCTGGGCAGCCAGCAGGCATTCGACATCTTCAAGCAGACGGTGACGCCGGAAACGGCGTGGGTATCCGAACTGGGTCTGCGTTCGCAGCATGACTTCGAGGCCGGCCCGATCAGCGGCATCGATGGCCAGGTCAGCGTCTACCACGTGAACTTCTCCAACCGCCTGCTCGGCATCAGCCCGACGCCGGTGATCTCGTCGATCGTCGGCGGCGCCTCGATCATCCAGAACGTGGGCAGCGTGTCGACCAATGGCGTGGACATCGCGGCGACCGTGCACTTCGGCGAGCACTTCAGCTTCTACGATGCCATCTCGTACAACAACTCGAAATACAACGACGATTACGTGAGCGGCACGGCGGTGGTGCCCACGGCCGGCAAGAAAGTGCCGGGTAGCCCGGAGTGGATGAACAAGTTCATCGCCAGCGTCAGCGTCGGCCGCTTCAGTGGCCAACTGGTCGGCGATGCCGTCGGCAAGGTCTACGCGACCTATACCAACGACCTGTCGATTCCCGGCTACTTCTTGCTCAGCGCACAGGCCAGCTATGCGCTGCCGCTGGATGGCGTGCTGCATGACGCTAAGCTGAGCTTGAACGTGACCAACCTGCTGCAGCGCAAGGGTGCCTACGAGGCCGTGATAGGCGCGGCGTCCGGCACCTACAACACCTACCCGATTCCGCCGCGCCAGGCGTTCCTCACTTTCTCCGCCAAGTTTTAAGGCGCTGCAATAATCGTGCGTTTACCAAGTCATTCAGGAATGGATGGCTTGGCCGTTCCGATGCGTAACGAGTCCGGTCGCCAAGAAAAACGCAGCTTGGATTTTTCCGTCGCGCCAGCGCGCCGATAGAAGCGCGCAGCGTCCTGGTTCCACACAGGTGTCTGCCACTGGATTTCCTGCAGGCCGCATTGTTCGGCATGGCTGGCCACGGTCTGGAGCAGGGCCGCACCGATGCCCGCGTCACGTTGTGCCGCACCTACGTAGAGGCAATCCAGATGCAGGAAATCGCTAGCCTGCCAGGTGGAAAATTCACGCGATGCCGCGGCGTAGCCAACCAGCTCGTCGCCGGCCTGTGCCACCCATAGCCATAGCCGCGGTGGTGATGTCGACAAGGCCCGCAGCAAGCCCGCGTGCTTGCCTTCGGCCGAATATTCGCAGCCTTCATGGCGCGCATGTTCGGCACAGAGACGTAGCAAGGCATCGAGGTCGTCGATGCCGGCCGGCCTGATGCGCAAACCGGCATGCTTGCGAACCGACTCAGCCATGCGAGGTGCCCGTTTCAAGTTCGAAGCCTTCGTCCAGCCAGCCCGTGACACCGCCCGCCATCAGCTTGACCGGGCGACCCAGGCCCGCGAGCCTGACTGCCGCACGGGCGGCGCCATTGCAGTGCGGCCCGGCGCAGTACACGACGAACAAAGTATCAGCGGGGTACTCGCGTAGCTTCGATTCGATGATCTTGCCGTGCGGAATATTCACCGCATGGGGCAGGTGCCCACGTTCGTACAGCGCGGGGCCGCGCGCATCGACCAGCACGAAACCCGGCTGCGGTTGCTGCAACGCTTCATGGGTATCCCAGCAGTCGGTCTCGAACGCGAACTGGCTTTCGAAATGACGCAAGGCCAGGTCGCTGGGCGCGGCGGGTATGTGCGTGACTGCATTCGTCATTGATCTCTCCGAGTGAGCAAGTAGCTGCAGCCATTGTTGGCGCCCGGGGTTCACTGCACAATTGTCAGTATTGCCGTCATGCGATCAAATCATGCCAAAACGTCGACGTCCGTCTGCCGCGCATAATCCGTTGGTGGTGGCCCTGGTCTACGAGGGGCTGTGCAATTTCGAGTTCGCCTGCGCCACGGAAATCTTCGGCATGCCGCGGCCGGAGTTCGGTGATCGCTGGTATCGCTTCGAGACCTGTGCGGCCGCGCGCGGCCCGCTGCGGGCGCAGTATGGATTGCGGATTACGCCCGACGCCGGGCTTGAGCGGATGGCCGAAGCCGGTACGGTCATCGTGCCCGGCTGGCAAAGCCCGGCCACGCCGGTGCCGCCGAAACTCGTTGCCGCCTTGCGCGCGGCGCATGCGAATGGCGCGCGGCTGGTCTCGATCTGCTCCGGTTCGTTCGTGCTGGCGGCGACGGGACTGCTGGATGGCCGGCGTGCCACGACGCACTGGCGTTATGCGGAAGTCATGCGCCGGATGTATCCGCAGATCGACGTCGATCCCGATGTGCTCTACATCGACGAGGGCCAGTTGCTGACCTCGGCGGGCAGTGCCGCCGGCCTGGATCTTTGTCTGCATGTCGTGCGGCGCGACTATGGCCCCAAGGTAGCCAATCAAGTAGCGCGTCGGCTGGTGATACCGCCGCACCGCGACGGAGGCCAAGCGCAGTTCGTCGAACGCCCGGTGCAGCGACGCGAGAAAAGCACGCTGGCCGCCTTGATGGACAGCATGCAGCGTCGCCTGGCGATGAACCAGCCGATTGCCGCGCTGGCCGCCGAGGTCGCCATGAGCGAGCGCAGCTTCATGCGCCGATTCAAGGAGGCCACCGGGATGACGCCGGCCGACTGGCTGACCCGTGTGCGTGTCGATCGCGCGCGCGAATTGCTCGAAGGCACCACGTTGTCGATCGACTCGATCGCAGCCGAATGCGGCTACGGCAACCCGGTCACCCTGCGCCATCATTTCCGCCGCAAGCTCGGCATCAGCCCGAGCGATTACCGCGCGCGTTTCAGCCGGCAAGACTGAGGATGCGGAAGACTCTGGCACAGGCAGCCTCAAGCAGGATATTTGGTCCTGTCAAATCAGTTTCATGCAATCGGCGCAGGCTTGTAGTCTTGCTTGAACCCATCGCCCGTACCGGACGCATCCATGAAACCCCTAAGCTTCGCCTTTCTCCTTGCGGCAGGGATCACCATGATGACGGCCACGGCCCAAGCAGCGGAACGGCCCATCGCGGCCAAGGTGCTGGTGATCGGCCATCGCGGCGCCAGCGCGCTGCGACCGGAGCACACCCTAGCCTCGTACGGCAAGGCGATCGCCGACGGCGCCGACTTCGTCGAGCCGGACCTGGTGATGACCAAGGACGGCGTGATGGTGGCGCGGCACGAGAACGAGATCAGCGGCACCTCCGACGTGGCCAGCCATCCGGAATTCGCGGCGCGCAAGACCACCAAGCGCATCGACGGCCATGAGATCACCGGCTGGTTCACCGAGGACTTCACCTTCGCCGAGCTGAAGACCCTACGCGCGCGCGAACGCCTGCCGCAGCTGCGCAGCACCAAGTACGACGGTGAGTTCCAGATTCCCTCGCTGGACGAGATCATCGATTTCGTCGCTGCCGAGTCGGCGGTGGTCGGGCATCCGGTGGGCATCATCCCGGAGATCAAGCACGGCACGTATTTCCAGCAGGGCGGGCTGCCGATGGAGGACAAGCTGCTCGCCACGCTGGCCGCGCACAGCTACACGCGCAGCGCGCCGGTGGAGATCCAGTCGTTCGAGATCGCCAACCTCAAATACCTGCGCGGCAAGCTCGGTGCGAAGCACGGCGGCGAGCATCCGAACATCCGCCTGCTGCAGCTGCTGGACGATGCGAAAGAGCAGCCGTACGACGTGGTCGCCGCCGGCGGTAAAACCACCTATGCCGACATGATGACGCCGGCCGGCCTGCGCGCCATCGCCGAGTACGCCGACGCGATCGGCCCGAACATCCGCGCGATCATTCCGCTGGCTGCCGACGGCACACTCGGCACGCCGAGCCCGCTGGTGCACGACGCGCACGCGGCCAAACTGGAACTGCATCCGTATACGTTCCGCCCAGAGAATTTTTTCCAGGCCAAGAATTTCTGGAACGGCAGCGATCCGAAGACCTTTAACCAGGCCGGCTCGGTCGCCGAGATCCGCGCATATATCGATGCCGGCGTCGATGCGTTTTTCACCGACGATCCTGCGCTCGGCCGCGAGGCGTTGGACAAGCGCTGATCGCTGCATGCGGTGCGCGTCAGATCGACGCGCCGCCGACTTCGAATGGATCGTGTCATCACCCTTGGCGTGCCTGCTCGAGCAGGCATGCGATTCCCTGAAAGCTTCGCATGCGCCGTTCGCTTTCGCTCCGGCTCCCGTTGCTGGGCTTCTCATTCTGCTCACCGCCCTGGCTACGCCGGGCCTGTTGCCGTCGCTGGAAAAGGAACTCGGCCCCTACGCCGATGGCATCGCCGAGGACTTGCCCGGCGACGTCAACCGCACGCGCTTCGCGGTGAAACTGCTGGAGACGCGCGAGCCGTACTTCATGACGGCCTACCTGACCGCGCTCGACAACGAACAGCATGCCAGCGGGCCGGACACGCCGGCATCGCGCAAAACGCTCGAAGGCATCGACGCCCTGATCGGCGAACTGGTGGCCGCCGCGCAGCAAACACATCCGGATGGCGTCGTGGCAATCGTCTCCGACCATGGCTTCGCGCCGGTGCAGCAGGACGTGAACCTCTATCGGCCGTTCATCGAGGCGGGCTTGATCATCGTGCAGGGCGGCAAGGTCAGCGGACTGGAAGGCGATGCCGTGGAACGACGGCGGTAGCGCGGCGATCGTGCTGCACGATCCGGCCGACGCCGCGATCAAGGCCAAGGTGGCGGCTCTGCTCAAGCAGCTGCAGGCCGATCCGCATTACGCGATCGCGCAGGTGCTCGACCACGATCAACTGGTGGCTCGCGGCGGCACGCCGAAGACGAGTTGGTTCGTGCTGTTCAAGCTCGGCAGCGAGATGGCCGATACGCCCGAGGCGCCGGTGGATGCGCCCAGCCGCCGGCGTGGCATGCATGGTTACGACACGGCGCTGCCGGAAATGCGCTCGACCTTCCTGATCGCCGGCAAGGGTGTGCCGGCCGGCAAGAGTCTCGGTTCGATCGACATGCGTGACATCGCGCCTACGCTGGCAGCTCTGCTCGGCGTGCGCCTGCCGCAGGCGCAGGGCCACGCTTTGTTGTCAGCCACCAACGCACATTAGATTGCCGTGACGTGACGCGCCGCTTGCGCCACGTCACGTTCCGGGTGCCTGTGCGACGTCGGTCACTGCTGCCTGCAACGCAGATGTAAAGCCGCGTACATAAAGCTCGCTCAAGCTTGGCGCCAACGATCGCACAAAGCGGTCATCACTCCCTTTTCCACCCATGTCGCAGTCGGCACGATCCCGGCTGCGCAAAGGATGCCTACGCATGTCTGCTCAGCTGTTCACCATCCATCGCACGGGCCTTGCGCTTGCCCTCGTCGCGGCTTTGTATGGTCCCGTCGCATTCGCCGCCGACAACGACAGCGGCGCGCCTGCCGCTGCTGCGCCTGAAGCTCCGGCAGCCGACGCCGGCAGCGCCAAGACGATGGAGGCGGTGTCGGTGGTGGCGCCAGGCGAGACCCGGCAGGTGCAAAGCATCAGCGTTGCCGACATCCAGGCCGTGCCGCCGGGCACCAGCCCGTTGAAAGTGCTCAACGAGCTGCCCGGCGTGAATTTCCAGTCCTCCGATCCGTGGGGCTCGTACGAGTGGTCGAACCAGCTCACCCTGCACGGCTTCGATCAGAGCCGACTGGGCTACACCCTGGACGGCATTCCGCTGGGCAACATGGGCTACGCAGTGACCGACGGCCTGCAGGTGACCCGCGCGATCAGCTCCGAAAATCTCTCCCGCGTGGAGCTGGCGCAGGGCGCCGGCGCGTTGGGCACGCCCTCGAACACCAACCTGGGCGGTACCGTGCAGTTCTACTCGGCCGACCCGGACAGCAAGGCCGACGTGCGGCTGAACCAGGCGATCGGTTCCGACGACACGCACCGCACCTATGTGCGCCTGGACAGCGGCGACTACCACGGCTTCTCGATGTACCTGTCGTACGACCACGCCAACACCGACAAGTGGAAGGGCTATGGCTCGCAGCTGTCCGACCAGCTGAATCTGAAGGCGGTCTACCAGTGGGGTGATGGCAACCGCATCAGCCTGTTCGCCGACAGCTCCAAGCGCAAGGAATACGACTACCAGGATCTCTCGCTGACCAGTCAGCGCATGCTGGGTTGGGATTACGACTACTGGCAGCCCGATTGGAACCAGGCCATCCAAACCGCCAACGCGATCAACGGCAAGGGCGCCTATCCCGCCTCGCTTAACGGCCTGCCCGCGGGCTACGACAAGGGCGATGCGAACTACTACGCCGGCGGTGGCATTCGCCGCGACAATCTGGCCGGCTTGAACGGCGCGTTCAATCTGGCGGAAGGGCTTACCCTGAATCTGGGCGGCTACTACCACGACAACCGCGGTGAAGGTCAGTGGGTGACGCCGTACGAAGCCTCGCCGGCGTCCGGCCTGCCGGTATCGATGCGCACCACCGACTACGGCCTGGACCGCTACGGCGTCACCGGCTCTCTGCAGTACACGATCGGCAACAACGACATCGAAGTCGGCGTGTGGGGCGAGAACGCCAAGAACAACATCGAGCGCAACTACTTCAATCTCTACGGCGCCTATACCGGCCTGTGGAATTTCTACAACGACCAGACGCCGTTCCTGCGCGGCTTCCTGCAGCACTACACCTACGACACCCGCATGGCCTATGCGGAAGACACCCTGCATTTCCTCGACGACCGGCTGACCGTGAACTTCGGCGCCAAGTCGCTGCGTTCCACCTCCGACTCGCAGTCGCTGGTGGCCACCGGCGCATTCGCCCAGGGCAGCATCAAGGCGAGCAAGGGCTTCCTGCCGCAGGTAGGTATCGACTACAAGATCGATACTGCCCAGGACGTGTACGCGTCCTACAGCAAGAACATCAACTCCTACGGCATCCTGCCGTTCGCCACCTCGCAGGCCGCGTTCAATGCCAGTAAGAGCAACCTGAAGCCGGAAGGCTCGCAGACCTTCGAGCTTGGCTACCGCGTGCGCGGCGGCGACTTCGAGGCCTCGGCCGACCTCTACTACACGCGCTTCAGTAACCGCCTGCTGCAGACCACGCCATGCTCGGCGGTGCAGACCTGCGCCAGCATCCTCGACAACGTCGGCAGCGTGAAGAGCACCGGCGCCGACCTCGCCTTGATCTGGAAGCCGATCGACCATCTGCGCTGGCTGAATTCGCTGTCGTACGACAGCTCCAAGTATCAGGACGACTACCTCGACAGCAGCTTTGCGCAGAACGGTGGCGTGGTGCCGACCAAGGGCAAGTACGTGGTTGGCATCCCGAGCTGGATGTACACCTCCAGCGTCAACTACACGCTCGACAGCTGGAGCTTCAATGTGGACGGCAAGTACACCGGCCGGCGCTACATCACCTATATCAACGATTCGGAAGTGCCCTCGTACTGGATGTTCAACGCCGGCATCAACTACGACATCGGCGCCTACGGCGGCTTCGAAGACATCAGCCTTGGTCTCAACGTCACCAACCTGGCCAACAAGCACTACTTCGCTAGTACGGGCACCAACGGTTACGTGCCTTCCGATCCGCTGGGCTACAACCAGACTCTGCAGGCGGGTGCGCCGCGGCAGTATTTCTTCAACGTCAACGTGAAGCTGTGAGTTGAACGAGTTGTACCGGTCAGCCGGCTAATGAAGATGGTTCGGGCGCCAACTGGCGCCCGTCTGCCGCTATCGGTATAGCCGTCTAATAGCCCTTTGCTTGGGCTCGATATTGTCGCGGCGTGAGTCCATGGTGTTGACGGAACGTGGTGCTCAGATGGCTGTGGCTGGAAAACCCGGAAGCCAGTGCGATCGAAGTGATGTCCTGTCGCGTACTCGTGAGCAGCGCGCGTGCTAGTTCGAGGCGTTGCGCGATGACGAACTGCATCGGCGTCGCGCCGAAGCTGCGGCGGAAGGCGGGAATGAGTTGATGCTCGCCAAGCTCAGCGACCCGCGCCAGTTCCCGCAGGGTGAGGCGCTGGTCCAGATGGGACAGGATGTGGTCCTCCAGCCGCCGCCGCTTGGCCGGCGCGAGTGCGCTTGATCGCTCGTCGTGGCTTGAGGTGGCGTTGCCTTGGCTGTGCAACAGGTGCAGGGCCAGGCTGGCGGCCAGCGATTCGCGCAGCATGCACGACAAATCATCTTGCCGCGTGGACAGCGCAGCCAGCCGCGCGATAAGCGCATGCACCAGCGGATCGCGATGCCGCATGCGCGGCTGCAGGCTGGCGTCGCCATTGCCGGCCAGTACCGCCAAGGCCGCGCCATCGAACTTCAATTCGGCATAGCTGATGGCCGCCTCGGCGACCTGGCCGCGATAGTGGCGTTGCGCCGGGATCAACCAGATGTCACCCGGGCGCACCGGACCACGATAGCTTCCGGCGCCCTCGATGTGCGTCTCGAGCCGGCGCATCCGGCCATGCAGGTGGACGATCAGCGTATGGCAGTCCTGCTGGAATTCCCAGGACGAAGGCGCGGGCATGTCTTTGTTGGCGATGGCGAACGCGCCGTTTTTCAGGCCGATAGCGAAGGATTCGTAGGCGCCGCGGGCACGGGCTGTGCCGGTCCGGGGATGCACGATGGAATTTGATAGTTCGTCGGACATTTTGAAAGCGCTGCTAATCCATGCCGAGCCAGGATGTCCCCAACCGATCCCGATACTGCATCCCGCGTACGAAGTCGGCCAAAGAACCATACACCCGTTGCTGCCCGTACCGCACGGTGCTGTCGGAAGAATCACACCCATCGCCCTGCCGCGAGGAGCCGCGCTGCCCAACCCGCTGGATGCCTTCGGCATGACAACCAAATCCGATCCAAGGAGCCATACATGAGCGAGCATTCCCTGCAAAACAAAGTCGTCGTGATCGGCGGCGGCGCCAAGAACCTGGGCGGACTAATTTCGCGTAGCCTGGCCGAAGGCGGTGCCGCGGCGATCGCCGTGCACTACAACAGCGACGCGACCCGGGTCGCAGCGGAAGAAACGCTGGCCGCGGTGCGGCAGGCAGGCGCCAAGGCGGTGGCGATCCAGGGCGACCTGAGCCAGCCGGCCAACGTGACGCGCTTGTTCGACGAGACGATCCGCCAGTTCGGCAAGGTCGACATCGCGATCAATACCACCGGCATGGTGATCAAGAAGCCGATCGTCGAGGTCACGGAGGCGGACTACGACAGGATCTTCGCGGTGAATTCCAAGGCGGCGTTCTTCTTCCTGCAGGAGGCCGGCAAGAAGCTCGCCAATAACGGCAAGGTCGTCACCATCGTGACTTCGCTGCTGGCCGCCTACACGCCGTTCTATGCGATCTATCCGGGCAGCAAGGCGCCGATCGAGCACTACACCCGCGCCGCCTCGAAGGAATTCGGCGAGCGCGGCATCTCGGTCAATGCGATCGGTCCGGGGCCGATGGATACGCCGTTCTTCTATCCGGCCGAGTCGAAGGAGTCGGCCGCCTATCACGCCACCGCGGCGGCGCTCAGCAAATCGACCAAGAGCGGGCTCACCGAGATCCAGGATATCGCGCCGATCGTGAAGTTCCTGGTCACCGACGGCTGGTGGATCACCGGGCAGACCCTGTTCGCCAACGGTGGCTACACCACGCGCTGATCGGCGCGTCGCCCGGCGCGTTTACTGCCGTTCCGGTGCGGCCATGTCGAAATAGGTCCAGTGCTGGCCGTCGCTTTCGAGCTGCTTGAGGTGCAGGGCGAAGTCGAACTGATGCGCCGGCAACGGGCTGCCGTCGACGCGTTGCATGCTCAGGCCGGTGGCCGGCTGAGCGGGACGCAGCAGGACCGGGCTGACCCGGTAGGCATCGACGGGCTTGCCGCGTTCGCCGCTCAGTGCTTCATGCAGCACGCGGCCCTGCGCCTTCGGCAGCTGCAGGTTCAATAGCGCGGCGACGGTCGGTGCGAGATCGACGTTGCCGCTCGGCAGGGCGTCGCGAAAGCCGGTGCGGAAATCCGGGCCGCTGGCGAGCAAGGTGTTGTGCACGTCGATTGGGCTGAAGCTGCCGTGCTCGCCGCGCTCGTTCGACTGGCTGGCGTATTCAGTGCCGGGGAAATCCTGCACGCGGTCGCTGGCGTTCCATGCGTAGCTGATAATGATGTCCGGCCCGCGCGCGGCATTTTCCAGATGCACGTTCTCGGCCGGCAGCGTGCCGGGAATAGTGCCGTAGCGCTTGGCCACGAAGATCGCGCCAATGTACTCACGCGATTGCAGGAAGCGCACGGTGCGTTTCACTACCGCGGCATCGTGTTCGGGCTGGTAGAGGTATTCGGTGCCGCCGTTCGGTGCCAGCACCAGCGCGCCGCGCGGCAGTTCGTCCGGCAGCTTGTAGCTCGGCGTGGTGTATGGACCCGGTTTACCGCAAAGGTGGCCGTCGTCGTCGTAGCGCGTCGGCACCAATGGCGAACCATCCGCACGGATGCCGCTCATCACTGGCGCATAGACGCAGCCGAAGCCGTCGAATGCCTGGAAGCCGCCGCGACTGAGTTCGTCCGCCAGCCGCACCGCGCCGGAAACCGAGTAGCCCCAGTCGGCATCCACGCCGGCGATGCGACCGTCGTTGATCTGGCGCAGCGGGAACAGGTCGCGCGGGCCGGCGATGTTGCTGTGACCGTGGTCGGAGACGACGATCAGGTCGGTGTCGTCCTGCATGCCGAGGGCCTTGAGCTTGTCCTCGAGCTGGCCGAGCAGGGCGTCCTGCGCCTTCAGCGCCAGGTGGAATTCGGGCGAACCGACGCCGTACAGATGCTGGGTGGTGTCCGGATTGCGCAGCCATACGATGCTGAGATCGGGCCGGTGCGTCGGCAGCACTTGCTCCAGGAAGACTTTCATCATCCACGCGTTCGCGGCCGCGGGCGTGGTCTCGGCGCCGGCGCTGGCATCGGAGGTGACGCCGTCCTTCAAAGTCAGCAGCTTGCCCTGCTCGGTCGGCGAATCGTTTTCTTCGCTCAGGGTCAGCTGGCTTGCGTCATAGGTCGTAGCGGTGTGCACGGGCAACGGATAGCCTGCCTTCTGCAACTGCTTGGCGAAGGCGAGCGGCAGCACGGTGTTCTCATCGAGCAGCAGGCCGGTCGAGGCGTTCTTCGAGCCGGGCGTGTTGGCGAGTTTGTAGTCCTGCAGGAAGGCCGGCCCGGACTTGCCAATCAGCGCGGTCTTCAGACCAGCCCGCTGCGCGGTGGCGAACAGCGTCGGCAGCTGCAGCAGCGCGTGCTCGTAGTGCGCGTCGAGGTCGCGCAACACCGCGTAGTCCTCGGTGTAGACCGGCGCATGGAAATCCACCGCCTGACCTTTCGCATCGAGCCCCTGCGTGCCTTGTGCCCAGAAGCGGTTGCCGTAGAAGCCGAGCGGGCCGGGGAAGGCGCCGGTGGCGAAGCTCGAGGCGTTCGCCATGGTGAAGGTGGGGTAGGTGGCGTGGTTGTCGTCGAATCGGCTGCCGCGCGTGCCGAGCGCCAGCAGGTTGGGCGTGTCCTCCGCGCTGATCGCATCCGGCCGCATGCCGTCCCATACGAAAACGATCACCCGATGACGGGTCGCGGCCAGCGCGGAAGTCAGCGGCAGGGCCGCGAGCAGGGCGCCGCCGAGCAGCAGGCACAACGGACGGAAAGCAGGACGAGACATGCGCAACCTTGATGAGGATGGGGAAACGGAACGGACATGCTGGGCAACGCGCGTTGCAGTTTGTTGGCAGTCGCCGCCGCAACGGCCGCATTGCAGCACATCATGGCGTGCCGGCGTGGCTATGATCGGCTATCGCCACGCACCGAGCGCTGCATGACCGCCCAGCCTTCCGTCTCTGCCACTACGCCATCGCGCCTACCTGTTCTGGTGCTGCCACTGGTGGCGCTCGGTGCCATCGTCGGCGCCAGCCTGAGCGAAGCGGCTACGAACGAAGCCGCAGCCGACAGTTGGCGCTGGCTGTACTGGGTGTGCAAGCCGCTGGCGACACTGCTGATCCTGCTGCTGGCATGGCGGGTGGTGGCGCCGGTGTCGGCGGTGTATCGCCAGCGCATTCTGCTGGGCACGGTCTTGTCGCTGGTCGGCGATGTGTTCCTGATGCTGTCGGCGCGCTGGTTTGTCGCCGGGCTGCTGAGTTTCCTGCTCGCGCACCTGTGCTTCATCGCGGCGTTCGTCAGCGACAAGCCGCTGGCGGCGCGGCCCCTGCCGTGGCTGCTGTGCCTGCTCTACGGCGCGTTTGCGGTATGGCTGCTATGGCCAGCGCTGGCGCCAATGCTGCACGTCGCGGTGCCGCTGTATATCGCGGTGCTGGCGACCATGGCCGGCCAGGCACTGGGCCGCGCCAGCTGGCTGGGCGCGCGCAACGATCCGCGTGCGGGCGCAGCACGGCTGGCGGCGATCGGTGCGCTGGTGTTCATGCTCAGCGACAGCTTGCTGGCCTGGAACCGCTTCATGGCGTCGCTACCGTGGTCGTCGGTATGGGTGCTGGGGACTTATTATGTGGCGCTGTGGCTGATTGCGCGCTCGGTCGAGCCGCAGGCCGCCCCGATGACGAACGAACAGGTGCGTCGATGACATCCAATCCGATCACACCCACGCTGATCACACCCGACCAGATCATGGCCTGGGCGATCCCGGGCTTCTTCGTGCTGATCGCGCTCGAGTTGCTGATGGCGCGCCTGCGCGGTCACGCGGCCTACCGCGGCAACGACGCGGTGAACAGCCTCGGCCTGGGCACGCTTTCGCAGATCGTCGGCGTGTTCAACAAGCTGCTCGGCATCGGCGCCTATGCGTGGCTTGCGCGACATATGCCCTGGCAGCTGCCGGTCGACAGTCTCTGGGTGTGGGTTAGCGGATTGCTGCTATACGACTTCCT
>Ga0302314_10000082_pt1 | contig 150723 bp, 131 predicted proteins | sample III_Palsa_N2_3_FD_200533 | JGI IMG/M metagenome (GOLD analysis project Ga0302314, IMG submission 200533) | Peat permafrost microbial communities from Stordalen Mire near Abisko, Sweden - III_Palsa_N2_3 | ecosystem: Environmental > Terrestrial > Soil > Palsa > Peat permafrost | place: Sweden... | reverse complement strand
CGCTGCCGGAGCTGCTCTACAGCGACTGGGTGACCCCGCCGACGGAGGTCCAGCCCCTCATGTCGTACGTGGGCCAGCTGGCCCCCTGAGGACGGCGAGGAGGGCGGCCAGGGCCGCCTCCGCCGCCTTCTCCTGCATCTCGACCCGGCCCAGGCCGGTGCCGTCGACCCGTCCGCTGCCGAGCTGGTAGTCCGCGCCTTCGCGGCGGGCCACCGCCCACCAGGCGAACGGCGCCGCGACCCGTTGGTCGGGGGCGGGCTCGGCGTAGCCCGTGGTGGCGACGCCGAGGTCGGCGCCGAAGAGGACGCAGGCTCCGCGCGCCATCTGCTCCGCCACCCGGCTGGAGACGCAGTTGGCCAGCTCCGCCTCGGCCCGGTCGACCCCGAGCAGGTTCACCTTCTGCTCGAGCGAGTAGGCGGTGAGCCCGCCGAGGAAGAAGGCCGACGCGCCCGAGATGGCCCCGATCCGCGCCTGCAGCCGTCCGGAGGTCAGGCTCTCGGCCACCGCCAGCGTCCGGCCCGGCCCCGCCCGCATGAGCTCCTTCAGGCCGCTCATCGCGCGGTCACCGCGCCGACTCGCTCAGGCGCTTCAGGTTTGCGAGCCCGGCGTCAAAGTCGGGTCCGACCAGCTTGTCCATGAAGAGGCCGAACCAGCGGTTGACCGGGCTGTGGCCCAGGTCGCCCTCCATCCCCATCGTCACCTGGGAGGACCCGCCGGGCGCGGGGGCCACCACCATTGTGCCCAGGGACACCATCGCCATGTCGGTGAACTCCATCCGGTACTCGAAGTCCTCCGGCGGGGCCAGCTTGGTGATCGTCATCTTGCCGTTCCCCTGGGTCTTGCTCTTCCAGGAGCTCCAGGCGCCGATGCCGGTCGTGACCGGCGAGTAGGAGAGCTGCATCGCCGGGTCCCGCGAGAACCAGACGCCCCACGCCTGCCAGGCCTTGAGGTCCCCGATGTGCGCGTACACGGTGGCCGGCGGGGCGTTGATCACGGCGGAGCGGACGACACGGTAGTGGCCGGGCAGCACGAGCCCGACGAGCAGCAGCACGAGCCAGAGAGCCACCAGGCCCCCGAAGATCTTCGCCACGAGTTTCATGGCGCGAGTTCTGACGGCCGGGAGCCGGCGAGCCAACCGCAAAAATTCGGCCTAGCCGACCTCCAGGCCCACCGGGCAGTGGTCGCTGCCCATCACCTCGGGGCTGATCCAGGCCCGCTGGAGGGCCGGCTTCAGTTTCGCCGAGGCGATCACGTAGTCGACCCGCCACCCGATGTTGCGCTTGCGGCAGTCGGCCATCTGGCTCCACCAGGAATAGTGGCCCGGGCCCTTCTCGAACTCGCGGAAGGTGTCGATGAACCCGGCGGCGAGCGTCCGGGTGAAGCTGTGCCGCTCCTCGTCGGTGAAGCCGGCGTTGCGCCGGTTGGTCTTGGGGTTGGCGAGGTCGATCTCATGGTGCGCGACGTTGAGGTCGCCGCAGAAGATCGCCGGCTTGCCCTTGCCCTCGAGCTTCTTCAGGTAGCGGCGGAAGGCCGGGTCCCACCGCTTCACCCGGTACTCGACCCGGGTCAGCCCGCGCTGGGAGTTCGGCTGGTAGACGTTGGCCAGCCAGAAGTCGGGGAACTCGACCGCGAGGACGCGGCCCTCGGTGTCGTGGACGGCCGCGCCGATGCCGTTCCAGACGTTCTTCGGGCGCACCCGGGTCAGGATGGCGGTGCCGCTGTAGCCCTTCTTCTCCGCGCTGTTCCAGAAGACCTCGTATCCGCGCGGCCACTTCACGTGCTGGACGTCGCCCGGGTGGGCCTTGGTCTCCTGCAGGCAGATGACGTCCGCGTCGCTGCGCTCGATGAAACCGAGCAACCCCTTGTTGAGCGCGGAGCGCACCCCGTTCACGTTCCAGGAGACGATCTTCATCGGCGGGCGGGGGAACGGGACGGCATCACCCCAGCGTAGCCGTCCGGCGGCGGAAAAAAAGCGCAATCCCGGCCATGACACGGTTGGCCCAACCTTCCGGTTGCCATCCCGCCCGCGGGGCCAAGACTCGGCCCCCCTTATGCCGGAGTTCGCGCCGATCCCCCTGGGCCGCCCCATTCCCGACCGGCCCCATGCCGTGTCCTGCAGCCTGCCCACCATGGCCGACGTCCGCGGGTACGAGGACCGGGACCCGGCGGTGCTCGCCCGCCTCCGGACCGGCTACCCGCGCTTCCTCGTGCACCCGTTCGCCCGGCGCCTGGGCGAGGTGCTGGCGGCGCGCCACGGCCTCGCCGGCCGGACCCTCTGGCTGGCCTCGAGCCCGAGGATGGCCGCCGCGCTCGTCGCCCACCTGCGCGCGGCGGGGCCGGCCGGGGCCGCGGCCGCCCCCTTCGACGCGGCCGGCGCCCACGGCGCCACCCATCCCGTCTCGGCCCCCCTGGCGCAGCGGGCGAAGCTCTACCTCCAGAACATCGGCGGCTTCCTGTCCTCGCGCGAGGCCGAGGACCTCCTGGCCGCGCTCGGCGCCGGGCCGCCGGCCGCCGCCGAGGCGACCTTCGCGGGCGACGCGGAGGCGGAGGTGCTGCGCCAGCTCCGGCCGCTCTTCGCGGGCACCGGCCCGGCGGACCTCCGGCTGGCCAACAGCGGGATGAACGCGGTCTATGCGGCCTTCCGCGCCGTCAACCGCCTCCAGGCACCGCTTGGCCGCACGGCCTGGCTCCAGCTCGGCTGGCTCTACCTCGACACCATCGCGATCCTGAAGAAGTTCACGCGCGCCCCCGGCGACTACCTCCACCAGGTCGACGTCCGGGACACGGCGGGCCTCGCCCGGCTGCTGGCCGTCCACGGCAGCCGGCTGGCCGGCGTGGTCGCCGAGGTGCCGACCAACCCGCTGGTCGAGACCCCGGATGTCGGCGTCCTTTCCGCGCTGTGCCGCGGCCATGGGGTCAAGCTGGTCCTCGACCCCTCCCTGGCCTCGGCCTACAGCGTGGATGTGCTGCCGTACGCCGACCTCGTGGCCACCAGCCTCACCAAGTATACCGGCAGCGAGGGCGACGTGATCGCGGGCCTCGTCGCCGTGAATCCGGCCGGAGCGGACGCCGCGGAACTGCGCGCCGGCCTCGGGGACCACCTCGAGGCGCCCTACCGCCGCGACCTCGCGCGGCTGGCGGCCCAGGTCGGCCACACCGCCTCCGTGCTCGGCCGCATCAACGCCAGCACCGCCCGCGTGGCGGAGTTCCTCGCCGCGCACCCGGCGGTGCGCACGGTGCACTGGGCGCTCTCGCCGGGCACCCGGGACTACTACCTCGCGGTCGCCCGGCAGCCCACCAGCACCGGCGGGATCATCTCCTTCACCCTGCAGGGTCCGCTCGCGCCCTTCTACGACCGCCTCCGCCTGCCCAAGGGACCGAGCTTCGGGATGACCACGACGCTGATCTGCCCGTTCATGTACCTGGCGCACTACGACCTCGTGAACACCGAGGCGGGCCGCGCGGAGCTGCGCGCCAACGGCCTGGAGGCCGACCTCCTGCGCCTCTGCGTCGGCACCGAGCCGGTGGACGAGATCATCGCCGCCCTCGCCGAGGCCCTGGGTCCCTGACGCGGGCTCAGGCGGCGAAGGGCGAGCCCGGCCGGGTCAGGCGGACGAAGCGCAGCCCGAGGAGGGTCGCGGCGATCGCGAGGCCGATCGCCAACCCCGTCCAGATGCCGGCGGCCCCGTAGCCGCCGTGCATCCCAAGCAGGTATCCGACCGGCAGCGCGAGCACCCAATAGGCGACAAAGGTGATCAGCGCCGGCACCCGGGCGTCCGACAGCCCGCGCAGCGCCGACGAGTTGATCACCTGGCCGCCGTCAAAGATCTGGAAGATGCCGGCGATCACCAGGAGCACGGTCGCCGACGCCACCACCCGCTGGTCGGGGATGAAGCAGCCGGCGATCTGGCGGCCCCAGCAGATGAAGACCACCGCCATCAGGATGTTCATGGCGGCGCCGATCACCGCCGCGCTCACCCAGATCGGGCGCAGCCGCGCGTGCTCGGCCGCGCCCACCGCCGCGCTCATCCGCATGCCAAGCGCCATCGCCAGGCCGAGGGAGGTCACGAACGTGAAGGCCGCGCAGGTCAGCGCCACCTGGTGGGCCGCCAGGGGCACCGCGCCGAGCCAGCCCATCATGACCGTCGCGGCCCCGAAGGCGCCGCCCTCAAAGAGGAGCGCGCCCGAGGCCGGGACGCCGACGTGCATCATCTCGCGCACCATCCGGCCGGAGATCGGCGCCAGCCAGCGCCGCGGCCACGCGGCCCGCATCGCCGGGTCGAGGCGGAGCCAGCCGTAGATCCCCGCCGAGCTCGCGACGCGCGACACGAGCGTCGCCAGGCCCGCGCCCGTCAGCCCGAGCCGCGGCGCGCCCCAGTGCCCGTAGATGAGGATCCAGTCCAGCAGGGCGTTCAGGACGACGCCGCCGAGGATGATGCAGGTCGGCATCCACGGCCGCCCCATCGACTCCGCGAACTGGCGCAGGGCCAGGTAGGCCAGCGCGGGCACGATCGAGAGTCCGATCAGGACGAAGAAGGGGTTGATGGCCGCCATGACCTCGGGCGGCTGGCCGAACCAGGCCAGGTGCCGGGAGAGGAGGAGCAGGACCGCGCACTCGATCCCGCCGGCGGCGAGGGCGGTCAGCACCCCGTGGCGCAGGTACTCGCCGGCGTCGTCGTGGCGGCCTCCCCCCCGGGCCCGCGACACGAACACCGCCACCGGGACCAGGAGGCCGATGCCGATGATGAAGAATACGTTGAAGACCCCCGCGCCAAAGGCCGAGGCCGCCAGCGGCACGGTGCCGGTCCGGCCGATCATCACGCTGTCGGTGATCCCCATCAGCAGCTGGCTCACCTGGCCGATCGTGATGGGCACGGCCAGCACGAGCGTGGCGCGGGCTTCGCGGGCGAAGGTGGTCATCGGTGAGTGTTATTGCGGAGCGGGGCCGGATGTCCAACGCTACCTGCAATGGACCGCCGCCGCCTCCTCGCCGCCCTGGTCGGCGCCGGCCTCACTGCCGCCGCGCTCTGGTTCTACGCCGCGCAGCCGCGGCGGCCCCGGCCCGCGCCGGCCCCGGTGCCCATCGTCGATGGCAAGACCATCGACTTCTCCAGCGGCACTCCGGCGGTGCGCGACACCCCGGCGGACCAGGCGGCCATCGACGCGGCGGTCAAGGAGATGGACGACGCCACGAAGTCCGTGACGTTCCAGGGCGACCCGCCGAAGAAGTAGCCGCGCGCCCCTAACGCGCGATCCGGACCCGGATCGAGTAGCGCCGGGCGGCCGTCTTCGGCGCCGTGAAGCGCACCACCTCGGTGGCGCCGCTGGCGATCGCGACCGAGTCCCAGGGCGGGTCGAGCACGACCGGCTGGCCCTGGTCGTCCAGGAAGATGCACTGCACCCGGACCCGCACCGCCGCGGCGCCGCTGTTGCGCAGGTTCGCCACCACCTCCAGGCGCCCGTCGTCCAGCGAGCGCTCCTGCAGGCCCGTGCAGCTGATCACGGCCTCGGTGGCGGCATCCAGGGCCAGAAAGCGCTCGGTGTTCTCGACCGTGAACTTGGTCGTGTCCTGCGGGGCCCGCAGCGCCGCCGGGCCGGCGCAGCCGGCCAGGGCGGCCCCCACGCCGAAGACCGCCACCCGGAAGAGCCTGTGCCTCGTGATCGTCATGCGTTTGGTGGCCGGCGAGGAGACCGCGCCGGCGCGCTGAATGTTCAGGCATTCTTCGGGGGCGGGCGTCAATCGTTTCCCGAGCCGCGCCGGCGCTTGCCCCGGCCGCCGCGGGCTGCGAGCCTGACCCGGCCCCCCGCCATGCCCCGCTGCGTCCTCGCCCTCGACCAGGGCACGACCTCCTCCCGCGCGATCCTCTTTGACCGGCGCGGGCGTCGGCTCGCCACGGCCCAGGAGGAGTTCCCCCAGCACTTTCCCGAGCCCGGCTGGGTGGAGCACGAGCCCGAGGACCTGTGGGCCACGACCCGGCGGGTCGCCCAGCGGGTCCTCCGCCAGGCCGGGGTCAAGCCCCGGGACGTCGCGGCCGTCGGGATCGCCAACCAGCGCGAGACCACCCTCCTGTGGGATCGCACGACCGGGCGGCCGCTCCACCGGGCGATCGTCTGGCAGGACCGTCGCACCGCCGGCGCCTGCATGGCCCTCGAGCGCCGGGGCCTCGGCCGCCTCTTCGCCCGGCGCACCGGGCTGCGGCTCGATCCCTATTTTTCGGGCACGAAGCTCGCCTGGCTCCTCGACCACGTGCCCGGCGCGCGGGCCCGGGCGAACCGGGGGGAACTCGCCTTCGGCACGGTCGACACCTGGCTCCTCTGGAAGCTGACCGGCGGCCAGGTCCACGCCACCGACGTGTCCAATGCCTCGCGCACGCTGCTCGCCAACCTCCGCACCGGCGACTGGGACCCCGCCCTCACCCGGGCGCTGCGGATCCCCGGGTCCGTGCTGCCGCGGATCCTGCCGAGCAGCGGGAGCTTCGGCACCGTCTCGGCGCTGCCCGCCCTGCGCGGGGTGCCGATCGCCGGGGTGGCCGGCGACCAGCAGGCCGCCCTCTTCGGGCAGGGCTGCTTCACGCCCGGGATGGCCAAGAGCACCTACGGCACCGGCTGCTTCATGCTGATGCACACGGGCGGCCGCCCGGTCACCTCGCGCCACCGCCTCCTCTCCACCATCGCGTGGCGGATCGGCGCGCGCACGGAGTACGCCCTCGAGGGCAGCGTCTTCGTCGGCGGGGCGGTCGTGCAGTGGCTGCGCGACGGCCTCGGGCTCATCCGGCGCTCGTCGGATGTCGAGGCCCTGGCCGCGCAGGTCGCCGACAACGGCGGCGTGACCATCGTGCCGGCCTTCGCCGGACTCGGCGCACCGTACTGGGACCCCGGGGCCCGCGGCGCCATTGTCGGCGTCACCCGGGGCACCACGGCCGCACACTTGGCCCGCGCCGCATTGGAGAGCATCGCCTTCCAGACCGCCGACCTGATCGGTGCCATGGAGGCGGACTCGGGCCGGCGGATCCGCGAGCTCCGGGTCGACGGTGGCGCCTCGGTGAACAACGCCCTGATGCAGTTCCAAAGCGACCTGCTGCGCGGCGCGGTGACCCGGCCGGCGACGACCGAGACCACGGCGCTCGGGGCCGCGGCCCTGGCCGGCCTCGCCGTCGGGTTCTGGCCCGATCGCGCCGCCGTGGCCGCCTTGGCCGGCCGGGACCGGACCTTCCGACCGCGGCGCCGGCCGGCCGAAATCGCGGCGCTGCGGGCGGGATGGGCGCGCGCGGTGGCCACCGCGCGTCACTGGGCGGAGCAGTGATCTTGCCGCCTAATTGCGGGTTGTGTCCGCATTGAAAGAGGCTTTCATGCCGACAGTCCCCACTTTTCCGCGACTATGAATCGATTTTTCCGCCTCGGGTGCCTGCCGCTAGCCCTAGCCGTCGCCGGCGCCCTCCGGGCCGATGACCCGGCGGCCGCCCCGGCGCCCGCCGCCCCGACCGAGGACGCGGCCTCGCTCCGCTCGGACAACCGGCAGCTGACGGACGAGCTGGCCGCCGCCTGGAAGGAGTCGGACAAGCTCAAGGCCGACCTCGCCGCCGCCAAGACGGACTCGGCCAAGTCCTCCGCCGAAGCGTCCGACCTGCGGACCCAGCTGGAAGCCGCCAAGTCCCAGGCCGCCACGATGGCGGCCGCCCCGGCCGCCGCGGCGCCGGATGGTGGCCAGCAGCTGTCCGAGGTGCAGGACAAGCTGGCTACCGCGCTCCGCAGCTTCTCCGTGATCCAGAACGAGAACTCGGACCTCAAGGCCGCGGTCGACAAGCTGACCGCCGAGAAGTCCGACCTGCAGCAGCAGCTCGACGCCGGCAAGGCCACGATGTCCACCCTCCAGGTCCAGGCCAACCTCACCTCCCAGATCGTCCCCCTGCGCAACGAGCTCCGCCAGGCCCAGGACGAGACCAGCCGCCTGGCCAACGAGAACGAGCGCCTGCGCAACCGCATCGCCCTCCAGGGCCCCGGCCCCGGCGGCCAGGGCACGCTGCCGACCCGGCCGGGGGCCGAGCGCCTGGCGCCCGAGCCGGTCGCCCCTCCCGCCGCGGCCGCGCCGGCCGCCACGCCGCCCGAGGCCAAGACTTACGTGATTGTCGAGGGTGACACCCTCACGCGCATCTCCCGCAAGTTCTACGGCTCCTCCGGCCACTGGGAGGAGATCCTCGCCGCCAACCACGCCGTCCTGAAGGACGAGAAGAGCCTGCCGGTCGGCAGCACGATCAAGATTCCCTGAGCGGGAGGCCCGCGGCCCGAGGCGGCCGGAATTAGAGGATTGCCGAGGAAACCGGGGGGACTTAACAACCCTGCGATGTCTGCAGTCGCCTCCCAGTTCAACGGCGTCTCCGTGCTCGCCAAGGCCAACGTCTACTTTGGCGGCGACGTCATCAGCTACACCGTCCTCCTGCCCGAGGGCGGCAAGAAGACGCTCGGCCTCATCCGCCCCGGCTCGTACCACTTCGACACCGGCGCCCCGGAGCGGATGGAGATTGTTGACGGGGCCTGCCGGGTGACGATCGACGGGGCGAGCGAGACCCGCGGATTCATGGCGGGCACCCACTTTGACGTCCCCGGCAAGAGCGGCTTCCGCATCGAGGTACCCGACGGACTTTGCCACTACATCTGCTCATTCCTCACCTGAGACTTCTCGCCGGTCTGGCGCTGCTCAGCCCGCTGGCGCTGGCCGCCCAGGGCCCGGACCTGCCCGACGGCCTCTATGCCGAGATCACCACGCCGCGCGGCGTGATCACCTGCGAGCTCGAGTACACGCGCGTCCCGCTCACGGTCGCGAACTTCGTCGGCCTGGCCGAGGGCACGCTGGGGCCCGCGCCGCGCAAGCCCTTCTTCGACGGGCTGAAGTTTCACCGGGTGGTGCCGGGCTTCGTGATCCAGGGCGGCGATCCGCTCGGCACCGGCGAGGGCGGGCCCGGCTACGAGTTTCCGGATGAGTTCTCCCCGGGACTGGGCCACGACGCCGCGGGCGTCCTGTCCATGGCCAACGACGGGCCGGACACCAACGGGTCCCAGTTCTTCATCACCCTGGCGCCAGTGGAGCGCCTCAATTTCCTGCACGCGGTCTTCGGCCGGACCGTCCGCGGCCTCGACGTGCTGCCCCGCGTGGCGCCGGGGGACGTGATGCAGGTGCGCATCCGGCGGATCGGCGCGGCCGCCCTCGCCTTCAAGGCGGACGACGCCGCGTTCGCGGCCCTGGCCGCGCGCGTGCCCAAGTACGCCGGCCCGAAGGTTCCGGGCCCGAAGGCCAACTTCGACGACCCGGACCTCCGGCTCCCGGCCGACCCGCCCCGCGCCCAGAACTTCAACTTCAAGCTCGCGAACTACGAGCGCACCACGGGCGCCAAGGTGTATGCCCGCGTCTTCGCCCGTTTCGCCGCGGGTCCCGCGGGCGCGACGCCCGCGGCGTTCACCGATACTCTGGCCCAGGGTCTCGGTCTGGCCGACGAGGGCGTCCTCGCAGTTTACTTTGCGGATACCGGGCAATGGTACCTGCACGTCGGCCCCAAACGGGCTCCCTGGTTTGTTCAGGGACTGGCTCCGGGGCCACCCAAAGGCCCGGAAACGCCCACGGAAGCCCAAAAGCAGGAATTTCTCGCCAAAGCGGCCGTGAGGGAGTCACGCTACGCCCTCTTACCCACCCCGCCTTTAGCAAGTTTTTTACAGATTTCCGCCCAAAATGTGAAGCTTTCTGTCGACGCAGTTTTGGACGAGCTATTGTCTAACCCCCCTATCAGATAGGTTTTTAGATTGCCCCCGGTGCGGGCTTCCGTTTTCTGATTGCTCAGGTATTGTCTTACCCCCGTTGGATTCCAGCTCTCAAACTCAGCTTTTTTACATTATTTTTTACAATTTTTTGCCATCACTTTGCACGTTCCCTTGATCCCGGCGTGCGTTCAGGGCCCCGTGGTGGCATATCGTAGGTGGCTTACAAGCGAAGCCCTACATAATGAAGTTATCATCCCCAGCCGCTTACCGGGGGTTCACCCTCGTAGAAATAATGATCGTCGTCGTCATCATTGGCCTCCTGGCCACGATGGCGATTCCGGCGTTTCAGCGAGTGACCATTAACTCGCAGGACAAGGCAGTGCTAAACAACGCCCGGCAACTCTCCTCCGCCGCGGACCAGTACTTTCTGGAATCCGGACTTTCGACGGCGGGGCTTTCGGACCTGATCGGTCCCACCCAGTACATCAAAGCCCTCAACACGATCGCCAGCGAGGCCTACCCAACCAACTTTACCCAGGCCACGACCATCACGGTCAACGGCGTCTCGGGGACCCGGACCATCACCTACCACATGTAGGCGTCCGGGCCTCAGCGCCGGAAATTGAACTTCGCCGCCCCGAGGCTCGAGTCGTCTTCGCCGCGGTTGAAGACGCGCACGGCTGCCCAGACGAGGAGGCTGATCGTGAGTGCCTGCCCGCCGATCGACTGCCAGACCGGGAAAAAGTGTTGGCCGATGACGGCGCCGCGCATGAGGTCGACCGCATAGGCCACCGGGTCGAGGTTGGACGCGACCTGAATCCACCGCGGCGCCTTGGCGAGCGGGTAGAGGCCGCCGGAGAGGAAGAACATCGGCAGCAGGACCGCGTTGCTGACGATCGGGAAGACCGTCGTCGAGTTGAAGCGGCAGGCGAAGCCGACCCCGATGGTCGAGAACGTGAGCGCGGCCAGCGTCATCGCCCCCACCAGCTCGGCCACCTGCAGCGGCGACAGCGACGCGCCGGCCAGCGGGGCGAAGGGCAGGAGCACCAGGCCCTGCGCGAGCGCCTGCAGCGCGCCGGCGAGGATCTTGCCGAGGGCGATCGCCGGCCGCGGCACCGGCGAGACCAGCACCGCCTTGAAGAAGCCGATCTGCCGGTCGAAGACGATCGTGATGGCGGCAAAGGTCGCGGCGAAGAGGAGCGACAGCCCCATGGTCCCGGGGAAAATGTAGCGCCGGTAGTCGCCCCCGCCCATCTGCGAGCTGGCGCCGATGCCGGCGCCGAGGACGAAGATGTAGAGCAGCGGCTGCACCAGGCCCGCGACGAGGCGCGCCCGGTCGAGCCAGAAGCGCTTCAGGTCCAGGATGACGATCGCCAGGATCCCCCGCATCATGGCTTGGGCCCTCCCCCGAGCGCGCGGCCGGTCAGCTTGACGAACACGTCCTCCAGGCTCGGCGCATGCACCTCCACCCGCTCGACCCGCACCGGCAGGCTGCGCAGGATCTCCGGCAGGATGGCGGCCGGGTCCGCGTCGATCACGGTGATCCCGCGGCCCCCCGCCTCCGGCGGATGGCCGTGCTCGGCCAGCCAGGCGCGGGCCCGCCCGTCGTCGCCCGTCGCCATCGTGATGATGCCGCCGCCGACCCGGGCCTTGAGCTCCGCCGGCGTGCCGAGGGCCACGATCCGGCCGGAGTCGATCAGCGCGATGCGGTCCGCCACCTCGGCCTCCTCCATGTAGTGGGTGGTGAAGAAAACGGTGCGGCCCGCCTGGGCCAGGCCGCGGACCTGCCCCCAGAAGGTCCGGCGGGCGTCCACGTCCAGGCCGAGGGTCGCCTCGTCGAGGAAGAGGATCCGCGGGTCGGTGACGAGCGCGCGGGCGAGCTCGAGCTTGCGCCGCTGGCCGCCCGATAGCTCCTTGGCCGGCCGCCCCGCGAGGTCAGCGAGGCCGAGGTCCCGCAGGATCTCGGCGGCGCGCCGCCGGGCCGCCCCCAAGGGCAGCCCGTAGAGGAGGCCCATCAGGAAGAGGTTGTCCCGGCCGCTCAGGCGCTGCTCGATCGCCGGCTCCTGGAAGACGATGCCCATGTCCCGGCGGATGGCGTCCCGGTCCGCCACGACGTCGCGGCCGAGCACGCGGGCCGAGCCCGCCGTCGGCGCGCGCAGGGTCGCCAGGATGGAGAAGAGCGTGGTCTTGCCCGCCCCGTTGGGCCCGAGGAGCGCAAACATCTCGCCGCGGCCCACGGACAGGTCGATGCCCTTCAGCGCCTCGACCTTGCCGTAGTGCTTGGCCAGGCCCGCGACCTCCACGGCCAGGGCGGGGTCGGAGGGGAGGTCGGGCGGGGTCACGCCGCCTGTGAAAGGCCGCCGGCCGGGCGATGGCAACCGTCTTTTGCAAAAAGGCGTGTTGCCAGCGGCCGCGCCCGGGCGTTTGGATGCCAGGCATCCCCATGCGCAGCCATTTCTACCTCGCGCTGCTCGGCGTTGTCCTGCTCACGATCGCCATCGTCGTGCGCTCCGGCATGCTGGCGAGCAAGCACCCCGGCGACCCGATCAACTCCTCGATGCGGGCGGCGATGGCCGAGACCGCGCCCCAGCTTTCGACGGCGGATGCAAACCGGATCCGGCAGGACTACCCCACCGCCTACGCCAACCCCTCCGGCCTCATGTACGTGAACCGGGGGGAGGGCGCGGGCCGCGACACCCCCAAGGTCGGCGACATCGTGGTCGCCAACTACTCCGGCCGGCTGCTCGACGGGACCCCCTTCGACAGCTCCGTCAAACACGGGGGCCCCTTCCAGTTCCAGGTCGGCACCGGCCAGGTGATCAAGGGCTGGGACGAGGCGTTCCTGGCGATGAAGAAGGGGGGGCGTCGCACCCTCATCATCCCCTACTGGCTGGGCTACGGCGAGGGCGGTAACCCGCCGCTGATCCCGCCGCGGGCGACGCTGATCTTCGACGTCGAGCTGGTCGACTTCCGGTCGTAGCCGCTACTCGTGGTACCGGCTGATCGGCGCCTGCAGGCGGTCGACCAGCGTGCGGCTGAAGACGTGGAAGCGCGGGTCGATTTCCGGGATGCCGAACTGCGTCGCCGCGATCCCCGCGGCGAGGATCGTGCCCTGCGCAAAGCGGCGGGCCAGCCGTCGACCCTGGGCCGGAAGAGTCGGGCGGGCGGCGGATTTTTCGGTGGCACGAGCCATGGTCGAACGGCGGTTCGGCAGTCCGACACGGGTTCCCCCGCTTCGTTCCGTCAAAGGCCGGCGTAGCCGCCGTTGCGCTTGATCCAGGCCTCCGCCGCGCGCCAGGCCGGAAACACCTCTTCGACGCAGGCCCAGAAACGCGCCGAGTGGTTCATCTCGCGCAGGTGCATGAGCTCGTGGCAGATGATGTAGTCGCGCACCGACTCCGGTGTGAGGACCAGCCGCCAGTTGAGCGAGATCACCCCCGCCGAAGTGCACGAGCCCCAGCGGGAACGCTGGTCGCGGACGGAGACCTTGGTGACATTCAGGCGCGTCTGCGCCGCCAGTTCCCACGCGCGCGCCGGCAGCTCGACCTTGGCAATTCGCACGAAGCGGGCCTCGAGCACCGGACGGAGGTCGCCCTCCAGGCGCGGCACCCGGAAGACGTCCGAACCGAGGCAGACGGCCGGCCGGTCGCCGCCGGCCGCCGGGCGGATGGCGGCGAAGCCGCCGCGCCAGAGGAGCTCGGTCCCGACCGTCCAGGTCTCGGCGGCCCGGGGCCGCCGGCGCTGGCGCTCGCGGGCCCGGTGCAGCCAGTCCCGGTTGCGCTCGACAAACCGCTCGGCCTCGCGGAGCGAGCCGCGGGCGGGGATCGTCGCGACCGCCACGCCGTCGCGCCCGAGCGACAGCCGGTAGTTGCGGGCGGTGGCGCTGCGCCGGAACACGATCCCGCCGGCGGCCGAGGGGGGCGCCGGCGGCGGCGCGTGGTGCACGCCCGCGGCCGGCGCGAACTGCCCGAACCAGTCCTGCTGGGTGGCGGCACCGTCCCCGCTCATCAGAGGGTCCGGCGGGCCGTCGGGAAGACGGCCAGGCTGGCGTGGCCGGCCGCGTCGACCGCCTCGACGCCAAAGATGACGTTGTCCTTGGACACCCCGGGGATCGTGACCCGGGTCACGCCCTTCGCCACGTCCTGGCTGTGCTCCCAGAAGGGCGCCGTCGTCTCCCGCCAGACGACGCGGTAGTTCCCCAGGTCCGCCTCGGGACTCGGCGCCCAGCGCAGCGTCGTGTCGTTCTCCAGACGCGCGGTCTCGATCTGGACCTCGGTCGGCGGCGCGGGCGCGCGCGCGAGCACCGCCAGCGCGGCGGCGTTCACGCGGGCGACATCGGCGGTGTAGGCGAAGTCGACGTGGTCGGGAACGTCGCCGTAGGCGACGCCCTTTTCCTCCCGGACGTCCTGGTGCTGCCGGCGGAAGTCCTCCGCCGGCTCGGTGAAGCGCACCGCGGCGTAGCCGCGCTCGAGGAACGGCAGGTGGTCGCCGCCGCGCAGGTAGCGGTCGGCGCGGTAGATCACGCGGACCTTCATCCCGGGCACGTAGGCGGCGGCGATGTCGCGCACCGCCCGGGCGAGCTCGCGCGGGGGCGTGTCGTTCTCGCCCCCGGTGCGCAGGAGGGCCAGCAGCCGGTCGTCGGGCGCGGCCGTCGGCGGGACGCCCTGGGCGAAGAGCCGGACCGAGCCGCGGTCGAGGGCCCCGGTCTCGGAGCGGCTGCTGCCGATGATGTCGTTGTCGAGCATCGCCTCGATGTTGGTGTTCGCGTCCTTGGCCAGCTGGGCCCAGTGGGTCGAGCCGTTGAGGCCCTGCTCCTCGCCGGCGACCGCGAGGAAGACGAGCGTGGCCGCGAACTTGTGGTGCGACATCACGTGCGCCATCTCGAGGACGGCCGCCACGCCGGAGGCGTCGTCGTCGGCGCCGGGCGCGGCGCTCGTCGCATCGAGGGGATTGGTCGCGCGCGAGTCATAATGCCCGCTCACGACCAGCGTCCGGCCGGCGGGGTCCGACCCCGGCAGGGTGGCGACGATGTTGGTGATCTGGACCGCCTGCGGGATCCGGGGCGGGACGGGCGACTGCTCGAACGAGTCCAGGTCGACCCGGAGGCGGCCGCCGCTCTCCTTCGAGGCCCGCTCGAACTCGGCCCGGATCCAGGAGGCGGCGCCGCCGATGCCGTCGCCGCTCGGCAACGGGTCGGAGAGGGTGTGGCGGGTCTTGAAGCTCGCCAGGACGAAGATCGATCGCTGGATCCGCTCCGGGGAAAGGTCGCGCACGAGGGCCGCGATGTCGGGGTCCAGTGGCGGCGGCCCCTCGGCCGGCGCCAGGGGCGCCAGCAGCACGGCGGCGAGGAGGACAGGGGCGCGGAGGCGCATCGTAATCCCAGTGAGGAGAGGCCCTTCCCGGAGTCAAGGGGACTGAGGCCGGGCCGGGGGCCCGCCGGGGGCGCCGGACCGAACGCGATGATTTCGACCGACTTGCCCGAACGAGAAGGCCGGTTGCATGTCGAAGCACGGTGGAAAAAATGGTCCAGTCACCCGGCGGCAGGAGATTCGCGCTCGTGCTCGTGGCGGCCGCCGGCGCGCTGGCCGGCCTCCGGTGCCGGGCCCAGATCGACCCGATCGACCGCAACCTGGTCGAGCTCGGCTACGACCAGGCGGTCGTCGGCCACGGGCCCGAGGCCGCCTACGCCTACTATTACTACAACCGGCCCGAATTCATCGGCCAGGACATAGCCCTGCGCGCCGCCATCGCCCCCTGCTACATCGACAGCGAGCTGGGTTTCAAGCAGCTGCTCTCGCCGACCACCGATGTCGGCGTCGGCCTCTCGGGCGGCGCCTTCGGCGACAACTTCTACGACGTCGAGCAGGGCAAGTACTTGGAAACCCAAAGCTTCTACGGCAGCGGCGGCGGCTCGACCCTCAGCATCTACCAGCTGCTCGACCCGGGGATGAAGATCCCCCTGTCGCTGGTCGCCCGGGTGGGGTTCCACTACGCCAGTTACTTCGACACCGCTCAGACCGCCGCCGACTTCCGGGTTCCCCATGACCAGCTGGACGCCTTCACCCGCGTGGGCCTCCGGTTCGCGGGCAAGCAGCCGATCCTCTATCCCGACCTCGGGCTCGAGCTCTCGGTCTGGTACGAGCGCCAGCGCCATTTCGACGACGACCTCTACGGCATCGACGACAACCGGGAGATCACCCCCAGCACCGACCTGTACTGGATGTACCTGGCGCTGGACTACGAATTCAAGCCGAGCGGCAAGAAGTTTTCGCTGGCGGTGACGGCCGCCGGCTCGACCGGTGCCGACCCCTTCAGCGCCTGGCGGCTGGGCGGCGTGCTGCCGCTGAGCTCCGAGTTCCCGCTGGAAATCCCCGGCTATTACTATGAGGAGCTGACGGCGACGCGCCTCGTGCACATGTACGGTTCCTACAGCATTCCGCTGGACGAGAAGCACAAGTGGGACCTCCGGTTCGAGGCGGCCTCGGCCCGGCTCGTCTATCTTCCCGGCTACGAGCAGAAAAGCGACTGGCAGTCCGGGGCGGGCATCGGCGTCACCTATGCCCCCACCATGACCAACTACAAGATCGTGTTCCGTTACGGCTACGGCTTCAATGCGATCCGCGATGGCAAGGACGGCGCGCAGAGCGTCGGGATCCTGTTCCAGTACGATTTCAACGCCCGCAAGGCCAAGAAGCAGCCCGGCGCGCAGGGTTCCTGACGGGGGCCGGCGCGGCGGGACCGGGAGCCGAGCCAGGGAAGGTCTTCAAACCTCATCGTGAGCCCATTGCCGGGCCCATCTTCCTGGGCGGCCCGGAATCCTGGCGAATCAGGGGGGATTGGCGTTCCTTTCCAGGAGCACCTGCAGGACCTCCTCCAGGGTCCGATTTCCAAAGCAATGCTCGGAGCCCCCACCCTCGAAGTCGATCCAGCCCGAGTTGAAGCCGTCGAGCATTTCGATTCGGTTGGTGATCGGGCCGGGGGCGGTGTCCTCCCGCTCGAACCGCCCGGTCCATTGATCCCGGGGGACCGGGTTGACTCTGACCCCTCGGTTTAGCTGGCGGGAAAGCGCCGCGGCGGCATCGAGCGCCGAGTACCGGCGGGGTCCCTCCAACTCCAAAAACCGGTGCCCGCTCCAGGTTTGCCCGAGCGTGCGCGCGGCCCGTTGTCCGATGTCGTCCGTCGCCACCATGGGAAACCGCCGATCCGGCGGATTCAGGAATACGTCGATTTCGCCGCGGTCGCGGGCAGGGCCGATATCCCACTGATAATTTTCCAAGAACCAGGCGGGCCTGATGAAGGCGCTCGGGATCGGGAGGGTACGCGTCTCGTGCTCGAGGATGTTGAGCTGGGTGATGAGGCCCAAGCCGCTTTCCCGCTGGGCGCCGACCGAGGAGAGGTAGACCACCTTGGGTGGCCGGGCCTGGTCCAGGGCACTCCGCAGGGCGGCGACGATGGCGCGGGTTTCCGGGAAACCGGGTGACGGCGAGAAATTCGCCGGAATCATGGCGAAGACTCCCTCAACGCCGGCAAAGGCCGCCGCCAGCCCCGCCGAATCGAGCATGTCGGCGTCCACGACCTCGACTCCCTGCTCCGCCCAGGCCACGGCCTTGGCCCGGCTCCGGACCACCGCCCGGACTTTCTTGCCCGCTGCGAGCAAGGCGCGCGCCGTGGCGCCGCCGACGTTCCCGGTAATTCCCATGATGGCGTACATCGTGATTCCTCCCGTTCCTGCGATTACTCGGCCGCGGGCCGCCGCCCCTCCCGGTCCCACCGCCCGGCAGCGGTCGTTCCCCTTGGTCGGCCACGGACTCCGCAGACCGCAATGAGGCCCTGGTGGCCCAATTCGCGGACGGTTGGCCGCCCCGGGCCGCGGCTGCCCCCGGCGAGGAGGGCGACCGGTTCAGTTCTCGCATTCATCGCATCCATGATACTCGAACGAATACGATTCTCTAAGCGCATTGATTTCATACCAAAGATGATTTTTTATCATGTTTATGCCGTTCGACTCCCGACTGCTTTCCGGCCTCCCAGTACTGTCCGCCGTGCTCGAGGCCGGCGGCTTCGCCAAGGCGGGCCAGGCGCTGGGCTTGACCCAGTCGGGCGTGAGCCGGGCCATCCAGCGCATGGAGGAGCGGCTTGGATGCCGCCTGTTTGAACGCACGTCCAAGAGCATGCGGCTGACCGAGGAGGGGACGCGGTTTTGCCAGGAGGCGCTGCCGCTGCTGGCACACCTGGAGGCCGCCGCCGAGGACGCCGCCAATGCCACCGGGGTGGCCCGGGGCCGCCTGAGGGTGAACATCGATCCCTCCTTTGCCCGGGTCTTTCTGGCGTCGCGAGTCGGCGCCTTCCTGGAGGCCCATCCGGAGCTTCAGCTTGAGCTTTCGGTCCGGGATCAGATCGGCGACCTCATTGCCGAGGGCTTTGACGCGGCGCTCCGCTTCGGCGAACCCGAGCCTTCGTCGCTCATCGCCCGGAGGCTGTTGCAGGTCCACATCCTGACCTGCGCGGCTCCGGCCTACCTCGCGCGCCGAGGCCGGCCGGCGATGCCACGCAACCTTGGTGCCGAAGGGCACGAATGCCTGCTCTTTCGCGACCCCACCACGGGGCGTCCCTTCCCATGGGAATTCCACCAGGGCAAAAGGAAGCGGTCGGTCGAGGTCTCAGGCCGGCTGGTCGTGAACGATGCCCAAATGCACCTGGAAGCGTGCATCGCGGGTCATGGTATCGCCCAGGTGATGGATTTTACCGCGGCTCCCTTCTTGGAGAGCGGCCAGCTCGTCGAGCTGTTTCCCGGGTGGGCCGACGAGCTTTTCCCACTCTATCTATACCACCCCTCGCGGCATTTCGTCCCCGCGAAACTCAAGGTTCTCACCGAATTCCTGGTCTCGGCCCTTGAATCCCTGAAAGGGTGAACCCGGGCCGGGCTTGGCGATTCGCCGCGGCCAGGCCCTCCCCTGAGTTTGAAGCCACGCCTCTAGAAGCGGTAGTTGACATCAAGGCCGCCCGTCAGCGGCTGGTTGCTGACGACGCGGTTGAAGGCCGCGGACGGCTGGGTCTCCGTGTAGAGGTACTCGAGCGAGGCCTGCTTGTTGAAGAGGTTGTTCACGAACAGCGTTATGCTCCAGTCGTTCTGCTGGGACTCGATGCCCACCCGGAAGTTCGTCAGGGTGTAGCCCGGCAGCTGGGTGTATTCCCCGTTCTCGGCGTAGCTTGGGTAAAAGAGGAAATTCAGGGAGTAGCGCGCCCCGACATAAACGGTCTCCAGCTCCGCCTTTAAGCGGAACTTCCGCAGGAAGGGTGTGGAATAGGACAGGCTCGCGTTCCCGTTGATCGCGGCGACGTCGGGAAGCACGTTGGTCGGGGCGATCACCCAGTGGGGACCCCCGTCGAGGTTGTCGTGCAGGTAGCCGATCGAGCCCGAGAGCTCGAAGCCGTAGCCGAGGAGCGCCTGCACCTCGACGTCGCCGCCGTAGATCGTGGCATGGTTGCCGTTGATGTTGAAGGCCCAGTCGTCGGGATAGGCCAGCAGCTGGATGTTTTTCCAATCCTCGTAGTACAGGCTCGCGTTGACCAGCAGCTGGCGGCCCAGCCACCGCGACTTCGAGCCGACCTCGTAGCTCCAAACCGAGTCCGGATTGTAGGTGGAGGGCCATTTGCCCGCGGTGTAGTTCATGCCCGCGAAGGCCGCGCTCCAGACCGACCCGGTGGTCGGGTAGGCGGCGTTGCCGCCGCCGGGCCGGAACCCCTCGGCCGCATTGGCGTAGAAGTTCAGGTCCGAGCTGTAGGTGTAGGCCAGGTTGAACCGCGGGTCCGCCACGGTGTCGGACTGGGTCACATCGGGCGAGACGGACGGCGAAGCCGCCCCCATGGCCGATCCCCAACCGCTGATCCTTGACTCAAACTGGTAGTCGAAGTCGGTCGCGCGCAAACCCACGTTGAGCTTCAGGCTGCTGGTCAGCGCGTACGTGACGTTCCCGTAGACCGCATACTGCTCCATCGTGGTCGGGGAATAGGCATCAAACCAGTCGGGCGTGGTGGCGGGGGCCAACGTGCCAATGTCCATGTAGGCGGAGTAATTCGGGGTCGTGCCGGTGAAGTTCCAGGTCGACCAATAATGGCTGAAATAGGCCCCGCCGATCCACTGCAGCTTGCCCTTGCCCGTGGAGGCGAACCGCAGCTCCGTGCTGAACTGGTTGGTCGGGTCGTTCTCGTAGCCGTAGGCCTCGCCGGTTCCGGAAGAGCCGTAGTAGCCGGGATTCGGCAGTCCATAGTTGGCGAAGTAGGCCAAGGCCTGCGCCGGGTTGTCGAACATCTCGCTGGCCTCCTCGAACTGGGTCGCGCGGCGGGCCCAGTAGGCCGCCACCAGCGTCACATCGAACGAATCGAAGCTGTAGGTGAGGTCGAGGCTCTCGATGATCTCCTTGTCGGTCTTCGGCTCGGACAGATCGAAGACCTCGTAATGCGCCAGGTTGCCCGGGGGATCGTCAAAGGCGCTGATGCCGGCCTGGTTGTCGCCCATGTAGGCGCCCGTGAGGGTGACCGACAGCTTGCTGGTCGGCTTCCAGAGGATGATTCCCCGGAGGGTGTCGTACTGGTCGGAGTTTGAGCCGTGGTGGTCCACCGCCACCGGCGCATCCAGGACGTCGCCGCGGACGGCGCCGTCGGCGTTCACCACGGGAAAGGGGTCGAGCACGATCCGGTCGATCCATCCGCTGGTGTAGGCCTCGGTGGCGACCAGGCGCACCGCCAGCTTGTTCGCCAGCACGGGGATATTGAGCATCAGGTTGTCGGTGTGGTTGAAGCCCCCGCCCTCGGTGCCCGACAGGGTGCTCTGCGCCGCGCCCAGGAATGCCGTCAGGTCCGGCTGGTTGGTGATCAGCTTGAACGTGCCGCCCATGGATCCCGAGCCGTAGATCGTGCCCTGGGGGCCGCGCAGGACCTCCGTGCGCTCGATGTCGAACAGGGCCGGCGTCAACACGACTTTGCCGTTCTGCGCTCCCGCCGGGGCGGTCAGCGCCACGTCGTCGAAGTAGAATCCCACCGTGGGGGAATTGCCGCCGCTCGAGGTCATGCCGCGCATCTCAAACTCGGTCTGGCCCGGACCGTTGCTCTTCAGCGAGACCCCGGGCGTCTCCTGGAGCAGCGTGTTCACGTCCACGATGCCGCGGTCGACCAGGGCCTCGGCCGGTTCCACCGCCATGCTGATCGGCGTGTCCTGTTCCGTGCTGACGGTCTTCTCGGCCGTCACCTTGACCTCGCCCAGCTGCTCCACGGCGGACCCGTCCGGCGAGGCGGCACCGTCCGGAGTGGTGGCGGGGGCCGGGTTCGCGGCCGGCGACGGGGCCGCCGCCGCGGAGCTCGCGTCGGTACTCGCGTCCGCGCCCGCCCGGGAGGCCAGGGAGAGGGCCGCGAAGCTCCAGAGGAGCGCGCCGGCAAGGCGTTCCATCCGTCGGGGGCGGGGCTTCATGGCGTTCCGGCCCGGGGCGCCGACCGTGAGCTTGGGCGGAGGAAATTTGCCGGGTCCCCGCGCAACGGCCGGGAAGGTGAACTCGTGATCATATTCTGGTTGGCTATAGGTTGGTGGGTTGCGGTCCGCGCCGGACCTCGTCGGAGGCAGTCTCGAATCGGCGGCGAGGATCGGTGGGCCTCGGCCTCGCTCTTCGAGGCACAGGCGGAAGGTCAGCACCCAAAATGCCAATTTCCTTTCCGCGCTATATAGAGCACGCTAAGTTTTGTGCATAGTGTGATTATTAAGAATATATATATCGGCCGCCTGAATATATGCGGATTATATAGGTTTGGGCCGGATTTTAATCTTGTGACAAGCTCGACCCGCGGCTCGCGCGGTCCGGAAGTGGGAAGCCCCGGGGCGGCCGGCTGAATGCGAATTCTGGCGGCCGGGGAACGTTTCGGGCCTCCCTCCCGGCCGGCCGGGCCGGACTTCGTTTGCCTCCGGCCCGGTCAGATGGGCCCAATGCCGTCACCCCCGCCGGACCCGGGAACGTCGGCCGCCGCCGGTCCGGCCGGAAGCCCGGGCCGGCAGGGTGCGGCGCACCGCAATCGCACCCTTGACACCCCCCCCTTCAGTAGGGCACTCAGTCTACCCTTACACGCCACGATCCCATGCAACCCACCTTCCGCCCGCATCGCAAGAAACGCGCCCGCAAGATCGGATTCCGCGCCCGCAAGTCCACGCGCGGCGGCCGCAAAGTGCTCGCCTCCCGTCGCAAGAAGGGTCGCAAGCGCCTGACGGTCGTTTGATTCCATAGTCGCGGTTCCCATGCGCCTCCGCCCTGGGCAGCACCTCCGCCGCCAGAGTGATATTCGGGAGGTTCGCCAGATGGGAATGCGCCTGGACTGCAAGGCCTTTACCATGTGGTGGTTGGCGCGTAACGAGACCCCGGGCACCCGCCGGGCCTGCTTTGTCGCCTCCACCCAGGCCATCGGCAACGCGATCCTGCGCAACCGCGCGAAGCGCCGGATGCGCGAGGTCTTCCGCCGCCGGCAGGGCCAGCTCCCGGCCTCCTGCGATCTCCTGCTGGTCGCCCGGGCCCAGGTGAATCTCTGGCCATTTGCCCAGCTTGACCGGTGCTTTGCCGACGCGTGCGCCCGGATGGCCGCCCGCCCGGCCGCCTGATCCGCCATGACCGAGGCCGTCTCCTCCCCGATCGCGCGACCGGAGAAACTCACCCGCTCGGTCGCCCTGGCGCTGATCACCGCCTACCAGCGCACCGCCTCCCCCGTGCTCCCGGTCCTCTTCGGTCCGGCCTGCGGCTGCCGTTTCTATCCTTCCTGCTCGCACTATGCGGCCGAGGCGATCGCCACCCACGGGACCCTGCGCGGTTCGTGGCTCGCCGCCCGCCGCCTCCTGAAATGCACCCCGCTCCACCCGGGCGGCGTCGACCTCGTCCCCCCCTCTCGTGGATAAAAAGAACACTTTCGTCGGCGTTGTCCTGTTCCTCGCGGCCTTCGGGGTCTACCTCTACAGCCAGAAGTACGCCCCGCGGCACCCGGCGCCGGCCGAGGTGCGAAAAGAGGTCACCCAGCAGACCGCGGCCGCCGGCCCGTCGCTCCTCGCGAACGACCAGGCGACCTTCACCACCGCCCGGGGCGAGCGGACGGGCGCCACCGTCACCACCCTCTCCAACGGCTTCGTCGAGGTGAACTTCACCGACGCCGGCGGCGCCATCCGCGACGTCGCGTTGAAGAAGTACCCCGCCGCGCTCCACAGCCCGGAGCCCTTTGTCTTCAACGAGCTCCACGCCAGCCCGATGCTGGCCCTGGTCGGCGTCCCCGGCCTGGACGCCGAGACCCGCTATCAACTGGTCTCCCGCACCGACACCGAGATCATCTTCCGCACCGTCCTCGACGGCCATCTCGAGGTCACCCGGCGCTACGCGCTCTCCCCCGACAAGGCCCCGACGACCGACCCGTACATCGTTCGCACCGAGACGACCTTCCGGAACCTGGCGGCGACGGCGTCGACCCCGATGCGGATTGCGGCCTCCATCGGGACGGCCGCCCCGAGCAGTGCCCTCGACAACGGGCTGCAGCTGACGACCGAGTTCTGGAACGGCAGCGACCAGACCAAGGTCCAGCGCTCCCAGCTGGAAGCCAGCAACGGCTTCCTCGGCTGGGGCGCGCACGACCCGAAGGCGGTCATCTCCGGCACCGGGCCGGTCGCCTGGGCGACGGTGAAGAACCAGTTCTTCGCCGCCATCCTGACGCCGGACGAGCCGGCGAGCGGCCTGGAGACCCGGCGGGTGAAGCTCCTCCAGCTCCTCCCCGACACCGACGCGCACGCCTACGGCATCACCGCCGCGGTCGACTTCGACCTGCCGGCCGTGCCGCCCAACGCCCAGGCGACCCTGGCGGGCGATTTCTACGTCGGCCCGAAGGAATACCCGCGGCTCTCCAACGCCGACGTCTTCCGCAAGGACCAGGACCGGATCATGGACTTCGGCAACTTCGTGTTCCGCTTCTGCGCCGCGATCCTGCTGACCACCATGACCTGGATCCACAGCTGGACGGCCAACTGGGGCGTCGCGATCATCCTGACGACGCTGGCGCTGAAGATCGTCCTGCTGCCCATCTCCTTCGCCCAGGCCCGCACCTCCCGGCGGACGCAGAAGCTGATGCCGGAGATGAACGCCATCAAGGAGAAGTACAAGGACAACCCCCAGAAGCAGCAGCAGGCGACGATGGAGCTCTACAAGAAGCACAAGGTGAACCCGGTCGCCGGGTGCGTGCCGATGCTGCTCACGATCCCGTTCTTCTTCGCGTTCTTCCGGATGCTGCAGAGCGCCTCCGAGCTGCGCTTCGCCCCCTTCCTCTGGGCCCACGACCTGTCGGCGCCGGACACGATCGCCGTGCTGGCCCTCCCGCTCCTCGGGGCGGTCAGCCTGAACGTGCTGCCGCTGCTCCTCGGCGTCGTGAACTTCATGCAGATGCGCGTCACCCCGCAGCCGGCCGTCGACAACGCGCAGATGAAGATCATGAAGTTCATGCCGATCATGTTCGTGCTCTTCTACTACAACTGGTCGTGCGCGCTCTCCCTCTACTCCTGCATGAACGGCCTCTTCACCATCGGCCAGCAGCTGGTCGTGAACCGGATGCGCGACCCGGTCGGGGACGCCCCGGTCCGCCCCGGCAAGCCAACGAAGAACGTCACGCCGAAGAAGGGCTGAACCCCGCCGGCGGGAGGCCGTCATAAGGGTCCCGCCGCCTTGCGTCGCCCGCCCGGCCGCGGTTTGCTTCCCGGCAACGATGCCTGAAGTCGCTCCGGCACCATCCGAGCCCGTCCCCGCGTCCCGGCACCTCGCCGGCGACGATGTCGGGATCGTGCAGCCCCGGGACTTCATCCATCCGGGACCGTTCACCTTCAAGAGCGGCCAGACGATCCCGGGCTTCACCCTCCGGTACGAGACCTACGGCACCCTGAACGCCACCCGCGACAACGCGGTCCTCGTCTGCCACGCGCTGAGCGGCGACCACCACTGCGCCGGCTGGCACGCGGAGTCCGACGGCAAGCCCGGCTGGTGGAACAACCTGATCGGCCCGGGCAAGGCGGTCGACACCCGCCGGTTCTTCGTCGTCTGCGCGAACGTGCTCGGCGGCTGCCAGGGCTCGACCGGCCCGAGCTCGATCGACCCGGCGACCGGTCGGCCCTACGGCTCCCGCTTCCCCTTCGTCACCATCCGCGACATGGTGGACGCCCAGAAGCTCCTCCTTGACCACCTCGGCGTCGCCGAGCTCCACGCCGTGCTCGGCGGCTCGATGGGCGGCATGACCGCGATGCTGTTCGCGACCGAGTACCCCCTCTTCACCCGCCGCCAGATCATCCTCGCCTCGACCGCGAAGGAGAGCGCCCAGGCGATCGCGTTCAACGAGGTCGGCCGGCAGGCGATCATGCAGGACCCGGCCTGGAACCAGGGCGACTACCCGCGCGACGGCGGCCCGCGGGTGGGCCTGGCCATCGCCCGGATGATGGCCCACATCACCTACCTCTCGGACGCGGGGATGGACCGCAAGTTCGGCCGGCGCAAGCGGGAGACCACCGCGGGGGAGACGTCGACCTTCGACGCGCAGTTCGAGGTCGAGAGCTACCTCCGGCACCAGGGGCAGAGCTTCATCAACCGCTTCGACGCCAACTCCTACCTCTACATCACCCGCGCCATCGACCAGTTCGACCCGGCCGGCGCCGCCGGCTCGCTCGAGCGGGCCTTCGCACCCGTCCAGGCCGAGTCGCTGGTGGTGGGCTTCACCAGCGACTGGCTGTTCCCGCCCGAACAGGGCCGCGCCATCGCCCTCGCGCTCCTGCGCTCGGGCAAGCGGGCGAGCTACGCCGAGCTCGCGACCGACCTCGGCCATGACTCGTTCCTCCTCGAGAGCGCCGAGCTCTACACGCTCATCCAGGGCTTCCTCGAGCGTTCGGAGAGCTACGTGTTCGACTTCACCATCTGACGACCGCCATGAGCAAACCGGTGGAGAAACGCACGGTGGACATGCAGGTGCTGGGGGAGTGGGTCGAGCCGCACTCCCGGGTCCTCGACCTGGGCTGCGGGCGCGGCGAGCTCATGGCCTACCTGGTCCAGGCCAAGCAGATCGCCGCCACCGGGGTCGACCTCGACTTTCACCGCATCTCCGCCTGCGTGCGGAAGGGCCTGTCCGCCTACCAGGGCGACATGACCGCGTTCATGCGCGCGTTTCCCGACCGCCACTTCGACCGCATCATCTGCTCGCGCACCGTGCACGAGCTGAACGACCCGGCGGGTGTGGTGCTCGAGGCGCTCCGGGCCGCGACCACCGTGACCGTCGGGTTTGTGAACCACGGCTTCTGGAAGAACCGCGTCGACGCGCTGGTGCGCGGCCGCAAGGTGCGCAACGACGTCTACACCACGCCGTGGCACGAGAGCCGCCCCGCCAATCCGCTCACGATCGCCGACTTCGAGGACTTCTGCCGGGTGAAGTCCATCCGGATCTCCCGCCGGGCGCACCTGCTGGGCGACTGGCGGACGCCCTGCCCGGCGCTGCCGAATCTCTTCGCCGGTTACGCGCTCTACGACCTGGCGCGGGCCTGAGGGCGGCGCAGGCGGGCCGCCTGCAGCAGGCAGACGCAGTCGCTGCCGTCCGCCGTGTGGAACCAGTGGGGCTGGAAGTGGCCGAACTCCCGCTCGAACGCCGCGCGCCCGCCGCCCACCTCGATCAGCAGGATCCCGTGGGGCTTGAGCTGCCGGGCGGCCTGGGCGACCAGCCGGCGGATGAGGTCCAGGCCGTCGCGCCCGCCGTCGAGGGCCAGGCGCGGCTCCTGCCGGAACTCCGCCGGCAGCCGGTCGACGTGGGCGGTGGGCTCGTAGGGCGGGTTGCTGAGGATGACGTCGTAGCGCGCCGCCGGGCCGCCGGCGAGCAGGTCGCCGCGCGCGAGGTGCACCCGCCGGCCCAGCCGGTGCCGGCGCACGTTGATGGCGGCGACCTCGAGGGCCTCGGCCGACAGGTCGACCGCGTCGACGCGGGCCCGGGGGAAGTGCCGGGCGAGGAGGATCGCGAGGCAGCCGGATCCCGTGCAGACATCGACCACCCGCGAGACGCGGTTCCCGGCCGGGATCCACGGGTCCACCTGGTCGGGCAGGATCTCGACAAAGTAGCTGCGGGGGATGAGGACGCGGGGGTCGACGTGGAAGCGCAGGCCGCCGAGCCACGCCTCGCCGGTCAGGTAGGCCGCCGGCACGTGCTCCTCCAGGCGGCGCCGGAAGACCTCCGCCAGCCGCCCCGACTCTGCGGCGGTGACGGGCCGCTCCAGGAGCTCGGGGCCGCCCGCGAGCGGCAGCTTGAGCGTCCGCAGGATGAGGTAGAGCGCCTCGTCGCGCGGGTCCGCCGTGATCTGGCCCATCGCGGCGCCCCGCCGCCCGTACTCCCGCTCTGCCTTGCGGAGCCAGCGGCCCAGGGTCACGTCGAAAAGATGATGGCCGCGGCCCGGCGGCTGATCGAGATGCAGAGCCCGTAGTACGGCTCGCAGGTCAATTCCACCAGGCGCAGGATGAAGTCGCGGCAGAAGGTCAGGCGGATCATCACCAGCAGGACGAGCCAGCTCCAGCGCGACATCATCAGGTAGGCTTCGTCCGAGATTCCGACCAGCCGCCGCAGCATCGAGCCGCCGTCGAGCGGCGGGACCGGCAGGAGGTTGAAGACTGCCAGGCCGACATTCATCACCAGCAGGGTCTTCACCAGCTCGCCGAAGCGCGGCACGGACGGCACGATGAAACTCCCGACCAGGATCGCCACGAACGCGACCAGGAGGTTGGCGGCCGGCCCCGCCAGGGAGACCAGGATGTCGTCCCGGATCCGGTTCCGGAAGTTGAGCGGGTTCGTGATCACGGGCTTGCCCCAGGCGAAGAAGGGGACAAGGACGCCGCCCCCGAAGATGAAAATGTTGATCAGCGGGACGATGATCGTCCCGAAGAGGTCGAAGTGCGCCCGGGGATCGAGCGTGACCCGGCCATCCATCCGCGGGGTGTCGTCGCCCAGCAGGTGGGCCGCGATCGCGTGACCCCACTCGTGGACCACGACGCTGGCCGCAAGGAGGAAGAAGATAAGCAGGCCGTCGCGAAGAAAGATAGGGTCCAGGTCCATGCGCAGGGCCTACTTTCCCCCATCCTCCTGTAGGCGCGCAATCAGCTTCTGCTTCTGCTCCGCAAGCGTCGGATCCACCACGTGATCAAGGACCTTACGGGCCTGGTCATCCTTGCCCATGTTCATGAGCACGTTGGCCTGGTGGAGCCGCATGGTCTCGCGCTCGACGGGCGTCGGGGCCTTGGCCTCCATCCCCTGCCAGGCCTTGAGGGCCGCGGCCCAGTCCGGGTCGACCATGTCGTAGAAGCTCTCGGCATAGCGGTACGTGAACTCGAGGCGGTCGGGGGCCAGCTGCGCCGCATGGCCGAAGGCCTCGAGCATCGAATGGTCGATCGCGGCGCGGGTCCACTCGCCGCTCTTCAGGAAGTCGTCCCGGGCCTCGTACAGGAGCGTCCCCAGCTGGTAGTGGTAGAGCGGCTCGTTCGGCTCCAGTTTGATCGCGGCCAGGAAATAGTTGAGCGCCTCGAGGGGCTTGCCCTCCTCGGCGAGGTAGTTCCCGAGCTCGTTCTTCACCAGGGGGATGTCCGGATCCATCTGGTTGGCCTTGAGCAAGATCGCCACCGACTGCTTCCGCAGGCCGATCTTCCAGAGCATGTACCCGTAGGACGCATACCCAGCGGCGAACTTGGGGTTGTCACGCAGCAGCGACTCATACTCCCGGGTGAGCTGCTCCACCTGGGTGGTGAAGCCCGGCTCGTCGAGGGACTCGCCCTGCGCCGCGGCGTCGGCAAACAGCACCTTCTGGTGCTCGGAGATGTCCTTCAGCCGGCGCTCGGCCATGGTCTCGGCTCCGTCGGGCGCCGGGGTCGGCGCCGCCGGAACCTCCGCTGCCGGTGGGGTTTGGGTCGCCGGCGCGTCGCCGAAGGCGGACGCGGCGAGCAGGGCGGTGGAGGCCAGGAAAAGGTGGAGAGAACGGGCAAACATCGGGTTCGGGCGAAGTGCGTGGGACAGTTGGGCACCCCGCGCGTTCAAAAAATCTGCCCGGGGCCGGCCAGCCAAGGCGAAAGTAATAGGTGAAGTATTCGCTTCCGGACCACCCCGCCACCAGTAATATAGGGGCGCCAATGGACCAGGCCACCCCCTCCGTTTCCCGGGACCCGTTCGGGACCACCCTCCCGCCAGACGTCCTCGGGGCGGCGGTCGACCAGTTGAACGACATCGTGATGGTGTGCGAGACCGATCCCTTTGACGAACCGGGTCCGCGGATCCTGTTTGTGAACCCGGCCTTTGAGAAGTTCACCGGGTACACCGCCGCCGAGGTCCTCGGCCGCTCCCCCCGCTTCCTGATCGGGCCCGGCACCTCCCGGGAAGAGATCGCCCGGATCGAGAAGATGCAGGCCGCGCGCCGGCCGTGGCGCTCCGAACTGCTCAACTACCGCAAGGACGGCAGCTCTTTCTGGTTTGAGATCGAGGCCAACACGACGCGCAGCCCGTCCACCGGCCTCGAGTTCTTCGTCTTCATCCAGCGCGACATCACCGCGCGCAAGAAGGCCGAGGATGAGCAGCGCGAGCAGGCCCGCGCCGTCGCCACGCTCTTCACCAACCTGCCGGGGATGGCCTTCCGCAGCCTGAACGACGGCTCCTGGACGATGGAATTCGTGAGCGCCGGCTGCCGCGAGCTGACCGGCTACGAGCCCGAGGCGCTGGTGGGCAACCGGCTCACGACCTTCGAGGCCATCATCGAGGCCGAGGACCGCAAGCCGGTGCGCGAGATCATCACGGCCGCGGTCGGGCGCGGCGACCCGTTCGAGCTCTCCTACCGGATCCGGACCAAGGAAGGCACCCAGAAGTGGGTGTGGGAACGGGGCCGCTCGGTGCCCAGCCCGAACGGCGCCGCGCGGCTCGAGGGCTTCATCACCGACATCACCGAGCGCAAGCTCCTCGAGTCGCAGGTCCTCCAGAACCAGCGCCTCGAGAGCGTCGGCACCCTGGCCGGCGGCATCGCGCACGACCTGAACAACGTCTTCGCCCCGATCATGATGGCGGGCGACCTCCTCTCCGACAGGATCGAGGAGAAGGACGCCTCCCAGCTGCTGGACGTGATCGCCGCCAGCGCCAAGCGCGGGGCCGAGCTGGTCCGGCAGATCCTCCTCTTCGCCCGCGGCATGGAGGGTCCCCGGGTGTCGGTCGACACCTGGTCGCTCGTCAACGAGCTGAAGACCTTCCTCGACAGCACCCTGCCGAAGTCGATCCGGGTGAACTTCGAGATCGCGCCCAACCTGGCGCCCATCTCCGGGGACCCGATCCAGCTGCACCAGATGCTGCTCAACCTCTCGGTCAACGCCCGCGACGCCATGCCGGCGGGCGGGCGGCTGTCGGTGACGGCCTCGGCGGCCTCGGTGTCCGCCTCGGCCCCGCGGCCCCACCCCGACGCCGTCCCCGGGGCCTTCATCCGTATCGATATCTCCGATACCGGCACCGGCATCCCCGACATCCTCAAGGGCCAGATCTTCGATCCGTTCTTCACCACCAAGGGGGTGGGCCGGGGCAGCGGCCTCGGCCTCTCCACCGCCCGCTCGATCGTCAAGGCCCACTGCGGCTTCATCACCTTCACCTCGACCGAGGGCGTCGGCACCACCTTCTCCATCTTCCTGCCGACCGCCGAGGCCGGGCTGGCCCGCCCGGTGCGCGGGGAGGCCAAGGCGCCGGCCGGCCCGCTGCCGCGCGGCGAGGGCGAGAACATCCTCGTGGTCGACGACGAGGAGTCGGTGCGGCTCATCATGCGCAGCACGCTCGAGGCATTCGGCTTCCGGGCGGTCGTGGCCTCCGACGGGGCCGAGGCCGTGACGCTGTTTCGCAGCGCCCCCGCGCTCTTCGACCTGGCGGTCGTCGACATGCAGATGCCCGGCCTCGACGGCGGCAAGACGATCCTCGCCATCCGCCACATGCGGCCCGACCTCCCGATCGTGGGCGCCAGCGGCCTCGCCACCAACCAGAACCGCGAGGAGGCGGCGGCGAACGGGGTCCTGCACTTCCTCGACAAGCCCTTCAGCGTCGAGACCCTGATCCGCACCGTTCATTCCGCCTTGGCCAAGAAGGCGCCTTGAACCTGCTTGACCGGTACGTCTTCCGCAGCGTCCTGACCACCGCGACCGCCGCTGTCGGCGTCTTTGTCTTCATCCTTGCGGCCGGCAACATCATCCGCGACCTGCTGACGCCGCTGCTGGCCGGCCAGCTGCCGTTCTCCTCGTTCGTCCACCTGGTCCTCCTGCTGATCCCCTTCGTTGCCTACTATGCGCTGCCGCTGGGGATGCTGACGGGGGTGCTCCTCACCCTCGGCCGCCTGTCGTCCGACAGCGAGGTGACGGCCATGCGGGCGGCCGGCATGAGCGTGCTGCGGATCGCGCGGCCGGCGCTGATCCTGGCGGTGCTCGGGCTCCTGCTCGGGCTCCGGATCAACTTCGAGTCCATGCCGTGGGCCCGGGTGCAGTACCACAAGGAGCTGACCACGGCCATCCGCGCCAACCCCCTCAGCTACATCCTCCCCAAGACCTTCATCCGCGACTTCCCGGGCTACGTGATCTACATCAGCTCGAAGAACGCCGGCTCCAAGAATGGCACCGACATCCACGATGTCTGGATCTGGTCGCTGGATTCGAAGCGGCGCGTGATCCGGTTCGCGCGGGCGGAATCCGGGCGCGTCGACTACGACGAGGCCACGAACGAGTTCGTGATCTCCCTCCACAATACCCGCGAGGAGGACCACGACGAGAAGGCCCCCGACGTGTACGATGAGCCCCTGAAGGTCCCGACCGTCGGCCAGATCGACGACTACCGCCTCGCGCTGTCCCGGTATTTCGGGGGCGAGACGGTGCACCAGAAGGCGCAGTGGATGACCTACCGCGAGCTGAAGGACGAGCGGCTGCGCCTGGAACGCCTGCCGCTCGGCCCCGGGGGCCAGAAGCAGCACGACCGGGATGTGCTCAAGATCTCCCTCACGATCCAGGACAAGATCAACATGGCGCTGGCGGTCTTCTCGTTTACCTTTGTGGGGGTGCCGCTCGGCATCAAGGTCTCGCGGCGCGAGACCAGCGCCAACCTCGGCTTGGCCGTCGTGCTGGCCCTGGCCTATTACTTCCTGATCGTGGTGGTCGGCTGGCTGGACCAGCACCCGGAGTACCACCCCGAGGTGCTGCTCTGGGTGCCAAACCTTATAATGCTGACCCTAGGCGCGGTCCTGCTCCGGCGCCTCGACCGGGCCTCTTAGGTCCTTGTCCATCGTGACCACCGGCATCGGTGCACCGCGCTCAAGGGCGAGCAGGGTGCGCTCGGTGACCCGGAAGCCGCCGCAGGCGTAGAGCGGCTCGCCCGCCAGCGTGGCCGAGAGGGTGGCGGAGCGGAAACCCGCGGCGCGGATGGCGCGCTCGCATTCCCGCAGCAGGGCGCGGCCGATGCCCCGGCGCGCCCAGTGCGGGTGGACGAAGAAGGCGCGGATCCGCGCCGGCTCGGTCCGGGGATCGAGGGTCCCCTCGTCCCCGTTCCGCCGCCGGTCCCCGCCGCAGAGGCTGCGCCGCCGGCTCCAGCCGCCGCAGGCCACGATGCGACCCTCCGCCTCGACCACGAAATAGGTCCCGTCGTCGATCAGCTGCCGGTCGACGGCAAAGACGTCGCCGATCGCGGCCTCGCGCTGCGCGAGCGGATAGTAGGGGGCCTGCAGCTCCAGGACGGAGGGCGGGATGAGGGCCTCGATCGCGGGGATGTCCCGGGAGGAGGCGACCCGCGGCGCCCAGTTCATCCCCGACCTTCCCCGCCCTGCGTGGCCACGAGCCCGCTGCGGCCGTCGACCGCAGCCATCACCTGGTCGCAGACCGGCACGCTCTCGCGGTGGGCCAGCACCTGCATGGCGGCATCGTCCATCCGGACGAATTCCACCCCGGCGGCGCGGCAGCGGTGGAGCAGCTCGCGGAAGATCGGCCGCCGGCCCATGCCCTCGATCTCGGCGTGCAGGGTGAAGACGTTCAGGCGGTCCGCCCGCAGGAGCGACACCAGGTGGCCGGCCAGGGCGGAATCGGGATACTCGGGCCTTCCCATCAGCTCGTCCAGGGTCGGCAGCGTGCTCGGGATCTCGAGGGTCCGGTAGACCTTGCCGCCCATCCGGGGAAAGAACGGGTGGGTCCCCCGGGTGTCGCTGGAATAGAGCAGCCGGGCCTCGTCGTAGACCTCGCGGCTCAGCTCGGTGCTCTGCCAGCCCGCGGCGCCAGCCGTGGAGGCCTCGGTGCCAAAGATGCGGACGAATTCCGCCCGGGCGGCGCCGAACTCCGCCCGCACCGCCGCCAGGTCCATCCCCGCCAGGTGATCCTGCCAGCGGAAGTGGTTGTAGCAGTGGATGCCGATCTCGAAGCCGCCGGCCGCCACGGCCCGCAGGGCGCCCTCGTTGCGCCGGCCGACGTGGGGGGCCGGCAGCAGGGTGCCGTTCAGGAGCGTGCGGACCCCGTAGATCTGGACGACGCTCGTCCGGCTGACCTTGCGGAAGAACCCCGGCCGGAAGACGCGGCTGATCGCGCGACCGGTCTGGTCGGGACCGAGCGAGAAGAGGAAGCAGGCCGGGGCGCCGAACTCCGCGCAGTCCGCGGCCAGGTTCGCGACGCCGATGCGGGTCCCGCGGTCGGTGTCGGCGTCAACCTTTAGCGCGAGTCGGACCGGCATGGCGGGCGCAGAAGTATCTTCAAACCCGTCGGGACCTGAATGCGCCGCCCCGACGACGGTGACCGATTGGCTTGATCGCGAAGGGCGGGCGGGACCGGGCGGTTCATGGCGGAAAGAGGCCCGCACCAAGGGGTGCGGGCCTCGAATCTCAGCTTAGTTGCGCCTTAGCGGCAGCATGAGCCGTCAGCGCAGCAGTCGCCGCAGGGGCATCCGCCGGCACAGCAGTCCTGCGCCTTCGGCGTCTGCATCGGCGACTTGGTCGCCGAATACCCCACGGCGACCGCGACCAGCAGGGCCGCGCTCGCGATGACGAAATGTAGTTTTTTCATTGTCCTTCGTTTTTTTTATTAAGATTTGGAAGTGGTTGACCTAGCAGGCTCAAAGGCGCGGCGGCGGGAGCGGGGGCGGATAGGTCCGCCGGGCTGCCAGCCAGGCGAGGTCCAGGGCTCGCCCCTGGTCCATGAGCCGTACGCGGACGGCGTCGGAAACCGGCGGAATCAGCGCGCTCGGGCCCGAACACAGCGGGCAGTTCGCGCAACACGAACAGTCGGACGCCCGATCGCCGCCCGCAGCCTTAGGCGATGAACAATGGCCGCAACTCTGGAGGCCGTGCTGGATCAGGGGCTCACTGCCACTGAATCCCGTCAGGCCGAACGTGAGGCAGATCGCCACGACCAAGGTGAATGCCCATCTCATCGGCCAGAAGCTCGCACAGAATCTCCCAAATTCCAACGATTTCAGGCGGCCGGCCCACGATTGCTGGCGGGAAACTTCCTCTGCCGAATCAAGCGCTACGGGCATCTCGGCACCCGAGACGAGAAACGCGCCGCGTTCTCGCCTTCGTTCAACTCGCGGCCGTGCGCGATTGGCTCACTCTTAGCGCTTGAAGGCACGCCCCAATTCATCGCCGGGCACAATCGGCTCATTTTCATAGGTCGTGGCTGTAAACAAGAAAGCCCATGTGTTTTGCCACCTTGTCGTAGAGGCTGCGACCGGCAGCGTTGGTCTCATGGGTTTGCCAATAGACTCGTTTAATCCCTGCCACTTTCGCCTGTTGGTAGACTCCATTGATCAATGATCTTCCGACGCCTCGGCCACGTTCCGTCTCGACGGTGAACAAGTCTTGAAGGTAGCAAGTCAGTTCCAACCGGGTGGTACTGCGATGGAACAAATAGTGCGTTAGCCCGAGGAGCCTGCCATTTGCCTCCGCGACAAGAGCAAAAACCGGTTCATTGGGGTCGAAGAACCGCTGCCAAGTGGCCGCTGTGATCTCCGCCGGGAGAGCTTTCGCTCCATTTCTGCCATAAAAGGCGTTGTATCCATCCCAGAGCGGCGTCCAAGCGGGGCGGTCATCCCGCCGGATAGGACGTATGAGTATGGGTCCGGACATGGGGCAATCGAAATCTCGACCCGATGGGATCAGGAATGAAAACCTGATTTTTCGTCAGTGGAGCAGACTCCACTTGATCCAGTCCTGGATCGGCTCGCTCATCGCTCTTGAAGAGACTCCCTAATCCAGCTGATAGTCCCGGTGCGCGAGGTGGTAGTCCAGCGTCAGCCGGATCGCCGTCTTGAGGTCGACCTTGGGCTTCCAGCCGAGCTGGCGGCGGATCGCCGCCACCGACGGGACCCGGCGCTGGATATCCTGGTAGTACTTGCCGAAATACTGGCCCGAGGAAACCACGACCGTCTTGGCCTTGGCGGCCTGCTCGCGGTACTCGGGGAAATCCTTGAACGCGGCGATGATCAGCTTCGCCAGCTGGGCCACGCTCACGTTGTTCCCCGGGTTGCCGATGTTGAAGATCTGCCGCGACGCCTTCCCGCCCTTGTTCTCGATGATCCGCAGGAGCGCGTCGACGCCGTCGTCGATGAAGGTGAAGGACCGCCCCTGCTTGCCGCCGTCGACCAGCTGGAGCGGCTTCTCGAAGATCACGTTGGAGATAAACTGCGTGAACAGCCGCGAGCTGCCCTCCTTGGGTTCCATCACGTTGTCCAGCTTGGGGCCGATCCAGTTGAACGGCCGGAAGAGCGTGTAGTCGACGCCGTCCCGGACGCCGTAGGCGTAGATGACCCGGTCGAGCAGCTGCTTGGAACAGGCGTAGATCCAGCGCTGCCGCTCGATCGGGCCGTAGACCAGCGGGCTCGTGGCCTCGTCCAACTCCGGGTCGGGGCACATCCCGTAGACCTCGGAGGTGGAGGGGAAGATGATGCGCTTCCGGTACTTGGCGCACTTGCGGACGATGTCCAGGTTGGCCTCGAAATCCAGTTCGAAGACCCGCAGGGGGTCCTTCACGTACTGCACCGGGTTGGCGATGGCGACCAGCGGCAGCACGGCGTCGCACTTCTTCACGTGGTACTCGATCCACTCGCGCGAGATCGTGATGTCGCCCTCGACGAACTTGAACCGGGGGTTCCCGAGACAGTCGCCGAGCTTGTGGTCGCCGACGTCCATGCCGTACACCTCCCAGTCCTTCTGCTTCAAGATGGCATGCGTGAGCGAGCTGCCGATGAATCCGTTGGCACCGAGGATGAGGACGCGGAGGGGCATGGAGATAGCCCCCCATAAACCATGAATGCAGGCAAATGACACGTACGAACATCGGGCCGAGCCGAGGCGGCGCCCGCGCCGCCGCCGATCAGGTCGCTCCGGAGCCGGGCAGGCCGCCCACCTCCTCAAGGAAGAGAATGACGGACTCGATGCCGTGGTAGTAATTCGCGAGCAGGAGATTCTCGTTCGGCGCGTGGATGGCGGAGTCGGGAAGGCCGAACCCCATGAGGACGCTGGGAATCCCGAGGCCGCGCGCGAACTCGGAAACCACCGGGATCGAGCCGCCGCTCCGGATGAGGACCGGCTCGCGTTCGAACACGCGGCGCAGGGCGCGCTGCGCCGCCTGGACGAAGCGATTGTCCCTCGGGAGCACCACCGGCTCAGCCTGGCTGAGACGGCGGACCTCGACCTCCACGGCGGCGGGCGCAATCCGGCCCACGAAGCCGGAATAGAGCTGGAATATCTCGTCGGGGTGCTGGTCGGGTACGAGCCGCATCGACACCTTGGCGGTCGCCCGGGCCGGGATGACCATCTTGCTGCCCTCGCCGGCATAGCCTCCCACGATACCGTGCACATCCAGGGTGGGCCGCGCCCACATCCGCTCCAGGACGCCGTAACCCGCCTCCCCGGCGAAATCCCGGGCGCCCATCTCCTCATCGCGGAATTTTGCCGGGTCAAAAGGCAGGCCTTGCCAGCTCCGGAGCTCGGCGGGATCGGTCGGCGGCACCCGCTCGTAGAAGCCGGGGATGCTGATCCGACCCTCGGCGTCCTTCAGCCGGCTGAGGATCCCGGCCAGGGCGACCAGCGGATTGGGCGCGACCCCGCCATAGACTCCCGAATGCAGGTCGGTCCTCGCGCCCCGCACCTCAATCTCGGTGGAAACGGCCCCCCGGAGGCCGATGCACAGGGTCGGGAGTCCGGGGACGAACAAGGTACTGTCGGAAATCAGGGCACAATCGGACCGCAGCCGCTCCGCCGACTGCTGGAGGAAGGCGGCCACGCTCGGCCCGGCGATCTCTTCTTCGCCTTCCACGATGAAACGCACGTTGACCGGCAGCGCCCCGGCTCCCGCGGCCATCAGGGCCTCGACGGCCTTCAGGTGCGTATGGAACTGACCCTTGTCATCCGTGGCGCCGCGGGCATAGATCCGCCCGTCCCGCACCGCGGGCGCGAAGGGCGGGGTGACCCACTCGCCGAACGGCTCGGGCGGCTGAACGTCGTAATGCCCGTAGCACAGGACGGTGGGCCGGCCGGACGCCCGCAGCCATTCCCCGTAGACAATGGGGTGCCCGTGGGCCGCGGACACGGTAACGCCCTCCATGCCAATGCGCCGTAGGTCGGCGGCGACCCATTCGGCGGCCCGGTCGAGGTCCGCGCGGTGTTGGCTCTGGGTGCTAACACTGGGGATTGCCAGCAACTCCCGCAGCTCGGCGAGAAACCGCTCCCGCTGGGCGCGGGCAAAAACGATGGCGGGGGAGATCACGGGAAGAACCGGGTTCGGCGGAGAGTGTCTGCTGATCGGCGGCGGGCGCGAAGCGCGCCCCAGTCGAACCCATGACCTTATGAACCCGCCGGGCCGCCTTCGAGCCGGATTCTTGCGCCACGCCGAGAAAGGCCGGGGCCCCGAGTGAGGGATTCCGCGCATCTCCGCAGCCTCGGCCTGCTGCTCGCCGCCGCGCTCCTTTGGAGCACCGGCGGGGTGCTGATCAAGTGGGTCTCGTGGCCGCCACTGGCCATCGCCGGCACCCGCGGGCTCATCGCCGGGGCCTTCCTGGCCCTGGCCGCGCCACGCCCCCTGCGCTTCACGGGGTCCCCGGTGCAGCTCGGAGCCGCCCTGTGTTATGCCGCGACCACCATCTCCTTCGTGCTGGCGACGAAGCTGACCACCGCGGCCAACGCCATCCTGCTCCAGTATACGGCGCCGGTCTGGGTGGTGATCCTCGGGGCGGCGCTCCTCGGCGAGCGGGCCACGCGGACCGACTGGATGACCATTGCCGCGTGCCTCGTGGGGATGGCCCTCTTCCTTTTCGACGGGCTGAAGTTCGAGGGCTTCGGCGGGATCGCGATCGCGTTGGCCGGAGGAGTGGCGTTCGCCGGCATGATCGTGCTGCTGCGCTACCAAAAGGACGGCTCCCCGATCGAATCGATCATCCTCGGCAACCTGATCGCCTTTGCGGTCGGGTTGCCCGCCATTTGCAAGGCCCCGCCGCTGCCCTTGGGCGCGGCCGGAGTCCTGGCGGCGCTGGGAGTCCTGCAGCTCGGACTGTCCTACCTCATCTACGCCCGCGCGATCCGGCATGTGACCGCCTTGGAAGGCGTGCTGATTCCCGTCCTCGAGCCGATCTTGAATCCCGTCTGGGTGATGCTCCTGATCGGCGAGCGACCCAGTCCGCTGGCGCTGGCGGGCGGCTCGATCGTGGTGGGTGCGGTGGTGGTTCGCGGGGTAGTTTCGATCCGCTCCTAATTCCGCGGCCGTCGCCGGCAGAAACCCGGGGACGGGCCCAGGGCCCGGTCAGTGCCGGCGCGTCAGGAAAAAGTAGAGCCCGAAGAAGAGGATGACCTGCAGCAGGAGGATCCCGGCGCCGATCAGAAACCAGTGGCTCCGCCCCTTCCACGGCTGCGGCGCGCGCAACCGCAGGTCCCGATGGGTGATCGTGACCGCCGGGAGGTCGTCCAGGTCCTTCTTCATGTCCGCCGCCGTCTGGTAGCGCTGGCGCGGATCCCGCTCCAAGGCGTGCAGGATCACCTCCTCGAGGGCCGGGGAGAGCGCGGGGTTCACCTTGCGCGGCGCCTCCGGGTCGCCGGAGACGCGGGCGTTCATGACGATGTAGGGGTTCTCGCCCGGGAACGGGGTCGCGCCGGTCACCATCTCGTAGAGGATCGCGCCCAGGCTGTAGATGTCGCTGCGGTGGTCCCCGCGCTTCCCCCGCACCTGCTCTGGCGAGATGTAGTCGGGGGTGCCAAGCGCCGGGGTGAGCCCCACGAAGGTGAGCCGCCGGGCGGTCTCCATCCGTGCGATGCCGAAGTCGAAAAGGCGCAGGCTCCCGTCCTTGCAGACCATGATGTTCTGGGGCTTCAGGTCCCGGTGGGCGATGCCGGCAACGTGGAGGTACTCGAGGGCGTCGCACAGCTGCCGCCCGAAGGCGACGGCCTCGGCCTCCGGGAAGCGGCCGCGCTGGGACATCACCTCGGCCAGGGTCTTGCCCTCGAGGAACTCCATCACCAGGTAGGGCCGGCTCTTCGGACCCTCGACCTTCACGACCTTGAGGATCGACGGGTGGTTGAGGCGCGCCCCGATCTCCTCCTCGCGCTGGAAGCGCTCGAAGCCGGCCACGTCGCTCTCGAGCGCCATCAGCGGCACCTTGATCGCCACGCTCTGGCCCGTCTTCCGGTCGATCCCCTTGAAGATCGAGGCCATGTTGCTGCGCGCAACCAGATCCGTGAGCTCGAAGCGGTTGTCCAGCACCTTGCCGGGCCCGGGCTCACCGGTGCCGGCCGCCGCCGCGGCGGCGACCGCCACCGCCTTGCGGGGAGTCACGTCTGCCCCGAGGGCCGTCCGCGCCGACTGCGCGACCTGCTCCCAGTTGCGGACCTCGATCAGCTGGAGGGAGATGTTGTCGTCGCTCCCCCGTTTCACCGCCAGCGCCACGAGCTCCTTGCAGGCATCGTAGGGGTGCGACCGCGCGATGATCTCGCGCATCTCCTCGTCGAGCACGCAGGCGTGCAGCCCGTCGGTGCACTGGAGGACGAAGTCGCCGTGGCTCACCAGCTGCGTGGCGAAGTCCGGCTGGCAGAAGGGCTCGGCCCCGACGCTTCGGGTCAGCTGCCCGCGGTTCGGGCTCGCCATGGCCTCCCGCTCCAGGAGGAGCCCGAGCTTCACCGACACGGACGTGGCCACGTGGTCGGTCGTGAGCCGGCGGATCGTTTTCTTGCGGATGAAGTAGGACCGGGTATCCCCGACGTTGGCGACGCAGACCGCGCCGTCACGGAAGACGGCCCCGACCAGGGTCGTCGCCATCTTCTGGCCCTGGTAGTCCGTCAGGGAGGCCTCGTGCACCCGGGAGCAAGCCGCGGTGAACATCCGCCGGAGGAGCGTGTAGGGCTTCATGTCGCCCGTCGTGCTCTGGAACTGCTCGATCGCCGCCTCGACCGCCAACCGGCTGGCCACTTCCCCGTGCTGATAGCCGCCCACCCCGTCGGCGATCATCGCCACGCTCCCCTGCTTCTCGCGGGTCAGGGGATCCGGCGACTCCCAGAAATCGAGCCAGTCCTCGTTGACCGTGCGGACCGGACCGGCGGTGGTCAGGCGGGCATAGCGGAGGCGCATGGCAGGGAATGGGGAAAAAAAGGCCCCGCTGCCGAAGGCAGACGGAGCCTGGGAGGCTAGCTCGCGGGACCGGTCAGATCAAGCCGGCTTCGAAGTCAGGATGATCTCCTTGTTCCGCTTCTTGCTGCTGAGCCGGAAGTAGACGACGCCGTAGACACCCCACAGCGCCGCGAACCCCAGCGCCAGGTAGGGCTCCAGGGCGTTCATGCCCGAGACGAACCAGGGGCCGACCAGGTAGAAAAGCATGCAGATCGCGTTCGCCAGCAGGCCGAAGATCGGGATCACCATGTGCTTGAAGCCGTTGAACACGTGGTGCTCGCGGAACGCGACGATCGCCACAAAGCAGGTGGTCATGTAGAGCATGAAGGTGCCGAAGTTGCTGATCAGCGTGATGACGAGCAGCGTGTTCGGGAGCCGGGCGTAAGTCTCCGGGGCGAAGATCCCGAAACTGTACCAGATGTTATGCTTGTCGAGGGCCGGCGGCGTCGAGTGCCCGAGGTAGACGGAAACGGTGGCGATCCCGAGGACGATGGAGATGATCGCCAGGGTCCAGATCGAACGGTGGGGCGAGAGGGTCTTGCCGTGCAGCATCCCGAAGTGGGAGGGAACCTCCTCGTCCCGGCCCATGGCATAGGTCACCCGCGCGCCGGTGCTGAGGCAGGCGAGCGTGGTGCCGATCAGCGCCAGGAACACCGTGGCGGCCTGCACCAGCATGAAGGCGCGGCCCGCCTGATAGCTCCCGAAGAGCGCGGTCCCGACGATCACCATCATGTCGCCGATCGGCGCGCCCGAACCCGAGGCCATGGGCAGCGTATAGCCGTTGTGCAGGAAGTAGTTCGCGGCGAAGTACTCGATCAGGTAGCAGACCGCCCCCTGGATCACGAGGGAGAGCAGCACCGCCCGCCCGATGTCCTTCTTGGGATTCCTCGCCTCCTCGCCCATCGCGGTCACCGACTCGAACCCGACGAGGATCAGGATGGCGACGCAGGCCTGGACAAAGATGAAGTTGAAGCTGTGGGGCCCGATCACGGACTTGGCCGTCGGGTGGAAGTTGAAGGTCGTCTCCTTGGTGGTCGGGTCGGTCGTGTAGGCCTCGTTGATCGCATAGCTTACGGTGAAGGGGGCCGCCTTGGTGACGTCGGTCACCATCTTCCCGTCCTTGTCGGCCGGAACCGGGTTGCCGTCCTTGTCCTGCTGGTCGGCCATCTGGTAGACCGGCTGGCCCTTGTCGTCGACCGTCGGCTTGTTGTTGGAGTCCAGCACCGGGACGGGCGCGCCCTTGTCGTCCTTCACGACGTCCTGAAACACCTGGTAGTTGACGGCCACGCCGTTCGAGAGGTGGTAGCCCACCGACCCCTGCGGGTGTTTCGTCCGGTAGGCGATGGCCATGACCGAAAAGACGAGCAGGGCCGAAATCTGGACGACGTTGATGATCGTGTTCAGCACGGTCGTGCCGCTCACCCCGCGAAAGGCGATGTAGGCCACGCCCAGGGTGAAGACGACACAGAAGAGGATCATGAACAGCGGGCTGTTGTAGTTGGCGCTGAAGGTGTCGGGCCAAAACTGGTTCAGGAGGTATCCCGCGAGAATTGCCGTCACGCCCACCATGCACCCCGGGTAGACCCAGTAGTACAGGTGGCTCGCCCAGCCGGTGAAGAACTTCGCCACTCGCGCAAACTTGTAGGCCTTGGTCTTCGAGAGGAACGCCTGCTCCGCGTAGAAATAGGAGGATCCCGCACCCGGGTAGAGCTTGGACAACTCGGCGTAGCTCACCGCCGTCGCCAGGCAGAGCAGTAGCGCCCCGATGATCCCCCACCACATGGAAGCGCCCGCGGCCGGGGCGCCGTAGAGGGCCTGCTCCTGGAAGGTGAGCCAGAGGAAAGCGCCGGGCGCGATGAGCGCCATCGCGTTCATGGTCAGGCCGGTGAGGCCCAGGGTGGGCTTGCTCGATGTCTTGGTGGAGGTGGGATCAGGCATAAGTCTCCCGTTCGGGCTCGGAGGTGGAGTGGTTTGGGTGGTGGCAGCGGGCGGGGAAAGCAGCGAACTGACGGCGGCGACAATGATCGTTTTCGCCAGCTAGCGGCTTGTATGCCAAAGGGTTGGCTTAAAACAAATTAAGGGGAGGCATATTTGCCCTAAGAACCCATCTAATGGCATAGATCATGCCAACCCTGCGCGGACCGCTGCGAAGCCGCGACCGACCGTGAACCACCTTGGTCGGCGGGGAGGGCGAGGACCGCCGCGGCCGAGGGTGGCGTCTCCCGGACAGGGCCGCGGCCCTTGGCTTGTAACCGGGCCGGACGGACGGACGTGAGGGACGAATCCCCGCAAAGGGGTTCGCGCCTCCCTCGGGCCGGCCCGGTTGAGCCGGGCAGACGAGATCCGATCCAGGGCGCGCCCAACGTCAGGACCACCTTCCAGCGGCATTCTACCAAACGCCACCCTCCGCGCCGACTCGGCGGGCCGCAGGCCGCCACAATATTATAAAGCCGAGCGAAGCTTTTATATGATTTATATAGCAATCGCCCAACTCTTATCCTGTAGCGAAGAGTTGGTGGCATCCGGGCTGCATTGGCGGGACTTCCCATTGTTGTGAACCCGCCCTCACCGCGCCCATGGCCAACTGTTGCGGGACCGGTGCCGACGGGGCGCGAGGGGTCGGCCAGAAGGACCGGTCCCTAGCCCTTTGAATCCACGGGTCCTTGTCATCGACGATGAGCTGCCGATCCAGCGGCTGATGCGAGTCATGCTCAAGCGCGCGGGCTGGGACGTCCATTTGACCAGCGAAGGCCGACACGGCTTGAGCGAGATCGCCCGCTACCGGCCCGACGTCGTCATCCTCGACCTGGGCTTGCCCGATATCCCGGGCCTCGAGGTCCTGAAGCACCTGCGGGAGTGGACGGACATTCCCGTCCTGATCCTTTCGGTCCTGGACCGCGATACCGACAAGATCAGCGCGCTGGAGGCCGGCGCCGACGACTTTCTGGCCAAGCCTTTCTCGGAAAATGAGCTGCTGGCGCGGCTGCGGGTCCTCCTGCGGCATCAGCGCAGGGCCGAGCGACCGCCCCATGTCAGTTTCGGCGACGTCCGGGTCGATTTGGCCGCCCGGCAGGTCACAAAGGGTGCAAAGGAGGTCAGGCTCACGGAAACCGAGTTCGGCCTGCTCAGCCTGCTGGCCGTAAACCAGGATCGGGTGCTCACCCAAGCGGAGATCCTTCGGTCCCTGTGGGGGCCGAAGGTCGGCAGCCACGCCCAGTACCTCCGCGTTTATATCAATCGCCTGCGGCAGAAGCTCGAGGATCAGCCGGACCGGCCCAAGTACCTGCTGACGGAATCGGGCATCGGATACCGTTTGTCGACCCACCCTATTAAGAATACATAAAAATTTGCCTATTAATAACTTGAACACTGCTACTTATGATCCTTGGACGCGCCAAGGCATCGGACACCGTGCATTTGGTACATCGAAAGCTAACATGGAGGGCAAGAAAGCCGCGGTGGCTATCCGATGATCGCAACCCTCACCAAATCGCGCGTTCTCCTGGTCGACGACGACGACTCCATCCGAAAGGTGCTCCGCTTTTCGCTGGAAATGGCGGGTTACGAGGTCATTGACACCTCCACCGCCGCAGGCGGCCTCATGGAATTGGCCCATCAGGGACCGGACGCGATCATCCTCGACGTCAGCCTGCCTGATTTCTCGGGAATTGAATTCCTAGAGCGCGCCCGGGAATGGAGCACCGTGCCGGTCATGATGCTCACGGTCTCGACCGACGACGAACGGAAGATCTCCGCCCTTGACCTGGGTGCGGACCATTTTCTGACCAAGCCACCGAGCATCGGCGAACTGCTGGCCAGGCTGCGGGTGATGCTGCGGCGCACCAAGCGGGAGAAGGAACTCCCCACGGTCCGATTCGGGCCGGTCGAATTCGACCTGGAGCGACACCTTGTCACGAAGGCCGGATTGCCGATCAAACTCTCCGCCAAGGAGCACGCCTTTCTGCGGCTGCTGGCGTCCAATCCCGGCAAGGTCATCACCCACACCCAGATCCTGCGGGAGATCTGGGGACCCGGTTCCGTCGCGCATACCCCCTACCTGCATGTCTACATGAGCAAGCTCAGGACGAAGCTCGAGGAGGTCCCGTCCGCGCCCAAGCACCTCCTGACCGAGCCCGGCGTCGGGTTCATGCTCTTGGCCGACGAGGATTGAGCCCGTGGCACCATGGAGTTCGTGGCGAACCCTTTCCGCACGACGGTGACCGGCCGCATCTACGACTACATCGTCGTGGCCCTGGTGATGGCGGCGGCCTCCGCCCTCGGATCGGTCCTGGTTTCGTCAACCGGCTACCTGGCCATCGGCGTGCTCTTTCTCCTCACCGTCATCGGCCTGAGCATGTGGGTCGACCGCTGGCCGGTGCTGGCGGCGGGCGTGCTGGCGGCGCTGATCTGGAATTTCTTTTTCATCCCGCCGGTCCATTCCTTCACCATCCTGCGCGATCAGGACAAGATTCTCTATTGGATCGATGTCGGCGTGACCCTCGCGGCCGGCCAGCTGATGGCCACGGTCCGCCAGCATGTCCGATACGAAAAACTCCGGCTGGAGCGGGCTTCCCTGCTTCTGCGCGTCAGCCAGGCGGCCACCTCCACCCCCGTGGCGCTCGACGGCGTCGAGCTCGCCCTCCGGGAGATCGATCGAACCTTTGCCACCGACTCAGCATTCTGGCCGGGTGACCAGGAAGGGCCGGCCATCGGGATGGGGGCGGCCAGCGCAAGCGAATCGGCCGTGATCGGATGGGTCCGGCAGGCCCGGCGCCCGGCGGGACGCTCCACCACCACCCTGCCCGGCGTCTCCGCCCTCGCCCTTCCGGTCCTTTCCAGCGGCTCCGTCCTCGGCGTTCTCAACCTCCGCTTCCGCGGACCGAAGGAAAAGTTGTCACCCTTTGAGCTCGAATCCGTCGAGGCCTGCGCCCGCCAGCTGGGCATAATCCTGGAGCGCGAGCAAGTGCGGCTCCTCACCGAGGAAAAGCGCCTCCTCGAGGCGTCCGACCGTCTCCATCGGGTAATCCTGGACGCGGTGTCGCATGAGCTGAAGAGCCCGCTGACCTCCCTCAGCATCATCGCGGAGAATTTCGCGTCCGTCGACGGGCGGGACCGCCAGAGCGTGGGACACGAAATGAGAACCGCCACGCGCCGGCTGCAGCGGCTGGTGAACAACCTCCTCGACCAAGCACGCCTCGAGTCCGGGTCCCTGCGGCCCAAGCTCGACTGGTCCAGCCCGGCCGACGTCGTCAATGCCGCGGTCAGCCAGGTGCGGGAGCAGCTGGGGTCCCACCGCCTCGAGGTCGTGGTGCAGCCCGCGCTTCCGCCCGTCCAGATGGATGCCGCGCTGATGGAGCACGTGCTCTCGAATCTCCTCCTGAATGCGATCCTCCATACCCCGGAGGGTACGCCGATTTCCATCGAGGTGCGCATGGGCGACAACCGGAAGGCCGTGGTGTTTGAGGTCGCGGACCGGGGCTCGGGCCTGCCCCCGGCGATGCGGCAGAATCTCTTCAAGAAATTCGCCCGCGCCGATGGCGGGCCCGCGGGCGGCCTTGGCCTGGGTCTCTCCATCGTGCGGGGCTTCATGGCGGCGCAGGGCGGTGATGTGACCGCCGCCCCCAATTCCGGCGGGGGCGCGCGGTTCTCGGCTCACCTTCCCTTCGTGGCGCATGAGGAACTGGTCGGCGAGGAATGCTGAGCCGCGTTTATAATATCTTAAGGTTCATATAGGCCGCGTTAATTCGTCCTTATATGCCCGTGGCATATCGGGTGCTCATCGGAGGGAGCCGCCACCGTGAATCTTAATATATATTTTATGGAGGCTCGCGGGCCAAGGCTTGCTATTATCGAGCAAGGACATGCGGAGGTTGGCGGGGATGCAAATTCCGCTTAGCATCGAACCGCTCCCTCGCCTATATAGATGCATCCTTATGTTGAATGGCCGGCGAACCGTCGGTTTGCCGCAGCGCAACCGTTAGCCCGCGGCTGACCCCCTCGCCGGCGGAGACCCGGAGCCAGCCGCGATGAGTTCGGCCGGGTCCGCCGCTCAACACTTTCCCCACACGGACACTCCCACCAACCACCGACACCCAAGCTACCAACCACGAACGGATGAAAATGAGACCTACCGACACCAGGAGCATCGTCCTCGACCGATGCGGCCTCGCGCTCCTCGCCTTGGGGCTCGCCGCCCTGCCCCCGGCGATTCGCGCCGACCCGACGCCGACACCCACTCCGCTGCCCTACGGGACCAAGGCCAACGAGGATTTCTTCCAGCGGTTTCTGGAGGCCGAGAAGACCGACCTGGCCAGCCCGGCGTACGTGGCGCCCACTCCGCTGCCGGCGGGCGTGGCGGCGTCCGGGCCTGCCCGGCGCATCGGGGATCCGCCGTTCGATTCTCCGCCCTATCCGGACGGGGATTGGCAGCTGGGCGGAGGTCCGAACGTCATCGGCGACCCGGGGGCGTTGCGGGACAGCCCGTATCCGCTCATGCAGGCCCTCTATGACGGCCCCAACGGGAAGTGGTGGTACGACAGCCGGATCATGCTGTACGGCTGGTTCACCGAGAGCGGCAACCTGAGCACCTCGCGCAACACGAGCATCAGCCCGGTCGCGAACTACCCGGAGGTCTACGACGAACGCCCCAACCGCTTCGAGAACGACCAGGACGTGCTCTACATCGAGCGCATGGCCGACGAGAACCAGACGGACCATTTCGACTGGGGATTCCGGGTGGCCCTGCTCTACGGGCTGGACTACCGTTTCATGGCGTCAAAGGGGTACATCAACGACCACAACTTGTTTGCCGATAACAAGTTCAGCGGCTTCGACACCCCGATGACGTACTTCAATTTCTACATCCCGACGATCGCCCAGGGCGAGAACATCATCGTGGGCCGCATCATCTCCCTGCCCGACATCGAGCAACAGCTGGCGCCCAACAACCTGATGATGAGCCACTCGCTCGTGTACAGCTTCGACAACTACACGATGTGGGGCATCTGGACGTCGACCAAGCTCAATTCGCACTGGCTGCTCCAGCTGGGGCTGGCCAGCGGCAGCGACACCGCCCCGTGGGCCCATGACCCCGGCGCCGAACCCACCGCCTCGGTCATGGTCCAGTATGTGTCCGGCCAGGACTCCTTCTATGTGGGGATGAACTCGATCAACAACGGCCACTTCGGGTTTAACAACATCCAGGAGTGCATTGAGAGCTACAGCCACAAGTTCAACGAAACCGTCTGGACGACCTTCGAGGCGCAGTACATGTACCAGAAGGGCTCGTCGACCGGGCCGACCAGCGAGGTTCCCGTTGTGGACGGGTTTTATCCCGTCAAGCCCGGCTACGTCTGGGCCGGCGGCATCGTCAACTACACCTGCTTCCGAACGACGGGAAATTCGTTCCTGACGATCCGCAATGAGTATTGGGACGACCCGGAAGCCTGGAGGTCCGGGTATGCCTCTCCCTACTACGAGGGGTCCATCGGGATGACGGTGTGGCTCAACAAGCTGATGTTCATCCGCCCGGAGATCCGCTACGATCACTCGTTCAAGGCGAACAGCCTGGAAAGCGCATCCGGCGCCGACAACCCGGACGGGGAGCCGACCAACTTGCCGGGCGCCTACGACAACGGCCTCAAACAGTCGCAGCTAACCGTGGGGTGCGACATCACCTATCACTTCTGAGGTGATGTCGGCCCCCGCCGGTCGGCCAAGGCACTCCGAGGCGGCGCGCCCGCGCCGCCTCGGTTCGTTCGGCACCCAGATGCCACTGGGCGGACGATCACCGGGGCCGCCGCGGGAACAGCCGCCGCGTTCTTGGAACCCGCGGGGCTTGCCGGGGGACCGACCGCCATCCCTCCATGCCCGATCAAGCTTCCCCGAAGCCCCGCGCCGACGGCCGCCGCCTGGCCCTCGCGCTGCTCCGGTCACTCCCCATCCTCGCCGGCCTGGTGACGTTGGCCGGCTGCAACCTGATCCACGGCGCCGGCCAGGTCTCGAGCGAAGGTGGCTCCTCCGCGGCCGCCGGCATCACCCTGCCGCTGCCCGGCGGCCCCTAGCGCCGACCTACAGGAACTGGCCCACCTGGAGGTCCGGGGCGTCCCCGCGCCATTCCGTCCGGGTGAGCTCGAGCGCCCCGTCGCCGGTCGCCACGACGAGCGGGGTGACCGACAGGACCTCACCCGGCCGGCCGGTCCGCCCCTGGGTTGGGCCCGAGTCCGGCTCGGCCCACCAGACCATGAGGCGTGCCGGTCCGACGTCGGCAAAGGCCCCGGGGTACGGATCCGTGACGGCCCGCACCAGGTTGAAGATCTGCACCGAGGTCTGCGCCCAGTTGATTCGGCCATCCTCCGGCTTGCGCCCGGTGAAGTACGTCGCCTGCGCCTCGTCCTGCGGCGTCTCCCGGGCCCGGCCGCCGAGCAGGGCCTCGATCTGGCGGGCGAGCACCTTCCGCGCGCAGGGCAGCGCGAGGCGGAACGCCTCCTCGGCCGTGACCCGCGGTCCGATGCTGACGCCCTCCTGGTCGACGATCGCCCCGGCGTCCGGCGCCTTCACCATGCGGTGCAGCGTCATCCCGATCCGGTTCTCGCCGTGGAGGACCGCCCAGTTGATCGGGGCGCGGCCGCGGTACCGCGGGAGCAGCGAACCGTGCATGTTGAAGGCTCCGAGCCGGGCCAGGCCGAGGATGCTCGGCCCGATCATGTTGCGGTAATACACCGACAGGATGAGGTCGGGCTGCAGCGCCGTGATCCGCTCCCGCCATTCCGGCGTCCCCACCCGCTCCGGGGTGTGCACCGGGATGCCGGCCGCGCGCGCGGCGGCCGCCGGCGTCTGGAACCAGATCTTCTCGTGCGGGTTGTCCTCGTGGGTGATGAGGGCGACCACGTTGTCCCCGCGCTCCAGCAGCAGCTGGAGGCAGTCATGGCCCACCTGGCTGTAGCCGAAGAAGAGGATCCGGGGCGCGGGCATGCGGGCGGCTCCGGGGCTACTCCCCGCGCTCGATGATCTCGCGGACGAAGTAGCGCTGGCGCGCGCGCACGACCTGGTAGGTCCGGCCGACGTATTCCCCGATCAGCCCGACGCCGACCATCGTGACGCTGACGAGGAAGAAAAGGATGCCGAAGAGCGTGAAGGTCCCGCCCTCCTCCGGCCCCAGGATCAGGCGCCGCAGGGCCAGGACCACGACGAGGATGAAACTGCCGCCGGCGCAGCCCAGGGCGACCATGGTGAAGAGCTGGAGCGGCGCCAGGGAGAAGCCGGTGATGAGGTCGAAGTTGAGCCGCACCAGCTTGTAGAACGAGTAGTTGGAGACGCCGGCGTTGCGCTCCTCGTGCCGGACGCCGACCTCGGTGGGATTGCCGGAGAAGCTGTAGGCCAGTGCCGGGATGAAGGTGTTGTTGGCGCCGCTGCGCACGATGGCGTCGACGATCGGCCGCTTGTAGGCGCGGAGCATGCAGCCCTGGTCCGTCATCTCGATCGAGGTGGTGGCGCGCCGCACCAGGTTGATGATCCGCGAGGCCCCCGTCCGGAAGAGGCTGTCCTGGCGGTTGACCCGGAAGCCCCCGACATAGTCGTGGCCGACGTCGATCAGGAGCAGGAGCTTCGGGATCTCCTCCGGTGGATTCTGGAGGTCCGCGTCCAGCGTGAAGATGATCGAGCCGCGGACCCGCTCGAAGGCCGCCATGATCGCCATGTGCTGGCCGTAGTTGGCGTTGAAGTCGATGATCCGGGTGACGTCCGGGCGCAGGTCATATTGGGCCCGCAGCAGCATGATCGAGGTGTCGGCGCTCCCGTCGTTGGTGAAGATGATCTCATAGCTGCGCTTGAGGCCGTCCATCACCGGGTACAGCCGGGAGAAGAGGAGCGGGAGGTTCAGCTCCTCGTTGTAGACCGGGATGACGACCGACAGCTCGGGGACGGTCATGGCTTCGGGTTCGAGGCGACGACCCGGGCGAGCTCGCGGACCACGCGCTCGACGTCCGCCGCCTCCATCGCCGGAAACAGCGGCAGCGTGAGAAGGTTGCGCCCGGCCAGCTCGGCGTGGGGGAAGTCCCCCGCCTTCCAACCCAGGCGCCGGTAGAGCGCAAAGAGGTGGACCGCCGGGTAGTGGACCCCGGTGCCGATCCCGGCCACCCGCAGGGCCTCCATGACCTCGGCGCGGGGGATCCCGAGCCGGTCCTCGGGCAGCATCACCTGGAACATGTGCCAGTTGCTCTCGGTGAAGTTGGCCACGGGCAGCCCGATCCCGAGCCCGCGGACCGCCGGTCGGTCGAACGCCGCGAAATACGCCCGCACCAGCTCCCGGCGCTTGGCCGTGAAGGCCTCCAGGTGCGGCAGCTGGCCGAGCCCGATCCGCGCCGCCACGTCCGTGAGGTTGAACTTCCCGCCAACCAGCTCCACCTCCATGCCATCGTGGCCCGTCCGGACCACGCCCTGCAGGCGGTACTGCTCGGCCAGCTTGGCCTCGCGCTCGTCGTTCAGGACCAGGCAGCCGCCCTCCGAGGTCGTGATGTTCTTGTTGGCGTGGAAGCTGAAGGACACGAAGTCGCCAAAGGACCCGATCCGGCGGCCACCCCAGGTGCTCCCGAAGGACTGCGCCGCGTCCTCGACGACCCGCAGGCCGTGGCGCCGGGCCAGGCCATACAGCCGGTCGCGGTCGACAGGCAGGCCCGAGAGGTCGACGGGGATCACCGCCTTGGTGCGCGGGGTGATGGCCGCCTCGACCTTGGCCAAGTCGAGCAGCCGCGTGGCCGGGTCGATGTCGACAAAGACCGGCGTCGCGCCGACCTCGAGGACCACGTTGCTGGTCGCCACCCAGGTGAGCGGCGTCGTGATCACCTCGTCGCCCGCCTTGATCCCCGCGATCCGCAGCGCAATCTCCATCGTGCAGGTCCCGGAGTTGAAGGCGCGGACCGGCCGGCCGCCGAAGTACTCTGAGAGCTTGGCCTCGAGCGCCCGCACCTGCGGGCCCGAGGTGAGCCAGCCGGAGCGGAGGACCTCCGCCACGCCGGCGATGGTCGCCTCGTCAATCGTCGGCCGGGTGAACGGCAGGAACGGCGCCGCCAGCGGGGCGGCAGGGGCGGGGGCGACGGCAGGCGAGGACATTGGGGAGCCGATACTGGGGCCCCGGGCCCAATCCTCAAGGCTGGTTGCTGAAAAGATAGTGGTCCGGGCTGACGCCGAGGAGGTGGTAATGGAAGGCCGGATCGGCGAAGAGCGCGCCCGTATCCCGGATCCGGGCCACCGCGAAGACCCGCCCCGGCCCGTCCCAGGCCCGCCGGAACTCGGCGTCGCCGATGAAGCGCGCCTCCCGCTCCGCCGGGTCCAGGAACTGGAGCTCGAGCTCGTCCTTGTAACTGACGAGGCCGACCGTCCGGCCGGCGTAGTAGGGGAAGTCCTGGAAATAGTTGTGGTAGTGGAAGACCTGGTCGCCGGGGCGGATCACGCCCCGGGCGACCTTGGCCAGGTCCTCGGTGCCGGGCTTCACCGCCAGCTGCACCGCGGGCCGGGCGATCGCGAGCAGGCCGAACAGGAACACCAGGGTCACCGTCTGGGCCGTGGCGGCGCCGCGCCCGCGCTCGGCGCCTGCGCCCCGCGGGATCAGCCCGCGGATGCCGCCGAGGGCCAGGACGCCCGCCATGATGTAGGCGTAGGGGCGGAGCGCCGCCGCGGCCTGCGGGTCGCGGATGAGGCCGGGTTTCAGCACCATGACGCAGAGGGCCGCGGCCAGGAGTCCGCTGAGGAAGCCGAAGACCCGCAGGCCGAGGCGCATCCGCTCGAACCCGTCGGGCGCCGGGACGACCCGCGCGAGCCAGCGTCCGATGAGGACCGCCATGGGCGGGAAGACCGGCAGGATGTAGGGGATCAGCTTGGACTGCGAGGCGCTGAAGAAGAGGAAGATGAAGGCCGCCCAGAGCGCGAAGAACCACGCCTCGGCGTTCTCCTCCCGGCGCACCCAGCCGCCGCGCAGCGCGTCCCGGGCCGCATCCCACAGGTAGCCGGTCCAGGGAAAGAGCCCGAGGAGCACCACCGGGACGAAGTACCAGAACTGGCCGGTGCGGCCATGGCCCGTCTCGGTATAGCGCTGGAGGTGCTCATAGACTATATAGAAGTGCGTCCAGCCGGGGTTGCGCCGGGCGACCAGGATGTGCCAGGGGAGGGCGATCGCGACGAAGAGCAGGAGGCCGGTCGGCAGGTGCAGCGGCCGCAGGCGCCGCCACTGGCGGAACACGAGCAGCCAGAGGAACATCACGGCGCCGGTGACCAGGAAGCCGATGAAGCCCTTGGTGAGGGTGGCCAGCGCCGCCGAGGCATAGAGCCCGTAGAAAAGCGTCCGCCGTCGCCAGCCCGGGGGTTCCCGGATGGCGAGGATGAAGCAGAAGAGCGTGGCGGCCATGAGGACCGACACGGCCATGTCGAGAATGAGGAGCCGGCTGAGCGCCAGGTAGAGGAGCGAGGTGCCAAGGACGACGGCGGCCCAGATCCCCGCGTCGCGGCCATAGATCCGCCGGCCGGCGGCATAGGCGCAGAGGATGCCCCCCAAGGCGAGGGCCGCCGGCGCCAGCCGGAGCGACCACTCCGACGGCCCGAGGAAGCGCTCGCAGGCGGCCACCGCCCAATAGACGAGCGGCGGCTTCTCGAAATAGGGCACCCCGTCCAGGCGGGGCGTCACCCAGTCGCCGGACGCCACCATCTCGCGGGGCACCTCGGCGTAACGGCCCTCGTCGGGATTGGCGAGCGGGGCGCCGCCGAGCTTCCAGCCGAGGAGCACGCCGAACACGACCGCGAGGACCAGCAAGTCGCGTCCCCACGGGGCCTCCGGCGCGGACGGGGACGGTTCGGTGGAACTCACGCGAGGGACCTAGGCGGTCGGGCCGGGGCACGCAAGTCTCCCCCGGCCCGACCGTTTCCGCTCAGAAGTGGCGGATGCCATCGATCGCGACGGTGCGCGGGTGGGACCTCGTGCCGTCGTCGTGGGGCGGAGCGTTCCGGGCCTGCTCGTTGCGCATCAACGCCCCGTCGGGTATCCCGGGGCTCTTTTCGTTTGAGCTGCCCCGCCGTGCCGGACCAAATAGGCCGGATGCCGCCCGCCGCCCCGAGGACCTTCTCGTTCATCTGCGGCCAGGACGACTTCCTGGTTGGCCGGCTCGGCCGCCAGCGCTTCGAGGAGCTGGCCGGCGACGCGGCCGACGAGTTCTCGCGCGAGGTGATCAACGGCTTCGCCGCCAATGTCGACGACGTCGAGGCGGCGATGAACCGCTTCACCGAGGCCGTGCAGACGGTGCCGATGTTCGGCGGCCGGCGGGTGGTGTGGCTGAAGGACGTGAACTTCCTCGCCGATTCCCAGACCGGCAAGGCTGAGTCGACCCTGAAGCGGGTCGAGGACCTGCAGGAACTGCTCGCGTCCGTTAACCCGGACGAAACCGCGGTCCTGATCACCGCGGCGCCAGTCGACCGCCGCCGGACCTTCCCCAAGTGGTGCGAGAAGCATTCGGACTTCGTCCTGGCCGACGGCGGCGGCGACGCCGAGGGTCTGGCCGCCGTCGTCCTCGCCGAGGCCCAGGCCGCCGGGGTCACGTTCGGGCCGGGGGCCCTCGACCTCCTCTTGGCGAAGATCGGGCCCAACACCCGGCTCCTGACTGCGGAGGTCCAGAAGCTGGCCGCCTATGCGCCGGAAGGCGGGGTCATCGAGGAGGCCAACGTCGCCGAACTCTCCCCCAACGCCGCGCAGGGCGACTTCTTCGAGACGGCCGACGCCTTCTTCAGCGGCGACCTCAACTGGACCCTGGCAGCCCTGCGCCGCCACTATTTTGCCGGCGGCGACGCCCGGCCCGTGCTAGCGGCGCTCCAGAACCGCAACCGGATCCTCCTCCAGGTCCGCGCGCTGGCCGATGCCGGCGAGGCCCGGCCCGGCCCCCGGGGGGTGGACGGGCTGCCCAAGGCGGCCGCCGTCCACGGCCCCAAGTTCGGGGAGGCGGTGGCGGAGAAGAGCTCCTTTAACCTCTTCACCCAGAACCCCTGGTACGTCGGGAAGCTCGTGGGTGCGGCCCAGCTGCCGCCGCTCCGGCGCCTGATCGACAACCAGCGCGAGTTCGTGGCCGCCTTCGAGGCCATCATCAGCCGGCCGCACGAGCAGGAGGAGGTCCTGCGCGACATGGCGGTCCGTTGCCTCGCCGCCTAAGGTCCCCGCCTCCTTTTCCGGTCGCGTTCACCCGGGCGAGGCGTTTACTGGGCGACTCCCCAGTGAAAGAGCCCTCCGAAGCCCACCCCAGCGAACCGGTGTTGAACGTGCTGGCGGAGCGCTACGCCTCGGCGGCAATGCGGGATGTCTGGTCGCGGCGAGGCAAGGTGCAGCTTGAGCGGGACTTCTGGATCGCGGTCATGAAGGCCCAGCGGGACCTCGGCGTGCCGATCCCGGCCGAGGCGATCCGGGACTACGAGCAGGTGAAGGACCAGATCGACCTCGATTCGATCGCCAAGCGGGAGCGGGTGACGCTCCACGACGTCAAGTCGCGGATCGAGGAGTTCTCGGAGCTCGCGAAGCGCCAGTTCATCCACCTCGGACTCACCAGCCGGGACCTGACCGAGAACGTCGAGCAGCTCCAGATCTTCCAGTCCCTGAAGATCACCCGCAAGAAGTTCGCCGCCGCCATCCTCGCCCTGGCCCGACGGGCGGAGGAGTACCGCGACCTGATGATCACGGCGCGCACCCACAATGTCCCGGCCCAGCCCTCGACCCTCGGCAAGCGCCTGGCGATGTTCGGCCAGGAGATGCTGATCGCGCTCGAGCGCCTCGAGGGCCTGATCGAGCGGTACCCGGTCCGCGGCCTGAAGGGCGCGGTCGGCACCCAGCTGGACCAGCTGACGCTCCTCGGCGGCCGCGCCGACAAGGTGGCGAGCCTGGAGAGCCGGGTCCTGAAGCACCTCGGCATCCCGGCCTCGCTCGGCAATGTGGGCCAGGTCTATCCGCGCGGCCTCGACTTCGAGGTGGTCTCCGCGCTGCACCAAGTCGGGGCCGCCGCCTCGAGCTTCGCGACCACCATGCGCCTCATGGCCGGACTCGGCCTGGTGACGGAGGGATTCCAGGACGGCCAGGTCGGCTCGTCGTCCATGCCCCACAAGGCCAATGCCCGCAACTGCGAGCGGATCTGCGGCTTCTCGGTGATCCTCGGCGGCTACGTGACCATGACCGGCAGCCTGGCCGGCGACCAGTGGAACGAGGGCGACGTCTCGTGCTCGGTCGTCCGCCGGGTCGCGCTGCCCGACGCCTTCTTCGCGATCGACGGCTGCCTCGAGACCCTGCTCACGGTGCTCGAGCAGATGGAGGCCTTCCCGTCCGCGATCGCCCAGGAGAACGCGCGCAACCTGCCATTCCTCGCCACCACCACCATCCTGATGGAGGCGGTCAAGAAGGGCGCTGGCCGCGAGACCGCCCACGAGGCGATCAAGGAACACGCCCTGGCGGCGGTGAAGGCGATGCGCAGCGGCACCGGCGAGGGCGACCTGCTCGACCGGCTGGCCGGCGACCGCCGCCTCGGCCTGGGCAAGAAGGCCCTGCAGTCCATCCTGGCCGAAAGCGCGCGGTTCGTGGGGGCGGCGCCCGACCAGGTCGACGTCTTCGTCGCCGAGGTCCGGCCCCTGGCCAAGCGGGTCAAGGGCGCGGCCGAATACCGGCCGGCGCGGCTCCTGTAGCCCCCGGCGGGTCCGCCCGAAGTTTTCAATTGCGCACCCTGCCGGGTTGGGCTTCCTTGGAACCTCACTGTCCCGATAATCCCTTATAACTTTTTCTCATGGCTGAACTCGCAGGCAACGTCTTGGTGGGCCAATCTGGCGGCCCGACCTCCGTCATCAACGCTAGCTTGGCCGGCATCGTGGCCGAAGCGCTCAACCATGAGATCATCGAGGAGATCTACGGCGGCCTGAATGGCGTCCTGGGAATCCTCCAGGAGGATATCGTCGACCTGGCCGCGGAGTCGCAGCAGCAGATCCGGGCCCTCCGGCACACCCCCGGCGCCGCGCTGGGCACCTGCCGGTACAAGCTCAAGAAGCAGCAGGACTTCGAGCGCGTCCTCGAGGTCTTCAAGGCCCACAACATCCGCTATTTCTTCTACATCGGCGGCAACGATTCCCAGGACACGGCCGACAAGATCTCCAAGCTCGCGCAGCAGCAGGCCTACGAGCTGCGGGTGATCGGCGTCCCGAAGACGATCGACAACGACCTGACGGGCACCGACCACTGCCCGGGCTACGGCAGCGTGATCAAGTACCTTTCGACCACCATCCGCGAGATGGCCTGCGACAACGAGGCGATGGGCCAGGGCGACCTGGTCTCGATCGTCGAGGTGATGGGCCGCAGCGCCGGCTGGATCGCCGCCGGCACCGCGCTGGCCAAGCGCCGGGACCATCCCCATGACCCGCCGCACCTGATCCTCCTGCCCGAGGTCCCGTTCAACCAGGAGAAGGTCCTCGAGGACGTGAAGCGCGTCCTCAAGCGCGAGAAGTACTGCCTGATCGTCGTCGCCGAGGGCCTGGTGGATGCCGACGGCAACTACCTGGCCGCCGACTCCGCCACCGACGCCTTCGGCCACGCCAAGCTGGGCGGCGCCGGCGAGGCGCTGGGCGAGATCATCGAGCACGGGGTTCCGAACGCCAAGGTTCGCGTCTGCCGCCCGGGCCTGATCCAGCGCGCCGCCGCCCATTGCGCCTCCAAGACCGACGTCGACGAGGCCTTCCTGGCCGGCCAGGCCGCGGTCCGCGCCGCCATCGCCGGGGAGACCGACAAGATGGTCACCCTGGTGCGCGGCGAAACCGAGCACTACACGGTCGAGACCGGCCTGGCGCCCCTGAGCGACATCGCCAACAGCACCAAGAAGCTCCCGCGCGAGTGGATCAACGAGGACCTGGTCAGCATGAACTTCCAGTTCCTGCGCTATGCCCAGCCGCTGATCCAGGGCGAGGTCACCCTCCCCTACGATACCGGCGTCGCGACCTATGCGCGCCTGGACAAGGTGCGGGTCGACAAGGCCCTCCCCGCCTACGAGGTCTGAGCCGGTCGCCCGGGAAACGGGCGACCACTTGTAGGTTTGCCTCGCGGGAGCGCGCCGGCCCATCATGGCCCGGCGGTGCCCAGAGGCCGCGCCCTCCCCCATGGCCCCCGATCCCCTCCCGAGCCGACCCCGGAAGCCGCGGGCCGCGCTCCTCGGGGTCGCCGTGCTCCTCTGGGCCTTCCTCTTCGCGCTGGTGCGGGCGGTGCCGCCGGACGGACGCGAGCACGGCGACTTCGGGCAGCTCCTCGGGCGCTTCCACCCGCTGCTCATCCACCTGCCGATCGGCATCCTCTTCCTGGCGGTCGGAGTCGAACTTGCCGCCTGCCGGTCCCGGTGGGCCCACCTGCGCCCGACCGCGGGCTGGCTCCTGGCGCTCGCCGCCATCCTCACCTACGCGACCGCGGTCGATGGCTGGCTCCTGGCCTGGAGCGGCGGGTACCGGGGCCGCACCGTCACCTACCACATGTGGGCGGGCGCCAGCCTGGCCGTCTTCGCCGGGGCCGCGGCCTTGGCGCGCCGGGGCCGCCCGGGGGTCGCCTACGGGGCGCTCCTGGCGGTCACCTTCGGCCTCCTGCTCGTCTCTTCCCACCTGGGGGGAACCCTCTCCCACGGCGAAGGCTACCTGACGGACAAGCTCCCTGGCCGGCTGCGGACCCTGCTCGGGTTCCCGGCCGCCGCCGTCCGTCCGGCGGAAACCGGACCGGTCGCGGCGACCTCCCCGGCTGCCCCCGCGGCCAAGGCCGGCCTCGCCTCGGCCAATCCGGCCAACCCGGCGTTCTACGCCGTGCACATCGCCCCCCTCTTTGCCCGCAGCTGCGTTTCCTGCCACAAGCCCGAGAAGCACAAGGGCGGCCTGCGGATGGACTCCTACGCCGAGCTGATGCGCGGCGGGGACGACGGCCTGGCGCTCGTGCCGGGCGACGCCAAGGCTAGCGAGATCGTGCGGCGGGTGACCCTGCCGCCGAGCGACGACGACGCGATGCCGAGCGACGGCGACAAGCCGTTCTCGAGCGACGAGATCCAGATGCTCCAGCACTGGATCGCGGCCGGGGCCAAGGGCTGAGCGCTTGCCGGGAGCCGCTTTCGCGGCACACTGCCTGCAACCCATGGTGCCGACGTGATGAAGCTCTGCCAACGCCTGGCCCTCCTCGCCGCCACCCTCGGGGCGATTCTGGCGCCCGCCCGCGCCCAGGTTGCCGCCTCGCTGGTCGCGGCCGACTCCTCTGTCCAGGCCGGCGCGCCGGTGACCGTGGCGATCCACTTCATCCACAAGGCCCACTGGCACACCTACTGGGTGAACCCCGGCACCGGGCTGCCCACCACGGTCAGCTGGTCCCTGCCGCCGGGCTGGACCGCCGGCGAGATCCAATGGCCGGCGCCGATGGTGCTGCTCGACACCCGGGGCAACGTGATCGGCAACGGCTATGACGGCGACCTGCTGCTTCCCGTGGTCCTGACCCCGCCGCCGGACCTGCCGGCCGGGGGCACGGTCACCTTCAACGCCAAGGTTGACTGGCTCATGTGCCAGGACGAGTGCGTGCCGGGCAACGCCAAGCTTTCCCTCACCCTCCCGGTATCGGTCGACGCGTCGCGGCCGGACCCGCAGTTCGGCGACCGGATCCGCCGCGTCCTCGCCCAGTTGCCGACCGCCGACCCGTCCTGGAGCACGCGGGCCACCCGGAGCGCCAAGGGCGTGACGCTCTACGTCACCGCGACCGGGTCCTCCGCCAGCCGCGCCCGGCTCCCGGACTCCGTTCACTTCTTCTCGCAGGACGGCTTCATCTCCTCCGACCTGCCCGAGACCGTGGCCCCGGACGGCAAGGGCGGCTTCGTCCTGACGCTGCCGGTCTCGCCCGACGGCCCGACGGACACCAAGCGCTTGGTGGGCGTCGTGACCGCCCGGCCGGGTTGGCACGAGGACGGATCGCTGCCCGGCCTCAAGGTGGACGATGCCTTCGGGGCGGCGGCCTCGACCGCGGTTCCCCCCGCCGCCGCGGTGCCGGTCGCCGGCGGTTTCGCCGGCACCCTGGCGCTGGCCTTCGTCGGCGGCCTGATCCTGAACCTCATGCCGTGCGTCTTCCCGGTCCTCGGGATCAAGATCCTCGGCTTCGTCAACCAGGCCGGCGCCGACCGGAGGAAGGTGACGCTCCACGGACTCGTCTTCACCGCCGGCGTCCTCCTCTCCTTCTGGGTGCTGGCCGGAATCCTCGCCGTGCTCCGCGCCGGCGGCAGCCACCTGGGCTGGGGCTTCCAGCTCCAGTCGCCGGCGTTTGTCTTTGGCCTCGCCGCCACGATGCTCGCCTTCGCCCTCAACATGAGCGGCGTGTTTGAATTTGGCCTCACCGCCACCGGCTTCGGCTCGGGGCTGCAGTCAAAGTCGGGCCTGATTGGCTCCTTCCTGACCGGGGCCCTGGCGACGGTCGCGGCCACGCCGTGCGCCGCCCCCTTCCTCGCCCCCGCCCTGGGGGCCGCCCTCGCCCTCTCGACCTTCCAGTCGTTTGCCATCTTCACCGTGATCGGGTTCGGCCTCTCCACTCCCTACCTGCTGCTCTCGGCGTTCCCGAGCGCGGTGAAGGTGCTGCCGCGGCCGGGCGCGTGGATGGAGACGTTCAAGCAGGCGATGGCCTTCCCGCTTTACGCCACGGTGGCCTACCTGGTGTGGGTGCTGGCCGGCCAGCTGACCGAGTCCGGGCTCCTGTCCTCGCTCTTCGGCCTCGTGCTGGTCGCGATGGGCGTCTGGGCCTACGGGCGCTGGCATGCCCCGGGCGCCCCGGCCGGCCGCGCCCGCTTCGGGGTGGCGGCCTGCGTCGTGCTCCTCGCCGCCGGTGCGTGGGCCGGCTGGCCCGTGGCGGCGGCCCCGACCGACGTGGTCTGGGCCAAATGGAGCCCCGAGGCCGTCGAGAAGCTGCGGGCGGAGAACCGCATCGTCTACGTCGACTTCACGGCCCGCTGGTGCGCGACCTGCCAGGCCAACAAGCGCCTGGTGTTCCACTCCCAGGACGTGCTCAAGGCCTTCCGGGACAAGCATGTGGCGACGCTCGAGGGCGACTGGACGAACAAGGATTCGCAGATCACCGCCGAGCTCGCGAAGTACCAGCGCGCCGCCGTGCCCTTCAACGTCATCTGGGTGCCGGGGCAGGACCAACCGGTAGTGCTGCCGGAATTGCTGACGCCGGCGGTGGTGCTGAACGCCCTGCCGAAGAGTTGAAGCCGGCCGAATTGGAGAGAGTTGTCTAGGTTCCTGAACCGGCGGTTTCCGTCCGGTTGGCGAATTCGTAGTCGACTGAAAACCTAATCCTGCCGAAGCGCCTCGATGGGCGAAATCGCCGCGGCCCGCCTCGATGGCAGCATCGCCGCGACCATGACGACCCCGCAAAGCGCTACAACCGCCATCAGGTAGACGAGGACGTTGCCGGGCGAGACGTTGAAGAGCAGACTCTCCATCAGCCGACCGGCGGCCAGCGAGCCCGCGGTTCCGAAGACGAGCCCAAGGAAAAGAAGCGCGCCCCCATAGCGCATGAACTGCAGAAGGATCCTCATGGGCTGCGCGCCCAGGGCCATCCTTATGCCGATCTCTCTCTGCCTTTGTCCCACGGCGTAGGCCATGATCCCGTAGACGCCGATGGCAGAAAGGAGCAGCGCCATGGCACCAAAAACCGAGGCCGTAAACAGCAGCGAGCGTGGAAATATCAGCGAGTCGTCAATCAGCGAATCCATGGTCTTGACGCCGTCCAGCGGAAGAATCGGGTCGATGCCGAGCAGTGTCTTCCTCATCTCCGGCACGAGGACTTCCGATGGAACCGTTGATCGCACGATCGTCGCCATGCGAAAGGGCGTGCTGAAAACCGTCATCGGAACGTACACCATCCCCCGGGGATCCCTCTCGGATAGGCTTCCGTGCTTCACGCTTCCCACCACGCCCACGATGCGGAGCGAATCCGCGCCGATCGGGCCGCCCCCAAGCGTGATCCGGTAGCCCAGTGGACTCTGCCGCGGCCAATATTGGCGGGCAAAATCCTCATCCACGACGCACACCCTCTTCGCACCGAGCGTATCGGCGTCATCGAGCGGGCGGCCCTCCCGCAGCGGGATTCCAAGCGCGCTGAAATAGTCGCCCGCGATGAGCGCGTCGTTGTGGGCCTTCGCCGCCCCGCCCGCAGCGGGTTCGTGCCCCTCAACCACCATCGTGATCGTCCCGCGGTCGCCGTCCACGGGGATAAACGTTCCCAAGGCCGCCGCGCTCACGCCGGGAAGGGAACGCACGCTCTGCAGCCATCGGTCCGCGAACGCATTGCGCACCGTCTTCTCCTTGTAGTTTTTCCACGTCACCCCCACCCAGGCCGTGAGCACGTGGTCCGGCCGGAACCCAGGATCGACCGCCAGCATCCGGCGGAAGCTGAGCCCGAGAAGACCGGCCCCCGTGAGCAGGACGAAGGCGAGGGCTATCTGCGCGACGACCAGCGAGTCTCTGAAGCGGTGCCGGCCCCGCGTCGTCGTGCCGCTCCGTGACTCCGAGGCCAGCGCGGGCGCCAGCTCGAAGCCGGAAGCGAAGGCAATCAGCGGAACCGCCAGCAGCAGTGCCAGCACCATCGCGGCGCCGGCCGCCATCGCCAGAACGGATGCGTCCATCCGGACAAAGGCGCCGAGCGGTAGCTCGGCGACGCCCAGCCGGCCGATGACCCGCAGGCCCGCCGCGGCCAGGCCGACGCCAATCGCGGTCCCTCCCACCGACAAGACCGTTGTCTCGGCCAGCAATCTGGCCACGATGTTCATTCGGCTCGCGCCCAGCACCCGCCTCACCGACATCTCCTTGGCCCGGGAGTTCGCGCGCACCAGCAGCAGGTTCAACATGTTGAAGAATCCGACGATCAGCAGGAGGAGTACGGCGCCCTCAAGCAGGAGAAGGGCGGGCCGGACTTGGGCGACATGTGCGGCGTGAAGCCCTCGCACCGTTGTCTTGAACCCGGCATCTTTGGCCCACTGCGCGCCCGGATCGGTGGCGGCTAAGGAGGCGTTGAGGGCGTCGATCTGCGCTTGGGCCTGCTCCAGCGTCGCGCCGGGGCGGATCCTCGCGATGACATTTGTCGAACTCCAGTGCCGCCGCGCCGCCACCCGCTCGGGATCGGTCCAGATCATCGTCACCCAGATCGGCGCCTGGGTGGACAGGAATCGGAAATCCGGGGGCAGGACGCCCACGACAAAGCGATCGCCGCCCTCGACTTTGATCACCTTGCCGATCACGCCCGGATCCGCGGCATAGCGCTGGCGCCAGAAGGCGTCGCTGATCACTGCGACGTTCCAATGGTTCGCGCCGCCGTAACTCCCCTCCTCCTCCAGGAAAAGCCGGCCGACCTGCGCTTTGGCGTCCAGCACCCGGAAAAAGCCGGGGGTCGCGTAGACTGTCGTCACGCGTTCCGGGGAACCCGGCTCGCCGATCAGGCCCTTCCTGACGTCGTACGCGCCCACCTCGGCGAACGCCGGGACGTTCGCGCGCCATTCGAAGTAATTGGGAACCGAGGCGCCGATGTGCTCGAGGCCGACCTTCGTATAGCTGTTGTCGGGCAGCACGAGTTGCTCCGGATGGTTGAACGGCAAAGGCGCAAACAGGATCGAATGCACCACCGCAAAGATCACGATATTGGTGCCGATGCAGAGGGCACAGGTCGCCAGGATCGTGGTGGTGAACACCCGGTCCCGCCAGAGGCTCCTCAGAGTGTGGTGAAAGTCCTTGGCGAAAGATGGCGGCATGAATGGCATTCTTTTCGTCCCGGGACCGGGGCCGAGAATGATCCGCGGCACCGGCGAATCAACGCCCAACACCCAATTCGATGGACGCTGAAGCAATGCAAGAATCCAGTCCGCCGAACGATATGATCGAACGCGATTAGTCCGTCCGCTCCCTTAGCCGGACTGACACAATGGGTCGACAAAGTTGGCTTGTTCGCCGGACCTTCTGCCAATCCGCACTGCAAAGTTGCGCAACTCAGCGCGTTCGGCCCCGCCGAGACTCTAGGGCTTAAAAAGCCGGACCAATTTCCTCAAAAACTTAGCCGGCTTTCCCCCGAACCTCGCTCCGACGCAGCAAGGGTCTCACCGCTTGCACCGCCTACAGCTTGATGCTGAAGCCCAGGATGATCTCGTAGTTGGCGAAAAAGGCGTCGCCATGCTGGTAGACGCCCGTCAGGACGCTGTCCTCCTTGTCCGCCACGCTCTGTTCGCGGTTGTGGACGATCGAAAACGGCACGTAAAGGCGGGCGGAGAGGTTCTGATGGCTCCACGTCAAACCCGGCTCCCAGTCGATCGAGTAGCCCGGCCGCCGGAACCCGGCGCTGTCTCCGAACCAATTCCGGACGGGTACCCCCTCCATCCGCAGGCCCCAGCTGGCCGCCAGGCCGGATTGAGGCAAAATCGGGTATTCAAGGCCCGCCCGGTACAGGTAGCTGTCCGTGATGCCAGTGATGGCCTCGTAGGGATTCGGACGGTAAGTGGGCGTGCCATTGGTGTTCTGGAACGGGACGAACTGATAGGTGGCGCTCAGATAGGCGCTGACCTTGGTCGACGCCAGTTCGTGGTAGGCATACAGGTCCAGGATGCCATCCCATCCGCCCGTGCCCGGTTGGATCGATTGGTCCACGGGCTTGATGGTGGCAGTGTACGTCTGCGTCTTGGCGTTGTAGGAAAGGAAGGTCCCCATTGCATCGTCGTTTCCGGTGGGGGTCGACAGACCCAGGCCTAGGAGGATGTTTCCCTTCGGATGCAGCTTCGGATCAAGGACCCAGTAATTGGCCTCCAGCGAGGTGTCGCCGATGCCCACGGAGTCCGTGTGGAACCGGAGGCCGTTCGTCTCCTGCGAGCGGTCATTGACCACGAACGGAATCGTGAGCGTAAGGCTCCAGCGGGGATCAATGATATAGGTCAGCCCGAAGTCCGTGAAGTCCGACTTGTTGAAGACCCCGGTTCCGATGCGCGCGTTCTCGGTCGTGCCGACGTAGTCGTGGAGCGAGTTGAAGTACCGATAGTCAATCGACAACGCCCAGGGATTGCCGCCGGTCGAGCCGGTGAGGTTCAGGTTGTTGCTCGAATTGGTCGCGGTGTCATCTGCGGAGGAGAGGCCGCACCCGTGGATGGCGACGCAGCCTTGCGCGTGGGACTGCTTGGCCGGAATGAGTGCGGCCGCGGCAAGCGCCGCGGCTAGGATGAGTCGGTTAGTTCCAAGCGTTGCGAGAAACGATGCGGATGTTCGGTGGGTTTGCATTGGGTCGGGGGGTTGGGTCAGGTCATACCGCTGCACCGGATTGTGGGGTGCAGGCCATGCATGGCTGCGGAGTTGTTAGCGGGGCCACCGTGGCCAATACGCCCCGGGTGAAAACCGATTTGTGCCGAGGCGCTGAAAACCCGGTGTGGCCCGCTGGTTTCCTCTGACCAGCCGCCGGCCTCCGCTTCAGGGTCGGAGCTCCCGGGGGCTTAAGGCTTCCGCCGCCTGCATCGCCCCCGATCAGCCTAGGTCTTGCTGGTCAACGCTGCCTCCAGGCGACCGCGCCGACTGCGGCTCAGCGGGATGCGCACGCCGTTCCGGAGTAGGACGAAATGGTCGCCATAGTTGGCCGGCAGCAGCTCCTGCACCTGTTCGCCGTTCACCAGGGCCGAGCGGTTCACCCGGACGACGCTCGACGTTCCCAATCGCTCCTCCAGCGACGAGAGGGTCTCGCGCACCAGCAGGCGCTTGGCGCTGGCGAGATGGATGGCACAGTAGTTGTTCTCGGCCTCCACCCACACGATTTCCTTCGGATCGACGAAGATCATCCGCCCGTCGCATTTTACTAGCAGGCGCGCGGGCTGCCGGACGGGCGCCTTCGTGATCAGGCTTTCAATCTGCTGGGCTAGGTCTCCGGAGCGCAGCGCGTCGACATGGTCCAGGGCGCGTTTCAGCGCGACTCGCAGGCGCCCGGCATCGAACGGCTTAAGCAGGTAGTCCACCACCTGGGCCGAAAATGCGTCCACCGCAAAGCGCTCGTGGGCCGTCGTCAGAACGATCGCCGGCCGCTCCTCCGCCGGGATCCTCGCCAGCAGCTCCAGGCCGTTGCATCCGGGCATTTCAACGTCGAGAAAGACAATCGCGGGGTGCTCCCGGCGGATTGCCGCCAGGGCCTCGAGGCCATTTTCGCATTCGCCCACGATTTCGACCGACGACTCGCCGCCCAGCAGCTTGCGAATGCGCTCTCGCGCGAGAGGTTCGTCGTCGACGATCAAGATGCGTGGCTTTGCCATAGATGCGGGTCGGTATCTCGGGGGACGTCGCCGCGACTCTCCCTTTTGCCCCGAAACCCGACTGCAGGAAACTCTCTGTGGCGAAGGGCCCAAATTTCGTTGCGAGATGCCTGCGTTGCTGGCGCAGGAAATCCCGCCGCAGACCGGCATTGGAAACTCGACGGCACCCTTTTCGCGCCGATTCCCCCTTTTTCTGGTAACGAGGATCGCGTTGGACGGGTTGAATGCGTAGAGACGATGGCGGAACACAGCCCCATGACCGCCGCATTACCGGTTTCCCTCCTGTTCCCGGATCTCCCATGAGATACGCCCTGCGCCAGCTGGCGATGAACCCGGGCTTCACCATCGTGGCGCTGGTGACGCTCGCGCTCGGGATCGGCGTCAACACGACGGCCTTCACGGTGCTGAACCGGCTGATGCTGCAGTCGCTGCCGTTCCGCGAGCCCGCTGGGCTCGTGCAGATCTGGTCGAACACCGTCCGCGATGGCAACCTGCCGGTCGCGCCGGGCGACTACTTCGACCTGCGGGACCAGAACTCCGTCTTCACCGGCGTCGCCGCCTATCAGCCGTGGCCCTCCATGAGCTATGCCGAGGCCGGCAAGGCGCCGATCCAGGTCGGCGCGATCTACATGACCGACAATTTTTTTCCGGTGCTCGGCGTGCAGCCCGAGCTCGGCCGGACGCCGACGGCGGAGGAATCGAAGAAAATGGCGTTCGTGACCCTGATCAGCGACGCGTTCTGGCGGGCGCACTTCAATGCCGACCCGAACGTGCTCGGCCGGACGGTCCGCGTGAACAGCCGGGACAGCACCGTGATCGGGGTCATGCCCCCGTCGCTGGACGACCCGGCGCTCTTCAACAACCGGCCCGGCTTCTTCTATCTGGATCCCGTGACCCACAGCAGCACCGTCCGGAAGGTCGGCTGGGAGGTGGTGCTGGCCCGCCTGAAGCCGGGCGTCTCGCTGCAGCAGGCGCAGGAGAACATGAACGTCGTCGCCGCGCGGCTCGCCCACGACTTTCCCGAGACCAACAAGGGCCGGAGCGCGAAGGTGATCCCCTACCCCACGAACCAGCTGGGGGACGACGGCGCCCAACTCACCTGGATGACGCTCGCGCTCTCGGCCCTCGTGCTCCTCATCGCCTGCATCAACCTGGCCAACCTCCAGCTGGTGCGGACCACGCGCCGTGGTCAGGAGATCGCCATCCGCCTCTCGCTGGGGTGCCCACGCGGGCGGCTGATCGGCATGCTTCTCCTGGAGAGCCTGCTCGTGTCCGTCGCCGGGGGCGCGCTCGGGATCGGCATCGCCGTCTGGAGCAACGCCTTTGTCGCGCGCTTCTTCGACATGCCCATGCCGCTCAACCTGCGGGTGGTCGCCTTCACCTTCATCGTCTCGCTCGCCACCGGGGCACTCTTCGGCACGGTCCCGGCCTGGCTGGCCTCCCGCTCCAACCTCGGCGCCGCGCTGAAGTCGGGCGGCCGCGGCTCGACCTCCAGCCGCTCGAGGCATTGGCTGCGCCAGGGGCTCGTGGTCATCGAGCTCGCGATGGCCCTCACGCTCCTGGCCGGCGCCGGATTCTTCGTCAGCGGCATCTTCCGGCTCACCCACCGCAGCCTGGGCTGGGACGCGACCCACGAGGTGCTGGCGAGCATCTCCCTCGACCAGGATCATTTCGCGGGCGACAAGAACCGTCCGAAGGTCCTGGCCTTTGGTGAGCACGCGGTGGAGATCTTGGGGGCGATTCCAGGCGTCCAGGCCGCGACCATCTCCAGCGGGTCGCCCTCCTGGGGAAGCCGGATGGAGCCCTTCCGGATCGAGGGCCAGCCTCCGCCGGAAAAGGGCCAGGAGCCCGAAGCCGGGTATTTCAGCGTCGGACCGGGATGGTTCGAGGTCTACGGCATGCACCTCGTCCAAGGCCGGGAGTTCACCGCCGCCGACCGGTCGGACTCGGCCCAAGTCGCAATCGTCGACGAGTCAATGGCCCGCAAGTATTGGCCGGGGGAGTCGCCGCTCGGCAAGCGCATCGCCCTCATCGACCAGACGGATTCCAAGGCCGCGCCCAAGTGGTCCGAGGTGGTGGGGGTGATGAGGGATTTCAAGGGCTCCGGCGAGTTCTACAACCCCAGCATGAACAACCTCCGGTTCATCCGTCCCTGGGCTCAGGACCGCGGCGGGACGAACTTGAGCGTGCGGACCGCCGGACCGCCGGGTCCCCTGAAGGAACCGGTGCGCAAGGCGATCGCCCAGCTGCTGCCCGACCTCGCCCTCGATTACCTGGCGACGATCGACGAGGACACCGCCAATTTGTATTCCTATTTCAACTTCCTGCGCCAGATCCTGCTGCAGATCGCCTGCCTCGGGCTGCTGCTTTCGGGAGTCGGGATCTACGGGGTCGTCGCCAATCTCGCCTCGGAGCGCACGAAGGAGATCGGAATCCGCATGGCCTTGGGGGCGCAGCCGGGCGGCATCGTCTGGCTCTTCGTGCGCAACGGGCTCCTCCTCGCGGCCGCGGGCGCCGTCCTGGGCCTCGTGGCGGCGTACGTCCTCGTCACGACGCTCGGGCGCATCCTGCCGGCATTGCCCGGCAAGGACCCGGCGGTCGTGATGGGGGCGGCGACGCTACTCGTTGGGGTGGCGCTCGTTGCCTGCTGGCTCCCGGCCCGGCGGACGACCCAAATCAGCCCCACGGTCGCGTTGCGGGCGGAATAGACCGGGAGAGCGGCGAAATCCGGATGGCGGTTCGGGCGGCCCGGGCGGTCATGGGAGGAGTACCGCCCTCCTCCGGCTGCATGCAGTCCAAACCATCGCTGGTCCCCATCTCTCCGTCGGGGCCGCCCGGTGCCAAGCACCAGGCGCCGCCATCCATTCAACGCTAGGGGACCACCCGGGCCCCAGCCAAGCCACCACATGCAGTCCCTCGCGCCCGGCCTGATGCCGCGCTGGCTCGACCTCGGGACCGCGAAACCGGCGCGGCCGCGCCGTTGGCTCCGCCGGGGCGCGCAGCTCGCCACCGTCCTGGCGGGCGCACTCGCGATTGCGTGGACCTCCCTCGGATCCTGGAGTTTCCCCGCAATCGGGCCGCCGCAGCGGGATTACTACAACCTCCTGGTCGCCGGCTTCCGCAAGGGATCGCTCGCGCTGGACCTCGCGGTACCGGAGGCGCTCCGCCAGGCCGAGAACCCGTGGGACCCCGCCCGCCGTCCCCCGAACCTCGGTTTCCAGGACATCAGCTACAACCGCGGCCGCTTCTACAGCTATTTCGGCGTCGTCCCGACGGTCGTGCTCTACTGGCCCTTCCGAGCCGTTACCGGCCATGACCTCCCGCAGGTCCTGGGCACCCTCGGGTTCAGCCTCGGCGCCTTTCTCCTCGCCGCCGGCCTCTGGCTGCGGCTCCTCCGCGACCACTTTCCGCGGGCCGGCCTCGCAACCGAGCTCGGCGGCGTCCTCGCACTCGGGCTGGCCGGCGGCCAGTGGGTCCTCGCCCGGCGCGTGTCCATCTGGGAACCGTCGATCGCCGCCGGGCACTTCTTCGTCCTCTGCCTGCTGGCGAGCGGCTACCTGGCGGGCTCCTCCCGGCGGCCCGGGCCCTGGCTGGCGGCGGCGGGGCTGGCCCTGGGCCTGGCGGTCGGCTCCCGTCCCCCGCTCGCCGTGGCCGTCATCGGCCTCCTCGGCTTCGTCATCGCGTTCGGGCTCCGTGCCCGGCCGGCCGGCACCGGCCCCGCCTGGCGCCCGATCCGGCGGGCGGCCCTCGCCGCCGGACTCCCGCTCGCGGCCGTTCTCGCCGGGTTGCTCGCCTACAACCAGGCCCGGTTCGGAAGCCCGTGGGAATTCGGCCTCAACTACCAGCTGACCTCGGTCTATGAGGCCAAGGCCCGCCACTTCAGCCTCTCGTTCGCTCCCTTTAACTTCTTCGCCTACTTTCTGGCGGCGCCGCAATGGGGCCGGTACTTCCCCTTCGTCCACCCGATCGCCCCGCGGACCATGCCGGCGGGTTACTACGGCTACGAGTACGTCTACGGCGCGCTGGTCGTCTGCCCGGTCCTGTGGTGGGCGGCCGCGCTGCCCTTCCTGATCCGGCGGGGGGCGCCCGCCGTGCGCTCGTTCGCCGTCATCGTGGCCGGCATCGCGGGTGCGACCACCGCCGTCCTGCTTTGCTTCAACACCGCCGCGGCCCGCTACGAGACTGACTTCCTTCCGTGGTGGGTGTGGCTGGCGCTCCTCGGCTGGGCGCTCGTGGAGGATGCGCTTTCGACCGGCGCCGCCCGGGCGGTCCTGCGGGGAGCCTTGGCCGCCGGCGCGGCGGTCTCATGCCTGGCGGCCGGCTGCGCCAGCGCCGAGCTTCACGAGATCCTCGCGTTCGAGAACCCGGCGGCCTATCGCCGCCTGGCGCGGATCTTCAACACGCCGGTGGCCTGTTGGGAGCGCCTGCAGGGTTACCGCGGCGGCGGACTATCCATGGACCTCGCGTTCGCCGATCACCCGCGCGGATCCGTCGAGCCCCTGGTCGTGACCGGCGTGGAGTACCAGAAGGACTACGTCTTCCTGTACTACCAGTCCGACCGCGTGGTTCGGTTCTGCTACTCCCATGCCGGCGCCGCGGCGGTCTCCAGCCTGGACGTCACCTTCCTGCCGGGCCGAGCGTATCCCGTCCGGGTCGAGTTTGGCGCGCTCTTCCCGCCGGAGGCCCATCCGGTCTTCGACGGCTGGGACCAGGTCCAGGTCGCCGCCGTAAAGCGCTGGGTCACGGTCGAGTTCGACGGCAAGGTGGTCCTCAGCGAACCCGCGGTCGCCAATGACGCCTCGCCTGGAACCGTCAAGGTCGGCCAGGACCCCGCCGGCGCCTACGGCCGGCGTTTTTCCGGCCGGATCACGGAGGTGCGGCGCCTCGATTGGAGCAAGCCCGAGGTGGACCTGCGCGGCGCCGGCGACCTCGATCTCGCTCTGGCCCTGCCGAGTCGGCAGGATCCCGGCAACCAGCCCCTGATGGAAGCCGGCCGGCCGGGGCGGGCGGACATCATGGGCCTGCGGCGGATCGATGCCGGCCATGTCGGATTCCTCTATGAGAGCTGGGGCGACGGCCTCTGGCAGAGCGACCCGGTGGCGATCGCACCCGATGGCATCGAGTCCTTTCGACTGCGCCTGGGCCCGCTCCTGGCGATCCCCGACGAGTCGCCACTGGCGATCCTCGGAAAATCGGTCGTCGTCTGGCGGAGGGATTCGCCCGTATGGTGGACGCACACGGCGATTCCCCTGGACCAGCAGCCACCCCTGTATCTGCTGGCCAACACGATCGGCTCCAGCGCCATGGGACCGGCCTTCCAGGGCCGGCTCCTATCGGCCCACCGCTCGCCCCTGCACCAGGACTGGCATCCCGGCCCCTTCCGGACGCTCGAGCTGGAGCTGGGCGGCCGGGGTCGCGCAACGGAGCCGTTGGTCGCCACGGGCGGCGAGGGCCATGGCGACATGCTCGGGATCGAGTGGCTGCAGGAAGGGCGGGCGCGGTTCATCTACGACCACTGGGGTGGGGAGCTCCAGGCCAGTCCGCCCTTGCCCTGGCCAGCCACCGGCCTGCATCGGTTGCGCCTGGAGCTTCCGTCGTTTCGCAGCCTCGATGGGCGCCACCCGAGCGGAGAAGCCCGGGGCCGACTGCTGGTGGACGTGGACGGGACCACCCGATGGGACGCGTCCGTCCTCGTTAGCCCGGCCACTTCGGCTTCCGTCGCGATCGGCCGCAACCTCGTGCATTTTAGCAGCACCTACCCGGAGCTGACCTGCGCCGTCCTCTCGATCGGGCAGGACACCCTCGCTCGCTAGAAATCCCAGGGCAACGCGGGGCCGGATTTTGCGCTGTCCGTCGCGGGCATCCGGCATAACGTGCTCCCCGAAGCCATGCGCCGCATCACTGGAATTCTCGCCCTGCTGCTTGGGGGGGCCGCCGCCCCGGCGGAACCGGCCGGCGCTCCCAACTGGGAATCCGTCCTCCAGCACGATCCCAACAACGTGGACGCACTCCTTCACCTCGGCACGCGGCGGGTGGACGCCGGCCAGCCGGAAGAGGGCGTCAAATACTTGGAGAAGGCGGCCTCCCTGGCCCCCAACGACGCCCGCGTGCAGGACGAGCTCGGCAGCGCCTACGGCCTGTCCGCCCAGAACGCCGGCATCTTTTCCAAGTACGGCCTCGCCCGGAAATGCCAGGCCGCCTTCGAGAAAGCCGTCCAGCTGGACCCGTCCAATCCGTCGTACCGCGTCAGCCTCATCACCTACGACCTGCAGGCCCCCTCCATGGTCGGCGGCGGCAAGGACAAGGCCCTCGCGCAGGCCCAGGAGCTGCAGAAATTCTCGCCCCTCGACGGCCACCGCGCGCTGGCCCAGATCTACGCCGCCGACGAAAAGTACGGGGACGCGCTCGCGGAGTACCGCGCCGCCCTCCACCTCGCGCCGGCGGACTACGGATCCCTTTATGGCGTCGGGCGGATGGCCGTGCTTTCCGGGACCGCGACCGCGGAGGGCGTCGCCGCCCTGCAGCGCTGCCTGGAACTGCCCACCGCCCCCGACTTGCCGAGCCATGCCGCCGCAGAGTGGCGGCTGGGAAACCTGCACGAGCAGCTGCACCAGCCGGCGCAGGCCCGCGCGGACTACGCGGCGGCGCTCCGCGACGACCCGAAGTTCACCCCAGCCGCCGACGCCTTGAAAAAGCTTCCGCCCGGGCCGTAGCCGCGGCCGGAACGATTCGCGCCGCTACTCGGAGCGCAGCGCCTGGACCGGCTCAATCCGCGTGGCCCGCCACGCGGGCAGCAGGCACGCGACGACCGCGATGCCGAGAAGGAGGGCCGCGTCGGCCACGAACACCATGGGGTCGCGGGCGGAGACGCCGTAGAGGAGCCCGCGGAGCAGCTGGGTGAGCGCGAGCGAACCAGCGAGGCCCAGCGCCAGGCCGACCGCGGCCAGGCTCAGGCCGCCCTTCAGGATCAGCTCCAGCACGTCGCGGCGCTGAGCTCCGATGGCGAGGCGGATCCCAATCTCCTGGGTGCGCTGGGTGACCGAGTAGGCGATCACGCCGTAGAGGCCGATGGCCGCCAGCGCGACTGCCAGGGTGGAGAAAAGCCCGAGCATCCGGGTGATCAGCCGCCGGGGCGCGACCGCGTTGTCGACCAGGCTCTCGAGCTCATGGAACTCGCCGGTCGGCAGGTTCGGGTCGTAGGCCGCCAGCGCCGCCCGCACCTCGGGGACCAGGGCGGCGGCCGGGCGCTCGCTGCGGACCACCATGTCGACCGCGGTCCAGTCGCCGGATTGCCGGAAGTTGAGGTACATCTCGTTGTCGCCGGCGGCCTCGAGCGAGCCGTGGCGCACGTCCCCGACGACCCCGATCACCGTGGTGCCCCCGTCCTGGGTGATCTTCTGGCCGACTGGGTCTCGCCCGGGCCAGAGGTCGTGTGCCAGGTGCTCATTGATGACCACCGTCCGCTCGGACTGGGCGGTGTCGCGGTCGTCAAACAGGCGGCCCAGCCGCAGCGGGATGCCCATGGCTTGGAGGTAGGACTGGTCGACGATGCGAGGGAAGACGCCGTGAAACTCGCCCGGCGGGTACGTGACCCCCTGGGCGGCGATGCCCCACGTGCGGTTGCGCCCGAGGGGCAGCGTGTCGCTGACGCCGACCGCCTCCACTCCCGGCAGCTTCGCGACCCGCTGGAGGGCGCCGTCCACATAGGCATTGGCCTCGGCCAGGGTCTTGAAACTGCGCCCCGCGTCGATGCGCCAGGCGATCGCGTGCTGCGGCTGGAATCCCAAATTGACCTGGAGGAGGGCGCTGAAGCTGCGGAAGAGGAGGCCGGCACCGACGAGGAGCATGCAGGCCAGGGCGAGTTCCGCGACGACGAGCGCGTTGCGCGCCGCGGCGGCGGAGCGGCCGGCGGTGCGCTGGTGGGTGGCGTTCTGGGCCGTGCCGTGCGCCTGGCCACGGGAAACGTGGAGGGCCGGCAGGACGCCGCAGGCAATCCCGGCGAGCGTGGTGAGGCCGACCGTCACCGCCAGGGCCTGGAGATCGACGGACGCCGTCTGCAGCAGCGGGACGCCAAACGTCTGCAGGCGCGCGAGCCCGGCGGTCGCCCACACCGCCAGGACCACGCCGAGCACGGACCCGCCCGCGGCCAGGAGCAGGCTCTCTGTCAGGGCCTGCTGCAGCAGGTGGCCGCGCCGGGCCCCGAGGGCGATCCGGACCGCAAATTCCGGCCGGCGGCTGTTCGCGCGGGCGAGGAGCAGGTTCGAGAGGTTGACGCAGGCGATCGCCAGCAGGCACGCGACCGCACCGGTGAGGATGTAGAAGGGGGTCCGGAACGGACCGCGCACATGGTCGGAGAGGGAGCTGACCGCGGCATCGACGCCGCTGTTGGGCATGGTCGTGTGGCTCAGCCGCTGGCAGATCAGCTTCACTTCCGCAGCGGCCTGGGCCACGGTGACCCCGGGCCGCAGGCGCCCGATGCCGAAGACCGTGTTGCCGTAGGCATCGGTCGAATCCGTGAGCGGGAAGGGCTGGAGGCACTCGACCGGCGAACCGGGCGTGAACACGGACGAGAAGTCGAACGAGGGCGGCAGGACCCCCACGATCGTCGTCGGCCGGTTGTTCAGCGTCACGCTCCGCCCCACGACCGCCGGGTCGCCGTCAAAGCGGCGCTTCCAGTAGGCGTGGGTGAGGATCGCGACCGGCGGCCCGTTGGCGGTGCACTCGGCGGCATTGAAGTTGCGGCCGTACCGCAGCCCGACGCCGAGGGTGGGAAGGAAGCCGTCCGAGACCGCCATGACGCGCAGCCGTTCGGGCGATCCATTGCCGGTCATGGTCAGGCGGAAGTAATCCGAGAAGGCGAAGTAGGCGCCCATGGACTCGAAGCCCTTGCCTTGGTCGCGCCAGCCCTGGAAGGCCTTGACCCGGGAGGTGAGGCCCGAGAGACCGGGCCCGTAGACGTTCTCGATCCACACCAGCCGATCGGGGTCCCGGAAGGGCAGCGGCTTCAGCAGCACGGCGTTGATCACCCCGAACATCGCGGTGCAGGCCCCGATGCCGAGCGCGAGGGTGCAGACGGCGACGGCGGTGAAGGCCGGGGCCTTGGCGAGCTGGCGGAGGGCGAAACGAAGATCGGCGATCATAAAGCCGCCGGGACGCGCGCGGCTGGCCCCTCCCGGTTGCATGGCTCATGCCACGGTGACTCAATCACCTATCATCTTTTCCATCAGCATGAAGCCGGCCGGCGCGAGGTTCCGATTCCCACCGGAAGTCCCGGCAGCGAAACCCGGGTTTCCCATTTTCGAGATTCCCCGGCGGCGCGGGCGTCTAGGTTTCTGCCTCTTTCGCCGGGGGCCCGAAATGCAGCCGGTGGGCGACGTAGAAGCAGCCGATCGAGGCGGTGACCGACAGGACCAGGATCGTCCGCGCCAGCTGGCGCCCGTGCCAGAGCCCGACGATCCAGGTGGTCACCTCGGTCGCGAAGAGGTTCGTCTTCCCGCCGATCACCTCCATCTGGTAATCGTACTTCTTGGTCTCGATCTGGTCCTCGGCGTCGTCCGGCGGCGTCACGCTGAAGACGGCCGCGGCGGCAAGCATGCCCCCGAGCAGCAGGCACAGCCCGACCCGCCGCAGGCGTTCCTGCAGTCGGAGGTCGGATCCGGAGAGGCGCTGCTTGGCGCGTCGCATTCCCCATTGGTGTTTGCTGGGCATACGGGCCTCAACCACCAAATGCCGCTCCATCCCGGCCTCGACTTCGGAACCCGGGGACCGAAGATCGCAGCCCCGTGATGAAGAAGAAGGACCTCCCGCGCTGCCACTGGGCCAGCCACGACCCGATGATGAGCGCCTACCACGACGAGGAATGGGGCGTGCCCGAGTACGACGGCCGCGCCCTCTGGGAGAAGCTCATGCTCGACGGCTTCCAGGCCGGCCTCTCGTGGTCGATCATCCTGCGCAAGCGCGAGGCCTTTCGCCGGGCGTTCAAGGGTTTTCGCCCGGAGCTGGTCGCGCGTTTCGGCGCGCGGGACATCGCGCGCCTGCTCAAGGACGCGGGGATCGTCCGCTCGCGCGCCAAGATCGAGGCCACGATCGGCGGCGCCCGCGCCTATCTCGAGATGAAGCAGGCCGGCGTCGACTTCTCGGAGTTCGTCTGGGGCCTGGCCGGCGGGAAGCCGATCGCGACCCGCGGCCCGGTGCCGACCCAGACGCCGCTGTCCGAGCTGATCTCCCGCGAGCTGAAGGCGCGCGGCTTCAAGTTCGTCGGGCCCGTGATCGTGTACGCGTGGATGCAGGCGGTCGGGATCGTGAACGATCACCGGAAGCCGTGCTTCCTCTCGCGCCCCGCCAAGGCGGCGGCCAGGAATTCCCGCTGCTGACGTCCCGTCCCGGAACCTTCCTCACTTCCAGAACCCGCGATGGACCTCGGCGGCCTCGTCCTCGAGGAGCGGCCCCGTGACCCGGATGGCGCGCTGGCCGCTCGCAAACATCGTTCGGCAGCTGAGCGACAGCGTCGGGTTCTCGGCGTGGTTGCCGGTGATGCCCAGGAGGGCCTTCTCCGACAACCCGTACACCACCCGCCCGATGTTGCACCAGTAGACCGCACCGGCGCACATGCAGCAGGGCTCGGCGCTGGTGTAGAGCGTGCACCGCGCCAGGCGCTCCGGGGTCAGCCGGCGGGCGGCCTGGGCCGCCGCGATCACCTCGGCGTGCTGGGTGGGATCCCCGTCCGGCGGGAGCGAGTTGTTGCCAGCCTCGGACCACACCGTGCCCTGCTCGTCGACCACCATGGCCGCAAACGGGTGCTTGCCGGCGGCCCGGGCGGCGCCCGCCATCGCGAAGGTGCGCCGGAGGCGATCGAGGTCGGCGTCGGTCGGCTGGTCGGACGGAGTCATCGCCTTGTCCTTGCCAGCGGGGGGCGGGTTTGTAAATGCCGCTTCGGAGCCGGCTCAGGCCATGACCGCCCATTTCTCAAGTCATTTACCCCAAATATGATAGGATCGAATACCCCTCGTATGCAGTGGGTCTTGCCCAAGAAGCAAGGTTCTTAACTGACGGGCGGCAACAAATTGGCCAACTTGCTGACCAACTAAAAAAGCGAAGCGAATCCGGTTTTGATCCGATTGAAGCGTAAGACCCGCGTTCATCCCCCCGTGGAATCAGCCCCCACAGATTTCCATCGCTACCAGTTCGCCTTCCCGCAGCACGACACCGCGCTGCAGGTGGAGGTCCGCGATGACGACGTGGTCATCCGCGCGACCCGCGACAGCCTCACCGAGGAGCGCAAGGCCTCCTTCATCCACGAGCTGGCGTCCGAGGGATTCATTCCGGACGACTACCTGTGGTACTCGCCCTACGGCGGCCGCAGGACCGGGCGCACCATCCTGTGGAAAATCGACCCGGGCTGGCCCGGCGAGTCCGCCCCGGAGTCCCACCGGCGGCTGGTGTACATCCAGGCGCTCTCCTATTCCGCGCTGATCCTGGCGCTCTTCATGGGGCTGCTCTTCACCGGCAACCTCGGGAACCTGCGGCTGGGCTCGTATCCGACGACGCACCACGAGGCGGCGGCGGCCCTCCTGGCGCCGTAGCCCGCGGGGGCGCAGCAAAAAGGCCCGGCCGCGGCCGGGCCCAGAGCGAGGCGAGAGCCGCCGGATTACTTCATCTGGTTCTTGAAGTCCTGCGCCATCGCGAGGTGGTGCTGCAGGGTGGGCAGGGTCTTCTGGGCAAAGGCCGCGATGTCGGCATCGGTGCTCTTGGAAGCCTTCTCGAAGAGCTTCACCGCCTCCTCGTGGTCCGAGACCATCTTCTTCACATAGGTGGCGTCGACGTCGTCCGTCTTCTTGGACCAGTCGGTGACGAGGTCGGGGTTCTGCGGCGGCAGCTGCACGCCCTTCGTGGCGGCGAGCGAGGCGAGCTCGTTGTTCGCCGCCGTGTGGTCCGTGACCATCATCTGCGCGAACGACTTGAGCTGGGCGTTCGAGAGGTGGTCCATCACCGCCTCGGAAATCGCCACCTCGGCCATGCCCGACTTGGCCGCCTTCTTGAGGAAGGCCTTGTCGCCATGGGAAAGGTTGGCGTTTTCCGTCGGAGTGGGCGTCGGCGACATGGTGCCGTCGGCAGGCGTCGGGGTGGGGGTCGGCATCTGGGCCAGGGCCGCGGTGCCGAGGGAGGCCGCGAGCAGCGCTGCGCCCAGCGTGCGGGTCAGTGTCGTTGTGAGGGTTTTCATACCCCTACTGTTCGCCAAGTTCGCCAAAGGTTCCCCACTCTGGAGCGCCAAGCGTTCGATAGGGGCTGCGAATCGCACGGGGAGGCGGCCCGGGTCCAACTCGCGGGCCGGGTTGCGGGCGGATGCCGCCTGAATAGCTTCTGGCACCCATTTCCGCGCCCCGCCAACCTGCCCGGAAATTACTTCGCGCCCGGCGGGCGCCCCACCCCCATCGCCAATGACGCCCCCTTCCCCCCACCGGACCCGCTTCGCCCTGTTCGCCGCGCTCCTGTTCGGACGATGGCTGGCCGGCCCGGCGGTCGCTTCCGATGCCCCCACCGTCGCGCCGTTCGCCCTCCGCGACGGCGACCGCGTGCTCTTCTACGGTGACAGCATCACCGACCAGAACCTCTACAACGCGTTCGTCGAGAGCTTCGTCCTGACGCGCTTCCCCGCCCTGCAGGTCAGTTTCCGGCATGCCGGCTGGGGCGGCGACTCCGTCGGTGGCGGCGGTGGCGGCAAGATCGACCTGCGCCTCCAGCGGGACGTGATCCCCTATCACCCCACGGTGCTCACGATCATGCTCGGGATGAACGACGGCCACTACAAGGCCCTCGATCCCGAGACCCTGGCAACCTACACGGCCGGCTACGCCCACATCCTGGACACCATCCAACCGGCGCTGCCGGGACTGCGCTGCTATTTGATTCAGCCCTCCGCCTACGACGATGTCACCCGGGCCCCCCTGTTCGCGGGCGGCTATAACGCGGTGCTCATCCGCTTCGCCCAGGAGCTGGCCGCGCTCGCCCAGTCCCACCATTGCCAGGTCGTCGACTTCAATACGCCCGTCGTGAACGCGCTCACCCAGGCCAAGGTCCTGGACGGCCTCCTGGCGCCCAAGCTGATCCCGGACCGGATCCATCCCGGTCCCGCCATCCACCTGGTGATGGCGGCCGCCCTCCTCGAGGCGTGGAACGCCCCGGGGGTGGTCACCACCGTGGAGATCGATGCCGCCCAGATGCGGGTCCCGCGTGCTGAGTTCACCCATGTCGCGCTGCTGGCGGGTGCGGACGGGCTCGTGTGGGACCAGCAGGATGAGCGGCTGCCGATGCCGATGAACCGCGAGGACAGTTCGATCGCGCTGGCCGACCGCGTCGCGGGCATCACGCCGCGCCTGAACCGCGAGACCCTGAAAGTTTCCGGCCTGGCCGGCGGCCGCTACTCCCTGCAGATCGACGGCGCGGCGGTGGGAACCTTCACCGCGACCGAACTGGCGGCCGGCCTCAACCTCGCCCTCCTCAACACGCCGATGGCCCGGCAGGCCGACGCCGTGCTGCTCCTGGCGCTCAAGCACAACCGGCTGCATACCGTGCGATGGCGCGCCGTCGAGGTGGGCACGGCCGAGATCACGACCGAGCCGGTGACCAGGCTGCGCGGCCAGCTGATGGACGAAATGGACGCCGAGGAACGGGACCTGATCCGCGACGAGCGCGCCCGCGCCCAGCCCGCCAGCCACCACTACGAGCTCGTGGCCACCGGGACCTGACCCCGGCATCGCCGTCCCGATCCCCCACGGAAACGGTTTCTGCGGTTGACGACTTCCGCAAAGTGCCAACGTTGGGAGCCGATGCTTAGCCACCGCCGGAATCGACCGACCTTGCTCGCGCGGACCACCGCGCTGGTGGCGGTCCTGCTGGTGCTGGCGCTGTCCGTGCTGGTGGCCAGCCCGGAGCTCCACGAGCGGCTCCACCAGCATGACGCGGCCCCCGCCGGCGCGGTCCACCACCCTGACTCCGTGGCGGACACCGACGACGGCTGCGTGGTCACCCTCTTTGCGCAGGGCCTCCTCGCCGCGCTCGCCTTCTTCGCCCTGACCTTCACGGGCCAGAAGGTTCGGACTGCGGCGTTCGCGCGGTTCGCCCCGATCCTTCCGGACGCCCCGCCCTACCGGCTGCGGCCCACCCAGGCCCCCCCCGCCGCCTGATTCGGCGGACCGGATTGAGGCGCGCCCGGACGGGCGCCAAGCCTACGGCCGTCTGATCGCGCTGCCTGGAACGGCGGCGCTGAGAGCCGCAACGCGCCGCGGCCTGTCTAAGCTCCCCCGCGCAGTCCGGCCCTGCGCAGCCCAGCAATGCGCATTCTCAATGAATTTCCGCCAGTCCGCCCTCCTCGTCGTTTTCGCCGCCAGCGTGCCCCTGGGCGCGTGGGCCCAGGATAATTCCGCCGCACCCACGCCGACTCCGACCCCGACGCCCACGCCCGCGTCCCCGGACGCACCCGCCCCGGCCACCGGCGACGCCACCGTGACCAAGCTCGAACCGATGGTCGTGACCGATGAACTCGACAACGGCCGCAGCCTGATCGAGCCCAGCCTCGGCGCGACGTCCTTCAGCATGGACCAGAGCCAGATCCTGAACCTTCCTCAGGGGGAGGACGCGCCGTTCAACCAGGTGCTCCTCCGGGCGCCCGGCGTGGCGGAGGACTCGGCGGCCAACGGCGACCTGCACGTCCGGGGCGAGCACGCCAACCTGCAATACCGGATCAACGACGTGCTGCTCCCGGAGGGCATCTCGGGCTTCGGCCTCGAGCTCGACCCGCGCTTCGTCCAGAGCATGCAGCTGATCACCGGCTCGCTCCCGGCGCAGTACGGCTTCCGCACCTCCGGCATCGTCGACATCCAGACCAAGACGGGCGGCTTCGACCAGGGCGGGGAGTTCTCCCTCTACGGCGGGAGCTTTGACACGCTGCGTCCGAGCCTTGAGGTCGGCGGCACGCGGGGGAACGTGAGCTACTTCGCCGACGCCAGCTTCGAGCACAACGACCTCGGCATCGAGAACCCCACCTCCAGCGCGACCGCGGACCACGACAGCACCGACCAATACAAGACCTTCGCCTACCTTTCCTACGTGCTCAATCGGACGAGCCGGCTGACCTTCATGGGCAGCGCCTCCTACAGCACCTTTCAGGTGCCCGACACCCCGGGTCTGCCCGCCGGCAAGGCCCCGGACGGACTTCCCTGGCTGCCCGGGACCTTCAACTCCGCCTACCTCAACGAAACTCAGGACGAGCAAAACTACTACGGCGTGCTGACCTACCAGAAGACCGCCGGGAACCTGAACTTCCAGATTTCGGCCTTCGGCCGGGACAGTTCCGTCCACTTCCTCCCCGACCCGGTGGGCGACCTTTATTTCAACGGCGTCGCCAGCAACGTCGAGCGGACGCTCTACTCCGGCGGCGTCGAGGGCGACGGCAGCCTGGCGCCGGGCGACCACCACACCCTGCGCGGCGGCTTCTCCTATCTCGACGAGTCGGTGGACGCGAACTCCACGACGACGGTCTTCCCGGTCGACGCCGAGGGCAACCCGACCGGTGCCGCCTTCCCCCTCAGCGATGCGCAGACGCTGCACGGCATCTTCTCCGGGCTGTATCTCCAGGATGAGTGGAAGCTCGCCAAGGGCCTGACCCTCAACTTCGGCGGCCGCCTCGACTCGTTCCGCTCGTCCTTCGACAACGAGAGCCAGCTCAGTCCGCGCGTGAACATGATCTATGAGCCGACGGACACGACCACCCTTCACGCCGGCTTTGCGCGCTACTTCACGCCCCCGCCGGTGGAAGACGTGTCCGGCTCGGAGGTGACCCAGTTCGCCGGCACCTCCAATGCGTCGTCCGTCACCCAGGACAACCCGGTCAAGTCGGAGCGCTCCAACTACTATGACGCCGGGATCACCCAGAAGATCGGCGAGGGCTTCCAGATCGGCCTCGACGGCTACTACAAGCGCGCCAAGGAACAGCTCGACGACGGCCTGTTTGGCCAGACCCTGATCCTTTCCGCCTTCAATTATGCCCGGGGCGAGATCTACGGCCTCGAGTTCACGGGCTCCTATGCGAAGGGGGGCTTTTCGAGCTACCTCAACCTCGCCCACTCCTATGCCCGCGGCGAGGACTGGAGCTCGGCCCAGTTCCTCTTCGACGCCGCCGACCTGGCGTATGTCCGCGACCACTGGATCTTCCTCGACCACGACCAGAACCTCTCGGCCTCGTTCGGCTCGTCCTATGTCTGGCGGCGCACCACCGGCGACACCCGCGCCTACATCGACTGCGTCTACGGGACCGGCCTGCGCACCGACGTCACGGCTCCGGACGGAACCAACATTCCCAACGGGGGCTCGGTTCCCGCCTACTACACCATCAGCGTCGGCGGGGAGCAGACGTTCAAGCTCGGCCGCCACCGCCTCTGGCGGGTCCGGATCGACGTGCTCAACGTCACCGACAACTCGTACGCGCTCCGGGACGGTACCGGGGTGGGTGTGAATGCGGCCCAGTACGGGATGCGCCGGGGGTTCTTCGGCAGCGCGGCGTATTCCTTCTGACCAGGCGCCGGGCCCGCGTCGAGCGAAAGTCGGTGAAAGCGAGTGCCAAACTCGACTGGCTACTCACTTCGCGACGCCTTCACCGGATCGACCGACGTAGCCCGCCTTGCCGATAGAGGACAGGCCACGCTGGCGGTCGCCCGCGTTACCCGTGTCGCTTGACTCCCGCACCGGCGGAAGGGAATCAGGGATGCGAGCTTATCCTGCTCCCCGTCACGGCGTCGACGGCATTTCGTAGACCTCGATCAAGGCGTTTCCGGTCGTGTTGTTGAGTCCAGAAACCTCGGCGGTGTAGCTGCCTGGCGCCAGCGAAAGGAGAAGCGCTGAATCTGGGCTGCCGGAGGGTAGGGCAAAGGCTCCGGTGGCCCCGAAGGCCGCGCTGACCTGCTGCGGGTCGGCATTCGTGCCCCAGCCGGTGTTGGACGCCAGCTGCGTGCCGGCAGAGTTGAAGACCGTCAGTACCGGTTGCGCCAGGGCCGCCGCGACCGAGAACTGCGTGAGCGCCGGGCCGACACCGCGGATGAGCACCTGCTCGGTCGCCGTGCCTGAGATCACGAATCCCGCCACTGCCACGCTGCTGCCCGTGCCGACATAGGCCCGGCAGGAGACGTTGGTCACGCGCGAGGCCGGAACGGCGGCGGACTGCGTCCCGGTGGTTGACCGGGTTACCGCGTTGGAAGCAAGCGTGGGGACGGGGGTGGGCGGCGGCGGCGAAGGAACCGGGCTCGGGCCGGGGCTCGCTGCGGTGATCGGGGTGGGAGTTGGGGCTGGCGTCGGCGCCAACGTGGAGACCGGCGGGGGCGCCGGGGTGGGGGTGGGTGGCGGGATTGAGGAGGGAGTGAGGAGGTAACACTGATTGTCCCAGCCTTGGGCAAGAATCTGACCCTGGTTGTTCACGGCCCCGGCTCCGCTTAGCAGGACCGTCGGATTATTTACCAGGGTATTGAGGTCGGTCATCACGCCATTGCTGTAGACGAAGGCGTAGAGGTTCGTATCCCCCGCCGGGTACGAAGCGCCTACGATCAACCCAGCGTCATTGATGCCACATGCCTCGCTCATGCTGCCGCCCAGGGTCCCGAGCATCGTCATTTTCCCGTCGGCATACACGAAAGCCTGCAGGAAATTATTGGTGTCGACGATCGAGCCCACGACCACCCCGGAACTGTTGATCGCCGCGGCCTGACTGGCGCTGCCGCCATTGGTGCCGAGACTCTGCATCATCCCATTCGAATAGAGGTAGGCAACGTTCTGGCCGTTCGCGAGCGATGACACCCCGACAATCTGGCCGGAACTGTTGATGGCGACGGCCGAGCTCTGGCTGCCCCCCAAGGTCCCCAGGTCGAACATTCCGTTAAGGGTGTACAGGAAGGCGTGGTAGGTGAGGTTCGAGGCCTCGCTGAAGCCCACGATCTGCCCCGCGTTGTTGATCGCCATGGCCCGGCTGAAGCTGCCGCCCAGTGTCCCCAGGTCCTTCATCGCTCCATCGGAATAGGCGTAGGCGTTTTCGTTGCCGTCAGAATCGTAACTGCCGCCCACCACGATACCGGCATCGTTTATCCCCATGGCATAGGTCGTGTTTCCGCCCAGCGAGCCCAGGTTGACCAAAACCCCTCCCGAATACAAAAACCCCGCGTCGCCCGCTTTGATATTCGGGTTGGCTCCATACCCCACTACGGCGCCATTCTCATTCAGGCCGGTGCCGAGGAGAAGGGCTGGCGCCACCGGGGCCATGGAGTAAAACTGAGCCCGCGCGGCGGAGGCGGACGCCAGCACGGCGAGGAACCCGGCGATGCGGCGCAGAGATCGAAAGGGGAGCATCGGAGGAAAGGATCGAAGCGGCCAAGCCTTGTTGCCTCCCGCGGATTGCCGGCGAAGGGGCGACAAGACGGTGTTCTTTCTGGTCGACAATTCATCCCTTCAAATCCGCCATCGCCTCAGGGAAATTCTTCCCGGTCGGGCCTTCCCCACCCGTGTTCCAGCCGCCGCAAGACCCGAGACTAGCTGGGCTTCGGCCCGTCCGGCGCCCCCCGGGTGCCCAGGGGGACGAGCACATTCGCAAGTGTGATCAGGCCGCCGCCCGCGACCAGCGTCCAGGTCGCGCGCTCATCGGGATAGTCGATGCCGGACCAGGCGGAGAAGAGGCCGGGGACAAAGAGCGCGAAGAGCGAGGCGAACAGCGGCTCGATCGCGTAGATGAGGCCGGCCTGGGTCGAGGAGATCCGCGGCTGCCAGCGGTTCATGATCATGAAGGCGCCGAACGTGCAGACCACCGCGAGCGCCAGCGTGAGCCCGAGCCACGCCGGCGAACGCCAGGGGGCCAGCAGGGCCTCGGCCCGCGGCGCGGTGCCGGCGCCGAGCGCGGTGAAGAGCGCCGCCTCCGCGCCGAACATGACCAGGGTCATCACCTCCACCCGGTTGCCCGCGAAAGCCGGGCGCTCCAGCCAGAGGATCTGGGCGGCAAAGAAGAACGCACAGAGCACGGTCTCCACCTCCCCGCGCCCCATCCGGAAGGTCCGCAGGTCCAGGCGGCCCAGGATGGCGGCGCCGGCCAGCACCAGCAGGCAGGCCGTCCAGACGACGAAGCCGGGGTTGCGCCAATGGCGCACCGCCAGCCAGGTCGGGATCACGATCGCGGTGAACTGGGTGAGGAAGGAAGAGGTGGTAGCCGCCGTGAACTGCAGGCCATCCGTCTGCAGGAGCGACCCGGCGGAGGCGAAGACCGCGATACCCAGTCCCTGCTCGAGTTCCCGGCGGGAGGGCCGGACCAGGGCGCCGCGCTGGAAAATCACCATGATCACCCCGGCCAGCAGGAAACGGGGCGCCAGCGCCGCGGCGGCCAGGAACCAGGTCCCGGCCTCCGGGACCAGGAGATGGTTCAGGGCGGTGATCGCCTTGATCAGCGGGAAACTCAGACCCCAATAGACATTCGCCAGGAGGAGGAGCAGGACGGCGCGGCGGCGCAGGCGGGGGTCGGCGTCGTTCATGGAGGCCGGGGAGCGTGGGCGGCCGGACCGGGCTCGCCAAGCGGCAAGGCGCGGAAGATTTAACAATCCGGTCCGCGAGACATCTCGACATCATTCCCGGCAGCCGGCACTCCTCACGGAGCACACCCCAGCAAATGCCCAAATCGGGAGACGACCGCAGAGTTTCAAAGAAGGCATATGAGGCCCGGCTGCCCGAGGTGCGGGCCGCCCTGGTGCGGATGCAGGTGGAGCTGAAGTCCGCGAAGTTCCCCGTCATCCTGGTGGTCGGAGGCGTCGAGGCCTCGGGCAAGGGCGAGGTGATCAACATCCTCAACGGGTGGCTCGACCCGCGCGGCTTCGAAACCTTCGCCTTCCACGATCCGACGGACGAGGAGCGCGAGCGGCCCGCCATGTGGCGCTACTGGCGCACGATCCCGCCCGACGGCCGGATGGCGATCTATGCCGGGGGCTGGCATGCGGACGCCCTCAAGGAGGATCCCCGCAGCGCCCGCGAGCTCGCGCTGTTCGACGCCACGCTCCGGCGCCTGGCCTCCTTCGAGGGCCAGCTGGCCGCCGGGGGCGCCCTCATCGTCAAGGTCTGGCTCCACCTGAGCAAGTCGGGCCAGCGGACGCGCCTGCGCACCCTGGAGGCGGACCCGCGGACGGCCTGGCGGGTGACCCCGGACGACTGGAAGAGCCAGCGCGACTACGACCGGCTGGCGCGGCTCTCGGAGCGGATGCGGGTCGCCACCCACCAGCCGGCGGCGCCCTGGAACGTGGTCGACGCCAGCGACCCCCGCGGCCGCAACCTCGCGGTCGCCGACCTGCTCCTGGCGCGATTCCGGGCCCACGCCCGGGTGATGGCCCGCCGGGCGGCGGCGGCGCGCCGCCAGCGCAAGGTCGTTCCCCTCCGCCCGGCCGGCCTCCGGCGCCTGCTGTCCCTCTCGCTCGAGAACAAGCTCTCGCAGGTGGCGTATGAGAAGAAGCGTGACAAGTGGCTCGGCCGCCTGAACCGGGTGGTGCGCGCCGCCGGCCAGGAGCGCCGCTCGGTCGTCTGGGTCTTCGAGGGCTGGGACGCGGCCGGCAAGGGCGGCGTCATCCGGCGCCTCACCGACGCCATCGATGCCCGCGACTTCCGGGTGATCCCGGTGGCCAAGCCCACCGACGAGGAGAAGGCCCACCACTACCTGTGGCGGTTCTGGCGGCACGTGCCGCGCGCCGGCATGGTCACGATCTACGACCGCTCCTGGTACGGGCGGGTGCTGGTCGAGCGCCTCGAGGGGTTCGCGACCGAGCCGGAGTGGCGGCGGGCCTACGGCGAGATCAACGAGTTCGAGCGCGAGCTGAACGAGCACGGGGTGATCGTGCTCAAGTTCTGGCTCCACATCGCCAAGGAGGAGCAGCTCCGCCGCTTCCGCGACCGCGAGAGCACCCCCTACAAGCGGCACAAGATGGACGCCGAGGACTGGCGCAACCGCCGCAAGTGGGCCTCCTACGAGATCGCGGTCGGGGACATGCTTTCGCTGACCCATACCCGCGCGGCCCCCTGGCACCTGGTCTCGGCCAACAACAAGCGGCACGCCCGGCTCGAGATCCTCAAGACCTCCTGCCGCCAGATCGAGTCCGCGCTCGGGCTCTAGCCCGGCCCGGGAAAAAAAGACCGCCGCGGGCGAACCCGCGGCGGCAAAGAGACGAAGTTTCCTTCGAGGGGGTTAGGAGACGTGGCCCGAGACGAGCTTGGTCATCTCGAACATGCTGACCTTGGACTTGCCACCGAACACGGCCTTGAGGGAGGCGTCGGCATTGATCATCTTGCGGTCCTTCTTGTCCTGGAGGCCGTTCTTCTTGATGTAGTCCCAGAGCTTCTTGGTGAGCTCGGTGCGGGGGAGCGGCTTGGTGCCAACAACGGCAGAGAGATGGGAATCGGGAGTCACCGGTTTCATGAACGCGGCGTTCGGTTTACGAGCGGATTTTTTGGCCATATTGAGTTTTTGTTTTAGGGTGCTTTACTATGAAAGCAATGCCTTTCTAGAGGGAAAGAGCCCGGTCTTCCGAGCTAAATCGTGAGATATTTCACTCGGGAAAACGCGGGCGGTCGTCGACCTGTACAAACTGCCGATAGAGGGCCGCGTAGTGGCCGCCCTTCGCCACCAGCTGCGGGTGCGTCCCCTGCTCGATGATCCTTCCCTGGTCCAGCACCAGCACGAGATCCGCGTTGCGGATCGTGCTCAGGCGGTGGGCCACGACAAAGCTCGTGCGCTCGCGCAGCAGCTGCGCCAGCGCGCGCTGCAGGCGCGACTCGGTGAGCGCGTCGATCGAACTCGTGGCCTCGTCGAGGATCACGATCCGCGGGTTCGGCAGCATCGCGCGGATGAAGCAGATGAGCTGGCGCTGCCCGACGGAGAGGCCCGCGCCCCGCTCCCCCACCTCGGTGGCGAGTCCAGCCGGCAGGTCGTCGAGCAGGTCGCGACAGCCGAGCTTCTCCGCCGCGGTCACGATCTCCTCGCGGGTGGCGTCGGGCTTGCTGAGCCGGATGTTCTCGAGGATCGAGCCGCTGAAGAGGAAGTTCTGCTGCGGCACCGTCCCCATCTGGGCGTGCAGCGAGTGGCCGGTGATGGCGCGGATCTCCTGGCCGTCGATCCGGATCTCGCCGGCGCCGGGGAGGTAGAACTTCGAGACCAGGTTGATGATCGAGCTCTTCCCGCTCCCGGTGTAACCGACCAGGGCGACCGTCTGCCCCGGCGCGGCGGTGAACGAGACGTCGTGGAGCACCGGGCGGCCGGGATCGTAGCCGAAGGTGACGCCGCGGAACTCGACCCGGGCGCCCCGGGCGGCGCTCGCGCCGCCGGTGGCGCGCGGGTCCGGCAGGGCGGTCGCGGCCGGATCGTCGACCCAGTCCGGCGGCGTGTCGATCAGCCGGAAGACCCGCTCGGCGCTGGCCATCGCCAGCAGGCCCTGGTTGTACTGGTTGCCGATGATGGTGATGGGCGAGAAGAAGATGTTGGCCATCAGGAAGAACATGATCAGGTCGTCGGCCTGCATGTTCTGGTGAAAGACCCGCCAGCCCCCGACGACGAGCAGCGTCGCGACGAAGAACTGGCTGTTCAGCTCGAGGATCGGGGCGAGCACGGCGGAGGTCCGCGCCAGCGCGATGTTGTAGCGGGAATGGTCGGAGAGGAGGCTCCGGAAGAGCCCGGCGTTCGTGTCCTGCCGGACGAAACCCTGGGTCACGCGGATCCCGTTCACCGACTCGGCCAGCGTGGCCGTGACGCGGCTGAAGCTCTCCTGGGCCGCCCGCGTCAGCCGGCTGAACTTCATCCGGAAGTGGTTGTTCACGACCCAGAGCACCGGCGCCATCGCGAAGATCACGAGGAACATCTTCCAGTCGCTGGCCGCGAGGACCACCGCGGTGAAGAACATCTGCCCGAACTGGATCGCGCTCACGAACCCGACGTCCTGGATGCCGACGCGCACCGCCTCCACGTCGCTGGTGACGCGGCTGATGATCCGGCCCAGCTTCATCCGGTGGAAGAAGCTCATCGGCTGCGCCTGGGTCTTGCTGAAGATCTCGGCGCGCATGCCGTTGACGACGGTCTCGCCGATCTCCAGGGCGTAGCGCTGCCGGAAGTGGAACATCGCGTCGGTCACAATCGCCAGGGCGACGAAGCCAATCGTGCCGTGGAAAATTCCGGCCACATCGTGGTGGGCGATCGGGCCCTTGATGATGAGGGCCGTCACCCAGACCAGCGCGGGCAGCTGGGCCGCCCGGATGATGGTCAGCGCCAGCATCACCATCAGCTTGCCGCGGACCGGCCGGGCGTAGCCGATCATCCGCCGGACGAGCCCCCACTCGAGGGGCTTGAACTGCTCCTCGTCGTCGTCCTCGTCCCGGACCCGGTGGACGAGGATCAGGTTGTTGCGGGCGCTCCGGTCCTGGTCGCTCATGCGGCCCCCCTTTCGCCGGGCTGCTGCAGCTCCCGGCTGTCGACCAGCTGGAGGTTCGCGACGTGGAGGTACGGGCCCGGCACCCGGATGAGCTCGGCGTGGGTGCCGCGCTGCACGATCCGGCCGTTCTCCAGCACGATGATCAGGTCGGCCCGCCGCAGCGTGCTCAGGCGGTGCGCCACGATGAAGGTCGTCCGGCCGGCGATGGCGCGGTCCAGCGCCTCGAAGATCTCGTGCTCGGTCTCGCTGTCGATCGCGGCGGTGGGGTCGTCGAGGAGCAGGATGGCGGGCTCGAGCAGCACGGCCCGCGCGATCGCCAGGCGCTGGCGCTGGCCGCCCGACAGGCTGTTGCCGCTCTCGCCCAGCACCGTCTGGTAGCCCTTCGGCAGGCCCATGACGAACTCATGGGCGGCGGCGACCCGCGCCGCGCGCTCGATCTGCTCCTGGGTGGCGTCCGGGTGGCCGAAGGCGATGTTGGCGGCCACCGTGTTCGAGAAGAGGAAGCTCTCCTGGAAGACCGTCCCGATGTTCCGCCGCAGGTCGTCGAGGTGCAGGTGGCGCACGTCGACCCCGTCGATCAGGAGGCGGCCCTGGGTGACGTCGTAGAACCGCGGGATGAGGCCCATCAGGACGCTCTTGCCCGCGCCGGTGGCGCCGAGGATCGCGACGCACTCGCCGGGCTTCACCTCGAGTTCGATGTCGTGCAGGACCGGGTCGAGCTTGGCGTACTTGAACGAGACGTGCTCGAAGCGGACCGCCCCCTCCAGGCGCGGGCGCCGCGCGGCCCCCGGCGGCGACCGCACATCAATCGGGGCGTCGAGGATCTCGAACACCCGCCGGGCCCCGATCAGCGACTGCTGGACCGAGTTGACGATGGTCGCGACGTTGTTCACCTGGCCGGCGAACTGGTCGAGCAGGCCGGCGAAGACCACCAGGCCCGCCCCGAGCGGCAGGCGCCCCTGCGCGACCAGCCACCCGCCGTAGGCCAGAAGCACGGTCGTGTTGATCCGGGTGAGGAAGCCGGCGGTGGGCGAGAACAGGCTCACCCACCAGAAGATATTGTACTGCTGGGTGAGGACCGAGCGGTTGAGGGCGTCGAACTTCTCCCGGTTTTCCCGCTCGCGGCCGAAGGCCTTGACCACCGCGATGCCCTGGATGCTCTCGCTCAGGTACTGCACCATCCGCTCGACGAGGTTCCGGTTCTCGGCGTACTCCGGCTGGATCTTCCGGGAGAACAGGGCGGAGAGCAGCCACAGCACCGGCGTCGTCGCCAGGCAGGCGAACGTGAGGCCGGGGCTCAGGCTCGCCATGTAGATCGCGTAGACGGTGAGCGAGATCACCATGATCACGCTCTGGATCAGGACCTGGTCGACGAACATCCGCACCGACTGGACGTCGCCGGTCACCCGGGTGATGATCGAGCCGGTGGTGTTCGCGTCGAAGAACCGGAAGCTCAGCCGCTGCAGCTTGTCGTAGATCTCCGCGCGCAGGTCGACGACCAGCAACTGCTGGACGAGCAGGTTCACCTGCACGGCGTAGACGAAATTGAGGACCGCCCGGCAGGAGGAGAGGAGGAGGATGAGGCCGCCGAGGATCCCAAGGACCGCCATCGGGCGCAGCGTCCCCGGCAGGGTGAAGAACAGGACATGCAGCGACGACCCCGCGCCGCTGGTCGCGACCACGTGCCGGATATAGTCGATGCCGATGCCGGTGAAGCTGAGCCCGAAGAGCCCCATGGTCAGGAGCAGGAGCTGGATCCCGAGGACCCGGAGGCAGCGCAGCCGGTACCGCCAGGCCAGCCCGAACAGGCGCCGGATGAGCTCCGGGTTGGAGGGACCGGCTTCGGCCGGCTGCAGCGTGGGTCCCATTTGGAATCCACGCTACGTGCGACCCCGGCGGGTGCACGAATTTTCTTCGGGACGCGGGGCCCTACCGATTCGTCGGCGTGCCCGGCGGCGGCCCCAAGGGCGCGCCGGGAATGCCCGGACCGGGAGGCTCGCCGGCGGCCCGTTCCCGCTCCGCCCGGCGGCGGCGCACCTCCTGGGCCACGGCGTCGAGCCGCCGCTGCTCGTCGGCCGGCGAAGGGTTCGCGAGGGCGGGAGGGGCGCCCGGGCCCGCCGTCGCCGCGGCCGCGGCCACCTTGGAGTTATGGAGGTCCAGCTTCATGAGCCGGCCCTGGTAGGCTACGGTGACGGTATCCCGGCTGGCATCGGCGGACTTCACCACGAAGTCATGGCCGGTCTCGTTCAGGCCGACCCAGATGTCCTTTTTCTTGGCCGTGTCGTAGATGCAGAAGGCGGTGCCGTCCGGGCCGCTCATGAGGCCCCGGAGCTCGATCGGCCCGGAGGGTCCGGATCCGCCCGCCAACGCCGCGGTGCCGGCGGGCAGGAAGGGGGACGTCGGTGCCAGGTCCGCGCGCACGGCCCCGGCGCTGAAGACGGCCAGCGCGGCCGCGAGCAACCCGATCCTGCCCATATGCTGCCCAGCTTCGATCATCGTCCTATTTGAATACATTCAGACTCGGTTGACGGTCAAGCGGTCCAGGAGGTGCGGCGCCGGCCCGACATCATCCCATGTCTTGGCCATCTCGTTCCTTTGCAATGACATGTTATTATGATCCAGCCGGAGATTGGGGCACCGCGGCCCGCGCGGCCGCCGGGTCCAAACGGATGACCGGGGAAGGATAGGACAGCGTGACGCCACGCTTCGCCAGCACCCGCAGGATGCCAAGGTTCACCCGCTCGCGGACGGCCATGTGGCTTTCCCAGTCCGGATCGGCGGTGAAATACAGGATCTGGACGCGGAGTGACGAATCGCTGAAGTCCGACAGGCTGACGACGATCTGGCCGGGGTGGACGCCGCGATCGGCCCGCAGCAGGGCCCGCAGGTCCTCCAGCGCGGGCTGGATCCGGTCCGGAGGGTTGTCGTAGGTCACCCCGAGCACCGTGTCGACGCGTCGCTGCGGCATCCGGGTGAAGTTGGTGATCACCTCGGCGGCGACGGTCTTGTTCGGGATCACCACCTGGGCCCGCTTGTCGGTGCGCAGCCGCGTCGAGCGGAGCCCGATCTCCTCCACCGTGCCCTCGTGGGCCAGGACCCGGATCGATTCGCCGACGTAGAACGGCTGGTCCAGCATCACCACGAACGACCCGAAAAGGTTCGCGATGGTGTCCTGGGCGGCGAGCGCGAAGGCCAGGCCGCCGATCCCCAGGCCGGTCAGGAAGGTCTTCACCTCGAAGCCGAGGCTCTCGAGGACCACGAGGACGCTGAAAACGACGAAGAAGGACGCCACCGTCCGCTTGATCAGCGGGATGAACGCCGCGACGTGGGGCCGCTTCTCCCGCGCCCCGACCGCGAAGTGATCGATCATGGCGCCGCCGGCGCAGGCGACGCCCCACAGGACCACGGCCGAGAGCGCACCCTGCTCGCCCAGTTGCACGAGGTGCGGCACCGCGTCCCAGAGGGGAACGACCGTGAGGGCGGCCACGAGGCCGATGAGCACCACCAGGGTCGAAGCCGGCGCCTCCAGCGCGGGCACCATCAGCTGGTTCTTGGCGTGGGCGGAAAATCGCCGGATCCGGGAGAAAATGAGCGCGACCCCAAACCGCCCGACCGCCACCGAGACGAGCATGATCAGGAGGAAGGCCAGCCACCGCGCGGTCGTGAAATCCATCGCCCCCGGGAAGAAGCGCTCCTGCAGCCACTCGACCAGCCGCTGCGGGGCGGCCAGCGGCGCGACCGGGAGGGGGACGGGCAGGAGGGCGGCCATGGGCGGACATTGCCAAACCCGCCCGGGCCCGCAACGTCAAGCCGCTGCCGAACGCCATGACGACCACCGCCGAGCCTGGCCGGGGAACCCGCCGCCGCGCCGCGGCGGTGGCCGGCGCGTGCCTCGCCGCCGGCCTTGGGTTCGGGGCCTGGATCTGGCGGTGGCGCGGCCCCGAACCGGCGCAGCAGTACCTGGCCGGGTACCTCATCGAGCTGAGCCTGAGCGTGGACAATCTCTTTGTTTTCGTCCTCGTGTTCGACCAGTTCGGGATCGCGCCCCGCCGGCAGGGCCGGCTGCTCTTCTGGGGCATCCTCGGCGCCGTGGTCCTGCGCTCGGTGTTCCTCCTGGCGGGCCTCGGCGCCATTGCCCATTTCGCCTGGCTGATCCCGGTCCTCGGCGCCCTGATCCTCGCGACCGGCCTGCGGCTCGCCTTCAGCCGGAGGGCCCGGAAGGCGCCGGACCCCCGGGGCCGCCTGTTCCGGTTTGTCACCCGCCACCTGCCGGCCGCGGTGGCGGCCATCGTCGTCCTGGAACTGGTCGACCTGGTCTTCGCCCTCGACTCGCTCCCGGCCGTCCTTGCGGTGACCCACGACCCCCTGATCGCGATCGCCTCGAATGTCTTCGCGATCCTCGGGCTCCGCTCGCTCTTCTCGCTCGTCAGCGGCGCCATGAAGTCGCTCCGCTTTCTGGGCGCGGGGCTCGCGGCGGTGCTCTCGTTCGTGGGGCTCAAGATGCTCGCCGAGCCCTGGCACCCCGTGCCCACCGGAATTTCCCTGGCAGTCATCGCCGCGCTGCTCCTCGCCGCCGTCGGTGCCTCGCTCGGCTTTCCCCCACCGAAGACCCGAGCCTGAAAGTCCGCCTCGATCCGGCCTCACCGCGGATCGAAACCGCGGCATCCCCGCCTCGGAGGCATAAAGCCGCGGGACAGTTAATTTGATATTATAATGCCATTAAATGACTTAAGGGAGACGACCGACGACGCGAACGCAGGACCGAGGGAAACCGGGCCGGCGGGTATCTTATCCTATAAACGAATGGTCACCGACGACGAAGCTCTCCTAATTGCCAAGAGCAGGGAGGGCGACTGGAGCGCGTTTGCGGTGCTTGTTCAGCTGCACCAACGCATGATCTTTTCCCTGACTTATCGCATGAGCGGTTCAGCCCGCGACGCCGAGGACCTGGCCCAGGAAACGTTCGTCCGGGCCTATCGCTACCTGAACTCCTACCGCGGCCAGGCGAAGTTCTCCTCCTGGCTTTACCGCATCGCCCTCAATCTCTGCCTGCGCTGGAAAAAGGCCGAGCGGCGCCGCGGCCTGGCGGATCATGAATGGGCCGTCTTTGGAAATGTCCCGGATTCCCCGGACGATAACAGCGAGCGAATCCAGCTGGCGATGGCCCAGCTGACCCCCAAGCAGCGCGCGGCGATCATCCTGACCTTCTATGATGGCCTGACCCACGCCGAGGCCGGGGCGTTGCTCGCCTGCGCGGAGAAAACCCTGTCCGGCAGGCTCATCGCCGCCCGCCAGCGCCTCGGGGAACTCTTAACCAAGGGAGGAATGCCGACATGAACGAAGACGATCTGGATCGGATGCTGCGCGAAGCCGTGGTGCCGGAGCAGCCGAAATCCTACTGGGATAAGTTTCCCGGCGAAGTGGTCTTGCGCCTGAGCTCCGAGGGCAACGGGCATCGACGTCGCCGGTTTTGGCCGCTGGCTGCCGCCGGTTTTGCCACGGCCGGCGCCGGCCTCTTGCTTGGCTTCGCGCTGTGGCACCGGAACGGCCTCCGGGGTCCCGATGCCGCAGAACTCCGGGATGGCCGGGTGCTGCAGGCGCTGGAAACCGAGTTTCCCGGACGCCTCCAGGCCATCATCATGGATGCCCGCGGTGTGCGCCCGCAGCTATCGGCGCTATCTGATGTCTCTGAATCCGATCCCATCTGGCTGGAAATCCGGGAGGGCAAGGAGCGCCGCGTCGTCGTAACCTTTAGCGGGCAAGTGATCAGGTGCGGCGGCCGCGACGTCGTCGTGCTCGCCGACCACGACGGCCAGGTGATGCTGCTCGGACCAGGATTCCTGTGGTCGCCGCAGGCCTCAGCCGGCAAAGCGGAGGGGCTCCAGATTAAGGCGGAGCAACTGACCGACCGACGCAACGACCCCGCGAAACGAAACGCGCTATGAGGAACACCCTCTGCCTGCTGCTGGCGTTTTCCTTGGCAGCTTCCGTGCAGGCGGCCGATCAACCCGCGGCGGTCCGGATCGCCGTCTTCGACTTCAAGGCCGATTGGCACACCGACTACCGGCTCGAAATAACCCACTCGGGCCAGGTATTTTCCGCCTTGATGGCCCAGGACCTGTCGGTGCTGAAACCCCTGGTGGTCGTTGGGCGGGATGCGAACGGGGACAACCTCGCCGGCGAACAAACGGTCGGCGAAGAACGGATCACACCCGCGGCCGCCAAGGCGCTCGGGGACTCTCTCCATGCGGCCGCGCTGGTGACGGGACAGCTCTTCCGCTCCACGACCCAGCTGATCATTGCAGCAAAGGTGGTGCTCACCGCGACTGGCCAGACCTCCGGCACCCTGGTGCAGGGGAATCCTTCGACCTCGCTCGCCGACCTCACCGCGCGCCTGAGCGCACAGATTGCCAACCTCATCCTTTACCAGCCTGGCTCGGCACCCCTGCAGTGGAAACCCGCGTCGATCGTCGGCTCGGGCGGCCCGGATTCGCCGGGGGAGGATGGCGGCGTGACGTACGTCGCCGCGATTGACGGAAAGCCCGTCGTGGAGCGAGAAAAACGATGGAAGGAGCCGCTCGCGCTCCTTCCCGGCACCCACGAGATCATCATCGGGGAAGCGGGCAGTAAGACCGGCTTTGCCTACCCTTTGGCTTTTCGGGCCTACCCCGGCGCCAGGTATCAGGTGCACTACAACCCCGGAGGCGGCGAACCGCCCGCGGTTGCGCAGGCGATCCCAATCTACCATCCCTCCAAGATCTGGATCCAGGATCTGATTGCCGGAACACCGGTTCCGGTTCTGGTCGTGGGGGAGAGGGAATCGAGCAGGAGCATTGAACCAATTGGGTTAGGTTACAACGGCAGTCTGGGTGGCGGCAGTCTTTCTGGCTCCAGCGGGGGTCCTTTTTTTCCGGGATCGACCGGCAACGCCTCCACCGGAGCGCCCTCCTCCGGCGGGCGGAGCAAATAGGGGTTGCGGTTCGCCCACGCCTGCCCGGCCCGGGAGAAGTGACCGCGGCGGCCGGACACGGCAAGGCCCGGGAACCACCAGGGCTCCCGGGCCTCGACGAACAAACAAGCCTGAACAACGCGGGCGGCGGCCGCCCGCGAGGGGTTCAGCTGATCGCGACCTTGCGCGGCTTGGCCGCCTCGGACTTGACCAGCTTCAGCGTCAGCACGCCGTCCCTGAAGTCGGCGCCGATCTTCTCGGCATCGATGGACTCGTCGTGCTCGACCACGAGGCGGAACGAGGCGTCCGGGGTCTCGCGGTGGAGGACGGTGACGCCCTCCGGCAGCTTGACCGGGGCCTTGGCCGTGACCGTGAGCTCGCCGTTCTCATCGGTGATCTCGATCGCTTCCTTGGTTACGCCGGGGAGGTAGACGGTGACTTGGTAGTCGCCGGCGACCTCGCGGATCTCGTGGCGCGGACGACGGACCGGCACTTCCGTGGCGATGGCGCCGTTGCGGCTGGCAATGAGGTTATTTAGAAATGTCATGGTATGGTTTTCCTTTGGGTTTCGCGCGGTCAGTTGACCGACACGTTGATCTTCCGGGGCTTGGACTCCTCCTGACGCGGGAGCGTCACGGTGAGTACACCGTTCTCATAGGTCGCGGAGACCTTCTCGGTCTGGACCTGGTCCTGGATGCTGACGAGCCGGCCGACGCTGACCGTCTCCTCGCCTTCGGCCGACCGCTGCTGCCGGGAGGCCTTGATGGAGAGGGAGCCATCGACGATCTCGACGTTGATCGAGTCGCGGTTCGCGCCCGGGAGCTCCGCCCGAACGTACGTGTTGTCCTTGTCCTGATAGAGGTCCACCGGGAACTGGGTGGCGCCCGCAAAGGTGCCGACCAGCTGGTCGATCTCGTTCTCCAGACCGCCGTCGCCGAACCGTCCGCCAAAGCGGGCGATCGGGGCGTAGGTGCGGCCGAAGGGTTGGGTGAATTGAATGTATCGCATAGTGCGCCCTACCTTGCACATCCGGTGCCGGTTCCGGGCCGCCCCTAACCACCTTTCTTCCAGCAACTTGGTTTCCCGGCCCCGACCCCAGGTGTGCAGTTCTTGCCCACCATGGGACGCGCCGAGCGCGAGAACTGCACAGCGCTCGACGCCCCTTTCCCGCGCTGCTTCTATTTACCCGATGAAGCCTGGACACGCCCTGCCCGCACTGGCGGTCCTGCTGCTGGGACTGGGAGCCTGCACGGCCGCCTCGCCCGGGCCGGCCGCCGCCCCCGACGCACCGATGACGGTCGAGTCCTTTGACGGCCCCCGGCTGGCCCGGGAGATCTTCCGGGAAACGAACCGGGTCCGGGCCCAATACGGCCTGCCGCCCCTCGATCCCGAGGCCGCGCTCGACGCCGCGGCCGACGAGCAGACGGTCCACATCGCCCTGATCGGCGCCGTGGAGCACTCGAACCCGGTCCCCGGGCAGCACACGGCCCAGGACCGCGTGCTGCGGGTGGGGGCGGACCCGGAGGCCATCGCGGAGAACGCGATCATGGAGCCCGCCGTGCACCCTCGCGGCTCCACGGAGCCTCCCTACACCTATGTCGGCTACGCCGCCTTCCTGGTCGACGCCTGGATGAAATCACCGGGCCACCGCGCCAACATCCTGAGCCCGGGCGTCACCGAGATGGGGTGCGCCGCCCGCCTCGGGCGCGGGCCGCTGCGGGGCGATTTCCGGGTCTACGCCGACCAGGTGTTCATCCGGGCGCGGGAGCCCGGGACGGTGGGACCGCAGCGCTCGGTGCCCTAAGGAGCTCCCGGGATCTGGTCCTGGTACTTCGGCCAGCCGCCGACCAGCTCCCGCACGACCACGCTTCCGACCACGTAGGCGGACTCGAAGGCCTCGTCCTCCGCCATGTAGGCGTTGGTCGACCCGTACTGCAGGCTCTCGGCGGACGTGACCCCGGGCCGGGGGACGCTGTAGTCGCTGGCCGTGCGCAGAACGAGGGCCCGGCGCAGGTCGGCCTTGCCCGCCTTGCCGAGGAAGGACATCGCCTGCATGAATCCGCTGTCCTCGCAGGAGGAAGTGACGAAGGTTCCGGCGCCGTGGGTGTAGAGCTTCACCCAGCGCCGCGCCCACGCGGTGCCGAGCGTGCCCTGCCAGTAGGTGGCCGAGCAGAGGTTGTCACCGATCAGGACGAAGGGCGGCTTCATCGCCTGCGGGAAGCCCACGAAGTTCGCGCGAAATTTCTTCATCCCGGCGGTGTCCGGCACCACCGTGTCCTTGGTCCGGGCGTACGCCCAGTGCACGAGGCCCGGGTCCAGGTGGTAGAACTGCCCGATGTTGGCGCCGGGTTGGTCGAACGGCGTGGTCTTGTCCCACGGGATGTGGCCGTCGGGCCAGTTCTTCGGGATCTCGCGCGGGTCGATGAAGTTGTCGAGGTCGCCGTCGACGACCCACTCCGCCCACGCCGCGCTGCCCTGGGAGGCCTGCAGCGGGTCCACCCCGGCGGTGCCGGCCAGGAGCCAGTAGGCGTGGGTCAGGTCGAAGCGGGGGTCGAGGCCCAGCGCCATGATCGAGGCGGCCGCCCGCGCGGTCGCCATCCCCGTCATGACCTCCAGGACCCCGTCGGAGTTGAGGTGCAGGGGCCGGAAGCCGGCCGGGAACGGCAGCTTGGTCGTCAGGTGCAGGCGCTCGATCCAGCGCGAGGCCTCGCCGTCGGACTCGCCGGTGCCGTCCGGGTTGTTGTAGTCGTGCTCAAAGGTGGTGACGATCACCACCTTGATCGGGATCGGGGCGGCGACCGACTCGGCCCGGACCAGGGCGGAGCCGGTGGCGAGGGCCAGGGAGAGGAGGAGCAGGGCGGGGCGGGACATGCCTGGGGAAAGCAGGCTTCATGCCCCGGGACGCCCCCGCCCGCGGGCGTCCTTGGCATATGCAATGCTCGGCGGGGACGCCCGCAAACGTCTCGCCTCGCTCCCAGGCCGGGCGCTACGGTTTCCGCCCGATGACCCTCACCCGCTTCTCCGTCCCGCCGCTCCACCAGGTGACCCGCTCGCTGGCGGCGGTGGCGATGGGCCGCGAGCTGCCGGACCTCGTGATCACCGGCGGCCGGGTCCTGTCGACCTACACCGAGCGGATCCACCCGGACCGGGAAATCTGGGTCAAGTCCGGCCGGGTGGCCGCGATCAAGCCGGCCGGGACCTGCCGGCCCCCCCGCGGCGACTCGGTCGCCCGCTTCGATGCCAAGGGCGGCATCCTCGCCCCCGGCCTCGTCGATCCCCACATCCACATCGAGAGCTCGATGATGACGGCCTGCGCCTACGCCGAGCCGGCGCTGCTCAACGGCACGACCACCATCTTCTGCGACAGCCATGAGATCGGGAACGTCTGCGACGCGAAGGGGATCGAGTGGATGCTGGAGGACGCGCGCCAGGCCCCGCTCTCCATCTTCCTCACGGTGCCGAGCACGGTCCCGGCCACCGGGCCGCGCTTTGAGACCGCCGGCGGCGACCTGACGCCGCGCAAGATCGGCGCCCTCTTCGACCGGTGGCCGGAGGCCGTCGCCCTCGGCGAGAAGATGGACTTCGTGCAGGTCGCGATGGGCGACCGCCGCAGCCACGGCGTCCTGGCCGAGGCCATCCGCCGCGGCCGCCCGGTCTCGGGCCACATCTACGGCCGTGAGTTCGTCGCGGCCGGCGCCGCCTCCGGGATCACCGACACCCACGAGGCGATCGACCGCGAGATCTCGGACGACTTCCTCGAGAACGGCGTCTGGGTGTTCCTGCGCGGCGGGCCGCCGACCACCCCCTGGAACTCGCTGCCCCTGGCGATCAAGGCCGTGACCGAGCTCGGGGCCAGCCCGAAGCGCGTCTGCATCTGCACGGACGACCGCGATGCCGACGACCTGTTCGTCTTCGGGATGGACTGGGTGGCCCGGTCCGCGGTCCAGGCGGGCATGAGCCCGACCGCGGCCTGGAGCATGGGCTCGCTGCACCCGGCGACCCGCTTCGGGATGGACGGCGCCATCGGCGGCCTGGCGCCGGCCCGCCGGGCCGACATCGTGCTCCTGAACGACCGGCTGGAACCCCAGTGCACGTGGTACGGCGGCGAGCTGGTGGTGAAGGACCGCCGGGTGACGCCGGTCCTCGACCGGGCGCTGTCCCACCGCTACCGTTACCCGCGGGCGGCCTACCAGACCGTGCGCCTGCCGGCGCGCCCCCGCCTGGTCCCGGAACTGCCCACGGCGCCGGTCACCGCCAACGTCATCCGGACGGCGCTGCCGGGCATCATCCTCTTCCACGACCGGGTGGCCCTCGCTCCCCGGCCCACGGAGACCTGGGAACAGCTCCTGAAGCGCACGGGCCTCTGCTTCGTCACGGTGGTCGAGCGGCACGGCCGCTCGGGCGCCGCGGCCCACGGCCTCCTCAAGGACTTCGGCCTCAAGGCCGGCGCGGTCGCGAGCTCGGTCGGGCACGACGCCCACAACATCATCCTCGCCGGCAACAACGAGGCGGACATGCGGACGGCCCTGGCCGAGATCAAGCGGACCCGCGGCGGGGTCTGCGTGGTCCGGGCCGGCAAGGTCATCGCCAGCGTCGCGCTCCCGGTCGCCGGGCTCATGTCCGACCAGCGCGCCCCCGTGGTCGCCAAGGCGACGACCCGGCTCAAGCGCGCCTGGCAGGGCGCCGGCTGCACCCTTCCCTACATGGGCTTCAACCTCATCCCGCTGTCGGTCATCCCGGAGATCCGGATCACCGACAAGGGACTGGTGACCGTCCCGGGGATGCAGATCGTGCCGCTCTTCGAGCGGGCCTGATCACCGGCGCGGGGCCTTAAGCCACAATATTCGTTCGGCATCGCGGGGCTCCTGTGGTTCGATCGCCGCCCCAATGACGTTCAACTTCGACCTCCCGCCCGACCGCCGGGGAACCGATTCCCAGAAGTGGCAGAAGTATGCCGGCCGGGACATCCTGCCGATGTGGGTGGCGGACATGGACTTCCCGGTGGCCCCGCCGATCGTCGAGGCGCTCCGCCGCCGGCTGGACCACCCGGTCTTCGGCTACGCCCGACCGACCCAGGCCACCACCGACGCGGTGGTCGGCGCGCTGGCGCGCGACTACGGCTGGTCCATCGACCCCGCCTGGCTCGTGTGGCTGCCGGGCCTGGTCTGCGGCCTGAACGTCGCGGCGGTGGCGTTCGCCCAGGCGGGCGACGAGGTCCTGAGCCTCACGCCGGTGTACCCGCCGTTCATCCTCGGGCCCGCCAACCAGGGCCGGGTCGCGCGCTCGGTCCCGCTCGCGCTCGACCGGGCGGCGCGCCGCTGGGACATTGACTGGGACGCGCTCGAGCGGGCGGTGACGCCCCGCACCAAGGTCCTATTCTTCTGCCATCCCCACAATCCCGTGGCCCGGGTCTGGTCCCGCGGTGAGCTGGCCCGCGTGGCGGACTTCGCGCAGCGGCACCAGCTGGTCCTGGTGTCGGACGAGATCCACTGCGACCTGCTGCTCGAGCCCGGCGCCGTCCACGTGCCCACGGCGGCGGTCGCGGCCCAGCCGGCCGGGATCGTCACCTTCATGGCCCCGAGCAAGACGTTCAACGTCCCCGGCCTCGGGACCTCGTTCGCCGTCATCAGCGACCCGGCGCTGCGCGCCCGCTTCGCCCGGGCGTCGGCCGGCATCGTGGCCGAGGTGACCGCGCTCGGCTTTGTCGCCTGCGAGGCCGCCTACCGCGACGGGCGCCCGTGGCAGGAGGCCCTGGTCGCCTACCTGCGCGGCAACCGCGACTTCCTGGCCGGCTTCGTCGAGCGGGACCTCCCCGGCGTCCGCCTGGAGGCGCCGGTCGAGGCCACCTACCTGGCGTGGCTCGACGTCGCCGAGCTGGGCCTGCCCCACCCGGCCAAGCATTTCGAGGCCCACGGCGTGGGCCTGAGCGACGGCGTCCCCTTCGGGGCCGCCCCGGGCACCCACGTGCGGATCAACTTCGGCTGCCCGCGCGCGACCCTGGCGGAGGGCCTGGCCCGGATGCAGCGGGCGCTCGCCTCGCGATGAGCCCGGGAGCGCCCCGGGAGCGGACGCTCCTCCTGCGCAACGCCGACGTCCTCGCGACCATGGACCCGGCGCGCCGCGAGCTCCGCGGCGGCGGCCTCTACGCCGAGGGCGGCCGGATCGTCGCGGTCGGCCCGACGGCGGAGCTCCCGCCCTCGGCCGACGTCGTGCTCGACCTGGCCGGCCACGTCGTGGTACCCGGCCTCGTCAACACCCACCACCACATGTTCCAGAGCCTGACCCGCGCGCTGCCGGCGGCCCAGGACGCCAGCCTCTTCGGGTGGCTGGAGGCGCTCTATCCCGTGTGGCAGGGGCTGACGCCCGAGATGCTGGGCGTCGCGACCCAGACCGCGATGGCCGAGCTCATCCTCTCGGGCTGCACGACCTCGAGCGACCACCTCTACCTCTTCCCCAACGGCTGCCGGCTGGAGGACAGCATCGAGGCGGCGGCCGCGATCGGCATGCGCTTCCACGCCGCGCGGGGCAGCATGAGCGTCGGCCGCAGCGCCGGCGGCCTGCCGCCGGACACCCTGGTCGAGGCCGAGGCCGCCATCCTCGCGGACACCCAGCGGGTGATCGAAGCCCACCATGACCCCGCGCGCCACGCCATGCTGCGGATCGTGGTCGCCCCGTGCTCGCCGTTCTCGGTCAGCCGCGACCTCATGCGGGAGTCCGCGGCCCTGGCCCGCTCCCACGGGGTCTCGCTCCACACCCACCTGGCCGAGAACGACAGCGACGTGGACTACAGCCGCGCGAAGTTCGCCATGACGCCGGCGGAGTACGCCGAGGACCTGGGCTGGGTGGGGCGCGATGTCTGGCACGCCCACTGCGTCAAGCTGGACGAGCCCGGCATCGACCTGTTCGCCCGGTCCGGCACCGGGGTCGCCCACTGCCCCTGCTCGAACATGCGCCTCGCCTCCGGCATCGCGCCCATCCGGCGGATGCTGGCCCGGCGCGTCCCAGTCGGCCTCGGCGTCGACGGCTCGGCTTCCAACGACACCGGCAACATGCTCGGCGAGGTCCGCCAGGCCCTGCTGCTGCAGCGGGTCGGGGCCGGCCCGGCGGCGATGACGGCGCGGCAGGCCCTCGAGATCGCCACGCTCGGCGGCGCCCGCGTCCTCGGCCGCGACGACATCGGCTGCCTGGCCCCCGGGATGTCGGCCGACTTCGCGGCCTTCGACACCCGCAGCCACACGATGGCCGGCGCCCTGCACGACCCGGTGGCGGCCCTCGTCTTCTGCGCGCCCGAGCGCGCGGCCTGCGTCGCCATCAACGGCCGGGTCGTGGTCGAGGGCGGCCGGCTGCAGACGATCGACCTGCCCCGCCTGGTCGAACGCCACAACCGGCTGGCCCGCCAGCTGGCGGCCCGGTAGCCGCGGCACTTGCCGGTTGCGGCCCCGCGCCGGCCGCGCATCCTGCGGGGTCACGCATGCGCATCGGCGACATCGAGCTCGAGTCGAGCCTCTGCCTTTCCCCGCTGGCCGGTTACACCAACCTGCCAATGCGCCTCACGCTGCGCGAGCTGGGCGGCCTGGGCTGGGTGACCACCGACCTGGTCAACGCCCGCTCGCTGATCGAGCGCAACCCGGTCGCCCTCAAGCTGGCCGAGACCGCCGCCGGCGACCGGCCGATGGCGATCCAGCTCTTCGGCAGCGTGCCCGGGGAGATGCGCGAGGCGGCCCGGATCTGCGAGGACCTGGGCGCGCAGGCCGTCGACATCAACATGGGGTGCCCGGTGCGCAAGGTGACGAAGATCGGCGGCGGCTCGGCGATGATGACCGAGCTCGCGCGGACCGCCGACCTCGTGCGCGGCATGATCGCGGCGATCCGGATCCCCGTGACCGCCAAGATGCGCCTCGGCTGGGACGCCGAGAACCTCACCGCCCCGGACCTGGCGCGCGCCCTGGAGGAGGCGGGCGTGGCCGCGGTGTTCGTCCACGGGCGCACCCGCGCCCAGGGCTTCTCCGGCTCCGTCCACCTCGGCGGCATCCGCGCGGTGGTGGAGGCGGTTCGGTCCATCCCGGTGATCGGCAACGGCGACATCACCACGCCGGAGGCGGCGCGCGCCATGATCGTGGAGACGGGCTGCGCCGGCGTCAGCATCGGCCGGGGCGCCTTCTACGATCCCTGGATCTTCCGGCGCACCAGCCACTACCTGCGGACCGGCGAGCTCCGGCCCGAGCCCGACTTCGCCGAGCGCCTCCGCGTCCTGCGGCGGCACTTCGAGCGCTACTGCGAATTCTACGGCGAGGCGCGCGGGGCGCGCCTCTTCCGCCGGGTGGCGCCCTGGTACGCCAAGCGGTTCGGGCCGGCGAAGCCGTTCAAGCAGCGGATCCTGACGATCGAGTCGCGGGCGGACTTCGAGGCCGTGGTCGCGGAGTACGTGGCGTGGCGGTCGGCGTTCTGCGACGCCGCCGGCGAGCTCCGGCCCAAGTTCCAGCCGGCGCCGCTGGCGACCTCGTTCGCGGACGACCCGGCGGGGATCGAGCGCGGCGCGATCCCGGTGCCGCGCGGGCCGGTGGACACCTGGTGAGCCGCCGGCCCCCTCAGGTCCAGCCGATCGTCGGCAGCCCCAGCGCGGTGGCGATCTGGCGCGCGGACTCCGCGGGCGAGGTCAGCGCCGAGTCCACCGCCAGCGGGGACGGGATCGCGGGATAGTCGAAGGCGCCCTCCGCCCGGAGCAGGCGGTAGGCGGCGAGCGAGTTCAGCTTCCGGAATTCCTGGCGGCCCTTGGCCTCGATCCGGCGCTGCACCTCCGCCTCGTCGCACTTGACCTCGACGAAGGAGATCGTGCCGCCGGCCGCCGTCACGCGTCCGCCCAGCGCCTGCGGGAAGCCCGGCGACACCGTCCGCTCCGGGGTGAAGGAAAAGATGAGCGAGGTGCCGGCGGCCGCGGCGTCGCCGATCACGTCCAGCCAGATCCGCTCGCGGTGGGCGACGAACGCCGGGGAGCCGAAGGGAAACACCGCCAGCAGCATGTCGACCACGAGGTGGTTGTGGAAGAGGGCGAGGCCGGTCAGCTCGGACAGCTCCTTGCCGATCGTGTACTTGCCGCCCGCGGCGGGCCCGTGGAGGAAGATGACGCGGCTCACCGCAGCTCCTTCCGGATGACGAGCTTGAGCCCCGACCACACGGCGTCCACCGCGCAGACCTTGATGTCCACCAGGCCCATCGGCAGCGCGACGTCCCCGATCACGTCCTCGGTGATGTCGGTCGGCACCCCCGCGGACCTCTTGGGCCAGGAGACCCAGATGACCCCGGCCGGGTCCAGGGCGGCGCGGAACGACGCGAGCCGGGCCTGCAGCCGCGCGGCCCTGGTCGCGAAGAGGTGGACGAAGGCCAAGCCCCGCGCCGGGCGCGCCAGCCGCGTGACCGCGACCTCGGCCGGGAGGCCGAGCAGCTCCTCGTAGCCGGCCGGGGCCTCCTCGACCCAGGCGGCGGTGCCGTCCCGGTAGCCGAGCTTCTTCCAGAGGGGCGTGCCCGAATATCCCGCGGTCGTCGGCATCGCCTAGGGCTGACCCACGAGCTTCAGCTCGATCCGGAGCACCGGCGGCCACAGTTCCCGGGAAACCGACATGATGACCGGGTCGTAGCCGCGGCGCACGACGCGGAAGTGGTAGCACGAGTCCTCCGTCCAGTAGTAGTCGCCGAGCGGCAGGACCACCGACCCGGCCGCGTCCGTGGTCACGGACTTGACGTCGTCAACCGGTGGCGTGGCCGCCGTCGCGGTCGACTGGTCCTCCTCGTCGGGCAGGACCAGGGCGCCCGCGATCGGCTGCCCGCGGGTGTCGACCACCACGATGTGGCCGGTCGTCTCCGAGGCCACGTTGGTGGCGCAGCCGGCCGCGGCGATGACCAGGCAGCCGAGGGCGAAGGCGGGAAGGAGGCGGCGGAACGGCATGGCGGCGGCCTTTCTGGCCGGCTTTTCCCGGCGGATCAACCGGATTGCGGGCCGGCGGCCTCCCAGAGGTAGAGGTTCACGGCCGGCTTGCCGACCCCGAGCGCCGTCTCGCGGTCAAAGCGGAAGCCGAGCTTGCCCAGCAGCCGGATGGAGGCCGCGTTGCCCGGCGCCGTGATGGCCGCGACACGGGTCAGGCCCCGGCGCGCCGGCTCCCGCGCCATCACGGCCGCGGCCGCCTCGAAGGCGTAGCCCCGGCCCCAGGAGGACTCCAGGAAGGCGAAGCCGAGGTCGACATCCTCGAGGCTGTCGCGCTTCAGCAGGCCGCAGATCCCGTGCGGCTCGCCGGTCGCGCGGTCCGCGACGAGGTTGAGCCCGAAGCCGAGGCGGGCATACATCCCGCGGTAGGACTTCTCCACGTGGGCCCGGGCCTCCTCGGGCGTGTTCACGTTCCGGTCGCCGATGTAGCGCTTCCAGGCGGGCTCCTGCACCAGCCGCATGATGAACCCGGCATCGTCCAGCTCGACCCAGCGCAGGAGCAGCCGTTCCGTCTCCAGGACATTCATGGGGAGCCCGGCGGGGCCGGCTCAGTAGTTCTTGGAAACCTCGGCCCCGGTCGTGTCCTTGAAGAAGATGGTCTTCCGGTCGACGTCGATCCGCTCGAACGCGATGCCCATGGGTTCCTCGATGACCTGGCCCTCCCGGACAATGGCGCCGTTGATCAGCGCGCGCGCGGGATGCCCCTGGAAGACGCCCCCGATCGTGGCGCTGGCGACGAAGGCCCGGAAGGCGGGGCTGGCGGCCGGGGCGGCGTCCAGGTGGGTGCTGTTCACCTTCACGTCCGTCGTGAGGTCCGTCGCCACCATGACCGACTCGGGGGTTTCCGACGTCGGCGTGGGGGTCGGGACCGCGGCGGCGGCGGCGGCCGCCGCCTTGTGGGCCTTCTCATCCGCGAGCCGGAGCGACACGGCGGCCGCATCGGCCGCCGCCTTGGCCGCCGCGGCCTGCGCCTTGGCGACGTCGGCGGGCGAGGGTCCCCGCTGCGCGGTGGGCGCCTTGATGATGACCTCCTTGACCGGAGCCGGGAAGAAGATGCGGTAGGTGGAGAACCCGCCCACCGCGACCGCGAGCACCAGGATGGCGATCCCGGCCTTCGCCAGGACGCCGAGCTCGGGCTTCTTCTTCTTCGCCCCGGCCGGGGGCGGCACCCCCCCCTTGCCCGGGCCGGGTTTCACGACCGTCTTGCCGCCGATCTTCTTGGGCGCGTCGGCGGCCACCTTGATGTTGAGACCCGGCTTGGGGGGCACCGGCGGCGGCCCCGGGGCGATGCCGCCCAGGGAAAGCTTGGGCACGCTGCCCGGCACCGCGGGAACCTCGGGCCCGGTGCCCGGCGCCGGGGGCGGCGCGAGCACCGACATCGGCGGCATGGACGTTCCCGTTCGCGGGGGCGGGATGTTGAACGTGGGGAGGCCCGGGGGGGGCGCCAACGCCGGCACCTCGGGCGGTGTCCCGGCGGGCGCGGCCGTGCCCGCATTCTTCGGCCGGAGCTTGAAGCCTTCCGGGGCGGTTACCGGGGCCGGGGCGGCAGGCGGCGGCGGAGCCGCCTCCTCGGCCGGGGGTTGCCCGGGCGGGTCCGGGGACAGGGTCAGGCGCGGTTTCAGCCGGAGGCGAGCGGCGGCATCGCCCGGCTCCGCGCCGGGCGCAGGCGGCGGCACGGCCGCAGGCGGAGCCGGCGGCTCCGCCCCTTGGGGCGGGCGCGGCTTTAGGCGCAACGGTTGCGGCTCGTCGCTCATCGGGTAGGCCAGTAAAGGAGTATGACACAAAACACGAAACCAAAAAGTTTCACTCGCGGTCCCACAGGGCCCCCCCCAACCTTCGCCAACTGCCTATGAAACGCCTCGCCCCGGTTGTCCTGGCCGCCGTGCTCCTCGCCGGAAGCGGATGTCACATCTTCTCGTCCAAAAAGAACCCGGCGGCCCCGAAGGAGAGCAAGACGGTGGCGTCGGACACCGAGCGGGACTTCATGCAGCGCTGGATCGAAAAGCGGACCGCGGACCTGGTCACGAAGGGCATGGATGCGGGCGCCGCCCGCCAGCAGGCGGTGGCGGAGTACAAAGTCACCTTCGCCTACACCAAGACGGCCGACCAGGCCAAGTAGGCTATTTCTCCCGCTCAACGGAGCGGATCTCGAGCTCGAAGACGAGGGTCGCGTAGGGCGGGATGCGGGGCGGGTTGCCGCGGCGGCCATAGGCCAGCTCCGGAGGGACGATCACGATCCACTTGTCCCCGACCGACATGAGCTGGAGGATCTGGTCCCAGCCGTCGATCACGAGGCTCCGGCCCACTCGGAAGGTGAAGGTGTGGGCTGGGTCCAGCTGCTTGTCGAAGACTTTGCCGTTGAGGAGGCTGCCAATGTAGTTGACCGAAACCATGTCGCCCGGGTTGAGCACCTTCCCGTCGCCGGCGCGCTCGACGACGTAGCGGATTCCGGTGTTCGATTTCTTGGCGTCGGGCCACTTCTTCTCGACGATGTCCAGATCGTCCGGCGGCAGCTTTTCCCGCTGCGCGTGCAAGAGGACCGGAGCGGCGATGAGAACACAGGCGACAGCCAGGATCCGGCGGAGGGTCATGCCCGATTAACGTGCCATTGGTCCCCGGCGCGTCAAGGTGTACGAGCGGCGACGGCGGGATGGGCGGCGACCAGGCGCAGGGCGGCCGCGAGCAGCGAGCGCCCGGGCTCCATCCGGTGCCACGGCGAGGCACCGGAGGGATGGGGCAGCGGGATGCAGTCGGCCTCGCGGCCGCCGAGCCGGACGCGGAAGCTCCGGCCCACGTGGTCCTGCAGGGGCGCGGGCGCGAGGAAACGGCTGATCGCCAGCTTGCCGACCGGCAGGACGAGGGTCGTCCCCAGGAGCGCGAACTCGCGCTCCAGCCAGCGGCTGCAGGCCTCGATCTCGTCCGGGTCCGGCACCCGGTCGCCGCCCTTCGGGCGCTTGCCGGGGAAGCAGCGGCAAACCGCGGCGAAGTAGATCCGGTCCCGCGTCTCCTCCTCGTTCCAGCCCAGCCCGGCCTGGAACCACTGGAAGAGCGTCCGGCCCGCGGTCCAGGCGAACGGACGGCCGAGCAGCGGCTCCTTGTCGCCCGGGGCCTGGCCGACGAGCATGATCGGGCTGACGACGGGCCGGCCGACCACCACCGGCTTGTACATCCGGGGACACCGGTCGCACCGCAGGAGGGCCGATAGGTGGCGCTCGATCGCGGGGGCGGGCATAAAAAAGGATGGAGGCCCGGGAGGGCGCTCCATCCTTGAAAGTTCTCGTTGAAGAGAGGTCTTAGTAACGGCGCTCGCCGCGGTCGCTGCGACCGCCGCCGCCACCGCCGCCGCCGCCGAAGCCACGGCCGCCGCCACCGCCGCCGCCGCCGCCGAAGCCACGACCGCCGCCGCCGCCGCCGAAGCCGCCACCCGGGCGGTCCTCCTTCGGACGCGCCTCGTTGACCGTCAGCTGACGGCCCCCGAGTTCGACGCCATTGACTTTCTCAGCCGCGAGCTTGGCCTCTTCGGCCGTGCCCATGGTAACGAAGGCGAAACCGCGCGGGCGGCCCGTCATCTTGTCCATCGCGACGTAAACGTCAGTGACGGAACCGAACTGGCCGAAGTGCGAGCGGAGCTCGTCTTCGGTCGTTTTGAACGAGAGGTTTCCAACGTATAGTTTGGAATTGCTCATGATGTGATGTTCGTAGAGCTGCAGTCCGCTGCCAGTCCGTTCCCACCGTCGGGTTTCGAAATCATCACTTGAGCAAACCGCTCAGCCAACGACTCACCAGAAGCTGTCACCAAAACCTTATCTCTATCGATGGAGCCAAAGTGCATGGATGCGACGGGGTTGCAAGGGAAAATCTCGCACCCCCCGCCGGACCAGCCTCTTGGGGTTATTTCAGGCCGTGCGTGACCGAACGGATCCACTCGTCCAGGTAGGCCTTCTCGTAGTGCAGCGGGTCGCTCTGGTCGATGACCAGGCGGAAGTTGAAGTCGAGGTCGCGGACGTCGACCGCCCCCTTCTTCACGGTGTTGCCGGCGGCATCGGTCACCACGTAGCTGAACTTGTAGGCCGGCGGGTAGATGTCCCGGACGAAGCGGATGTCCTGTTGGAGCGGGCCGTGCCAGGGCTCAAAGTCGCCCGCCAGCTTGATGTCGGTGAAGGTGATCGTGAGCGTGTCCCCGGCTGGGAGGCGGGAGCTGGCATCGTAGACGATGTACCGCTTCAGCTCGCCCAGGATGCCCGCCTCGCCGGCGTCGCTCGGGTAATCGCGGTCCCTCACGTCGGTGAACTTTTCGGGATGATCGAAAATCACCACGGTCCGGCCGCTGTTCGCGGATTCGGCGGCCTGGAGGCCACCGGCAGCTGAAACCAACCCAAGGATGGCGGGAATTACCCGTAAAAGTTTCATGATGTTAACCTTATGTCGTGCCGTCACGCTCTGCCATTTTTTCAGACACCCACCGGGGAGTCCTGTACACTAATATAGCCTAATTTGCCTCCTTGGCCAATCCCGGTCTGGGGGTTTCGGCCGGATCCCTCCCGGGTCCGCCCCGCTCCCCGGCTTCTTTTGGGCTTCGCCCGGGCGGCGCCTCCGGCAAGATGATCCCGATGACTTCATGGCCGGCCCGGGGCGAAAAACTCTTTGATTGGCTTTCCAACCGCTCGGCCGGCGTGCTGCTCCACCCGACAAGCCTGCCCGGCCAGCAGGGGATCGGGACCCTGGACGGGTCGGCGACCCAGTTTCTCGACTTCCTGCATGCCGCCGGCTTCTCGTGGTGGCAGGTGTGCCCCCTCGGGCCGACCGGCTTTGGCGATTCCCCCTACCAGTGCTTCTCCGCCTTCGCCGGCAACCCGTACCTGGTCGACCTGCAGGACTTCGTCGCGCGGAAGCTGCTGAAGGCCGACGAACTGAAGCCGCTGGCCCAGCTGGACGCGCGCGCGGTCGACTTCGGCGGGATCTACCAGGCCAAGTGGCCGCTCCTGCGCCTCGCCTACACGCGCTACCGTCAGGCGGGTTTGCCGGACCTCGGGGCCGAGAGCTTCGCCGACTTCAAGGCCGCGCATGCGTCCTGGCTCGACCCCTACGCGTGCTTCCGCGCCCTGAAGGACAGCCTCGGCGGGCGGGCGTGGTGGGAGTGGCCGGCGCCCATCCGCTCGTACCCGGGCGTGGGGGCCGACCAGCGGTCGCGCCTCGCCGACGAGATCGACGCGCACCAGTTCTACCAATACGCCTTCTACACCCAGTGGGCGGCCGTCCGGGCCGCGGCCCAGCAGCGCGGGATCGGCATCATCGGGGACCTGCCCATCTTCGTGGCGGCCGACTCGGCCGACGTCTGGGCGAAACCCGAGCTCTTCGAGCTCGGCCGCGACGGCCGGCCGGTCGCGGTGGCCGGCGTGCCTCCGGACTACTTCTCCTCCGACGGCCAGCTCTGGGGCAATCCGCTGTACCGCTGGGACATTCACGCCGCCGATGGCTTCGCCTGGTGGAAGGAGCGCCTGCGCGCCTCCTTCGCCATGTGCGACATCGTCCGGATCGACCACTTCCGCGGCTTCGACTCCTTCTGGCGGATCCCGCTGCCGGCCGAGAACGCCAAGCGCGGCGAGTGGCGCCCCGGCCCGGGCCTGGACTTCTTCCGCGCGGTGCAGGGGGCGTTCCCGGCCGCCCGGATCATCGCGGAGGACCTCGGCATCCTGACGCCCTCGGTCGAGGAGCTCCTCCGCCAGACCGGCCTGCCCGGCATGGCCGTGCTCCAGTTCGCCTTCGGCGGCGATGCCAAGAACCCCTACCTGCCCCACAACCTGCAGCGCAACGGCGTGATCTACCCGGGCACCCACGACAACGACACCTGCCTCGGCTGGTACGCCACCGCGGACGAGCGCACCCGCGACCATGTCCGGCGCTACCTGGGGATCTCCGGGCGGGAGATCGGCTGGGACTTCATCCGCGCCGCCTACTCGGCGGTCAGCCGCATCGCGGTCATCCCAATGCAGGACCTCCTGAGCCTGGGCTCGGCCGCCCGGCTGAACGCGCCCGGCACCCCGCAGGGCAACTGGCGCTGGCGGCTGGCCCCCGGCGACATCGAGGGCCTGGTCCAGGGCGGGGCCGCGGCCTACCTGGCCGGCCTGGCCGACTTGTCCGGGCGCTCGCCCCAATCCCCCCCGGGGGCTCCGGCTTAATGCTGACACCGGCCACCGGGCCGTCCAGCATCCCCGCCAATCCATGTTCGCCGACCTTGTCCGCCTGATCAACCGCCGGCCGCCGCTCGACTACGAGCGCGGCTTCGTCCGGGCGGTGAAGGTTTCCTCCAAGGCGCCCCGCAACCGGCGGGTCGAGCGCATGCTCGGCCTCGGCTGGCTCCTCATTGTCTTCAAGAGCTTCGGGGTATACTGGCTCTTCGACCATTACCACGTGCCGGTGAACGCACTCTGGGTCGTCGCCCCGACCGTCATTTTCGCGGCCTTGTGCACCGCGGTCTACCTCCTTCGGGACTAGCGGGACCCCACGCGTCGCCCTATGCCCCGCGTCATCGGCCTCCGCAGTCCCCACGCCAAGGTTGGTCGCATTGTCCATTTCGGTCGCCTGCTCGACAAGGCGCGCCTCCAGGCCCGCGCCGAGCTGCCGCCGGACTACCATTCCAACCTGGGCGAGGGCATGGACGGGAGGTGCTGCCGGTTTCTCGGCGTCGGCTACGCCGACCTGCGCGGGCGCACCCTCGAGGGAGGGTGCGACGAGGAGATTCTAGCCTGGGCCCACGGCCGCGGCCAGCCCCGCGGCGACGAGGAGTGCGTGGTGTGGAACCGCTTCGTCACCAAGATGGGCTGGCGCGATGACCGCAGCGACGCGCTCGCCGAGCGGACGCGGGAATACGGGCTCACGGTCGCGCCGCAGACTTTCTGCGAGCTCTTCGACGCCGACGAGGGGCGTCCCCTCGGGGCCACGCGCTCCTGGGAAGGCCCGGCCATCGGGGCGATCGTCGTGATGGGCGTCTCCGGCTGCGGCAAGAGCACGGTCGGCAGGGCCCTCGCGGCGGCCCTCGCCTGGGCTTACGTCGAGGGCGACGACCTGCACCCGCCGGCCAACGTGGCGAAGATGAAGGCCGGCATCCCGCTGGACGACACCGACCGGGCCCCCTGGCTCGCGGCCGTCGCCCGGGCGATCGCCGAGGCCCTCGCCCGCGGCAGCCGCGTGGTCGTCGCCTGCTCCGCCCTGAAGCACGCCTACCGCCAGGTCCTGGCCCCCGACCCCGGGCCGGTCCGCTTCGTCTACCTCCGGGGCCGCTACGAGGTCCTCCGCCAGCGGATGGAGGCGCGATCCGGACACTTCATGAAGGAGGCCATGCTGAAGTCCCAGCTGGAGACGCTGGAGGAGCCGGTCTCCGCCTTGGCCGTCGACATTGAAACCTCCCCGGCCGCCCTCACGGACCGGATCCGGCAACTGCTCGTCCCCCTATGACCGCCCACCCCCTCCGCCGCCGACTCCTGACCGTGGCCCTCATCATGGTGGCCGCGGTGCTGTTCGCCGCCGGCGGCGGGGCCTCCTGGTTCCGCAGCCGGATGATCGCCAGTCTCCCTCCGCTCGAGGGCACCTTCACGCTGGCGGGTTTGGACGGCAAGGTCACGGTGGAGCGCGACGCGCTCGGCACGCCGACCGTGACCGGTACGACCCGCCTGGACGTCGCCCGCGCCACGGGCTGGCTCCATGCCCAGGACCGGTTCTTCCAGATGGACCTGCTGCGTCGGCGGGGCGGGGGTGAACTCGCCGGGCTCTTCGGCGCCGCCGCGGTCCCCCTCGACAAGGAGGCACGCCTGCACGGTTTCCGCGAGCTGGCCCACGCGGTCCTGACCCGCGCGCCCGCCGAGCGCCGCGCATTGCTCGAGGCCTACACCCAAGGCGTGAACGCCGGGCTCGCGGCCCTGCCCGCGCCGCCGTGGGAATACGCCGTGCTGCGGGTCGCCCCGCGACCCTGGCAGCCGGAGGACTCCATCCTCGTCAGTTACGCGATGACGCTCGACCTCCAGGAGGGCACCGGCCGCTACATCCGCAACCTCTCGGAGATCCGCGACGAGCTGGGACCGGCGTCCCTGGCCTTTTTCGCGCCGCTCGCGACGCCGCAGGACGCGGCGCTGGACGGCAGCGTGGGAACCGAGATGCCGCTGCCGCCGGCCTCCGAGGTTGACCTGCACCGATCCGCGCCGGCGGCGGCCGCCCCCGGAAGCGCGCCCTGGCCGGAGGAGCAGACCCCCGGGTCCAACGCCTTCGCGGTCGATGGGAGATTCACGGCCGACGGGGGCGCCCTGGTCGCGAACGACATGCACCTGCACCTGGGCCTCCCCAACACCTGGTATCGCATGGCGCTGCACTGGCCGGGCCACCAGGCGATCGGGGTGACGCTCCCGGGCGCCCCCTTCGTCGTGGCCGGGAGCACCGGCCGCATCGCCTGGGGCTTCACCAACTCGGAGGCGGGCACCGGCGACGTGCTGATGGTCGACCCGAGCATCTCGCCCGACCTCTACCACGGGCCCGGCGGCAAGCTCCTGCCCTACGTCCACCGCACCGAGACCATCGCGGTGCACGGCGGCAAGCCGGTGACGCTCGACGTCACGCTGACGGTGTGGGGGCCGGTGGTCGCGGTGGACCCCCAGGGCAAGCAGCTCGTCTACCATTGGATCGAGGATGATCCGGCCGCGACCAACTCGGGCATCGGCGACCTCGAGGAGGCGGCCGACGTGCGCGCGGCGGTCGCCGCCGCCCATGAGTTCGGCATCCCGGCGCAAAACTTCATCGTGGCAGATTCCCAGGGCGCCATTGCCTGGACCATCGCCGGGCGGCTGCCGAACCGCCTGGGCTACGACGGCCGGCTTCCCGTCACCTGGGCCTACGGGGACCGGCGCTGGGATGGATTCCTCCCCTCGGCCGAGATCCCGACCATTGTGTCGCCGCCCGACGGGCGGCTGTGGACGGCCAACAATCGCCCGGTTGGCGGGGCCGGCGGGGCCGTCCTCGGCGACGCGGGCTTCGCCCCCACCGCCCGCGCGCGGCAGATCCGCGACGACCTGGCGGCGCTGATGGCCGGCGGGCACAAGGTCGCGCCGCGGGACCTCTTGGGCGTCCAGCTCGACGACCGGGCTCTCTTCCTCGAGCGCTGGCACGACCTTCTCCTCCAGGCCCTGGGCCCCGCCGCGGTGGCGGGCAAGCCCGCCCGTGCCGCGCTGCTCGAGGCCGCGCGCCACTGGGAGGGCCGCGCCGACGCCTCCGCGATCGGTTACCGGGTCGTCCGGGAATTCCGCCTCGCGGTCTCCCACCGGGTGCTCGACCCGATCTTCACGCCCTGCACGGACCGCGACGCCAACTTTTCCTGGTCGCGCCTGCACTACGAACCGGCGCTCGAGACCCTGGTGACGGAACGGCCCCTGCGCTTCCTCGACCCCGCCTTCGCCTCCTGGGACGACCTGCTGGCGGCCGCGGCCGACGACGTGGCGGCCGGCTACGCGGAGGCGGGCGCGGACCCGCGCACCGCCACCTGGGGCCAGCACAACACCGCCCGGATCGAGCACCCCTTTGCGCGCCTCCTGCCGCGCTGGGCCGCCGGATTCCTGGCGATGCCGCGCGACCCGCTGCCCGGCGACGCCAACATGCCGCGCGTGCAGGAGCCGGATTTCGGCGCGAGCGAGCGCTTCGTGGTCTCGCCCGGCCGCGAGCAGGCGGCGTTCCTCCACATGCCCGGCGGCCCCACCGCCAACCCGTTCTCGCCCTACTTCGGCGCCGGCCACGAGGCCTGGGTGCGCGGCGATCCCACGCCCTTCCTGCCCGGACCGGTCCAGCACCAGCTCGTCCTCGCGCCGTGAGGGCCGCCGCCGAGGAATTGCATTGTCCGCGCCCGGCCTTGCCGGCTAAAAAGCCCGTACGCGCATGAAGAAGAAGCCGCGCAGCCAAAACGTCTTTTTCGCCGGCGAGCTCTTCGACCTGAAGCACCTGATCGGCAACTCCTACCTGGCGGAGGCGATCTACGAGAAGTCCCACGGGCGCTACCTCTGCGCGCTGCCGCAGGACTTCGACCCGCGGGGCACCGCCCCGCGCGCGGTCCGCGACCACCATCTGCGCTCGCTGATCGGCTGCGACCTCGCGCTCTTCTGCTTCGACGGGGCCGACCTCGACAGCGGCACGGTGACCGAGTTCATGATGGCGAAGTTCGCCGACATCCCCGCGGTCATCCTGCGCACCGACCGCCGCTCGTCCGGCGGGGGCACCGCCTGGAACCTGATGGCGAACTTCTACCCCCGCACCGCCGTCCTCACCGTCGACGGCCCGGCGGCGTACAAGCGGATCCTGAAGAAGCGCAACCGCAAGCTGGACGAGGTGATCCGCCTCGCCGGGCAGCACAGCTCCGCCGACGCCCAGCGGATGTGCGACGAGGTGGCGGCCGCGATTGTCCGGGCCTTCGACCGTGTCCGCGACCTGCCGCCGGTCATGCCCAAGCACCTGCGCGAGGAGGTGTACAACTGGCTCCCGCTCATGCCGGGGCTCCGCGGCAAGGAGAAGGCGCTGCGCAAGGAGTTCGAGCACTACCTGGAGCAAAAGGTCCAGTGGGACCTCCTCTAGCCCCATGCTGCGCGTCCTCCAGCATCCCTTGGCCGAGCACATCCTGACGCACCTGCGCGACCGGACGACCAAGCCCGCGACCTTCCGCCAGCTCGCCTACCAGCTGACCCTCATGCTGGCGATCGACGCGACCCACGACCTGCCGACGGAGGACAAGGCGATCGAGACGCCGCTGGAGCCGACGACCGGCCGGGTGCTGTCCCACCAGCCGCTGGTGGTGGTCGCGATCCTGCGCGCCGGGGTGTCGATGGTGCAGCCCTTCATGGACGTCTTCCCCGACGTCAGCGTCGGCTACGTCGGCCTCGAGCGCGACCACGAGACCGCGGTCGCGCGCAACTACTACTGCAAGCTCCCCCCGCTCGCGGGCCGGCGCATCTTCGTTGTCGACCCGATGCTCGCCACCGGCGGCTCCGCCGCCCAGGCGATCACCGTGGTCAAGCAGCATGGGGGCGCGGCCCCGCGGCTGGTCTGCATCGTCGCCGCCCCGGAGGGCGTGGCCGAGGTGGCCCGGCACCATCCCGACGCCTCGGTCCACGTCGGCGTCCTCGACCGGACGCTCAACGCCCGGCGCTACATCCTCCCCGGGCTGGGCGACTTCGGCGACCGGCTCTACGGGACCTGAGCGGTCACTTCGGGGTGCCCTCGCCCCAGGTGAGCACCAGGCGGGTGAAGTAAAGCGTGTCCAGCCGGTCGACCCCGGCCACCGGGCGGTTGTTGTAGTCGTTCGACACCCCCATGCTGAGCTTCCAGAGCGACTTGTTGATCGGGATGTCGTACGACAGCACGTGGGTGATGATGTAGTCGTTCAAGTTGTCGAACGCCGGGACGAACGTGATGATGTCGTGGAGCTGCGAATTCTTGAACTTGAGCAGGTACTCGAGCTCGAAGTCGGCACCGGGCGAGCTCAGGATCGCGGTGCCGGGCGTGTACTCGTCATACCGGTAGGAGAGACCGGCGCGGCCGGTCAACGTCTGGTCCTTGTCCTTGATGAAGTCGTACCCGAAGCCGGCCGCCGCGACGTCGTAGAAATCGATGTCGTTCACGTGGTCGAAGCCGGCCTCGTCGCGCACGTACCAGGAGACCTTGGCGGCGAAGTTGTCGGCGTAGTCGATGCCGAACTTGCCCTGGTCAGCCGAGACCGAACCCTCCGTCTCCTGCCGCGCGTAGTTGGCGTAGTACTGGAAGGTGTCGAGCGGCCCGATCAGCTTCGCGCGATAGCCGAGGGTGCTGCCGAAGGCCTCCTGCCCGCCGGTGCGGCCGCTGATGTCGACGTCGAGCTCGTAGGTCCACTTCCGGCGCAGCGACACCACATCCGGGTCCTCCTCGCCCGCGGGCCAGACGGCCGCGATGTTGCCGACCGGCACCTCCGCGGCCTGGGTCGGCGCGGTGACCTCGGCCTTCTCGGTCATCGGCGCGGAGACGACGCCGATCAAGCCGGTGCCGTCCGCGAAGCGGACCGCCACCGGGTGGTCGGTGGTGATCTTCGTGACCAGGGCCTGCTTGATGCTCAGTTCGCCGGCGTAGTCCGTCTCAAGCGTGATGACGCCCCCGTGGATCTTCTTGATCTTGCCGACCATCTTGGCGCCGTTGGCGGTTTCCACCGTGTCGGCGGAGAGTCGCAGGGCGGCGAGGAACGTGGCGCCCAGCGCGAGGCGGCCAACCATGGTGCAGAATTTTCTTATGTTCATCATTAGAGATCAGGATCAGTCGAGGGTTTCGGCCGTCTCGCGGGGCGAACGAAAAGGGCACCCCCTGTCCGACCCGCAGTCAAACGCCGAGTTCGGAATATTTCTGGCGGACCGCCGCTGCGCTCGTGTCTTTACATGCACGCCCGTCGGCGATTGCCTCGGGGCGAACCCGCCCCGATGCCCACTGAAGTTCAACGACCTCCGCTGCTGGTCGCCGACCGCTGGTCGGACTATCGGCTGGTCGACTGCGGGGACGGGATGAAGCAGGAAAAATGGGGGCCCTACACGCTGGTGCGGCCCGATCCGCAGGTGCTCTGGCCCCGCCATGACGCCGCGCCCGGCGCCCCCTGGTCCAACTGGGACGGGTTCTACCACCGCAGCGAGGCCGGAGGCGGCCGCTGGGAATTCCGCCGTCCCCTGCCCGAGCACTGGGAGGTCCGCTATGACCCGCTCAAGCTCAAGTTCAAGATCCGCCCGACCTCGTTCAAGCACACCGGCCTCTTCCCCGAGCAGGCGGTCAACTGGGACTGGGTGCACGGGCTGGTGCAGGCGAGCGGACGGGAGGTGAGCGTCCTGAACCTCTTCGGCTACACCGGCGCCGCGACCTGCGCCGCCGCGGCCGCCGGCGCGTCCGTGTGCCACGTGGACGCCGCCGAGGGCATGGTGAAGTGGTGCCGCGAGAATGTCGCGCTCTGCGGTCTCGCCGACCGGCCGATCCGCTTCATCGCCGACGACTGCCTCAAGTTCGTGCGCCGCGAGGTGAAGCGCGGGCGCCGCTACGACGCGGTCATCATGGATCCGCCGACCTACGGGCGCGGGAGCACCGGCGAACTCTGGCGCCTTGAGGACCACCTCTGGGAGCTCCTGACCGAGTGCCGCGCGCTCCTCTCCGACCGGCCCCTCTTCTTCCTCATCAACGCCTACACCGCCCGGCTGTCGCCGACGGTGGTCGCGAACCTCCTGGCCGAGCTCCTCTCCGCTCACCCCGGGACACTCGCCGCCGGCGAGGTCGGGCTGCCCGCGCAGCGCGACGGCAAGGTCCTGCCCTGCGGCATCTACGGCCGCTGGGAGGCCGCGTAAAACCACCTATGTCCTCCCTGGCCGAAACCTACCACCAGCGCGCCGGCGAGCTCCTCGCCCGCGCGTGGGAAACCAACGCCCCCGCCATCGCCCGCCTGGCCCCGCTGGTCGGCGCCTCGATCGCGGACGGGGGCGTGGTCCACACCTTCGGCAGCGGGCACAGCGAGCTCATCTCGCGCGAGATCATCGGGCGCGCCGGCGGACTGGTGTGCGTGACCGGGATCATCGACCCGACGGGCGGCTTCATTGAGAACCTGCCCGGCTACGGCGAGAAGCTCGCCGCCCGCTACGACCGCCAGTACCAGCTTCTCCCGGGCGAGGTGGTGATCGTGATCTCGAACTCCGGCAAGAACGCCTCCCCGATCGACGTCGCGCTCTACGCCAAGGCGAAGGGCCTGACGGTCGTGGCCCTGTCCTGCCTCGCGATGTCCCGCGCCGTGGCCTCCCAGCACCCGTCGGGCCGGAAGCTCCCCGAGGTCGCGGACCACGTGCTCGACAACGGCGGCGTGAACGGCGACGCCATCGTCGAGGTGGGCGACGGCGTCGGCGCCGGCCCGACCTCCACCCTCATCGGCTGCTCGGTCCTCAACTGGCTCATGCTGGCGACGATCGACTGGCTGAAGGCGAACGGCCAGCCGCTGCCGCTCCTGCGCAGCCAGAATTCCCCCGGGGCGATCGAGCACAACCGCGAGGTCGGCGCACGCTACAAGGCGCGGCTGAGCCGCCAGCTCGCCTAGCCCATGGCCTGGAAGATCGGGGTCGACGGGGGCGGCTCGAAGACGGAGTGCATCCTGGTCGACCCGGCGGGCGCCGTCGCGGGCCGCCACACCGGGCCGGGTTGCAGCCCAAGCCTGGTCGGGGCCGCCCAGGCGGCCGAGCACGCCGCGGGCGCGCTGCGAGCCCTGCGCGCCGCCCACCCGGCCGTCACCGTGGGGGCCACCGTCCTGTGCATGGCGGGCAGCCGCGAATTCTGGCGGAAGTTCGGCGACGGGCTGGAGGGCTACGGCGCCACCGCGACCATGGACGACTCGGTCCCCGTCCTCGAGCTCGCGACCCGCGGCGGCCCGGGCATCGTGATCCACGCCGGCACCGGCTCGTTCGTCGCCGCCCGCGGCGCCGACGGCGCGACCCACTACGCCGGGGGAGTCGGCTGGCGCTTCGGCGACGAGGGCAGCGGCTACGACCTTGGCCGGCGGGCGATCGGCCGGGCCCTGCTCGAATTGCAGGGCTGGGCGCCCCCGTCGGGCCTGGGCGCGCTGGTGCGCGAGCGCACCGGCCACACGACGGCCGCCGCCGTCTCCGGCTATTTCTACGGCGACCCCGCGACCAACCAGGGCGTGGCGGCGCTGGCCCCCGAGGTGCTGCGCCTGGCTGCGGCGGGGGATGCCGCCGCGGCCGAAGCCGTCACCGCCTCCGCGTCCCAGCTCCTCGCGCTCGCGGTGTCGGTCACGCGCCAGCTCTTTCCCGGCCCGCTGCCGGCGGCGTTCCGCGCCGGCGTGAGCGGCCACATCCTGAACCATCCCTTCCCGGCCAGCGTCCTCGCCCAGCTCGCGCCGTTCCCCCTCTTCCCCGTGACCGAGTCGCCCATCGAGGGCGTGCGCCTGCTCCTCGCCCGGACCAGCGCCTAGCGGAAGAGCGCCGCGGGATAGATCCCGCGGCCGACGAGCGCGGCCACCGCGGAGGCCACCGGCAGCTTGTCCTCGCGGTAGGTGATCCCGAACCAGGAGTCCTCGCTCGGCAGCACGTGCACGGTCGCCGCGCCGGCGGCGATCTGCGCCGAGACGGCCGCGGGCAGGTAGAATTCCGCCTTGGGCTCGGGGGCCGCGGCGAGGAAGGAGCGGAAGCCCGCTTCCAGCCCGTCGAAGATCGCCGGGGTGAAGCCCCAGAAATTCATCGAGACGAGCTCGCTGCCGCTGAACCGGCCGCCGGGCCCGACATCGGGCGCCGCGATCGCCTTCTCCTCGACGATCGAGACCAGGCGGCCGTGCTGCGCCGTGCAGATCCCCCGGGAGACCGTGCCGTTCGGGGAAAGGGTGTTGGCCAGGCGGAAGCCCACCATCGCGTAGTCCGGGCCCGAGGCCTGGCCCAGGAACGCGGCCAGGCGCGCGAAGGCGCTCGCCCCGTAGAAATCGTCGGCGTTGATGACGGCAAAGGGACCCGTGACGGCCCCGCGGGCGCACCAGACGGCATGGCCGGTGCCCCACGGCTTCTCCCGGCCGGCCGGCACGTCGAACCCCTGGGGCAGGTCATCGGCCGACTGGTAGACAAAATCGACCCGGATCCGGCCGGCGTACTTGGCGGTCACCTTCGACTGGAACTCCGCCTCGGATTCCCGGCGGATCACGAAGACCACCCGGGTGAAGCCCGCCCGGGCGGCGTCGAAGACCCCGTAGTCGAGCACCGTCTCGCCCGAGGGTCCGATCGGGTCGAACTGCTTCAGGCCACCGTAGCGCGATCCCATTCCGGCGGCGAGGACGACGAGGGTGGGCACCATGACAGTGGCAAGACATGCAAAGGCCCCGCCGGGTCAAGCCGCGGCGACTAGACACCGGCCGGCCCGGGCCCCATGGTGAGGCCGATGCCGCGCTCCCCTGCCCGCCCGAAACCGAGGCCCCGCCCGCGGCTCGTGGTGCTGGCGACCGGGGGAACCATCGCGGGGTCCGCGGTCGCCGGGTCATCCAGCCGCTACCGCGCCGGCGCCCGCCCCGCCGAGTCGCTCATTGCCGAGGTGCCGGGCCTGGCGGCCCTGGCGCGCCTCGAGGTCGTGAGCGTCGCCCGGATCGGGAGCCAGGACATGGACGAGGCCGTCTGGCGGGAACTCGCGCAGCGGGCCCAGCGCGCCCTCGATGCGCGGGGGATCGCCGGGGTGGTCATCACCCACGGCACCGACACCATGGAGGAGACCGCCTACTTCCTGAACCTCGTGGTCCGGAGCGCGAAGCCCGTGGTCCTCGTGGGTGCGATGCGCCCGTCGACCGCCATCAGCGCCGACGGCCCCATGAACCTCTACAACGCGGTCGCCGTCGCCGCCGACCCGGCGGCCGCCGGCCGCGGGGTCCTGGTGGTCGCCAACGACGAGATCCACTTCGCCCGCGAGGTCGCGAAGACCAACACGACCCAGGTGGGGACCTTCCGGAGCAGCAACTCCGGCCTGGCGGGCTTGGTCAGCGCGGGCCGGCTCCATTTCTACGGCCGGCCCGTCCGGCGCCACACGGCGGCGAGCGTCTTCCGCCTCCCGCGCGGCCGCCCGCTCCCGCGGGTGGACATCATCTATGCCCATGCCGGGATGGGCCGCGACCTCATCGACGCGGCGGTGCGGGCCGGCAGCCGGGGGCTTGTGATCGCCGGGGTCGGCAATGGCAACCTGGGCGCCGCCGCCCGCGCGGGGGCGGCGGAGGCGGCGGCCCGCGGGATCGCCGTCGTGCGCAGCTCGCGGACCGGCGGGGGCATCGTCGAGCGCAATGTCGAAATGGAGGACGACCGCCTGGGCTTCATCGCCGCGGACGAGCTCAACCCCCAGAAGGCCCGCATCCTCCTCATGCTGGCCCTCACCCGGACCGCCGACCCGCGGCGGATCCAGGCCCTGTTTTACCGCTACTGAGGATCCGTACCGGTTTCCCGGCAGCCAGCGGGCTTCCCTTTCGGCCGATCGCCCCCAGAATCCGCACCCCGATGAAGATCGCCATCATCGAGGACGAGCGGCTGTTCCGGGACGTGCTCCGGAAGGCCTGCGTCGCGGACCTGGGCCACGAGGTGGTCGGCGAGGCCGGGACTGGCCGCGAGGCCCTGGTCGTCGTGCCGGCGACGATGCCGGACCTGCTCGTCCTCGATGTCCACCTGCCGGACATGGACGGCCTGGAGGTGCTCGCGGCGCTGCGGCGCAAGCGGGCGCTCATCCGCACGCTCGTCATCTCCTCGTACTTCGACGAGTACCTGCTCGGCCGGATCGAGCAGGCGGGGGTCCAGGGTTTCATCGACAAGTCGACCAACACCGTCGCCGAGCTGAGCCAGGCGATCGCGGCGATCGAGGCCGGCGCCACCTTCTTTGCGCCGCCCTACACCGAGGCGCGCCGCGCCCACAGCCGGAACCCCGACGCCTTCGACAAGCTCCTCACCGCCCGGGAGCAGACAATCCTGGGCCTGGTGGGCGAGCCCCTCTCGGACGCCGAGATCGCGGCCCAGCTCAAGCTCTCGCCCGAGACGGTGGAGAAGCACCGCTTCAACATCATGCGCAAGCTGGGCCTGCACTCGCGGGCCGAGTCCGCCCGCTTCGCGCGGCGCTGCGGCCTCACCCGCCCGCCCATCGCCATCCGCTCCCGCGTCCCCGCCAACCCGCCGGACGGGATTGCAGACTGGCCGCTCCCGCGTAGGTAGAACGGGTGCAAAGTAATCCTTCCCGGGCGGCCGACGAACCCGCCGTCAGCCACGAGGCGGTCTACAGTGTCCTCTTCGCGCTCTGCGCGGGCCACCTGATCAACGACACGCTGCAGGCGCTGCTGCCGTCGATCTATCCGATCCTCAAGGATTCCTTCGGTCTCACCTACACCCAGATCGGGCTCATCACGCTCAGCTTCCAGCTGACCGCCTCGGTCCTGCAGCCGCTGGTCGGCTGGTTCACCGACGGGCGGCCCCAGCCCTTCTCGCTGGTCGCCGGCATGGTGATCACGCTCCTGGGGCTCGCCGCCCTTTCCCAGGCGGCCAGCTACCCGGTCATCGTCGGCTCCGCCATCCTGATCGGCCTGGGTTCGGCGATCTTCCATCCCGAGGCCTCGCGGGTGGCCCACATGGCCGCGGGCGAGCGGCACGGCTTTGCCCAGGCCGTCTTCCAGTTCGGCGGCAACATCGGCTCGTCGCTGGGGCCGCTCCTGTCCGCGCTCATCGTCGGGCGCCACGGGCAGGGCTCCATCCTCTGGTTCACGGTGCTCGCCCTCGTCGGCGCCGTGCTGATGCGGAAGGTCGGCACCTGGTATGGGCACAACTACAGCCAGTACCGGCGGCGGACGGCCGCCCGGGCGGCCACGGCCGTCCCGGGCCGGAAGGTGGGCCTCTCGCTCGCCATCCTGATCGTGCTCATGTTCTCCAAGTACTTCTACCTGGTGAGCCTCACCAACTACTACACCTTCTACCTGATCAACCGGTTCGGGCTCTCGATCCAGCGTGCGCAGTACCTGCTCTTCGTGTTCATGGCCGCGGTGGCCGCCGGGACGATCCTGGGGGGCCAGCTGGGCGACCGCTTCGGCCGCAAGTACGTGATCTGGGCCTCGATCCTCGGCGTGGCGCCCTTCTCAATCCTCCTGCCCCACGTCGGCCTCGTCGCGACCGTCGTCCTCACGGTGCCGATCGGGCTCATCCTGGCGTCCGCCTACCCCGCCATCCTCGTCTATGCGCAGGAGCTGCTGCCGGGAAAGGTCGGCACGATCTCGGGCCTGTTCTTCGGGCTGGCCTTCGGCTGCGGCGGCATCGCCTCGGCCTCGCTGGGCAAACTCGCCGACCTGACCAGCATCGGCTTTGTCTTCCAGGTCTGCGGCTACCTGCCGCTCATCGGGCTCGTCGCCTGGTTCCTGCCCGACATCCGGAGCCGGGGGCGGCCCCCTGAGCCGGATCCGGAACTTGCCGTCGAACTTTGACATCCTCCCGGCCCGGAAGGGCCGGGATTCCTGAATACCACATGCACAGATCATGGCAGAGCAGGTTGGTTCACGCTTCGACGGGCATTGCCCCCGGCAACCCGTGTTGCCTGGGGTCTTACGTGCCCTCCACGTGCAGACCCGGCTGGTCCGGCCGGCGAAAGGTTCTGGGCGGCATTAAGCTCTCGGTCGTGGAAGACCCCGCAGTTGGGACAAGTCCACTCGCGAACGGCCAGCGGGAGGTCCTTCAGGACGTAATGGCAGTGCGAGCAGCGCTTGCTGCTCGGGAAGTACCGACTGGCGACCCGCCGCTCCTTCCCATACCAGCGGCACTTGTAGGTCAGCATCTGGCGGAAGGCGCACCTGCCCACGTCGGCTATGCGGCGGGCCCGGTGGCGCGTGTCCATCATGCCTTTGACGTCCAAGTCCTCGATGCCAATCAAGTCAAAGCGGCGGACCACCCCCGTCGTCAGCTTGGCCAGGAGGTCCTTCCGGCTGTCCGCCACGTGGGTGTGCCACCGGGCGACCTTGAGCCGCTGGCGATGCCAGCGGCCGCTGCCCAGCTTCCGGCGGCCCAAGGTGCGCTGGAGCGTGGCCAAGCGGGCCAAGCTCCTGCCCAGGAACTGCGGGTTGGGAACAATTTCGCCCGTCGAAAGGGTCGCCAGGCGATCCGCGCCCAGATCAATCCCCACGGCCTTGCCGGTCTTGGGCAACGGAACCACGGTTTCGTCCAGGCAGGGGGTCGCAAAGTAACGCCCCGCACAGTCCTTGGTTATCGTGACCGTGGAGGGTTCGCTTGTGAACTGCCGGGACCAGCGGATCCGCAGGTGCCCAATCTTGGCCAGGGTGAGGTTGAGTTGCTTCCCGTCCCACCTGAAGGCGGAGCGGGTGAACTCGGCGCCCTGCTCCCCGCGCTTCGACTTGAAGCGGGGATAGGCCGCCCGCTTCGCAAAGAAGTTGTTATAGGCGGTTTGCAGGTGCCGGAGGCACTGCTGGAGAGGTACCGAGGAGACCTCCCGCAGGAAAGAGCGCGCGGGCTCCTTCTTTCACTGGGTCAGGGCCGCACTGGTCTGGTTGTAGGTGATCTTGGTTTTGTTCTCGGCGTAGGCGTCCTTTCTGAGCGCAAGCGCGCGGTTGAAAACGTACCGCACGCATCCGAAGGTCTTGGCCAGGAGCCGCTTTTGCGGGGCACTCGGGTAGAAGCGGAAACGGTAGCCGACCAGCATGCAAAACATCTTAATTAGACATGTCGTATTGCAACAAAAATCCCCCGGCGACGATTCCTCCCCGCCCAAAAGGGCGGGGTTTCCTCGCCGTCACATGATGAAACCGCCCGCCCTGACCAAGGCGAAGCCCGCCTTCATCTCCCACGCCCAGGACCTGGGAACCGACTACCATATCTACGCCGACGTCCCCGCCGGGACCCGGAGGAAGCCCATGCCGGCCGTCCTCCTGATGGACGGGGACTTCTTCTTCGACACGGCCGTCGCCGCCGCCCGGGAGCTCACCAAGGCGGGGCGGATCCCGCCGACGGTCATCATCGGGGTCGGCTACGGCGCCAGCTTTGGTAAGCCCGGCAACTACCGCGGGCGCGATTACACCAACACGACCGCGGCCGAGGAGCCCCTGAGCGGGGGTGCCGGCCGCTTCCTCGACTACCTGACGGGCACCCTCTGGAAGGAACTGTCGGCCCGTTATCCGCTCCGCCAGAAGGGCCGCGTCCTCGCCGGCCATTCCCTGGGCTCCCTCCTGGTCCTCTACGCCCTCTTCCAGAAGGAGCCGTTCTTTGACCTGGCGCTGGCGAGCGCGCCGTCAATCTGGTGGGACAACCGAAGCATCCTGCTCCAGGTGAGTGCCTTGCGCAAACGGCAGGCCCGCCTGCGGGGCAAGCTTTTCCTCGGCGTCGGCGAGGGTGATTCCCCCTCCATGCTCGGGGACCTGGGACTCCTCGAGCAGCAGCTGAAGGAGCATCCGTTCAAGGGGCTGTCGGTCTGCAGCCAGCAGTTTGCCGACCGGGACCACTACAATGCCCCGCCGGTCTCCGTCCGTTCGGGTCTTGCCGATCTGCTGGGCTGAGGTTTCCTCGCCAGAATGAGAATTCATCCCCGTCTCGGCGCCCTGGGTGCCGTCACCCTGATCGCCGCCCGGTTCGCCCTCGGCGCCCCCGAAGTCACCTCCCCCATGCCCGACAACCCGTTCTTCACGGAAAGCCCGCTGCCCTTCCACTACCCGCCCTTCGACCAGATCAACGACTCGGTCTACCGCCCGGCCTTCGAGCGGGGCATGGCCGACCAGCTGAAGGAGGCGGTGGCGATCGCCGATAGCCCCGAGAAGCCCACCTTCGAGAACACGATCGTCGCCCTGGAGAAGAGCGGCCAGATCCTGAACCGGGTGCAGGCGGTGTTCGACAACCTGAAGGACGCCAACGGGGACGAGGAGACGGCGAAGATCGACGAGGAGATGGCGCCGCGGATCTCGGCGTTGAACGACGCCATCAACCAGAATCCGAGGCTGTTCGCCCGGATCAAGGAACTCTACGACGAGCGGGCGTCCCTGAACCTCGACCCGGAATCCCTCCGCCTGCTCGAGCGCTACCACCGCGACTTCGTCCGGGCCGGCGCCCAGCTCTCGGACGCCGACAAGGCGAAGCTCACCAAGCTGAACGCCGAGCTCGCGAGCCTCGAGGTCACCTTCAAGCAGAACGTCCTGGCCGAGCGCAACGCCGACTCGATCGTGGTCCATGACAAGGCCGAGCTGGCGGGGCTGTCGGAGGCCGAGATCGCCATCGCCGCCAAGGCCGCCGTGGACGAGAAGAAGCCCGGCGAGTACGTGATCCCGCTCAAGAACACGACCGGCCAGCCCGATATGGCCAGCCTCCAGAACCGGGCCCTGCGCGAGCGGATCATGGACAAGTCGCTCGGCCGCGGGACCAGCGGCGGCAGCTTCGACAACCAGGCCACGGTGGTGGCGATCGCCAAGAAGCGGGCGGAGCGGGCGGCGCTCCTCGGCTACCCCTCGCATGCGGCCTACCAGGTGGAGATCGGGACCGCCAAGACCGTCGCCGCGGTCGATGACCTGCTGCACAAGCTGGTCCCCCCGACCGTGGCCAAGGCGAAACGCGAGGCCGCCGACATGCAGCTCATCATCGACCAGGACAAGGGCGGATTCAAGCTGGCCTCGTGGGACTGGGACTTCTACTCCGAGCAGGTCCGCACGGCGAAGTACTCCTTCGACGAGTCGCAGCTGAAACCCTACTTCGAGCTCAACCGGGTGCTCTTTGACGGCGTGTTCTATGCGGCCCACATGCTCTACGGAATTTCCTTCAAGGAGATCCACAACCTGCCCGTCTACCAGCCCGACGTGCGGGTCTTCCAGGTCTACGACACCGACGGCAAGCCGCTGGCCATCCTGCTCGAGGACTTCTATGCCCGCCCCTCCAAGGTGGGCGGAGCCTGGATGAACGAGTACGTCTCGCAGAACCGCCTCCTCGGCCACCAGCCGGTCGTCGGCAACCACCACAACATCCCGAAGCCGTCGGAGGGCCAGCCGACGCTGCTCACCTTCGACGAGGTGACGACGCTCTTCCACGAGTTCGGGCATGGGCTCCACGGCATCTTCTCCCGGGTGGAGTATCCCACGTTCGGGGGCACCAACGTCGCGCGCGACTTCGTCGAGTACCCCTCGCAGGTGAACGAGATGTGGGCCTCCTGGCCGGAGGTGGTGAAGAACTACGCCAAGCACTACCAGACGGGCGAGCCGATGCCGCAGGCCCTCCTCGACAAGATGCTGGCCACGAGGAAGTTCGGCCAGGGCTTCGCGACCCTTGAGTACCTGAAGGCCGTCCTCGAGGACCAGGCCTGGCACACCCTGCCGGCCGACCAGATCCCCTCGGACGTGCCGGCCCTGGAGACCGCCACCTTCAAGAAGTGGGGCGCGGACTTTGAGCCCGTGCCGCCCCGCTACCGGAGCACCTACTTCTCGCACGTCTTCTCCTCCAGCGAGTACTCGGCGGGCTACTTCTCCTACATCTGGGCCGACGTCCTCGTGGCCGACAGCATCGAGTGGTTCGCCAAGCACGGCGGCCTGAAGCGGGAGAGCGGCGACCATTTCCGCGGCACCGTCCTCTCCCATGGCGGCAGCGTCGAGGCGATGACGCTCTTCACCGAGTTCACCGGCACCGGCCCCGAGATCGGTCCGCTCCTGCGCCACCGCGGGCTCGACGAAGCCGGGAATTGACCGGCGCCGGGGGAAACGGGTATGGGTATTCGGCTATGCCCGAACCCACCGCCCCCGCCACCGTCTCGATGGAGACCCTCGTCGCGCTCTGCAAGCGCCGGGGGTTCATCTTCCCGTCCTCGGAGATCTACGGCGGCATCAACGGCTTCTTCGACTACGGCCCGCTCGGGGCCGAGCTGAAGAAGAACATCCGCGACTGCTGGTGGGCCGACATGGTCCACCGGCGGGACGACGTGGTCGGGATCGAGACCTCGATCATCATGCACCCGAAGGTCTGGGAGGCCTCCGGGCATGTCGCCGGCTTCAGCGACCCCCTGGTCGACTGCCGGGTCTCGAAGCAGCGCTACCGCGCCGACCAGCTCTTCTTCGCCGCGGTGGTGGTCGAGGGCCGGGTGATCGGCTACGTGAGCGCCCTGGAGTCCGAGCGGACCGCGGAGGAGCTGCAGGAGGCGGCCGAGCTGATGAAGCGCAAGAAGGCCGTCCAGGGGAAGCTGGCGCCGGTCGCCCCCCGGGACATGACCGAGGCCCAGCCCGACGAGATCGCGCTCGTTCCCTCCCCCGCCACCGGCGAGCCGGGGAGCCTCACGCCGCCCCGGTCCTTCAACATGATGTTCCAGACGAACGTGGGCGCGATGACCGACGCCTCGTCCGTCGCCTACCTGCGGCCGGAGACGGCCCAGGGCATGTTCGCGGACTTCAAGGCGGTGGTCGACACCGGCCGGGTCAAGCTGCCCTTCGGGATCGCCCAGATCGGCAAGTCCTTCCGCAACGAGATCACTCCCCGCAACTTCATCTTCCGGTCCCGCGAATTCGAGCAGATGGAGATGGAGTACTTCATCCACGAGGACGCGGACTGGGCGCAGTGCCACCGCCAGTGGATCAACTGGTGCAAGGACTGGCTGCGCTCGATCGGGCTGCCCGACTCCCAGGTCTCCGAGTACGACCATCCGAAGGAGAAGCTCGCCTTCTACTCCCGGGGCACGACCGACATCATGTTCCGCTACCCCTTCGGGGTGCAGGAGCTCTGGGGCATCGCGGCCCGCGGGAATTACGACCTGAAGCAGCACGAGCAGTTCAGCGGCGCCCCGCAGGTCATCTTCGACGAGGCCTCGAAGAGGAAGTTCGTCCCCCACGTGATCGAGCCGGCGGTCGGCGTCGACCGCATCTTCCTCGCCGTCCTCTGCGCCGGCTACGCCGAGGAGGACGTGACCGACGACAAGGGCAATGTCGAGAAGCGCGTCGTCCTCCGCCTGAGCCCCCGCATCGCCCCGGTCAAGGTGGCGGTCCTGCCCCTGCTCAAGAACAAGCCCGAGCTGGTGGCCCGCGCCCGGGCGCTGCACAAGAAGCTCCAGCGCCGCTACGCCGTCTTTTACGACGAGGGCGGGGCGATCGGCCGGCGCTACCGGCGCCAGGACGAGATCGGCACCCCCTGGTGCGTCACCATCGACTTCGAGACGATCGAGAAGGACGGCTCCTTCACGCTGCGCGAACGCGACTCGATGCAGCAGCGGCGGATCCAGGAGCCGGAGCTCCTCGCGCTCCTGGACGAGCAGGTTTACTAGCGCGATGGACCCCCTCGGCCGGGCCCGGGAGCTGGTGGACGCCGCCCACGCGGCGGACCCCGCCCGGACGCCGGACGGCCGCCCGGCGGAGCTCGCCTACGCGGACAACATGGAGCGCTGGGTCGGGCGGATCGCGCCCGGCGCGGGCGCCCTCCTGCTCCTCGCGGCCCGCTGCCAGCACCTCGAGCGCTGGCAGGTCCCGCGGGCGTCCTTCCCCGACGGGAAGGCCGGCTACCTGGCCTGGCGCCGCTCGCTCTACACCCGGCAGGCCGAGCGGGCCCGCGAGCTCCTGCTCGCCGCCGGCGTGCCGGCGGAGCCGGCGCAGGACGTGGCCACCTGGGTCGCGAAGAGCGGGCTCCGGACCAACCCGGGAACCCAGGCGCTGGAGGACGCCGCGGTGCTCGTCTTCCTGGAGAGCGAGATCGCGGCCTTCGCGGCGCAGCACGCCGAATACCCCCGGGAGAAGTTCGTGGACATCCTGCGGAAGACCTGGCGCAAGCTGAGCCCGCGCGGCCAGGAGCTCGCCGCCGCGCTCGACCTGCCCCCGGCGATCGCGGCCCTGGTCCGCGAGGCGGTCACTCCCGCTTGACCAGCCGCACGTCCCGGCGCAGGTACTCGAGCAACCGCCCGCGGAAGACGATGAGGTCGGTCGCCTCGGCGGCGGACCCGCTCGACTCCCACAGGTTCGAGGAGTCGAGCTCGGCCTGGTCGATGACGGTGCCGACCCCGAGCCGGCGGTCGGGCAGGCCCTTGACCGAGATCGTGATCGCGCCCGCCTTGATGTAGAAGAAGCCGCGGCACGGGGTGCCCTGGATGAAGAGTTCCTCGCCCTTCTCCAGGTGGATGGCGCGCACGACGTCCATCGGCGGGGGGAGGATCTGGCTGATGTCCCGCGGGACAATCAGGTCGAACGTCCAGTCGATCATCACCCGCAGCTTGCGGCCGAAGCCCGGCAGCTTCGCCAGGTAGATCGTCCGCCACATCCACCAGGCGAGGAACCCCTTGAAGTGCAGCCCGAAGATCTCGGCCACGGCCGCGCGGTCGCCAATCGTCGCCAGCTGGCCCATGTACCGGTAGCGGAAGGGCTGCGGCTGGTTGCCGTGCAGCGCGCCGAAGACATTCTTGCCCAGGAGTTCCCCCTGCCGGAACGCGAACTGGGCCGTGGTGGGCGAGGGTTTGGTCTCGCCCTTGCCGTCGGTCCAGGGGACCGCCGCCCCGTCGCCCGCGGCCCAGAGGGTGTCGAGGCCCGCCACCCGCATCGTCGGGTCCGTCGGGATCCGGCCCTTGGTCGCCTCGATCTTCAGCTGCCTGCAGATGTCCAGGATGATCGGGTTCGGGGCGTTGCCGACGCTCGTCACGATGGTATTGGCGTCGATGCTCGAGCCGTCCTCCAGGAACGTCCGGTAGGCGGTGACGGCCGAGACCCGGCTGTCCAGACGGATCTCGACGCCGCGCTCCGTCAGCACCTCGCGGGCGTAGGCGCCAAGCTCCGGCCCGATCTCGGCGAGGAGCTCCTTGCCGCCGTGGATCAGCACCACCTTGGGGATGGCGTCCGCCAGGTTGGCATAAAGGCGGTAGGCCTGCTTCACGAAGTCGAGCACCTGGCCGGCGGTCTCGACGCCGGTGTAGCCGCCCCCCACCACCACGAAGGTCAGCAGCCGCTTCCGGATCGCGTCGTCCTCGACGAGGTTGGCCTCCTCCAGCCGGTTGATGATGACGGCCCGCAGGCGGAGCGCGTCCGAGACGTCCCGCATCGGCCAGCCGTATTCCGACATGCCGCGCACCGAGGTCAGGTTGGTCACGCTCCCCAGGGTCAGCACCAGGTGGCGGAAGCGGATCTCGTGGTCGCGGGTGAAGCGACCGCCGTCGACGATCATGGTCTTCTTCTCCCAGTCGATCTTCTGGATCGAGCCCTGGAGCACGTTCACGTTGCGGCAGAACTGGCGCAGGGGATTGACCACGTCCACCGGCGTGAGGGACGAGCCCGCCACCTCTGGGATCATGGGCTGGAAGACGAGGACGTTGCGCTCGGACACCAGCGCCACCCGCTTCTCCCCCTCCCCCTTGGCAAACGCGCGCCCCAAGGCCCGGGCGCAATACGCCCCGGCAAACCCGCCGCCCGCGACTACGACGTCAAATTCCATGGTGGTGCTGCTCTAAGGACACCCGGAAGGCCCCTTGGAGGCGCCCCTTGTGGCGGAAACGGAGGAAAAAGGAAAGGCGGCGCCGTCCCCTATCGGAACCGGCCAGGGAGGGCGTTTTCCGGCGGCCAGACCCAGGCGCTGGGTCATATCCCCAGGAGCAAGGCCACCAGGCCCGCGACAAAGAAGAACACCGCGGTGAAAAACCTCGCCCAGCCCGGGACCGCGACGCCGGCGAAGCGCTGGAGCAGCCCGGCGGTCAGCGGACAGGCCGCCAGGCCCGAGAACAGCGCAAACCAGCCGTTGGTGAGCGGCAGTGGCCCCTTTTCCAGGAGGAGGAGGAATCCCCCGCCGCCCGCGACGGCCGTCCAAGCCCAGGCGCCAACCAGCGCGAGGGTGCGGCCCAGCCTGCCGGGATGGGGGTGTCTTCGTTCCCGGGGCGGGTTCGTTCGGCATCGAGTCTGCGTTGGACCCACCGGGCGGCGGCTCAGGCCTTCCAGACGGCGGCGTCCAGGTCCACGTTGCCCCCCGAGAGGATGATGCCGACCCGGCGGCCCCGCAATTCCAGCCGGCCCCCGGCGACGGCGGCATACCCGACGCAACCCGACGGCTCGACCGCGATCTTCATGACCTCGAGGATCAGGCGCATGGCGCCGATGATCTCCGCCTCCGACACGGGCGCGATCCGGTCGACCCGGCGCTGGATCTCCGGGAACGTGAGGTCGCCGACGAACGCGAGGAGGCCGTCGGCCACGCTGGCCGGCTGGACCACCGGCTGCCGGATGCCCGCGGCCAGGGACTGGATGGTGTCCGCGGCTCCCGCCGGTTCCCCGGCCATCACCCGGATCGCCGGGTGCAGGGTCTTGGCGACGATCGCCGTGCTGGAGAGGAGGCCGCCGCCGCCGCACGGGCCCACCACGGCGTCCAAATCCGGGACGTCCTCCAGCAGCTCGAGTGCCGCCGTGCCCTGGCCCGCCATCACCCGCAGGTCGTTGAACGGGTGGATCAGCTCCGCGCCGCTCTCGGCGCGGATCCGCTCCGCCGTCTCCTCCCGCGCCTTGTGGTTGGGCTCGCAGAGCACGATCCGGCCGCCGTAGCGCCGGACCGCCGCCTGCTTGAAGGCGCTGGTCGTCCGCGGCATGACCACGGTCGCCGCGGCGCCCCGGCGCGCGGCGGCCCAGGACAAGGCGGCCGCGTGGTTGCCGGAGGAATGGGTCACGACCCCGGCGCGCACCCCCGCCTCATCCAGGGAGAGGACGGCGTTCAGGGCCCCCCGGGCCTTGAAGGAGCCGGTCTTCTGCAGGTTCTCGCACTTGAAGAACAGCGTCGCGCCGCAGAGTTCGTCCAGGCGCCGGCTGGTCAAGACCGGCGTCCGGTGGACGTGGCCGGCGATGCGGCGATGGGCCGAGCGGATCTCCTCCAGCGTCAGGGCACTCATTGGTGCCCGCGACGCTACGGCACCTGGTAGACTTCGACAAGCGCGATGCCGGTACTGCCGTCGCCACCCGTCACCTGCGCGGAATACGTCCCCGGACTGAGGCTCAAGACGAGCGCGCTGTCGGCGCTGCCGCTCGTGAGCGCGAAGGCCCCCACCTCGGCCTCCGCGGTCTCGACCGCCAGCTCGTTGGCCGCGGTGCTGCTCCAGCCCGAGTTGGTGTCGATCTGGGTCCCGCTGCCGTCGAAGACCGTGAGCACGGGCGTGGTCAGGGCGCCGGTGATGCCGTAATTGGCGAGCGCCGGCCCGATGCCGCGAATGAGCACCGTCGCCGGCTGCGAGCCCTCGACCACGAAGCCCGCAATCAGGATGTCCGCGCCGGTCCCGACCGCCGCCCGGGTGGAGATGTTGGACAGGACCGATACGGACGAGGTGCTGGTCTCATACACCTCGACGAGGCCCACGCCCGTCGTTCCGCCCACGCCGGAGAGTTCCGCCGAGTACGTGCCGGGCGGCAGGCTGACGACCAGTACGCTGTCGGCGCTGGGATCGATCAGCGCAAACGCCCCGACCTCGGCGGCCAGGACGGCGATCTGCGCCGGCGTCGGGCTGGCGTTGGTGGTCCAGCCGACATTGGTCGCGATCACGTTGCCGGCGGAGTCATAGAGCATGAGCGCCGGCGTCGCCAGGAAGTCCGTGATCGAGAAATTGGCCAGGGTCGGGCCCACGCCCCGGATCATCACCTGCTTGTTCACGCCCGCCGGGCCGCTGATCGCGAAGCCGGCGATCGTGATCGCCGCACCCGTCTCGACTTCGGCCCGGGTGGAGAGGTTGACCAGCCGGGTGACGGTCCCGACGACCGCCGCCGCGCTGGTCACCGTGCCGGTGGCGTTGGTCACGGCCACCGAATAGCTGCCCGCCGTCGTGGCGGTGTAGGTGGCGCTGGTGGCACCAGAAATCGCCGTCCCGTTCAGGTACCACTGGTAAGTGAAGGGTCCCGTGCCGGTCACGGTGACGGAGAGCGAGTCCGACCCGCTGGCGAGCGAGCCTCCCTGGGGCTGCGCCGTGATGTCCGGGTCGCCCGCCGGGGTCGCCACCGTGAGCGTCGCCGCCGCGCTCGTGGCGGAGCCGTCGAGGTTCGTCACCGTCACCGAGTACGTGCCCTCGTTCGCGGTCTGGGCGTCGGCCACGACGTAGAAGGGGGTCGACGCGCCCAGGATCGGCGAGCCGTCGTAGTTCCACTGGAAGGCGTACGGCGCGGTCCCGGAAACCCCCACCGAGAAGGTGGCCGTGGCCCCCGGAGCGACCGAGAGGCTCGCGGGCTGCGCGGTGAAGAACGGCCTGCTATCCACGCCCTGGATGATCCGGCGGATCGTGCTGTTCTCGGTATCGGCCAGGTAGATGATGCCCGTGCTGTCCACGGTCACATCCCCGGGGAAGTTGAAGGTGGCGACGCCCGCGAGGCCGTCGGTGTTGCCGAGGACGCCGGCCACGCCCGCCACCGTCGTCACGAAGGCCGACCCGTCGATCTTGCGGACGAGGTTGTTGCCGGCGTCGGCGACGTAGACATTGCCCGAGCTGTCGACGCCCACGCCGTCCGGTCCGTTGAACCGCGCCGCGGAGCCGGTGCCCCCGACGCTCCCGGTCACGCCGGCGCTGCCGGCGATCGTGGTCACGACGCCCCCGGGGGTCACCATGCGGACCGTGTCGTTGCCGTAGTCGGCGACATAGATGTTGCCGAAGTGGTCGACCGCGATGCCGGTCGGGTCGTTGAACTCCGCGGCGGTGCCCTGCCCGTCGCTGGAACCCGCCCGGCCCGAGCCCGCGATCGTGGTCACGACGCCCGCCGTCGTCAGCCGCCGGATCACGTTGCCCATCCCATCGGCCACGTAGATGTTGCCGGAATTGTCGATGGCGAGGTTCTGCGGGTCGTAGAGCCGCGCCGCCGCGCCGGTCCCGTCGGTGTCGCCGCGCACGCCGGCCACGCCCGCCAGGGTCGTGACGACGCCGGCGGCGGAGACCTCCCGGATGGTGTAGTTGCCCGAGTCGGCCACGAAGAGGTCGCCGGCCGCGTCCACCGCCACGCCGCCGATCGCGTTGAAGGTGGCCGTGGCCACCGGGCCGTCCGCGCTGCCGGCTACGTCCGCAATCCCGGCCACCGTCGTGACGACGCCCGCGGGCGTGACCTTGCGGATGGTGTAGTTGCTCGAGTCGGCGACGTAGACGTTGCCCGCCGCGTCCGTGCGCACGGCACCCGGGAGCGCGAAGCGCGCCGCCCGGCCGGTGCCGTTCACGTGCCCGGAGGATCCGGGCCAGCCGGCCAGCGTGGTGACGCCGACGTTGTTGACCGTCAGGGTCGCCGCCGGGCTGGTGGCCGTCGTGGACCCGCTGGTGACGACGCACCGGAAGCTCTCGCCCGTCATTCCCGAGTTGGTGCCGCCCACCACCATCAGGGGTGTCGTCACGCCGCTGTAGGTCGACGAGTTGGCCAGCGGCGACCAGGAGGTCGAGCCGCTGGCCTCCAGCTGCCACTGGTAGGTCAGGTTGGAGCCGTAGCCGACCACGAAGAAGGTCGCGGGCTGGCCGACCGTCACCACCTGGCTGCCGGTCGTGGCCTGGACCACCGCGGCCGTGCTCGTCGTGAAGGTTCCGGACGCCATCGCGGCGACGTTCGGCACGCCGAGACCCGTGACCAGGTCATAGCCGACGCCCGCCGAATAGGTCCCGTTGCTGCCGCTCGTGATGTCGCGGGTATAGGCGCTCAAGGCGCCGGCCGCGGGGTAGAGCTTGGGGTTCAGGAAGCCCAAGGTCGTGCTCTTCGCCTGGTTCACCAGCGCGATGAAGGCCGCCCAGGTGGGCGCCGCCCAGCTGGTCCCCCCCACCTCGCCGGCCGCCCCGTTGTAGTAATAGTAGGCGCCGTGGTTGTTGTCGGCGGAGGCCGCCACATCCGGGGTCAGGCGCATGGTGCCGGCGGGGACGCCGGTCCCGACCTGCCAGGACGGCCGGCTGAAGACCGTGCTGATGCCGCCGCCGCTTCCGGACCAGCCGGTCTCGCTCTGCACCGTGTTGGTGGAGGTGAGGACCAGCGACGTGCCGCCCACGCCGGTCACATCCGGGTCCGACGTGGGGTAGGAGGTCTCGAGGACTCCGTTGACATAGGAGCCCGAGTCTCCCGAGGCGACGAGGACCGTGACGCCGGCACTGGCGAGGTTCGCCATGTACTGCGCCTCGATCACGAGGTAGTCGGCCGGGACATCCAGCTCATTGCCGCCGATGGAGATCGAGAGGATGTGCATGGTCGGGTTGTCCGGCAGGTCGGCGTAGACCTGCTGCAGGATCTCGTCGTTGTCGGCGGGATCGTTCTCGTCCGCCCCGTAGATCCGGATTTGCGCCCCGGGCGCCAGCGCGCCGGCCCATTCGACGTCCAGCGAGGCCTCTTCCAGGATGCTGTCGTCCGCGTCGCCGCCGGGTCCGCCGGCCACGTCCACCTGCGTGACGTTCGCCGTGGTCTGGGCCGAGGCGACATTCGTCCAGAAGGCCGTCAGGTCCGAATTCGCGGGATACCCGAACGCGTAGATCGCGATCGTCTGGCCGGAGCCGGTGGGCGATCCGGCGAGGCCCGTCGCATTGTAGGCCGCGGCGATCTGGGACGGAAGGTAACCGATCGTCAGTCCGCTCCCGCCGCCCGCCCGCGCGGTCCGGGGAGTCGACAGCGGATGCCGCCGGATCTGCGGCTGGAGCCCGTGGATGCCGACCACCAGCGGGGCGAGGTCCGAGGGCAGGCTCGGGGCCGTCACCGCGGACGTGAATTCCCGGCCGGCGCGGTCGGCGACCCGCGCGAAGGCCGCCTGGAACGCCCTCCCCACGGCGTCGACCGAGCCGCGGCCGAAGATGCCGAGGTGGTTCGGGTCCGTCCGCGTGACCTCGAGGCCCTGGGCCTGCAGCCAAGCCGCCACCCGGTCATGGTCGGACGCCAGGGGGAAATATTTCTGCGCCTTCTCGGCGTCCGAAATCACGTCGCCCTTCGCGATGCGGGCCTGGAGCTCGTCGAAGTTCCGCATCCGCAGGCCGACCTCGAAGTCCATTGAGGCGGCCGCTTCGGCGGGCCGGAGGACCGTCCGCGTGACCGTGGCCGTGGCCGGGGAGGCCGAGGCTGCCGCCGGTACCGCAAGGATGCTGGCGGGGAACCGCGTCCGGGACGGCGCCCCGGCCGCGAATGCCGCCGACACAAGACCCATTGAAAGAAAAAGTGGAAGAATCCGGGTAAGGAGGCGGCTCAAGGGGACGATGGGGGGTTATGCGACCGGAGGCCCGGGCGATTGTTTCCCCTGAAACCAACAGGGCCCGGCCGCTGGTCAACCTTTGAGGGCGCCCGCGGCCACACCCTGCACGATTTGGCGCTGCAGGAGGACGTAGACGACGAGGATTGGTACCGTCACCAACACGATGCCAGCGAAGAGCATGCCGTACTCGGTCCGGTACTCGGCCGCGATCGAGAGGTTGGCCAGACCCAGGGGGATCGTCCGGGCGCTCCCGGCGATGTCGCCGCTCACCAGCATGAAGGCGTAGAAATACTCCTTCCAGACCCCGATGAACTGGAAGATGGCCACGGTGACGAGCGCCGGACGGGCCAGCGGCAGGAGCACCCGCCAGAAGGCCGCGAATTCGCCGCAGCCATCGACGATGGCCGCCTCGTGGAGCGAGCGGGGCAGCGAGCGGAAGAACCCCGAGAGGATGAAGATGGCGAAGGGCAGGCCGTTCGCGGTGTAGGCGACGACGAGGCCCAGCCGGGAGTTGAGCAGCCCCAGGGCCCGGAACTCGAAGAAGAGCGGCACGACCGCGAGCTGGGCCGGGATCGTGAGGCCCGCGAGGACCAGCCCGAAGACGAACCGGCTCGCGGGATGGTAGAAGCGGGCGAGCGCATAGGCCGACATGGAGCCCAGGGCGACGATCAGCGCCACCGAGCTCGCCGTCACGACCAGCGAGTTGACGAAGTAGGTCCCGAAGTGGGCCTCTCTCCAGGCCCGCGCGTAGTTCTCCCCCTGGAGATGGGCGAGGGGCGGCAGCGCAAAGGGCGCCTGGAAGATCTGGTCGTCGGCCTTGAGGGAGGAGTAGGCGACCCAGAGCATCGGGAAGACGAGCCAAGCCGCGTAGCCGGCCAGCGCCGCCAGGGCGACCCCCCGGGAGAATCCGGCCGCCCGCCCGGGACTGGTTGCCGACTTCATGTCTCGACCGCCTCGCTCCGCAGCGCCCGGAGCACGCCCGCGCTCCCCACGAGGACGAGCGTGAAGAGGATGACCGCCAGCGCCGCCGCCCGGCCGATGTCAAAGTCCTTGAACATCGTCGTCACGAGCAGCGTCCCGAGCGTGCTCACCGCGGCGGAGGGGTCCTGCGAGGTGAGGAGCCAGATCATCTCGAACGCGTTCAGGCCGCCGATGACGAGGAACACCGCCGAGATTGCCACCACGCCGCGGATGAGCGGCAGCGTGATCGTCAGGAACTGCCGCCACGCCGGGGCGCCGTCGATCTGCGCGGCCTCGTAGAGCTGGGGGTCGATGCCCTCCATCGCCGCCAGGTAGAGGATCAGGTTGAAGCCGCAGGCCATCCAGATGTAGATCGGGATCAGGGCCCCGTAGAGGTGGGCCTCCGACAGCCAGGCGTAGTCGGCGAAGGCGGCCAGCCACGGCCAGTGCAGGAGCCGCCCGAGGCCGGCGAGCCCGGCGTTCACGAGACCGCCGTGGGGCTGGTAGGCGTTCAGCCAGATGAGGGTGGCCGCGATCCCGCCGAGGAGGTTGGGGAAGAGCAGGATCACGCGGAAGGCCTTGGCGCCCCAGACGCCGCGGTGGATGAGCAGCGCGAAGAAGAGCGCCAGCGGCATCACGATCACCGCCGGCACCAACATCAGGTAGAGGTTGTTGCCGAGGGCGGTCCAGAGCGCGTCGCTTTCGAAGAGCAGCGAGCGGAAATTGTAGAGGCCCGCCCAGCGGCGGGCGCCGATGCCGTCCCAGTGGCTGAAGGACCAGAGGAACGCCACCAGCGCCGGGGCGAGCACCACGGCCACGTACAGGCCGAACGCCGGGCCGATGAAGCCGAGGGCCATCGGGGCCCGCAGCCGCCCGAAGCCTTCCGCGGCTTCCGCGGTTCGGGCTTCCGGCCGCCGGAGCATCCGGACGAGGCCGGGCAGCCCGAGCCCGAGCGCCCCGGCCGCGACCCCGAGAACCAGCAGGGTGCCGGCCACCGGATGCCGCATATCGACCCGGTCCGGCGCCCGCAGCCGCGCGCGGTCCGCGTCCGCCGCGGCCTCGAGGCGGGCGGCGAAGGCCGCCGGCGCCAGGGTTCCGTCCATCAGCGCGCGGGTGCCGTCCACCCGCGCTTGCCGCAGCACGGGCGGGAGCATCATGGTCTGCGGCATGTTGAAGGCGTCGGCCGCGCCCGCGATCATCGCCGCCATCGGGCGCATCCGCTCGGAGTAGGCCGACGCCGGGACCCCGCGCACCGCCACCGGCGCATCGGTCTCGCGCACGAAGGCCTCCGCGCGGGCCCGCGAGGTCAGGAAGCGCAGGAACTCGACGGCGGCCCGCTCCCGCACCGGGTCGCCGGTGTTGAGGACAAAGAAGCAGTCGCTGCCGGATTGGATGGTCGAGGGATCCGCCGCGCCGCCGGGAAAGACGGGAAAGTTCATGGTCCCGACGGCGAAGCCGGGTGGGAACTTTCCCGCCATCTCGTTGAAGAACCACGAGCCCGACGCCGTCATCGCCGCCCGGCCCTGCAGGAAGAAGAGCTCGGCGCCCTGGGCCGTCTCCCCTTCCCAGCCTGGCTGCACGTCCTCGCGGGTGATCCGCTCGAGGAGCGCCGCGGACCGCACCAGGCGGGGATCGGTCCAGGCCCCCGGCGTCAGGTCATTGATCGCGGCCCAGCCGGCCGGGCCCGCGAGGTTGTGGTAGGCCGCCCGGAAGAACGCGTCGGGGTAGAGCCACCGCGTCCCCGGCAGGCTGAGGGGGACGACGCCGGCGGCCCGCATCGCTTCGCAGAGCCGGAAGAATTCGTCCCAGGTCCGGGGTTCCCGCCACCCGTGCGCGCGGAAGAGGCCCTGGTTGTAGAAGAGGCACCAGGTCGAGTACACGAAGGGCAGGCCGTAGACGCCGCCGTCGATCCGCCAGGAGTCGAGCGCGCCGGGCAGGAAGGTCCCGCCCCACCGGCCATCACCCTCCCAGTTCGGGCCGTCGAGGTAGGGCCGCAGGTCCACCATCTTGCCCGCCCGCACCAGCGAGGTCCACAGGATGTAGGGCGCGGAGACCAGGTCCGGCAGGTGGCCGTCGATGATCCGGATCCGGACCTGGTCCTGGATCCGCGGGCTGCCGTAGACATGCACGCGCACGTCCGGCCGGGCCGCCTCGAAGGCCCGCGCCGTCTCCTCGTAGAAGCCGATGCCGTAGCCGCCCTGGAAGACGGGCACGTCGAGCGTCACCGCCGCGGCCGCCGGCCGCGCCGCGACGGCCGCCAGGCCGAGGACCGCGAGGCCGCCCAGGAGGCGCAACGTCACGAGTGGAAGCCCGCTTTCCGGAGCGCCCGGTGGAGCGCCGCCACGTGCGCCCGGTCCCGCGTCTCGACGGTGCAGACGACATGGGTCGCGCTCACGTCCGGTCCGCTGAAGGCCCGGTCGTGGTCGATCTGGTTCACGCTGGCGCCGGAGGCGGCGATCACGCGGCAGAGCTCGGCCAGGCCGCCGGGCCGGTCGATGATCCGGACGGTGAAGCGGGTCAGGCGGCCGTCGTGCACCAGGCCCTTCTCGATCACGCGCCCGAGGATCACCGGGTCGATGTTGCCGCCGCAGACAACGAGGGCGACCCGCTTGCCCCGGATCCCGGGGACCAGCCCGGCCATGATCGCCGCCAGGGGCGCCGCGGCCGCGCCCTCCACGACGGTCTTCTCGAGCTCCAGCATCCGCAGGATGGCGAGCGAGATCCATTTCTCCTCCACCCGGACGACCCGGTCGACCCGCCGGCGGATGAGCCCGAAGGAGCGTTCGCCGATGCAAAGGGTGGCGAGGCCGTCGGCGAGCGTCGGGCGGCGGGCCACCCGGACCGGCCGGCCGGCCCGCATGGCCGCGGTCAGGTTGCCGGTCGACACGCTCTCGACGGCGACGATCTTGACCTTGGGGCGCAGCGCCTTCACCGCCACGCAGACGCCGGCCAGGAGGCCGCCGCCGCCCACCGGGCAGATGATGACGTCCACGTCCGGCACCTGCTCCAGGATCTCCAGGCCCAGGGTCCCCTGCCCCGCGATGATGTCGGGATCGTCGAAGCCGTGGATGTAAGTCAGGGCCTCCGCCGCCACGTGCCGGTCGGCCTCCGCCCGCGCCTCCACGAAGTCGGCGCCGTGCAGGATGACCCGCGCGCCCAGGCGCTGGCAGGTCGTGATCTTGATGAGGGGCGCGTAGTCGGGCATCACCACCGTCACGGGGATGCCGAGCAGGCGCCCGTGATAGGCCAACCCGAGCGCGTGGTTGCCGGCCGAGGCGGCCACGACTCCGCGGCGGCGCTGGGCCGGCGTCAGCCGCAGGAGGGCGTTGCGGGCGCCCCGCTCCTTGAACGAGCCCGTGCGCTGGAAGTTGTCCAGCTTGCACACGATGCGCGCGCCGGTGATCTCGCTGAGGGGGATCGATTCCGGGCACGGAGTCACGATCACCCCGCCCTTGATCCGCCGGCGCGCCGATTTGATGTCGGAAAGACTAACCGGCTTTACTGCCATCGTTTTGCAAGGAATTGCGTTGCGGGTAATCAGGGGCGGTTTAGACCCCAAAGGCCGATGTATCAGGTTACTTTTTCAGAGCAAGCCATGCGGGAATTAAACAAGCTGGAGACGCTGGCGCAGCTTGAACTGGTCGAGCCGATCAGCACCATCAAGGCGATCGACTTGGAGCACCCCCGGGAGCCGCTCGGCCGGTTCCAGCGCCATGGAAAGCCCTTCTACCGGCTGCGGGCCGGCCAGCACCGGTTCTATTTCGACGTCTCGGGCGACACCCTTCACGTGAACTACATCCTCCACAAGAACTCGCTCGAGGACTTCCTGCTCCGCAACCGCCTGCCGGTCTCGGAGCAGCAGCTGGTCGAGCAGCACTCGAAGTTCTGGAAGTATCTGGAAAGCCTGACGAAATGATCTTCCCACGCCGGCGCCGGACGGACAACGAGGACGCGGATCTGGCCGCGCGGGAGGATCCGTACAACGCCGCGCAGGCGAGCCGCATCTACATCCTGCCCAACATGATGACCGCGGGCAACCTGCTCTGCGGCTTCATGGCGGTCCTGAGCTGCATCCATGCGCGCCTGGCGGGGACTTCGGACGACGGCCTTTTTCAGGACATCACCCCGAGCGGCCACTACCACAAGGCGGTCTATTATATCTTTGGCGCCGCGTTCTTCGACATGCTGGACGGACGGCTGGCGCGCATGGGCGGCCGGGAATCCCTCTTCGGGGCCGAGTTCGATTCGCTGGCCGACGTGGTGTCCTTCGGGATGGCGCCGGCGTTCCTCATGTTCTTCCTCATCCTGTCGCCGTCGCAGGAGTTTCCGTGGTTCCGGGACATCGGCGGCGGACTCGGGTTCTTCTACCTGCTCTGCGCGGCGATGCGGCTGGCGCGCTTCAATGTCATCACCAACCCCCTCCTCCACCAGGGCCTGAAGGAATCCAGCAAGGACTTCGTCGGCCTGCCGGTGCCCGCGGCCGCCATGACCGTGGCCTCCCTCGTCCTCTTCCTCCTGAAGCTTGAGGAATCGGACAAGTCGCTCAACCGCCTGGCGCTGGTGCTGCCCTTCCTCATGGTCCTCATCGCCGCGCTCATGATGAGCACCGTGCGCTATCCCAGCGGCAAGAAGGTCGATCTGCAGACCCAGACGCGACTGCGCACGTTCGTGCTCATCCTGGTCATCATTGGCTGCGTCTTGGCCTACCGGGAAATCGCCTTCATGGCGCTGTGCCTGGGCTACATCTTCTTCGGCCTGATCCGCAATTGGCGGAGGCCCAAGGCGCCCAAGAAGCCGCTGCCATGACCGGTGCGAGGATCGTGTCGGGAACGTGTCAGGCCTTTCCGAGCAACCCGCCGCCTGCGAATAACCCCGGACTTGCCGACATCCGCCCCGGAATTGCTCGCACCCACTTTCGGTCCTTTTTCCGAGGGGATTAGCCCGGTTGCTGGTCTTTCTGGTCCCTCCTACGACTACTGCTATACTTCATTATTGAACATACAGTCATTAGGGCTTTGTTAGTTTCTCCCGCTTTCAGCCGGGAACCAACCCCGGACCCATGAAATTCAAGACGAACCGCGACCACTTCGCCAACGGCCTATCCCAGGTCCTCAACGTTGTCGGGTCCAAGGCGACGATGCCGATCCTCAGCAACGTGCTGATCGAGGCCGAGAAGGACCAGCTCTCGCTCACCACCACGAACCTGGACCTGGGGATCCGGTGCAAGATCAAGGCGGACGTGAAGGAGGGTGGCTCCGTGACGCTGCCGGTGAAGCGCCTGGCCAGCATCGTTCGCGAGCTCCCGAACACGGACGTGTCGGTGGACGCGTCGCCCAACCACCAGGTGAAGCTCTCCTCCGGCGGGTCCACCTTCCGCATCATGGGCATGGGGCGGGAGGAGTTCCCGCCGCTGCCGGAGTTCGGCGACGAGAAGGCCCACACGCTCCAGCAATCCGAGCTCTCGGCGATGCTGAAGAGCGTCTCCTACGCGCAGTCGCAGGACGAGACCCGCTACACCCTGAACGGCGTGTACTTCAACTTCAAGGAGGGCAGCCTGACCCTGGTGGCCACCGACGGCCGCCGCCTGGCGCTCGTCAGCAAGGACATGGAGGTGCCCGCGTCCGGCACCGGCGCCATCATCCTGCCGGCCAAGACGGTCGGCGAGCTCGCCCGCATCCTCGACAAGGGCGACAAGGTGAAGATCAACTTCAACGACCGGCGGTGCGCCTTCCAGATCGGCACCGACAAGGACGGCAGCGGGCTGATCGACAGCGTCTACTTGTACTCCAAGGTCGTCGAGGGCAGCTACCCGAACTATCAGCAGGTGATCCCGAAGGAGACCCACCAGCGGATCAAGCTCGAGCGCGAGCTGCTGCTCCAGTGCGTGCACCGCGCGGCGCTGGTCTGCTCCGAGAAGTCGAACTCGGTGCGGATGAAGCTGACCAGCAACCTGCTGGAGATCACCGCCCAGAGCCCGGATTTCGGCGAGGCCCACGAGTCGATGGCGATCGGCTACAGCGGCCCCGACCTGCAGGTGGCGTTCAATCCCGCCTTCGTGATCGACCCGCTGCGCGCGCTGGCGAAGGACGAGGTCTTCCTGGAGCTGAAGGACGAGGTCAGTCCCGGCGTCTTCAAGACCCTGGACAATTTCATCTGCGTCATCATGCCGATGCGGCAGAGCTGAACCAGGCTTCCGGGCCTACAGCACGTTCACCGTCATCCCGACGTGGACGAGCCCCATCAGGGTAAGCGCGTCCCAGTTGGCCAGGCGGAAGCACCCGTGCGACTCCGTGCGGCCCACGTTCTCCGGCTCGGGGGTGCCATGGATGCCATAGCCCGGACGGTCCAGCCCGATCCAGACCACCCCCACCGGGTTGTTGGGGCCCGGCGGAATGACGAGCTTGCGGCCCAGCTGCCGGCCCTCCTCCGATTCCGGAAAAACTTCCGGGTCGAAGGTGTAGTCGGGATCGGGGATGACGACGGTCACGTGCAGGCTGCCGGTGGGCCGCTTTTCCACCATCTTTGCGATGCTGACCGGAAAGTGGGCGATGACCCTCCCCTGTCCGTCCAGCACCTCGAGCACGTGGTCGTTCATCGAGATCATGATCTGCGCCGCGGTGCCGCTCACCACCACCGGCTCCGCCGCCGGGACGACCATCTTCGCTCCCGGCAACAACCCGTCCCAGTTGACGCCCGGATTCAGCCTTCGGATGAGGTCGGGACGCGCATGGGACCGTTCGGCCACCAGCTCGAGCGCCGTGGCGTACGCCATGGCGGCTAGCTGGGACTTCCCGAGCCAGGTGGCCGGGATGGGATGCAGTCCGACCAGGTCCCCCGAGGTGAAGGTGTAGCTGCCCAGCGTGGGCGCGTCGGTCCGCAGCAGCTCGCTGGTGGGCCCGTCGGCGCGGCCGGTTTCCTCGAGTTCGTTGCTGGTTTGAAAGGCGATCAACGCGGCCGATGTCTGGGCCCCGCCCACCCCGTCAATCGAGCCGCACGAGAAGCCATGCCGATGCAGCTCCACCTGCAGGTCGAGGGTTGAATCGATGCGCCGTTCCGGCGGCGGCGGGTCGGCGGCGGGATGATCTTCCCCGTCCGCGCCATACGCTCCGGACCAGCCGCTGCAGACGACGAGCAGGCAGGAGACGGAAAGCCGGAACGGGAGGAAGGCCCGGACCGAGGCCGGAAAGGAGAAAACCCGGGAGGGGCGGAGCTTGACCATGAGCGAGGTAAACCTACCGACAACTGATTCGAGTTAAAGCGTCGAAACGATGAACCGGGAAGCGCGCTCCTAGTCCGGACCCCGCCTGGATGGCGGGTTTCGGCCGGCAGATTGTCTCGGTCTCTGCGCGCAGCTTCGCGCCCTTCAACCCCCGACACCATGAGCCTCAAGTCCCGCCTCCTCGGCAGCCTCTTCAGCCTCCTCGCACTGGCCCCGCCGGCTTTCGCCCAGGTCTTCTGGAGCAACTACAGCCCGTCCGGGGTCACCGATGCCATCTGGGGCACGACCTACGCGGACGGAACCTTTGCGGCCGTCACCGACCAAGGAAACCTCCTCACCTCTTCGAACGGCACCAACTGGAGCAGCCAAGGCATCGACTCCGGGGTTTGGCTGGTTTCGATCGCCTACGGCAACGGCACCTGGGTCGTGGTCGGCGACAACGGCACCATCCTGGCCTCGCCCGACCTCAAGACCTGGACCCATGCCACCTCGGCCACCTCCAACCGGCTGAACGGCGTCGCCTATGTGGGCGGCATCTGGGTGGCCGTGGGCGAATCGGGCACGATCGTCACCTCGCTGGACGCCGTGAACTGGGTGCTGCAGCCGGCGATCCCCGGGATCACGGGGTTCCTGCACGGGATCACCGGCGTGCCCGAAAACACCTTGGGCATCGGCGCCGGGATCTGGATCTGCGGGCAGAACGGCGCGCTCATTTGGGGGACCGCGAATGGAGGCTCAACCAACTACACCTTCAGCTCCTACACCGGCCCCCAGCTCGGCAGCCAGCTCCCCTTTAGCGCCAACCTGGAAGCCATCCTCTATCCCTGGGCCGCCTCGGCCAATTCGCTGGCGCAGAGCCCCAGCCTGGTCGGGGTGGGCCAGCAGTTCTTTTTCTACTCCGACATCAGCGTTGGTCATCCTCCGGGTCAGACTTTCGCCGCCTCCCCAACCGCGGCGCCGGCGGTGGATTTCCGCGGGTTGACCTACGGCAACGGCTATTTCGTCGCCGCCGGGGCGAACGGAACGATCTTCCGCTCGACCGACGGGATCAACTGGGTTCAGAGCTACGCGGGGGACAGCCCATCCACCCTGAGCACGGCCACGTTCCTCAGCGCCGCCTACTCTTCCAGCCTGCAGCGCTTCGTGGTCACCGGCACGGGCGGCACCATCCTCGTCTCGAATCCGCCGCCCACGGTCTTTGCCAATGTCTCCACCCGCGGCTACGTGGGCGGGTCCTCGTCGTTCATCGGCGGCTTCGTGATCGAGGGCAGCGCCCCGCGGACGGTGCTGATCCGCGCCGATGGGCCGGTCCTGGCCACCTTCGGAGTGCCCAGCCCGTTGTCCGACCCGGTGCTGACGGTCTACGACAGCAAACAGAACGTGGTGGCGACCAACACCGGCTGGACCACCAACGCCAGTCCGGCTACCCTCTCGCAGGCCGCCTTGGAAGTGGGAGCCTTCGCCCTGCCGAACCCGGGCAGCGACTCGGCGCTCCTCCTCGTCCTGCCGCCGGGTGCCTACACGGCGGTGATCACCTCCGCGGGCAACAATTCTGGCAGCGCCCTGTTCGAAGCCTACACCAACTGACGTGCGGCTTGACGGGGGGTGGTCGCGGCACGTTTCTTGCGTGCCTCGAACATGCCGCCTACCCCGCGATTTCCCGCCCGGCTGATCCTTGCAACCTTGCTGGCCTTCGGCCCGGCGGTTCTCTTGCTGCGGGCGGACGAGTGGAGGGAGAGCCACGAGCTCATCCTGCCCCCGGGCGCCCCGCTGCTGGGGGAGATGCCGGCTCCGCAGGCCGACTTCCTGCCGGCGCCGGGACCCGAGGGGCCGGCCGCGTGGCTCCAGATCCAGCGAGCCTGGCGGACCAAGACGCTCAAGGCTTTGCATTATCACGGTGAAATCTACGACGCCCCCGGGCAGCAGTGGACTTCCCGCACCTTCACCCAGGACCAGGCCGCCGTCTGGGACCGCGCCCTGTACGATCCGGCCCAGCGGAAGTTCACGGTCAACCGCTTCTTGGAGTCGGTCGAACCCCGTCTGGGCCACCTCGACTCGGTCCTCATCTGGCAGGTCTATCCGAACGTGGGCATCGATGACCGCAACCAAGCCGAGCTCCTGCGGGACCTGCCCGGCGGCCTGCCGGCCGTGCGGGAGCTGGTGGAGGACTTCCACCGCCACGGCGTCCGCGTCCTTTTCCCCTATCTCGTCTGGACCGAAACCACCCGCGAGCCGAGCCCGGACCCGGCTACGGAATACGTCTCGCTCCTCGGCTCCGTGGGGGCGGACGGGATCAACTTTGACACGCTGGACGACGTGCCCCCCGCCTTTCCGCGGGCGACCGCGCAGACGGGCGTGCCTCTGGTGCTCGAGCCGCAGTTCGCCCCGAAGGCCGCCGCCCTGCCGGTGAGCACGCTCAGCTGGAACGACTGGGTGACCTGGGATGGCCTCACCGTGCCGGCGGCGCCCCGGGTGAGCCGCGCCAAGTGGCTAGAGCCCCGGCACCAGGTCCTGGTCACGGACCGCTACGCGCGGTCCAAGGTGGACAGCCTGCACCACGCCTTCTTCAACGGGGAGGGCTACGCCCTGCTGGAGAACCTCTGGGGCTTCTGGACGGGCTTCAGCGCCTGGGACGCCGAGGCGGTCCTGCGCTTCACCAGCATCGAGCGGGCGACGGCACCGCTGCTGTCCGCCCCGGATTGGGAACCCTATGCTCCCATGCTCCACGCCGGCGTGTATGCCAGCCGCTTTTCCCGGCGCGGCCAGACGCTGTGGACGATCGTCAACCGCAACGAGTACGACCTCGACGGGGCCCAGCTCGAGGTGCCGGCGGTGCCCGGCGCCCGCTACTTCGACCTCTGGCACGGCCGGGAGCTGAAGCCCGGGGTGCGCGGGGACCAGGCGAGCCTCGGTTTCCCGCTCGACTCCCTCGGTTTCGGGGCGGTGCTGGCGACGGGGGCGGCCGGGCCGGCGCCGGCCGTCTCGGCGCTGCTGGGCGCGATGGCCGCGCGCGGCGCAAGCAACCTGGATTCACTGTCCCGGGCCTGGGCTCCCGCCGCGCAGCACATGGTGGCGATCGCTCCGACCCGGCCCGCGGCGGCGGCGCCCGCCGGCATGGTGCGGATCAAGGGCGGCGCCTACGACTTTGCCGTCAAGGGAATCGAGATCGAGAGCGCCAACGATCCCGGCGTCGACGTCCAGTTCCCGTGGGAAGCCACCGCCCGCCGGTACCACCGGCGGCAGCTGGAGGTGGCGGACTTCTTCATCGACCGGACGCCGGTGACGAACGCGGCCTTCGAGGCCTTCGTGGACGCGACCGGCTATCATCCCGCGGACGACCACAACTTCCTCCGCGCCTGGGTCGCCGGGTCCTATGTGCCCGGCGCCGCGGATGAACCCGTCACCTGGGTCTCGTTGGAGGATGCCCGGGCCTACGCGGCTTGGGCCGGCAAGCGCCTGCCCCACGACTGGGAGTGGCAGTACGCGGCCCAGTCCGGCGGGGCGGCCCTCTATCCCTGGGGCGACGCGTGGGATCCCTCGCGGGTTCCGGCGACGGACCACGGCCCCGCCATGCGGAGGCCGACGGCGGTCGACGCCTTTCCCTCCGGAGCCACGCCGGCCGGGGTCCTCGACCTGGTGGGCAACATCTACCAGTGGACCGACGAGTTTGTGGATGACCACACCCGGTCCGCGATCCTTCGCGGCGCCGGCTTCTATTACCCGGCCG